>Ga0075435_100002677_pt1 | contig 11893 bp, 12 predicted proteins | sample RhiMethybrSRZTD4_FD_75302 | JGI IMG/M metagenome (GOLD analysis project Ga0075435, IMG submission 75302) | Populus rhizosphere microbial communities from Tennessee, USA - Rhizosphere MetaG P. TD hybrid SRZTD4 | ecosystem: Host-associated > Plants > Roots > Rhizosphere > Soil | place: USA... | reverse complement strand
ATCCACTGCTCCACGGCCCCCCTCGTCCGGGACCGTGACTGATGAAGGAGCTGACCATCCACGAGACGGGGGACTTGCGGATGCCCTTCACGCTCGAGCAGAGCTATCGGCGGCGCACCCTCGCCGCGGGTCCCGCGCACCTTCTCGTCCAGCGAGCGGTGCGGTGGGCGGGGCACTGCAGCTTCGATGGCAGCGTGCGCGAGCGCGCCTTCGACGACCTGATCGCGTGGCTGGAGCGGGGGGCGGTGCCCGCGGGCGACGACGTGCTGGGCGACGTCACGAAGCTCGGGCTGCGCTGGACGCCCGCCCTCCACCCGGATGATCCGGCGCGCCGCCCCTGACCGGTCCACGCGAGAGGAGAGCCGCATGAGCAACGCCGACATCCTGAGCGCGGTGGACGCCCACGAGGTCATCGAGCTCGCCAAGGAGCTCGTGCGCATTAAGAGCTACACCACCGAGGAAACGCCCGTCGCCACCTTCCTCCACGCCTTCTTCCAGCGCCAAGGCTTCGAGTCGCGCTTGCAGGAGGTCGACCCCGGCCGCTTCCAGGTCATCGCGCGGCTCCCGGGCGCGGGCGGGGGGAAGAGCCTCATGCTCAACGGCCACCTGGACATCGATCCGATTCCCGGCGGCTGGGCGCGCGATCCGTACACCCCCACCATCGAGGGCGATCGCTTCTACGGCGCCGGCGTGTTCAACATGAAGGGCGGGGTGGCGGCCATGATCGAGGCGGCCCTGGCGGCCAAGCGCTCGGGCGCGCCCCTGCGCGGCGATGTCATCCTGGCGTGCGTGGTCGGCGAGCTCCAGGGCGGCGTGGGCACCGTGCATCTCCTCAAGAGCGGCCTGCGGGCCGATCTCGCCATCGTGCCCGAGCCGTACGGCACGGACACCATCATCACCAAGCACACGGGCGTGATGGAGTTGGCCATCCACGTGATCGGCCGCTCGGCCCACATCTCGCGCCTCGACCGGAGCGTGAACGCCATCAGCAAGATGACCCGCGTGGTGCAGGCCCTCGAGGCCCTGACCCTGCGCGGGGCTCACGATCCAGATCTGCCCGCCCTACCCCTCCTCCTCGTGGGCAGCATCATGGGCGGGCGGGGCCGCGACTGGGAGTTCCGTGGCCCCAACATCGTGCCCGACGTCTGCACGATCTTCGTGGATGTGCGCTTCTCCCCCACCATGAGCCCCGCCTCCATCCTCGACGACATCCGCGGCGCGGTGGAGGCGGTGCGCGCGAAGGATCCCACCTTCACCTACGAAATCGAGTTCCCCATGAAGCCCGAGCGGCGCTGCAACCGCGAGGTGATGCCGGCGGTGGCCATGCCCACCGACCATCCGCTCGTGCAGACGGTGGCGAAGCACGTGCGCGCCATCGTGGGGGTGGAGCCGCGGGTGGGTGCCGTGGTGCCGCGCAGCTACGCGGGCAACGACACCGCGCATCTCTACGGGGCGGGCATTCCCTGCTGCCTCTACGGCCCCGCCGGGGAGTACGACGAAAAGACGGCGGACCGCTACACGCCGGTGAGCCAGATCATCGACTGCGCCAGGGTCCTCGCGGCAACCGTGGCCGAGGTCTGCGCCTGACGACCTAGCCCTCTCGTAGCGGGCGGGCGAAGGACAGGGCGTGGCCGTCGGGATCGGTCAGATGAAAGTAGCGCTCGCGCCACGGCGCGTCCCGGGGCGGCGCTTCCGGTGAGAAGCCCTGCGCGAGCACGTGCGCGTACATCGCGTCGACGTCGTCGACGTAGAAGATGACGCGGGTCACGTCGCTCGCGGCGGGCTGAGCGGCGGCGAGATTCAGGTGCCCCGCGCCCACGCGGAACGAGGTGAAGTCGGCCGTCTCGCCCCCGTAGGCCATCACGAAGCCGAGGGCCTGGTAGAAGCGCACGGCCCGGGCCATGTCCCGGGTGCCGAAGGTGACGGCGTTGATCGAGCGGATCTCCGGCTTCTGCGGTGTCACCGTGGATTCCTCCCGCTTTGCGCCCAACCGGCCCTATGATTGCCAACCGGTGCTGATATCCTAGCCGACAGTCTGGCGCAATGAGTAGCTCGACATGGCAAACGCCAGAAACATTCCCCGCACTCGCGGCGGACGCCGTGCACGTCTGGCGCATCGCCCTCGCGATATCCGACGCTGAGCTGAACCGGCGAGCCAGAGTGCTCACCTCCGAGGAGTTGGCCCGTGCGGCGCGCTTCCATTTCGAGCGCGACCGACGCCGCTGGATCGCCACGCGTGGCGCGGTGCGGGCTCTTCTCGCCGGGTACACGGGCGTGCCTGCTGACTCGCTCCGATTCCGCCTCGGTCCACATGGCAAGCCGTCGCTCGAGGCACCGGACGTCACCGGACTCGAGTTCAATGTCTCCCACTCCGGCGAGCTCGCCCTGTGCGCGGTGTCACGCGGGCGTGCGGTTGGCGTGGACGTGGAGGTGATCCGTCCCGAGTTCGCCACCCTCTCCATGGCGAGACGGTTCTTCGCCCCCGCCGAAGTCGCATCCCTCGAGTCGATTCCGCCGAGCGAGCAGACGCAGGCATTCTTCGCCTGCTGGAGCCGCAAGGAGGCCTACATGAAGGCACGGGGCACCGGCATCACGCTCGGCCTCGACCGCTTCGAGGTCTCGCTGCTGCCCGGAAGTCCGGCCTCCCTTCTCGCCACTCACGATGAGCCGGACGCGGTGGAGCGCTGGCTGCTGATGGCGCTGGCGCCCGGTGACGGATATGCAGGCGCGCTCGTCACCGACGGCCCGGCCAGGCTCGAGTGCTGGCAATGGGCATCCGCGGCGACGCCGGCCTGAGAACGTCGAGCGGACTCCGATCAGGAAGGCGAGGTTTGGCCGCGGCTCCGCCGCGTGATCAGCACCACCTTCTTGCGGCTTATCCGGAGCTGGCCGTCGACGCGGCACAGGCAACGCGTGGTGCGCCCCGCCCACCAGTGCATCTCAGGCCGGGCCTGGATGGACAGCTCGGCGAGGATGAAGTTCGACTCCACCACCAGCTCACCGTCCGCTCCACCTCGACCACGCCTTGGTCGCGGGTCCGCGCGAGGATGACGGACTGGCGGCCCAGCGAGCGGGTGACGAAATCGCCCGCGCGGGGGACGTCGCTCTCGTGGTAGTCAGCTCTCCCGTGGGGAGTCCAGCGATGCGCGGCTACAGCCCGAGGTCGCTCAATCCCGGGTGGGCATCCGGCCGCCGCCCGAGCGGCCAGTGGTACTTGCGCTCCGATTCCTTGATGGGGAGGTCGTTGATGCTGGCGAGGCGGAGCCGCATCAGGCCCTCGTCGTCGAACTCCCAGTTCTCGTTGCCGTACGAGCGGAACCAGTTTCCGGAATCGTCGTGGCACTCGTAGGCGAAGCGGACGGCGATGCGGCGCCCCTCGAAGGCCCACAGCTCCTTGATGAGGCGATAGTCGAGCTCCCGGGCCCACTTCCGGATGAGGAACGCGACGATCTCCTGGCGCCCGTGGAGGAACTCCGCGCGGTTCCTCCAGCGTGAGTCGGGCGTGTAGGCCTGGGCGACCTTCTCGGGATCGCGCGAGTTCCAGGCATCCTCGGCCAGACGGACCTTCTGCGTCGCGGTCTCGCGCGTGAACGGGGGGAGGGGAGGACGTGGAGCCATGGTCGCCTCTCGTCCTACCGCCCGGAGAGGGGCGGCGGCAGCGTGATGGGAAAGGGCACGTTCGGGTAGCGGTCCACGAGCTGGCGCCACACCCGCCGGCCGATCTCCTCCGCGCGGGTGACGATGTCGTCCTCGTCGATGGTGAGGACGCGGCGGTCACGCATGAGCCAGCGGCCGTCCACCATCACCGACTCGACGTCGCCCGCCTGGCCGTTGTGGATCCAGCCCGACACGATGCGCAGCGTGGGCACGAGGTGCGGCCGCCGCGCGTCCAGGACGATCAGGTCGGCCTTCTTGCCGACCTCGAGGCTGCCCACCTCTCCGCCCCACCCCAGCGCGGCCGCGCCGTTTCGCGTGCCCCACTCCAGCACGTCCTCCGGCCATGGACGCTCGCCGTCCTGACGGGAGATGCGTTCCACGAAGAGTCCAGTGCGCATCGCCTCCAGCATGTCCTCCGTCATGTTGTCGGTGCCCATGGCGATGTTGCAGCCCGCGGCGGCGAGGGCCTGGATGGGCGGCGCGGACGCGCGACGGGCGGCCATGGCCGCGTTGTGCGACACCGACGCGCGACTCCGTCCGAGGTGGGAGATCTCCCCCGGCGACATGAAGCGGCAGTGCGCGGCGATCAGGCGCGGGGAGAGGAAATCGTGCTGGAAGAGATACTCGGCAGGCCGGACGCCGCGCACGCGCATCACCGACTCCACTTCCCAGTGGCTCTGGGCGAGATGGATGGTGGTGCGCACGTCGCGCCGCTCCGACAGCTCCCGGGCCGCCCGCAGGAGCTTCGGCGAGCACGCTTCCGGCGCGTGCGCGGCCACCACGCAGGTGATACGTCCCTTCTCCGCGCCGTGCCAGGCGGAGATGACGTCGTCCACGCTCTGTAGGGTCTTCTCGGCCAGCGCGGGCACGTAGGCGAAGCGGTCCTCGCGAATGCCCGCGGGATCGAGATCGCTGGAGGTTTGGCCGAATACGACGCGGAGGCCACTGGCGGCCACGGGCTGGGCGTAGTCGGGCACGCGCGTGCCGATCTCCAGCATGGTGGTATTGCCGCCGCGCAGGCATTCGAGTGCGCCGAGGCTGGCGAAGACCGCGATCTCCTCCGCGCTCAGCATGGCCTGGGCCGTGGTGGGAAAGCGCAGCGTCGAGGGAAACCCGAAATCCTCCTGGATGCCCCGGGCCACCGTGAGCCAGAGATGCGTGTGGCAGTTGACCAGCCCGGGGAATACCGCCTTGCCGCGCCCCTCCACGCGCTCGGCGCCCGGCCACGCGCGATCGATCTCCGCGGCGGGGCCGATGGCCACGATGCGATCGGCATCCACGACGATGGAGGCGTCGTGATGCACGGTGCGGGCAGCGTCCGCCGTGACGATGGTGGTGTTGCGGATCACGAGCGCCATGCAATCTCCCCTGGCCGGGCGCGAGCTCTCCGCCCGAGGCCCCCACACCATGCCCGAGGCTTCGCCATCCTTCAAGTCCCGCACGTCCCGCTCCCTCTCCCTCCAAGGGAGAGGGCTGGGGTGAGGGTGAATGATCGTCGCGAGGCGCTCACGGCACCGCCGTGGATGATTCTCTTCGAGGAGTGCCCGCGTCGGTGGAGGGGCCGGGGTTCCCTGCGCGCCGCCTCACCCTCCTCCGGCGGGGAGGTAACCTCCCGAAAATTCGATTCGTGCTAGGCTCCGCGACGTCACGAGTCCTGCCGCGATGGCAGGTTGGCCCGAAGCGAGAGCGAAGGACGAGAAAGGAGATCTCCATGCTCCACATCCTTTGGTCCCTCGTCGTGGGTTTCATCGTGGGCCTCATCGCCCGCGCCGTGTTGCCCGGCGTCGACAGCATGGGCATCATCGCCACGACACTCGTCGGCATCGTGGGCTCCGTGATCGGCGGGTTGATCGGGCGCGCCATCAGCAAGCCCGAGCCGGGCTCCAAGTTCCACCCGGCGGGATTCATCATGTCCATCGTGGGCGCCATCGTTTTGCTCCTGATCTTGCGCATGCTCCGCTAGCGATCTCGCCCAGACCAGTTCCGAGCATGCAGAGCGCGAGACGGGTCGGGACCCGTCGTCGGGGGCGGGGGAGCGCTCCAGCTGCGTCACCCGCTCGCCTGAATCGCCGCCCTGCGGGCGGCGCGCAGGACGAGGGGGTCCCACTCCGCCGGAGCGCTCCCCCGCCCCCGCCGCCACCCGCCCGGTCGCACGTGTGGCACTCGGGAATGTCCCGACCTAGAGGTTCGTCAGCGAGCGGAGGCGTGGGTCGAGCACGTCCCTGAGCGTGTCCCCCACGAGGTTGACGGCGACCACCGTGGTCATGATGGCGAGGCCGGGTCCCGCGGAGATCCACCAGCCGCGGAGCAGGTAGTTGCGGCCGTTGCTCAGGTCCACGCCCCACTCGGGAATGGGCGGGCGGGGGCCGAGACCGAGGAAGCTCAGGGACGCGCCGATGATGATCGACCACGCGATGGCGATGGTAGCGAGCACGATCACCGGCGCGACGATGTTGGGCAGGATGTGTTGGAGGGTGACGCGGCGCGGGCGGCAGCCGAGCGCCCGCGCCGCCTCGATGTAGGGCTGCTCGCGGACGACGAGCACGTTGCCGCGAATCAGCCGTACGAAGGTGGGGATGAGCGACACGCCCACCGCGACCATGACGTTGGTGGAGCCGTGACCGAGCACGGCCACCACGACGAGGGCGAGGAGCACGCTCGGGAAGGCCATCATCACGTCGACCACCCGCATGACGAGGAGGTCGACCGTTCCCCCCGCCGCCCCGCTGACGAGACCGAGGATGAGCCCGCCCGCGAGGGCGATGACCACCGCGCCGAGGCCCGTGACGAGGGAGAGGCGCGCCCCCGCGATCACGCGGGTGAGCACGTCGCGGCCGTACTGGTCCGTCCCGAAGGGATGGTCGGCGCTCGGGGGCGTGAGCGCGGCGACCGGATCCATCTTCAAGGGATCGGTACGGACGACGGCGGGCCCGGCCACCGCGAGCACGACTACGAGCCCGAGGACGGCGGCTCCCACCAAGGCCGCCTTGCGGCGCGCGAGCAGGCGCAGCGTCACGCCGCGCCCTCCCGGTGGCGGATGCGAGGATCGATCAGCGAGTACGAGACGTCCACGAGCAGGTTGACGAGGACGTAGCCGAGCGCGCTCACGAGGACCACGCCCTGGATGAGCGGGTAGTCCTTGTCGAGGACGGCGGTGACGGCGAGGCGGCCCATGCCCCGACGCGAGAAGACGGTCTCCACGATGATCGTCCCCGCGAGGAGGTTGCCGAGCTGCACGCCGATGATGGTGACCACGGGGATGAGGGCGTTGCCGAGGGCGTGCTTGAGCAGGACCACGCGCTCCGCGAGCCCCTTGGCGCGCGCGGTACCGATGTAGGCGTTGCCCAGCACCTCGAGGAAGCTCGAGCGCACGAGCCGCGCCACCACCGCGGCATAGCCGAGCCCGATGGTCGCCGCGGGCAGGATCAGGCGCTGCCAGCCGCCCTGGCCCGTGGCGGGCAACCACCCCAGCTCCAGGGAGAAGGCGAAGATGAGGAGCAGGCCGAGCCAGAAGCTCGGCATGGACACGCCGCCGAGCGCCACGAGCATGGCCAGCCGGTCGAGCCACGAGTTGGGACGGAGAGCGGCGAGGATGCCGAGGACGAGGCCTACGGCCACCGCGATGGCGATGCCCGCGGCCGCCAGCTCCAGCGTGCTGGGGAGCTGGGTGGCGATCTCCTCGATGACGGGACGCTTGCTGAAGATGGATCGGCCGAGGTCGCCTACCAGCGCGCGGCGGAGAAAGCGCAGGTACTGCACGACCAGGGGATCGTCGAAGCGGAGCTGGGCGCGGAGCTCCGCCACCTGCTCCGGGGTGGCGTTGGCCCCGCTCAGCATGACGAGCACGGGATCGCCCGGGAGCAGGTGCACGATGGCGAACACCACCACCGACACCCCAAAGACTACGGGCACGGCGAGGGCGAGACGTTGCTGCAGGTAGACGAGCATCAGCGGCGCGGCGAGCGGCCGCTCCCGCCGCGCGGCGGACGCCGGATGGCTACTTCTCCAGCGACACGTCGTAGAGGATCGGGAAGGTCACCACGTTGAAGCGGTAACCCTTGACCTCCTTGCGCACGCCCACGATGGTGACCTGGTCCACGAGCGGATAGGCATCCGCCTGCTCGAAGAGCGTGCGCTGGATCTTCTTGTAGAGCTCCATGCGCGGCCCTTCCGCGGTCATGGCCGCGGCCTGGTCGAGCTGCTGGTCGATCTCGGGATTCGACAGCCGCGGCCGGTTGAAGCCGAAGAGGCTCCGGGTGTGGAAGTTGGTGGTCATGATGGAAGGATCGGGGAACCACCAGTTGACTTCGCCGATGTTGTGCTCGCTCTTGCGGTTGGCCTCCTCCATCTGGGCGCGCGGCTGCTCGCGAAGCTGGATGTCCATCCCGACCTCGCGGGCCATGGCCTGGACGAGGGGCGCCATCTCCTCGTAGCCGTTGTTGGCCCCGAAAATCCACAGGAGCTCGAGCCGCTTGCCCTCCTTCACGCGGATGCCGTCGGCGCCCGCTTTCCACCCCGCCTCGTCGAGGGTCTTCTTCGCCCGCGCGGGATCGTAGGGCAGGATCTCCTTGGCGAGCGGAGCGTAGCCCGGGGTGGTGGGCTGCAGCAGCGACCACGCGGGCTTGCTCTCGTTGTGGAAGACGACGCGCACGATGGCGTCGCGGTTGATGGCGTAGCCGAGGGCGCGGCGCACCGCGAGATCGTTGGTAGGGGGACGCTGCACGTTGGGATAGATGGTCCACGGCGTGCCGGCGGGCACACCGCGCAGGATGCGCACGTCGGGATTTTTCTCGAGGCCGGCCACGTCGGCGTAGGAGAGATCCTCCGCCACGTTGACCTCCCCCGTCTGGATGATCGCGGTGCGGGTGGGCGCTTCCAGGACGAAGCGCCACTGGATCTCGTCGAGGTAGGCGGGGCCCTGGTGCTCGACCAGCGCGGGGGCCCAGTTGTAGGCGGGGTTCTTCGCGAGGACGACCTGCTCCTTGTTGATCCACTCCTTCACCATGAAGGGCCCCGTGCCCACGGGCTTGCGCGCGAACTGATCGCCGAGCTTCTGCACCGCGGTGGGCGAGATGGCGCCGAGGGGCGACAGGGCGGCCATGCGGAGGAAGGGCGAGTATGGTTGCTTGAACCGCACACGCAAGGTGCTCGCGTCGACCGCCTCTGAGCTCTCGTAGGGGCCGATGAACGAGCGCGCCACGCCGGGAGCGCCCAACGGCGTCTGGATGCGGTCGAAAGTGAACTTCATGGCCACGGCGTCGAAGGGCGTCCCGTCGTGGAACTTCACGTTCTTGCGCAGGTGGAAGGTGTAGGTCTTGCCGTCGGGGGAGACGTCCCACTTCTCGGCAAGGCCCGGCTTCACGCTGCCGTCCTTCGGATCGATGACGACCAGGGTGTCGAGGAACTGGATGAGGATCTTGCGGGTGGCCGCTCGATTGGTCACGTGCGGGTCGAGGGTGTCGATGTCCTGCCGGGCGGCGAAGACGAGCCGTCCGCCGGCCTTCGCCGCGACAGTGAGGCGAGGCACCGCCACGCCACCGAGCACGGTGACGAGCACGAGCCAGGGGGTGAGCTGTCGCAGCAGACGGCGGGCAGCCATGATGGCCTCCTTTACTCGATCACGAACATCTCGGTGGTGTCGAACTTGGGTGAGAGCAGCTCGGGGCCGCGCGCGCGGACCACGGCCATATCCTGTAGGTGGAGGAAGCCGGGGCCGGGGTCGAGGCCGTGCGGCTCCAGGGCGAGCACCATGCCCTCCTCCAGGGTGAGGTCACGGCCGCGCGCCACGATGGGCTCCTGCTGGTGCCACCACGCGCCCACGCTGTGCCCGACGAGGATGGAGGTGTACCGCCAGCCCAGCTTGGCGAAGGTCTCCACCGCGAAGCTGTACACGCCCCCCGCGGTCACTCCCGGCCGGCAGTGGTCGATGATCTTCACGTAGGCGTCGCGATAACGCGCGTAGTCTTCGCGGAGCGCCGCGCTCGGCTTGCCCATGATGGCCACGCGCGACTGGTGCCCCGGGTAGCCGTCCAGATAGGCAACGTAGTCCGTGCGGACCACGTCGCCCTTGAGGAAGAGCTCGTCGCTCTCCCCCGCGTAGGGGATGGTGTTGCGGTTGGAGTTGAGGATGCCGTGCGCCCAGTTGGCCCCGCGCCGGAGACAGCTCTCGATGAGGCGGCTGTGCACGGCCCGCTCCGTCTCTCCGTGCTTGATGGTGGGGAAGACCTCGGCGTAGGCGTCGTCGAGGAGGTCCGCTCCCTTGCGCAGCATGGTGAGCTCGGCGGGCGTCTTCACCCAGCGCACGGCGTCCATCATGCGGTTGCAGTCGACCATCTCCGCGCGGGGCAGCCCGCGCCGCACTTCCTCCCAGTGCTCGGCGCTGAGATAGTTCTTCTCGAAGCCGATGCGCTCCCCTTCCAGCCCCGCTTCCTTGATCACCGCGCAGAGCCGGGCGTAGGGCGACTCGTTGTAGGCGTCGTACACCGACACCTTCTTCACCCACGAATCGCGCACGGTGAGCTTCTCCGCGATGGCGTTGAGCACGATGACGGGATCGCCGTGGCGCGGCCAGAGCAGGAGCACCGCCCGGGTGGAGTCGGCGATGTCGACGTGGCGGGCCAGCGTGCCCGGGTAGGCGAGGCCGGAGAGATAGGTGAAGTTCTGTCCCGAGCGCGCCACCACCGCGGCGAGCCGCTCGCGATCCATGAACTCGTGCAGGCGCGCGACGTTGACGGTGTCCCTGCTTCCACTTCCGATGCCCATGGAGTCCTCCGGGTCGCTCGAGGTCAGCGGCAGAGTCGATACGTCGCGTAGGCGACCGCGCGCCCCGCGGTGACGAGGTCGGCCAGGGGCACGCGCTCGTCGGGCGTCGGCCACTCCTTGTAGATGCGGATGTCGCCCGCGCCGTACTGCACGGTGGGGATGCCCGCCTGCTGCAGGATGTTGCCGTCACCCACGTTGCCGAGCCGGCCCCAGCCCCCGACCACCGGCTCCTGCTTCGAGGCGCGGCGCTGTCCCTCGGCCAGATGGGTCACCAAGGGGTGGCTGCGCGGCACCTCCATCGGGTCCTGGCACCAGCCCTCCTCGGTGCCCGCGGCGGGCACGGTCAGCTCGTAGTCGAAGGCGGGATGCTCGCGCTTGATGCCGTCGAGGAGGCGCGTCATGTCCGCGCGGACGGAGGCCACCGTCTGGCCGGGCACGGTGCGGATCTGGAAGAGCAGGTCACACTCGCGGCTCGACATGCCCGTGTAGTTCTTCTGGTAGTAGTGCTCCTTGTGCATGGTGTCGAAGGTGTGGGTGGGGAATCCCGGCAGGTCCGGATGCGGCGTGAAGGTGAGCCAGCCCCCCGGGGGAATGGGATCGAGGCTGGGGCCGATGCGCCGGATGATCTCCGCCTGCTGCTCGATGGGATTCCAGTACGCGGCCTTCGCCTCCGCGCTGTAGCGGAAGAAGAGCTCGGGCGCCTTCGTCTTCACGTGGATCATCACCACCCCCACGCAGACGTTGGCGACGGTGTTGGCGGAGTGCTCCATGTTGATGGCGAGATCGGTCTTCACGCCGTGCTTCAGGAGGGCGCGCGTGCCCGCCCCGCCCAGCTTGTGCGCGACCACGGGGCACACGAGCACGTCACCCTTGAGGCGCGCCCCGGACTTCACGATGGCCTCCACCCCGCAGATGGCGGCGACCACTCCGCCCTTGTCGTCGTGGGCGCCCATGCCCCATACCCAGCCGTCCTCGTACTTCGCCCCGTAGGGATCCACGGTCCAGCCGCTCATCTCGACGCCCGGATCCATGTGCCCGTTGAGCATGAGGCTCGGGCCGCCCCCGGTGCCGGGGAGCCGGCCGATGGGCTGGCGCGTCGTCTTGCCCGGCTTGGCGGGATGCGTCACCTCGAGCATCTCGACTTCGAGGCCGATGTCCGAGAGATAGTTGGCGAAGAGGTCAGCGATCTTCTGCTCCTCGAAGGTCGTGCTGGGAATGCGGATGGCCGCCTGCTCGAGGGCCAGCACCTGCTCGTCGGTGACCCGCGCCATGATGCTGTCCGCCAGGTCTCGCGTCATCGCTCCACTCCTGTCTGTGCAGCAGCGGAAGTGCGGCTCTCGTCGGAGGCGCCGACGATAGCACCCGGAATAGACACGGTCAAACCGACGGCACGCAGTCGCTGCCGCCACCTGAAAGCGTCATGGGGTCACTCCTGGCGCTTGACCGGCTGCCCATGGCCAGCGCAGGATTCTGC
>Ga0075435_100002675_pt1 | contig 11900 bp, 13 predicted proteins | sample RhiMethybrSRZTD4_FD_75302 | JGI IMG/M metagenome (GOLD analysis project Ga0075435, IMG submission 75302) | Populus rhizosphere microbial communities from Tennessee, USA - Rhizosphere MetaG P. TD hybrid SRZTD4 | ecosystem: Host-associated > Plants > Roots > Rhizosphere > Soil | place: USA... | reverse complement strand
AAGCGGGCCGGCGAGCACGCATCGAAGTACGCCGCAGGCGCGAAGGCGGGATCGATCGACGCAGAGGAAGTCGATCGTGCGGCGCAGGCCGCGGTTGCGCCGTTCGAGCGCGGCACGAGCGGCGAAGGGCCGTATCAGGTGCAGTACGCGCTGCAGGAGCTGATGCAGGCGAACGTCGGCATCGTCCGCAACGAGGCCGACATGCGGAAGGCGCTCGATTGCCTCGAGCGGTTCCGCACTCGCACGCGGCGCGTCGGCGTCGGCGGTCATCGCGAGTACAACCCTGGATGGCACGCGGCCCTCGACCTTCACAACCTCTTGACGGTGTCGGAAGCCATCACGCGCTCAGCGATCGAGCGGCGCGAGAGCCGCGGCGGTCATTTCCGCGAAGACTATCCGGACAAAGATCCGTCGTTTGGAGCGTTCAACCTGATCGTGCGAAAGACGGCAGACGGCGGCATGGACGTGTCGCGCGCGACGATTCCGCCGATGCCGCAGGAGCTCGCGTCGATCATCGAGTCCATGAAGTAGGAACCGATACATGGTGAACACGGCAACCTTCCACATCTGGCGCGGCGACGCAGGCGGCGGACGATTCGCAGAGTTCAGCACCGGTGTTTCGGACGGCATGGTGGTGCTCGACGCGGTCCATCGGATTCAGGCGGAGCAGGCCAACGATCTCGCGGTGCGGTGGAACTGCAAGGCGGGCAAATGTGGATCGTGTTCGGCGGAAATCAACGGTCACCCGCGGCTGATGTGCATGACGAGGCTGAATCAGCTCGATCTGACGGCGCCGGTGACGATCGAGCCGATGCGCACGTTTCCGCTGATTCGCGATCTCGTCACCGACGTGTCGTGGAATTTCGCCGCGAAGAAAGCGATCAAGCCGTTCAAGCCGATCCCGGCCGACGGCGACGGCACGTGGCGCATGGCGCAGGTCGACGCCGAGCGGGTGCAGGAATTCCGCAAATGCATCGAGTGCTTCCTGTGCCAGGACGTCTGTCACGTTCTGCGTGAGCACCACATGTTCGACGAGTTCGTCGGTCCGCGGCACCTCGTGTACGCCGCCGCGCTCGAGATGAACCCGATCGACGCGGAAAACCGCGCGCGCGATCTCGAGACGCGGCACGGCATCGGCTACTGCAACATCACGAAATGCTGCACGAAGGTCTGTCCCGAGGGGATAGCGATTACCGACAACGCCGCCATTCCGCTCAAGGAACGCGTCGTCGATCAACTGTACGATCCGGTGGCCAGGTTGCTGCGCGTTTTCCAGCACCGCTGATTTCACGTGTCTTGTATGGGAGGACCTCAATGGAGTTCGCGCTGAAAACGCTCTCACTCGACGCCGTGCCGCGCGCGCTGGCCAAAGCGGAGCGCTATCGTCTGCTGAACGAGCCGGGCGAAGCCGAGAGCATCTGCCTCGACGCGCTCGCGGTCGATCCGACGAACCAGACGGCGCTGACGACGCTGATTCTTGCGCTCACCGAGCAGTTCGATCACGACTTGCGATCGATTGTCAGCGACGCCTGGCGCGCGGTCGATCTGCTGGTGGACGAGTACGAGCGCGCGTACTACACCGGCCTGGTCCATGAGCGGCGGGCAAAGGCGCAGTTGCGACACGGCGCGCCGGGATGCGGACCGCTGGTGTACGAATGGCTGCGTCAGGCGATGGTGTCGTACGAGCAGGCCGAAGCGATCCGCCCGGCGGGCAACGACGACGCGATTCTGCGATGGAACGCGTGCGCGCGGTTGATCATGTCCGACAGTCATCTCGTCCCGCGCGTGGAACAGGCGACCGAGCCGCTGCTGCTCGAATAATCGACGGAGTTCCGATGTTGACGAAAGAAACATCGGTCGCGGCAGACGACGGTACGCGTCTGTTCGCCGAGATCGCGGGAGCAGGCTCGGACGCGACCGTCGTCGCCAACGGCTTTTATCTCGTCGACGATTTACGCGCCCTCGCGCGCAATCGCACCCTCGTGTTCTACGATTTTCGCAGCCGCGGCCGATCGGATACGGAGACCGATCCGGCGAAGCTCGCGCGCGGCATTCAGCAGGATGTCGACGATCTCGATGCCGTGCGGCGTCAGCTCGGCATCTCGTCGCTGAAGGCGATCGGCCACTCGTACGTCGGGCTGGTCATCGCGCTGTATGCGATGAAGTACTCCGCACATCTCGCTCGCGCCGTACTGATCGGTCCGATTCAGGCGGATGTGACAAAGCAGTACCCGGCGCATCTGAGCGGCGCGGACGCGACGCTCGCCGAGGTGATGACGAAGCTCGGCGAGCTTCAAAAGAATCCCGAGGGCGACGCAGTGGAGCGCTGCAGGAAATTCTGGGCGGCGCTCCGCCCCATTTACGTCGCAGACCCGCGTGACGCCGACAGGATCACGTGGGAGCGGTGCAGTCTGCCGAACGAGCTGAACTTCATGCGCTACTGGATGCAGTACGTCCATCCGTCGATGCGCAGCGTGAAGCTGACGGAGGAGGATTACGCGCACGCGAAGGCGCCGGTGCTCATCGTTCACGGGCGGCGCGATCGCAGCTCGCCGTACGGCGGCGCGCGCGAGTGGGCGATGATGCTGCCGAACGCGCGGCTCGTCACGATCGACAACGCCGCGCACGCGCCGTGGATCGAAGCGGAGAAAGAAGTGTTCGGAGCGATTGACACGTTTCTGGATGGAGAGTGGCCGGCCGGCGCGGAGCAGGTCCGCTCCCTCGAGGGGAGCGACACAATCTAATGCGCTGCAAAATCGACGTAGGGCGAGGCTGAAAGCCCCGCCCTACAGATTTTGCAACGCGCTCTGATAACTAACGACCAACGACCACCGACTCGCGCCTCGCGCCGTGACTGCGATCGCGCCAGCGCTGACGTACCACGCCGGCGAAGAACCACAGCGACAGCTCGTACTCGAACGCCTTGGCGGGTTCGCCCTGCAGCGCCGCCTTGATCATCGCCCCACCGGTCGCGAGCGCCGACCGCCACATGTAGCGCGGGACGCCGGCGATGTGATGCACGCGGCTGTAATCGATGATCGATTCGTCGGGCGAATCCATATCGAGACCGAGTTTGTCGTACAGAATCGCCCGGCTGATCCCGTTCCAGTAGAACCAGTCGCGGAAGTAGTGCTTCGTGAGGCGCGCCTTCGGCACGTGATGGTGTACGACCATGTCCGGCAGGTAGTAGCCGCGCAGGCCGGCGGCGCGTGCGCGCAGGCACCAGTCGCGCTGCTCCTGACCGCGCAGCGTGTTGCCCTGCCGGCCGAACCGGTTGTCCCACAACCCGGCTCTGTCGAACGCGTCGGCCTTCACGGCCATGTTCGCGCCGAGCGGCCATCCGACTCCGTCGCAGCCAACCTCGACAGGCGTCCGGCCGTAATCGAGCAGCGCGATCACCGCCCACTGGCGGCCGCGGCGGTTGCGGAACCATCGCGGCGGTTCGCTCTCCCACATCGGCAGCACCCTGCCGCCGACGTAGTCGCAGTCGAATCGCGCGAATCCCTCAGCGCATTTCTCCAGCCAATCCGGCTCGACGCGCACGTCATCGTCGGTCATCGCGATGATGGCGCCGCGCGAATGACGGATGCCGGTGTTCAGCGCCGCCGGCTTCCCCTGTGTCGGCTCGAAGAGATACGTGAGCGGCACGGGGAAACCGTTCTGCGCCGACGCGACGACCGACTTCGTCTCGTCACTGGAATTGTTGTCGACGATGATGACTTCCCATGCGTGCGAACACGACACGCCCGCGAGCGATTCGAGCGTTCGTCGGAGATGGTCCGCGCGGTTGTAAGTAGTGATGAGAACGGTGAATTTCATGAAATCACGCCGCCGGCCGCGCCGAACGCGGGAGAGCGGGCGGTGCGGTGAACGCAAGATTTCTGCCGAGCCGCTCAGTCAACGGGCCGAACCGGCGGCAGATAACGACTCGCATTGACGCTTCAGGCCCGCCGCTTCAAGGCCGAGGTAGCGATTCGTCGTCGTTGCCGTCAATCTCGCGAGCAGACCGGCGAACAAACCGCGCAATCTCACCGACAGCGTGACGCGACTGCCCCGCGCGGTCGGTTCGATCCAATGTCCGCCCGTCACGATGACGCCAGGACCCCGGCTGACCCAGGTGAAGCCCCGGTTTGACTCGAGCACCGTCACTTTCCACAACGCCGGCGGCAGTTTAGGCTGACGGACCCACGCGCTGCTGCCGACGGCCAGCGGACCGGCGTCGCGGCGCTTGATGCTCGTGATGCTCGCGGTCCAGCCGGACCACCGCTCGACGTCGCTCATCACCGACCAGACCCGCGCGGGCGGCGCGTCGATGTCCACGCTGATGCGGAAATCGCTGGGAACCTTGTCGTTCACGATGTCCTCCTCAGCTCTTGAGACGCCGTTCTGAGCCGTTGCCGTTCCACGGAACGCGTATCCCAGTGAGCCCGAAAGGAGGGTGATCGTATGGTGCATCGCAGTATGTGTGCCGCCATCGGCCTCGCGGTCGTCAGTCTCGTTGCGATCGGCGGACGGACGTCCGGCGAATCGCTCGGCGCCGACACCACGTATCTGACCTTCAACCGCGCGGTAGCATTGCCGGGAGTCGCGCTCGGCGCAGGGACGTACATCTTCGAACTGGCATCGCCGAACGGCGATCACAGCCTGGTTCGCGTGTCGAGCCGCGATCGCAAGAAGATCTATCTGACCGCGTTCACCAACGCCATCGAACGTCCATCCAACATGCCCGAGGATCAGATGGTGACGTTTGGTGAAGCATCCGCATCGGCGCCGCCGCCGATCACCGCGTGGTATCCGTACGGCAACAGCACCGGCCGCGCGTTCATCTACTGGCACTGAGACATCGATCTGCATGTCCCGCCTTCGCTCGCGCATCGCGCGCGAGCGGAGACGGGGCGGTCCGCATCTTGCGTGCGTCAACATGATGCCGGGCCGGCGTCGCCCGTCGTTGCTGCCGTGGATCATCGCGTTCAAGATCTTCAAAGCTCTCGCCCTGACGCTCGCCGGCGTGACGCTGCTGGCGACGCGTCATCAGGATCCCGCCGACGTTGTCATTCGCGCTGCGCTCGCCGTCCATCTGCCGCTCAGCTCAGAGCTCTTCGCACGCGCGTTCAGGTTCGCGACGAGCCTCAGCCTCGGCAAACAGATCGCGCTCGGAATCACGGCCTTCGCGTATGCGGCGCTGATGAGTGCGGAAGGGATCGCATTGTATTTACGGAAGCCATGGGCGCGCTGGTTCACGATCGGCGCGACCATATCGCTCATTCCGATCGAGTTGTACGAAATCTTTCGCGACGCCACGCCCGTTCGCATCCTCGTCCTGCTGCTGAACATCGCCGTGGTCGTCTATCTGTGGCTGCGGAAGGACATCCTCGAATGACACACATGTGCCTCGCGATGCTCTTCGTTCTCTGTACTGGCGCGGACCTGGCGATCGCACAGACGACGACCACGCCGATCACCGGTGCAGAACGAGTCGGATGGATCGTGAACGGAACGATCGGTCCGAAGAGTCTCGGCGTCGGCATGATATCGAGCGCGTGGGAAACGGCGTGGAATCAACCGGAGGAGTGGGAGCGCACGTGGGAAGGATTCGGGAAGCGGTACGCTCAGCGCGAAGCGGACGTCGCGATCTCGAACACGATGGAAGCAGGTCTCGGCGCGATCTGGGGCGAGGATCCGAGATACGTTCGCTCGTCAGCCAAGCCAATCGGCGCGCGCATCGCGTACGCGGCGCGGATGGTGGTGCTTGCGCCGTACCGCGACGGCCGTGTGCGTCCGGCCTGGGGCCGCTACGCCGGCAACGTGTTCAACAACATCATCGAGAACGCGTGGCTTCCGCCGAGCGTCACGACGCCCGGACGGACGGTGTTCCGCTGCGCCTCCGGTTTTGCCGGCCGCTTCGTCGGCAACCTCTGGGAAGAATTCTGGCCGGACGTGCGGGAGCGATTGCGACGCTAGTGGCCCGTCCACGCGTGCTCATCCGGGCGCGGATGGTATTGGACTTGTAAGCGCGGCGGGAGAGGGCCCACGAGTATGGCTGACTTCCGCCGCGTCTCACGCAGACAGTTCCTCGAATCGGCAGCGCTCGGCGCGGGCGCGTTTGCGCTGAACCGTCACGCGCCGATCGCCGCGCAAACCTCATCGTTCCTCCCCGATCCCGCGCTCTCCGGAATCGATCACGTCATCGTCATGATGATGGAGAACCGATCGTTCGATCACATGCTTGGATGGCTGCCGGGCGCCGATGGACGTCAGGCCGGGTTGACGTACGTCGATCGCGCCGGCACGACGCACTCGACGCACGCGCTCGCTCCCGATTACCAGGGATGCGCGCACCCGGATCCCGATCATTCCTACGACGGCGCACGCGTCGAATACGACGGCGGCGCGTGCGATGGATGGCTGCGTGCGGGCGACAACGACGACTACGCGATCGGCTACTACGTCGCCGACGATCTCGATTTCTTCGCGCGCGCGGCGCCGCACTGGACCACGTGCGATCGCTACTTCGCCGCGTTCATGGGTCCGACGTTTCCGAACCGGATCTACCAGCACGCGGCGCAGACCGATCGACTCAGCAACACGTTCGAGCCATCAACGCTCCCGACAATCTGGGATCGGCTCGCAGCGGCCGGCCTCACCGGCCGCTACTACTTCCAGGACGCGCCGTTTCTCGCGTTGTGGGGCGCGAAGTATGTGTCGATCGCGCGGCCGTACCGTACGTTTCTCGCCGATTGCGCAGCCGGCACGCTGACGAATGTGTCGTACATCGATCCGCGATTCATCGAGGAGACCACGGGCACGACCAACGACGATCATCCGCACGCCGACGTCCGTAACGGTCAGTCGTTCATGAACGAGGTGTACGCCGCGGTGACCAAGAGTCCCGCATGGAAGCGTACGCTGCTCGTCATCAACTACGACGAGTGGGGAGGATTTTTCGAGCACGTTCCGCCGGAGGCAGCGCCGATACCTGATGCCGATCGCCTGGCCGGCAGCAGCGATGGCTTGCGCGGATTCCGTGTTCCATGCCTTCTCGTGTCGCCGTTTTCGGTTCGCCGATCGGTTTCGCACACGCTTTTCGATCACACATCCGTGCTGCGCTTCATCGAGTGGCGATGGGGACTCGAGCCGCTGACCGTACGCGACGCCACCGCGAACAACCTTGCGGAAGCGCTCGACTTCACGAAACGGCGGCTCGGCGCGCCGCAGTACGACATCCCGCCGCGGCTCTTCGGCGCGCCGTGTCCATCGTCGGAAGCGAACCCGTTCGCCGTCCTTCGCGCACTGGCCGATACGTTCGGATTCCCGATATGACTTGGCTCGATTAATCCCGAAGGGCAGTGGCGTTGGCGCTCCTTCCGCTCATGGTGAGCCCTTCGACTCGCCGCTCATGGTGAGCTTGTCGAACCATGAGCGGCTCGCTCAGGATGTACTTGGCGAACCATGAGCGGCTCGCTCCGGATGTACTTGGCGAACCATGAGCGGCACGCTCAGGACGAGCGGTACGCCAAATCTAGCTGCTCTCCTCGATTAGGCAGACTAATGTGTGCGTTTGACGTAGATCGCGAATCCGCCGGGCCGCAGTTCGGGTTCGATCCGGAACCGCGGGCGCTCGAGCCACTCGGCACCGCTGTAGCGGAGCGCCTGCACGCCAGCCTGCGCGAGCGGGGAGACCCTCGGCGACGACGGCGCGTCGGACAGGGACGACTGACGGAATTGAAATCCGACGAGTGACGCGCCCAGGGCCACTTCGGCGACGCGTAGCATCGGATTTGTACGCAGCAGGTGCTGGACGCGCGCGAGCGGCAGGCGTTGAAGGATTTGATTCGCGATCCGCATGCTGTCGTCGCGCGGATCGTCCGGCGTCGCGATCACAATTCTGCGGTCGGGGGCGGGATAGGCCGCGCGCGGCGGTTCGGGCGCGCTCAGCGCAGACGAGGATCGCACCGCAGTTGCGATCGATCCCGGTCGCAGCTGCTGCGCCGATGCTGTGCCGCCCGCGGCCAGCGCAAGTGAGAACGCAAGCCACCCGCTTCGCACGGTGAATTGTCGAGCAAGATCGATTCCAAACAGCCGAGCGACGACGACGGCTCCGTGTCAGGGCGAAGGCTTTACGCCCAGCCTCACCTCAGCCGTTGTAACGGAGGAGCACGACCGTCATGTCGTCGCTTTGCGTGGCGTCGCCGCAAAACGCCCGAACGTCGTGCAGCAGCGCATCGAGCAGCGCCTGCGGCGCCTTTCCGCGGTTGGCGTCGATCGACGCCAGCAGCCGCTCGTCGGTGAATTCTTCGCCCGCCGGGTTCATCGCCTCGGTCACGCCGTCGCTGAACGCAACGATCACGTCGCCGCGATTCAGCGTGACCGTTTCTTCGTCGAACGAAGCCTGCGCGAACAGACCGAGGACGACGCCGCCGGTCTCCAGGCGCCGTACGTCGGATTTCGTGACGAGTACCGGCGCGTTGTGACCTGCGTTGCAGTAGGTGAGGCGGCCGTCCGCGGCCAGCATCCCGTAAAACGTCGTCAGGAAGCGGCCTTCGACGGCACGGCGAAAGAGTCCCTGATTGAGGCGGGTGATGAGCGGCGCCGCGGCCGACTGGTACGGCGCTTCGGCGCTGAACATGCCCAGCGCCGCCGCAGCGAGCAGCGCCGCCGGCGCGCCTTTGCCGGCGACATCGCCGACGACGAACCCGAACTGTCCGCTCGGCAGATCGACGTAGTCGAAGAAATCGCCACCGACCGCACGGCAGGCCACCGATGCCGCAGCCGTGGAAAAGAAGGCGCCGTCGCGATTGGCCGGCGGCAGCAACGACTGCTGAATGGCGGCGGCGACTTTCAATTCCTGCTCGAACTTCGCCTTGTCGAGCGCCTCGCGGTAAAGGCGCGCGTTCTCGATCGCGAGCGCGGCTTCGGCCGACAACGTCTCGAGCGCCGTCTGCGCCGACTGCGACTTGAGCGCGCCGCGCTCGCGACTGTCGAGATACAGAACGCCGATGCTCTCTTCGGCCGTGCGCTGATCCGCGCGTTCGACGTACCGCACGAGGCGCAGCGGCGTGCAGAGCACGTGACGGATCCCGAGCGCCACCGTGCCGGTGTGAAGATGCGCGAGATCGCCATCGAGCAGATCCTCGACGATCGTCTGCCGTCCGGTGGCGAACACCTGCTCGGGAATCTTGCGGCTGGTCTCGAACGTGCGGCCCGGCAGCGTCACTTTGCCGCGGGCGCGCGCCAGTTTGAACTCGAGCTCCTTCTCGCGGTTCGCGAGCATGATGAAACCGCGCTCCGCGCCGGTCACCTCGATCGCCGAGTCGAGCACGAGCGCGAGCACTTCGTCGAGCACGCGGCCGGATCCGAGCGCGCGGAGGCCTTCGAGCAGCGCCGCCATCTGACGCAGCTCGGTCGCGGCCGACGCGGCGCTCTTCTCCACCGATGGCGCTTCCTCGTCTATGAAGAAGACGATCTCGGTGTCGCCGGCCTGGCCGAATCGGATCTGATCGCCGTGCGCGAGCACCTTTTCGGTCGTCCGCTCGCCGTTGACGAACGTGCCGAAGCGCGACTGCCGATCGCGGATGGTGCACGCGCCGTTGTCGAGCGCGATCTCCGCGTGCACGCGCGACACGTCCGCGCCCGACAACCGCAGATCGGTCTCGCTGCGGCGGCCGATCGTGAAGAGCGGTTTGTCGATCGGCACGATCCGCCGTCCGAGCGCGTCGGTCACAGCGAGCCGCGGCGTGCGGTTCTCGGCCATGTGAGGAGCCGCATTATAGTCCTCCCTCATACGCCGATAGAATGACACCCGTGCCGCGATTCAAGCTCACGATCGAATACACCGGCACGCGCTACAGCGGCTGGCAGATTCAGAAGAACGCAAGAACGGTGCAGGGCGAGATCGACCGCGCGGCGCGGACCGTGACGGGACGTAAGGATTTCGAGCTGTACGGATCGGGCCGCACGGATGCCGGCGTTCATGCCGCCGCACAAGTGGCGCATCTCGACGTCAGCACCACTCTTCCGCCGGAGACTCTCCGTCATCGATTGAACGACGAGCTGCCGTCGGATATCAACATCCTGACCGCCGAAGTGGTGCCGCATCGGTTTCATGCACGTCACGATGCCGTGGCGCGCCGGTACGTGTATCAAATCGCGCGACGGCGCACCGCGTTCGCGAAGCCTTACGTGTGGTGGGTCAAAGATCCGGTGGACGTCGCCCGCATGCGCGCGGGCGCGCAGGCGCTCGTCGGCATGCGTGATTTCAAGTCGTTCGCCGCCGCGGACCACGCAGATCCCGAATCCGATGCGGACACGCCGCGATCGACGGTCGTCTTGATCGATCGTGTGGACGTGGTCGAGGACGGCGCGCTCGTCCTCATCGGCATCGAAGGATCGCACTTCCTGTGGAAAATGGTCCGGCGAATCGTCGGCGTCCTCGTCGAGGTGGGACGCGGCGCGTTGGATCCCGCGATCGTCGCGCAGTTCCTGACCGAAGGATCCGCGGCGCCTGCCAGGCTGACCGCTCCTCCCTCAGGCTTGTTCCTCGAACGCGTGTACTACAAACGCGATCCTCGCAATACTGCGCTCCAGGCGGTCACACCGTTGCGGTAACGCAGCCTTGGTGTCCTCTGTATCCTTCGTGTCCTTTGTGTCACCGGAGGTGCGGCGTCCAGTTCGGATCGAATCGCACACCGAGCACGAGCCGCGTCACTTCTCCGTAGCTTGCGGCGCCGCTCTCGACGCGGTTTGCTTTCAGATACGAATCGTACGCGCGCCATCCGGCAGCGCTCAGACGCACGTTGACGTTCCGCTGAAACCGCTCGCGCACCGCGCGCAGATCCGCGCGCGGGCCGTCGCCGAGCCGCGCGACGATTGCCGCGCGGTCGCGCGCATCGATCGACGGAACGATTTCCTGGAACAGGAACAGCCATCCGCTGTACTGATGCGCCGCGCTGCCGTGGACGCACGCGAGCCACGCGACGAAATTCGCCTCGCCCTCGTCCGCCACGCCCGCCAGATGACTCCACTCGTGCGCCGTCACGAACGGACGCTCGAACGGCAGGACGTCGGTCGCGACGAGCGTCTCGAGGAAGAACGGATCGGTCATGCCGCTGACCCCCGCGCGGCGGAAGTACCAGTCGAGCATCGATCGTTTCGGTCGAGCGGCCACGATGCTCGACGATCCGGACAACCGCGCCGCATCGGCAACCGAGCGCGCGAGCACCGGGTCGATGCGATCGGTTGAATCGGCGTCCGCGACGCGCGACGCCGGGAAGAGCGCGTTGACCTCGCGAAGCGTCGTCTCCGCGAGCGCGAGCGCGGCTTGTGTCGTCACCGCTTCAGGATCGAACGCGACCTTCTCGGCCAGCCGCACGCGCCGGTAGTTCAGGCCCCAGATGATGAGGAACAGCAGATAGAACGCAGAAACCCAGACGATCGTTCTGACAGCCACGCGAGCCGCGGCGCGAATCGTGTGCCCTCGCGGATCGAACACGAGATCGCGGACGGCAAGCGCCAGCCAGATCACGCTCATGAAGATGACGAGCGCATCGAGGAGGGCGAACGGCGGGAGATTCGAGAGCGGCGTCACGCTCCGCTGAATCAACGGATATACGCCGGTCGAGTAGACGCGTTCGACCGCGCGCGGCGGCAGCGGCGCCATCGCAGCGACAAGGGCGAGCGCGACGATCGCCGCACGCCTGATCACGGCCGGCGCGCGAGCTTCAGGAGGAAATCCACCAATTCAATGACCAGATAACCAGATGATCAAATGATTAAATTTACGTGTCGAGATATATCGAACGGTAGTCCTGTCGTTAAGTTCGCATGAACTCCACACACCCATCGATACGCCCTCCGATATAAGATTTGCGGACCGGCTGAGTCTGTCTGTTTCGTCGATCGCT
>Ga0075435_100002672_pt1 | contig 11903 bp, 15 predicted proteins | sample RhiMethybrSRZTD4_FD_75302 | JGI IMG/M metagenome (GOLD analysis project Ga0075435, IMG submission 75302) | Populus rhizosphere microbial communities from Tennessee, USA - Rhizosphere MetaG P. TD hybrid SRZTD4 | ecosystem: Host-associated > Plants > Roots > Rhizosphere > Soil | place: USA... | reverse complement strand
TTTTTGAGTATTGATCTGTAGTGCTTCCATGTATTCCTGCTTTATCCGCGGGACCGTTCTTTGTAATTGTATCTACAAATATTCCCTTGAAGTTTGTTGTTGGTATGCCTGTAATGTTCTGTGCTAAATCTGAAGTTATAGTACCGCCTTTAAGGCCGAGATAAGGATGTATGTAATCTCCCTTTTCAATTAATGTAGCGGCTATTCGTGTTATTGTGGTAGACGGAATTGCAAATGCTATGCCACCGCCTAAAATAGGTGGAATTCCAGCAGTATTCATTCCAACAACCTGTCCTTGTATGTTAAGCAACGGTCCACCAGAGCTACCAGGAGCGATTGGTGCATCAGTCTGAATGATATTCGGTATAGAAAACCCACCTGCTTCAGTAGCCGGCGGTAACACACGTCCTATCGCGCTTACAATACCTGTGGTCAAGGTATTGTCAAGTCCAAATGGATTACCAATTGCAATCACCTGATCTCCAACCTCGAGTTTTGAGGAGTTTCCAATTACAAGGGGTTTGAGAAAGGGTTGCTTCTGTAGCTGCGTCATATTTTGAATTTGAATTTTTAGGACTGCAACATCACTATAGATATCAGTTCCGATTATCTTTGCTGTGTATTTATTCCCATCTACAAATGTTACATCTACTATTTTTGCATCGCCTACTACATGGTTGTTCGTAATAATATGTCCCTGCTTATCGTAGACAAATCCAGAACCTAATGCAGTGGCATTTTGAGTTTGGGGGTTTGATGGATTTGCAGTAGGTAGAGGAATCTTGCTCGTTATCTGAACAACAGAGCTCTGTACCTGTTTGAATATAGTATTAAGAGGAGAATGGGATGAAGGGGAAGAACGAGGGAGTTGTGTTCCAGCAACAGCAGAAGAAGCGGAACCTGTTTGGGCCATAACCTGGTTGCAAACGTTTGATAGTGATGCAGACAATATCGTCAAAACGATAATAGCTACTGCAGTCGTTGAGAACGCGTTTGATTTTTTCACTATATTATCACATATAGAATGCGCCATTCTCTTATACGCGTTATCGTATTGTCTTAGCTTATCATGTGAACAGATGAATAAGTGAATAAGCTGGACATCAGGCAATAAAAAAGAAAAAATTGAACCACGGATAGGTTACTGATTATCAAGGCCTTAATATAAAATGGACAATAAAATAATTATCTTAAGTGGAATTGGAGTTATAGTGACATCTTTGGTATATTTAGGATTGCAAAATTCTTTAAGGGTGCCAACTCTATTTTCTACTCCTGTATCTTCCAAAGAAGCAATTACGACAGTTGCACACAAGGAAAACCTCACACTATATAATGTATCAGACTTCGCTACAAAATACGTCTACATTAAAGGTGATGGTACTATATTTGAATCTGACGCTAATTCTAATTCGATCGGAAAATATCTTGGTAAAGCCGAGCCTACAATAACAACGGGGAATCATTTCGCATGGGAAGTCATAAAAAACAGTCACATTTACTTTGTGGACAGCGCAACAGCTGAAGTTATATCAGAAAGAAAATAGTTAATTTATCGAGACCACTTTTCTGATTCAAATTTTTATAATCGATGTTCTTCGTTATTAGATATGGATCTTCAAAACAACAACAATAATGTATACCGCTATGTCAACAAGTAAAATTATATAGCATTAATAGAGTATAAAACACTTATGAAAATAACACGCGAACGACTTTTCCTTTTTGCACTAATAGCTGCTACAATAATTGCTGTCGTAATAACACCATTTATAGTAAGAGCATAAGGAGGCTTGCTATGATGATGATATGCTGGAGGCCTTGTTAGATCTATCATATACTTCCAAGTCCTATTTCCATTGTTCCATCGAATTTCATTCTAACAATCAACTCCACACTTTTCAGTATGTCAAACGCATATCTGCAGTTTTTTGGTAATTGCCATCAGAAATGATTTAAATCTAAAAGATCCAAAAAGGCATCTTTACTTTCTATAAGAAATCCATAAATTCTTTGGTTCATTGGACGCCGTCTCCATCGTCAGCCTGGTGCTTGCAATAGCTAATATCGGCGTCTTATCTATACAATTTAGAGGCAGTGAACAAGTAAGGGATAGAATCTGAAAAACAGTAATTTCATTTAACGTCTATTTATTTTGAAATCTTTCTTTGGTTGTTGTAAACTGAGTAAGACTTGTTTTAATTCTTCGTCTGTCAAAGCTCTGTTCAATCTTCCGGATGAAGCCGCACTTATTAAATAGTTTTCGACTGCTGCCGCCAGTTCTGGCTTAACTATTCTGATATTTGCCAATCTTTGCCTTGCCGAAGGCTCTAAAAGAACAGTTAGTGCACGTTGCCGCATGGCAGCCGCAGCTTCTGCTTCCCGTCTCTTAGCTTCGTCTCCGTTTGGCTGTTGTGGTGGAGATGATGACATACCCTATGAACTTACACGTAAACTAGGCGTATCGTTGCATCTCTTGCGACGTCTTAATTATCTCTTTGTACAATTCCGTAGCGACCCTGTCAATCCTTTTCATTCCTTCATCTGAGACTAATCGACCTTTATTTTTTTTGACGATATATCCAGCTACCTCAAGCTGTTGTAATGCCTTTCGAATAATTGCTCCACCTGCATCTTTGTGATGGGACAGGTTATATCCAATCTTCTTTCTCCCACCATACTCACTCTTCAGATCGGAGACACCTATTGGACCATGAATGTAAACTTTTCTTAAAAGAGAGGCACATCTTGTATACCACCAGTCTTTGTTCTGGGGGATTTTTTCTGTGTGTGCACCGGTTTTAACAAATGCTGTCCAGCTTGGAGATTCGATCTTCTTGTCTTTCTTTAGCTGTTCAGCCAACTTCATGATGAGGTCATCAGCGGGAATATCATAAGCTTTCGCCATTGTTATAAATAATCACCTCGTAAATCCCCTATAAATCCTTATTCTCCGTCGAAGAAGCCATATTCAAATAAAACAAATTGTGTTTTTCGTTATCTCGTATTCAAGATTTTGTGATAGACATGACCACATTTTAGGCAGGTAATTCTTATGGCCTTTACATTCGATCTCCCCATCCTTACTCTCCCGTTCTTACCTGGAGAAATAAATTGTTTACATCTTTTACAATATAACTGTCGAATTTCATAAGGAAGCCTCAACCGCGTACGCATGGCAATTTTTTTTGCAAGCCTCGCATGGCAATTGGCAAGCTCATCATCATGTTCTCTAAGCTCCCGCAGAGCATTTGCTACCAAAATCTCAATCCTTTCTTTGGCAATCTCCCTTGCAACCTGTTTTCTCATAGCATAACTTTTAAAATAAGGCGTATATCATATATATTATATCGTCAGCTTATATTATTCTTTTAGTGATCATGGTAATGTAATTAACCTGTTATGCAAACTTATTTGGATAACAATGACAAGCTTTGATGAATTAGAATACAATGCAAAGAGATACCTGGAGTCAAAACAAAATAAGGGATTGGAATCTGATTCAAAAGATGCAGCACTAAAAATTATTGATTTCGTTTCTTCGCAAGATTTTAAATTTCCATTACAGGAAGAAGGGGTTGTTAGCAATGAAACGACCAGCTATGTTTACGCGAATGATTTGACATACCCTAATCTTTTCGAGTTTTTAGCTGGGATTCTACATACAAAAATACCAATTACAATCAATGGTACAAGATTTGGGCCGGGGGAGATTATAGTCAACAAGGGATGCAAAGAAGAGGCGGAAGAAGAGCTGGATTCCTGTCTTAAAGAATTGCAAAAACTGATACATGCAAAGAAGCATTTAATATAACACGTTCTCTTTCGCTGAAGATTGGAGTAAATGGGAAATGCTTTACATGTTAAAAATTACAATTACCGTACACGAGCCTTGAATGCTTCTGATGATACTATCACTGAAGATACAGAAGTGCTACAAGGAATTGAAGATGTAACCAAGGCGATATTGCAGTTCTATGGCAGAACAAAAATTAGACATGATTTTTGTATGGATTCTACAGCATCATCTTTTCCGCTCGAATTTCAAGCAATATAGGAAGCATTACTAAATCTTGAGAATAAAGGAGTCAATATGAGAATTGTTACTGCGATTACTAAAGACAATATCATAATTGATTGATAATAGAATCTAATCATAGAATATCAGGCATTACCATTAAGGATTCTTTAAGTAAGAAAAAATACGAAAAATATTTAATACTTTTTTGAGACGCACACATATATCAAGCTAAAAGATTGCAAATGGAACTAAGTAGTACAGCGAGATGGTTGCTGCTGTTTATAAGTGGATGCGGATACTATCTTACCGTCTAGATAATATTTTGTTCCAGAAAATATCTTTAGTAATTGCCGAGGCCGCGCTGGAGACTGTTCCAGAAGAGATAGTCGATCATCCGTCAGTTAGAAATTATTCCCAAAAGATTGGAAAGATGCCGGCAGACGTCCTGCTGGATAGGAGTTATCACCACCGAGCGATGGTGCAAGCTAGGTTCAAGTTCAGTTGGAAACGAGGTCGACCAGATATAATCCATTTTGCATTGATGGAAGCATTATCAACTCCTATATTTTTCAAAGGACTATTACATGTTTATGTACATACAATAAATAACAAGCTAATCTTCGTTGGTGAAAATTTACGAATACCAAAATCGTATTTTCGTTTCGAAGGCCTTATGATAAATTTGTTCAAAAACAAAATTATAAAACGAGACCAAAACGATAATGACAAAAACGATGTTCTTCTAGAATTGCAAGATAATGTTAAATTTGAAGATTTGGTAAAAGATATAGTAAAGCCCGATAAATTGATAGGTCTTTCTACCATTGGAATCCAAAGCACATTCGAAGAAGTAGTTAAAAAAAATGTTAATGGAGGTAATAGTCATTGCGCATTTGTAGTAGGAGGATTCCCCAAAGGTCATTTCTCCGACAATACAACCATGTTATTTAATAGATTATATTCTGTTGGGAAATTTAGGTTAGAGGCACATGTTGTTATTGCAAGAATACTTTATGAATGTGAAAAAGCTTTGTCCCATTAATGATATAAAGCATCAATCATAAAAGCAATAAAGAGTGCAGTCAGATAAGGGCTAGAGAATTTGAACACAGTCCAAGAAGCTTTCTCGCTGGGCCTTATTAACAACCATACGGACAGAGCTATCATCACTGCTCCAAAAACCCCTGCGGTAACCAGATAAATTAACCCAAATTGTTTGAATAAGAATGGAAGAATACTGAATATGACCATCATCAGAGTTGTCCCTGCAATTATGCGGACTGATTTCTTTTCCGTAACAATTACCGGTAGCATTGGAATACCTGCTCTGGTATAGTCTTTTTTGGAGTGTAAGGCAAGACTCCAGATATGGGTTGGAATCCATAGGAAAACCAGGCCTGCCATTACTAGTCCAATTTCTATATTTTGTGTTGTTACTGCAACATATCCTATTAGTGCAGGAGCGCCACCTGAGAACCCACCTAAAATAATATTTGTTTGGCTCCTCCTCTTCAACCATTTACTGTATATTATTATGTTATCGAATAGTCCAAAAGCCATCAGAGCAAACGCCCACATATTGATAAGCCATGCAAATATCAATGAAATTGCTGCCAATATCAAACCAAATTCAAGTGCATGCTTTGGGGAAATTCGACCCGATGGGATAGGTCTTCCTCTTGTCCTGTCCATAATAGCATCGATATCACGATCGTTATAACCGGTCAATGTGTCAGCAGCAGCGGAACCTGCAGCCACTCCTCCAATAAGCAAGCCCCATGTTAAAGGCTGAAGGTAGGTGTGAAATAACAAAGACGCAGTTAGTGCCGAACCAAAAGTTGTAAAAACCAGCAGATACCAGATTTTTGGCTTTGTGAGCTCATAATAATTTCTGACCTGATTGCTTGCTGTCATCTGCGGGATCACAGTACTGAGATCAACTCTTCTCTAATCGATATAAAAGGTAATAAATGGATATTTATATCTTCAAAGGTAAATGCAAGGAAGTAAGATGGTTACTTTGAAATAGAGGTTGGGTAAATTATTTCACGGGCAGTCTTTCTCATTTCGATAAACGTTTCTGTTTTTTGAACTCCTTCGATATGACCTATTTTTTCCGAGATCAACTGATGCATTTCATCAAGAGAACGAGCATTCATTGTTACTAGAACATCAAACCTGCCTGTTACTTCTGAAACTTCACGAACCTCTGGAATTTTAAATAATTCATTCAGCACATTATCCCTTAATTTAGAATCCATGTTGATTCCTGTAAGAGCTTTTACACTAAAACCTAGGGCCTCATCATTAATCACAATTGTAAATTTTCTGATGAGACCTCTCTTTGAAAGTCGTTTTATTCTACTGTAAACAACAGAAGCATTTACATTTATCTTCTTTGAAAGTTTTGGTACAGAAATACTGGCATCCGTTGCAAGTTCACTTAATATTTTTAAATCTAAATCATCGGTTCTTCCCATTTAAATTACCTATTATATCTATTATATCTGTAGGCAACGGCTTAATAAATGTATTAATTTCAAATTTAATTGTATTTTTTAATAATAATAAGGTGATTAAATGATACCTTCCTCTTTTAATAGTTCAGCAAGTAGTATCGCGCCCTTTGCAGAACCCATTTTTTCATTATGTGATAACAAGACATATTTGACCCCGTTGTCAAAAACAGTGTCCTTTCTCAACCTGCCGACGACCGTCGTCATACCATCGTTAATCTCCCTATCTATACGTGGTTGTGGTCTTGCCGGATCGTCGTGAACAATGATATAGTCTCGTGGAGCTGTTGGTAATTTTTTGATGGTAATAGATTTTGAGAACCTTGACATTTCATCCTTTACTTTCTCTGGCTCAGCAGGTCTTTTGGTTTCAACGAACACGGTTTCTGTATGACCATCGGAAACTGGAACCCTGGTACATGTGCAACTGACTTTGATTGGGTTGGGAACAATCGAGCGGGTATCCAAATTGCCCAGGATCTTTTTCGTCTCCACCTGAACCTTTTCTTCTTCTTTTGGAATGTAGGGGATTATATTATCCATAATGTCAAGGGCAATAACACCCGGCGATCTTCCAGCGCCTGATAATGCTTGCATGGATGTCATGAAAACATTTTCAATTCCAAATTTATCCATTATGGGTTTTAGGGTAATTGCTAGACCTGTTGTAGTACAATTTGGTAGGGGAGCAATGAAACCTTTCCATCCTCTGTTCTTTCTTTGAACATTCAGTAATTGTGCATGCTCGTTATTAACGCCTGGGATCAATATAGGAACATCATCTTCATATCTAAAGGCCGCTGCGGTGCTGATGACAGGTAATGATCGTGCGAAGGTTGGCTCAATTACCTTGGCATCAGATGATTCTAATGCAGTAAAGGCTAGGTCGAAGTTTTTTTTATCTAGGTCTTCCACAGTACTTAGAATCATGTCTTGAGCATATTCTGGAACTTGTTCTTTATTATGCCACCTTAAGATCCCAGTGCTTGGATCGCGTAGGGCGTCTATGTATTTTTTACCTGCAGATCTCTCAGATGAAGCAATTTGCGTTAATTCAAACCATGGGTGTTTATTTAAAGCTATAACAAATTCCTGTCCGACAGCTCCTGTGGCTCCAACGAGTGCTACTTTTAACATGATAGGCCATTAACTGTCATGTAATTAATAATCGTTTTCAGATTCAATTTTAAAACTTTGTGCCTTGTTTGGAAAATGAATGAAAAGATTCTAAATATCTTGCCAGTGTAAAACGATATGAAATGAGTGAGTTAAGAGCAAGAGGGATTATGTCTGGTACCTGTTCACACGGGGGGATCTACTCAGTCAATCATCCTGGATTAGTTAAAGCCGATTTTAGTACTAATGTTAATCCCCTAGGAATTTCCAAAAAGGTTCTCAAGTCAATTCAGAAAAATTTAGGTAAACTTTCATCTTTATATCCTGATCCCGAATGCATCGATCTTAAAAAGCATATAGTGAATTACTTGGACATTGGCTTGAAATTAGACTGCATTTGTGTAGGAAATGGGGCGACTGAAATAATCCATGACTTTGCCAGGGCATTTGCGCAAGGTAAGGTAACCATTCCTGCTCCAACTTTCTGTGAATATGAACTTGCATCAAGGAGAATGGGTGCTGATATCTTATTCATTCCGTTGAAGAATTTGATGCTGGATACAGAACTTATTATCCAGAAGGCAAAAAAACAAGCTGCCATATTTCTATGCAATCCGAACAATCCAACTGGATTATTTTCTGCTGCCGCAATTAAAAAAATAGTTGAAAGTGTAGATAATTCTACGAAAGTTTTGATTGATGAGTGTTTTATAGAACTTGTTGATGATGATGGTCACCATAATCAACGGCATTCTATGATTAATAAGATAAATGAATTCGATAACCTGGTAGTCTTGAGATCCCTGACAAAATCCTTTGGTCTTGCTGGTCTAAGGGTTGGATATAGTGTATGTAATCCTAGGCTTGCCAGCAAGCTGTCTGCAAATCGTATCCCTTGGAACGTAAACGGGGTTGCACAAATGGCAGCGATTGCTGCTTTAAACGACATGAGTCATTTAGCGAAGGCAAAAAGAATAATCAAAAAGGAACGAAAGTATATGTGGTCTAGGATAAAGAAAAAAATGCGGACGTTCACACCATGTAGGTCTGATGCAAACTACTTTTTAATCCATTTGAAAAACAAAAACTCACTACAAGTAAGAGATTCTATGTTGATGAAAAGGGGAGTGCTCGTTAGAGATTGTAGTACGTTTACCGGTATGGGGCATGAATATATTCGAGTAGCTGTAAAAACCCGTAAGGAAAATTTGCTTTTAATCGATGCCTTGGAATCAGTTGATGATACATGACAAAGGCAAAATTGCTCATGATTCAGGGAACATCATCCGGAGCAGGCAAGAGCACTCTTGTTACAGCCCTTTGCAGAATATTTAGTGATAGGGGATATCGAGTTGTTCCGTTCAAAGCTCAGAATATGTCTTCGAATGTCTATATCATTGATAATACCTTAGATAGGATCTCCCTGGCACAAGCTGTTCAGGCGGTTGCTTCAAGGAAGAACCCGGATGTAAGAATGAATCCCATTTTATTAAAACCGCTCGGGGATGATCGAAGTAACGTCATATTGGATGGTAAGTTTTATAATGAAATGCATGCAAAAGAATATTATGAAAAATTCATCTTACAACAAGGCTTACCATTGATTTTAAATGCCCTGTCCAGCCTCAGAAAAGAAAATGACATTGTTGTAATAGAAGGAGCCGGTTCTCCTGCTGAAATCAATATTTTAAAGTATGACGCAGCAAATATGTTGCTTGCGGAGAAAGTATGTGCGCCGGTGATCGTTTGTTCGGATATAGAAAGAGGCGGATGTTTTGCAAGCATTGTGGGTACTATGAAATTGCTAAAGCCAAATCACAGGAATTTGGTTAAAGGTTTCCTAATAAACAAATTTCGTGGAGATAAATCGCTTTTAGATCCTGCAATAAAATCAGTTGAAAAAATAACCAGAAAACAAGTTTTAGGGGTAATTCCAAAAGTTGATTTTCACTTGCCAAATGAAGATTCACTTGATGGCGAGCGTTCAAGCAGATACGAACGACCAAGAAAATCGTGGGATTGGCACATCAACCTGTTGGCAAAGACGATAGGTGAAAGTATAGATATACAAAAAATAATGACTAGGGTTATTGGACTCAAGCTATGATGCTTTCAGAGGACCTGTTAATCGCACTTCTTGGAGCGATTGTAATAGACCTCTTATTTGGAGATCCCTCCAACAACTATCATCCTGTTGCATGGTTAGGCGGGCTTATCGGATTCTTCGCACCAAAATTAAAGGATAATGGTAGTAATTGTACAAAGAAAGAAAGGTTTAGGGGAATTATCTTTTCGATTTCATTAATAATTGTATTTGGAATCATAATTCACATTGGCGCATTTTCAGCTGTTCATTTACTTGGGTCACTTGGCTTTATCATATTTTCTGTATTAATTTTGAAAATTACTATTGCAATAAGAGGAATGGAAAAACATGCGAAGGCGATTATGAGTGCATTAGAGAGAAGAGACTTGATAAACGCACGATATAATCTATCGATGATAGTAAGAAGAGATACAAAGAATTTGGATGATCAGCATGTAATCTCCGGGACTATCGAGTGCATTGGCGAAAGTGTAGTTGACGGAATTACTTCGCCATTATTTTATTATTCACTTTTTGGGCCTGCAGGGGCATTTGTTTATAGAATAATTAACACATTAGATTCCATGATAGGATATAACGATAATTATTATAAGGATATTGGATGGATGTCGGCGACCCTTGATACCATTGGTAACTATATACCTGCAAGGATTACTGCGTTTTTGATGGTGATTGTTGCAAGGATTATGGGTGCAGACTCGAAGCAATCAATGCAGATTTTGAAACGCGATCATAATAAAACCATCAGTCCTAATGCTGGCTATCCAATGGCCACGCTGGCCGGGGCCTTGAGAATAAAGCTTGAAAAAGTTGGTTACTATTCCATAGGGGAGGGATATGAGCCTTCATCTATAGGAAAATGTAAAACCGCAATTTCTATAATGAAATTGACAACAATTCTATTTTGTACGGTTTTCTCCTTTCCTTTAATAACAATTTTGTATCTTGCTGGCTGGTGGAGAATGCTTTTTGGTCTTTGAATCTATGCGTGCGATTATTTCATTCTTGACAATAATCCCTGCTCCACAATCACTCATCACTAATATTCAATCTATTGCAGATAAGATGTATCTTTTTCCACTAGCTGGTATAATAATCGGAGTTTTAATAGGGGCGTTGGCCTATGGAATTTCATTCTACCTACAACCGCTGTTAGTTGGTCTCTTAATTACTGGCGCGTTCATAATAATTACTGGTGCACATCATACGGATGCGCTAGCTGATTTTGCTGACGGATTAATGGCAAAAGGCGGAGCGGAAGTCAAACACAAGGCTATGCGTGATCCTGCGGTCGGTTCTGCTGGAGTAGCAGCTCTTGTTCTTTACATCGCGGGTATGATTATTGCATTATCGAGTTTTCATCATGGAATCAGATTGCTAACTAGTATTACTGCGGCTGAAGTAATAGCTAAATATGCAATGGCTCTCCAGTCCTACAGAGGACTGTCTGCATGGGAGGGTTTTAGCTCTCCTTTTACTAGCGCTATGAAGGATCGGCGAAAAATATTAGTCGCTACAGCAATTACACTTCCCATTGTATGGTTTTTAGGTGGCGGTTATTACGCGGGCCTCATATCGCTTGGCATATCTGCGGCAATCGCTGCAATTATACGGTATGCTTCAAACAAAACCTTAGGTGGTATTTCTGGTGATGTCATTGGCGCATCAAATGAACTAACTCGACTTTCATCTTTGATAGTTTTGTCTTTAGTCGCGTTATGATTGGAAATTGTTGTGCTATTATGCTATCACTATTGGACACATGGCTGCTATGAACGTAAGTACGAATTATATCGAGGAGGAGGAGAACGTGTGGCTAAAATTAGTAGAAATGCTGAGTAAATTGCATATTATTGTAATTTGTTCAGATAATCATTTTTCCACCCTATCAATATTTTTATTATATGTTTTAAACCAGCTCAGAGAATGTTTTACGATAAGCGATGATAGCTGCTATAATGTGTGGTGGTAAAGGAAGCCGGATGCAAAATTTCGTTAATGTAGAAAAACCCTTACTAGAGTTAAAAGGCAAGACCATGATTGAACGGGTCCTCGATGCGCTTACACAGTCTCGAGAATTCCATAAGATAATTGGAGTAACAAGTTCCAATACTCCAAGAACCAAAGCATTCATCCATTGTTA
>Ga0075435_100002669_pt1 | contig 11907 bp, 12 predicted proteins | sample RhiMethybrSRZTD4_FD_75302 | JGI IMG/M metagenome (GOLD analysis project Ga0075435, IMG submission 75302) | Populus rhizosphere microbial communities from Tennessee, USA - Rhizosphere MetaG P. TD hybrid SRZTD4 | ecosystem: Host-associated > Plants > Roots > Rhizosphere > Soil | place: USA... | reverse complement strand
TATCGGCATCGCAAGCGGCGCCTCGAGGACGGCCTGTCCGCCGACGATTGTCATGAGAGAGCGCGCGCTAGCCGCGGCGGGCGCCGCCGGCCTTCTCCAGCCGGCGCTGGAACCGCTCGACCCGGCCGCCCGTATCGACGAGCTTCTGCTTGCCCGTGTAGAACGGATGACAGTTCGAGCAGATCTCCACATGGAGCTCGGGCTTCGTGGATCGCGTCTGGAACGTGTTCCCGCAGGAGCACGTCACGGTCGCGAGGACATATTCGGGATGAATTCCTGTTTTCATTGTTCTGAAGCCAGGATAGCAGCGGCTGTTTGGGGTGCGACGTTGCCCCCCGAGACGACCGCGGCGACCGTCTGACCGGCCTCCAGCTCGACGACTCCCGACATGAGGGCGGCGGCCGTGGCCGCTCCTGCGACCTCGCAGGCGAGCTTCATTCGCCCGTACATGAACCGGAACGCCTCGCGCAGCGCGTCCTCCGTCACGAGGACCGACTCCACGCCCAGCTCCAGGCAGACGCGGACGCAGTTCGGCCCGGCGTACGGCCCGTTGAGCCCGTCGGCGATCGACTTCGCCTCGACCGTCACGGCCTCCCCGGCCCTCAGGCTCGCGTTCAGTGCCGGCGACTGCTCGGGCTCGACGGCCACGACGCGCGCGCCGGGCTTCATGCCCTTCACGGCCGTGGCAATACCCGAGACGAGCCCGCCCCCGCCCACCTGCACGAGCACGACGTCCGCCTCGGGCGCATCCTCGAGCATCTCGACGCCGACCGTCCCCTGCCCGGCCATCACGAGCGGGTCGTCGTACGGGTGCACGAGCGTCCGCCCCGTCGACTCGATCAGCTCGTCCAGCCGCTCGAAAGCCCCCGGGATGTCGGCCGCCTCGGTGTCGATCGTCGCGCCGTAGCCGCGCGCGGCGGCGATCTTCATCGGGCTCGCCGTCTGCCACATCACGACGAGTGCGTCGATCCCTTCCAGGGCGGATGCGTAGGCGAGCGCCTGCGCGTGGTTGCCGGCGGAGATCGAGATGACGCCGCGCTGCTTCTCCTCTTCCGTCAGGGTCGCCAGCTTGTTCAGCACGCCGCGCGGCTTGAACGAGCCGGTGCGCTGGAGCAGCTCGGCCTTGAAGCGAATGTCGGCGCCGACCTGGTCGGAGAGCGTCGCCGAGCTCAGCAGCGGCGTGCGGTGCAGGCGGCCGTCGATGCGCTCCCGGGCGCGCTCGACGTCGTCGAGTGAGATCAGCGCGCCGGTGGTGGCCATCCGAGAGATCGTACGGACATGTCCGGGGACTGTCCCGGGACATGGCTGCTCATGTGAGGGTGTACTCCGGCCCCGAGCCGCCCTCCGGCGGGGTGAGCCGGCCGCCCTTCGCCGTGATCGCGCCGCACTGGACGCAATTCGACGGCGTGATGTCGACACCCTCCGCCGTCGCCTCGTACACCTGCGCGGGGCACATCCGCTCCCACATCCGCGCGAGCTCGGGCGGGACGTCGCGCCGGATGACGATGTGGTTCGGCTGGTCGTCGCGCGTCTTGTTCCCCGACGCGAACACCGACGAGAGCTTGTCGAACGTGAGCTTTCCGTCGGACGCCGGGTAGCTCTGCGCGCGGTCGGTGCGGAGCAGCTCCTGCTCGCTGTCGCGCTCCGTCCGCGTGTCGCCCGGGGGGAAATGGCCCTTCGTCGCGGTCATCGCGCCGGCCAGCGCGCCGCCGAGCCAGAAGCCGCGCCCGAACGCCTGGCGCATGTTGCGCACCTCTTTCAGGTCCTTCCAGACGAAGCTCTGACGCAGCGCCTCGTCATAGACCGCGAGCGCGCCGGGCGTCGACGGGGTCTGCCCGCGCTGCAGCGCGGCGAAGGCCGCCTCCGCCGCCAGCGAGCCCGACTCGATCGCGTAGTGGATCCCCTTCAGCGCCGGCACGTTCACGAGACCCGCGCCGTCGCCGCAGATCAGCAGGCCAGGCGCGTGCAGCTGCCTGGGCAACGAGAGGAGACCGCCCTCCGGGATTGTCTTCGCGCCCCACGCGACGCGCTCGCCTCCGTCGAGCAGCTTGCGCACGAGCGGATGCGTTTTCAGCTCCTGTAGCAGGTCGTGCACCGAGAGCTCGCCGTCGCGGTAATCGAGCCCGACGACCATGCCGAGCGTCACCATGTCTTTGCCCATCGGATAGATGAACGAGCCGCCGAACTCGCGGTACTTCGACGCGGCACGAAGCGGCCAGCCCATCGTGTGGATGACGCGGTCGAGCGGCCGCGCGACCTTCCAGACCTCCTTCACGCCGAGCGCCCAGACCTGCGGGTTCTCGCCGGCGAGCCCGAAGCGGTTGAGCGCGACGCCGGTCAGGTGCCCCTGGGTGCCCTCGGCGAGGACGGTGACGCGCGCGACGACGTCCGCGCCGGGCTCGAAGTTGCCGAGCTGCTCGCCGTCGCGGCCGCGCCCCTTGTCGCCGGTACGCACGCCGCGCACTCGTCCGTCTGCGGCGAGCAGCTTCACCGCCGATGTCTCGGGAAGGATCATCGCGCCGCCTTCCTCGGCCTGCTCTGCCAGCCAGCGGCCGAGCTGCGACAGCGAGGCGACGTAGTTGCCGTCGTTCTTCATCGTCGGCGGCGTCGGGATTCGCAGCGCGCGCTTCGACGTGAGGAAGTACACGGACTCGTGCTCCACAGGCCCGTAGAACGGCATCTCGTCGACGCGTTTGCGCCCCTTGAACAGCCGCCTCAGCGCGCGGGGGTTGACGACGGCGCCGGAGAGCAGGTGCGAGCCCGGCTGCTTGCCCTTCTCGAGCACGGCAACCGGCACCTCGCCGAGGCGCTCGCGCACCTCGGGCGCGTTCTCGAGCAGCTGGCCCAGCCGGATCGCGCACGCGAGCCCGGCCGGGCCTGCGCCGACGATCAGGACCCCGACGTCGATCCGCTCGTCCTCCGGATCCGCGGGCGCGGCGACGAACTCCCGCGCGTCGAACGGGGGCGGATAGTCGGCAGGCTTCACGACTTGCGCGCTTTGACGAGGTCGGTCAGCTTCGGGACGACCTCGTGCACGTCGCCGACGACGCCCAGGTCCGCGAACTCGAAGATCGGCGCGTTCGGATCCTTGTTGATCGCGACGATCACCCCGGACGACTGCATGCCCACCTTGTGCTGGATCGCGCCGGAGATGCCGCACGCGATATAGAGCTTCGGCGCCACGGTCTTCCCCGTCTGGCCGACCTGCGTCGAGTACGGGTACCAGCCGGCGTCGACGACCGCGCGCGTCGCGCCGACGGCGCCGCCGAGCGCCTTTGCGAGCTCTTCGACCAACGTGAAATTCTCCGGTCCGCCGAGGCCGCGCCCGCCGGCGACGATCACGTCGGCGTCCTCGATCGACGGGCCCGAGCTCTCCTCGTGCGCCTGGTCGACCATGCGCGCCCCGGTCGAGAAGTCCTCCAGCGAGACCTGGAGATCCTCCACCTCCGCGCTGCCACCCGTCTCAACCGGGTCGAACGACCCGGAGCGGAAGAGCGCGAGTCGCGGCTCCGACGTCCAGCCGACGTCGACGTAGACGGTGTCCTGGAGCGCCGGACGCTTGCCGACGAGCTTGCCGTCCTCCTGCGCGAGGTCGACGAGATCCCAGTTCAGGCCTGCGTCCAGGCGCGCCGCGAGTCCGGCCGCGACGTCTGCGGCGAGCACGGAGTTCGCGAAGAGGACGGTGTCGATGCTCTCGCTCTGCACGAGCTGCGCGAGCACGTCGACGCGCGGTTGGGGAAGCGGCGCTTCGAGTTGAGCGTCGTCGGCGACGTAGACCTTCGCCGCGCCGTGCTTGCCGGCACCCTCCGCGAGCCCGCGCACGTTCGCGCCGAGGACGACGCCCGCGAGGTCGTCGCCGAGCGAGCTCGCCTTCGAGAGCACGCCCAGCGAGGACTTGAGCAGCTCCTCGCCATGATGCTCGAGGAAGACGAGCGTGCTCACAGGAGCCTCTTCTCGGCGAGGAAATCGACGATCCCCTGCGCCGCGTTGCCGTCGTCCTCGATCTTCTTCGACTCGCCGCGCGCGGGCGGATCGTTCAGCGCGTAGACCTCGGTGCGCGACTCGAGCCCGTCCACGCCGATGTCCGAGAGCGAGACCGTCTCCTGCGGCTTCGACTTCGCGCCCATGATTCCCTTGAGCGACGGATAGCGCGGCTCGTTGACGGCGTCGGACACGGCGACGACCGCCGGCACCGGCGTTTCGATGACGTCGTAGCCGAACTCCGTCTGGCGCTTGACGGTGAGCTTGCCGTCGGCGTGCGTCAGCTCTGCGGCCTGCGACACGACCGGCAGCCGCAGGCGGTCGGCCACCGCGGCCCACAGCACGGCGCCGTCGGAGTCGTTCGCCTGCTGGCCGAACAGGATCAGGTCCGCGCCCTCGCGCTCGAGCGCCTTTGCGAGCGCCTTGCTCGTCGCGACGAGATCCGCCCCGCCCGCTCCGTCGTCGGCGATCAGGACCGCACGGTCGGCGCCCATCGCGAGCGCCTTCCGCAGGGCATCCAGCGCCTTCGGCGGGCCCAGCGAGACGAGCACGACCTCGCCCTCGCCGCCGGCGTCCTTCAGGCGCAGTGCCTCTTCCACCGCGTTCGCGTCAAAAGGGTTCAGTGCCCCCTCTCCGGAGCGGTCGAGCCGCTTCGTCTCCGGATCGATCCGGCGGCTCCCTTCAGGGACCTGCTTGACGCAGACGGCGATCTTCATGCGGGCCGCACTCTACTGACGCCGTTGCGGCTGCTAGGGTCTTGCCCTTCGGACGCGCACCGGAGCGCCCGTTCTCAGATGAGACGCCACCGGACGACAGCCCGACGGGTCATCTTCCTCGCCGCGATGCTCGGCCTCGTTGCCGGGACGGCTCGCGCGGCCGCGCCCAAAGTGCCCGACCACATCATCTTCCCGGTCGTCGGCCAGGTGCAGTACGTCGACGACTTCGGCGCGCCCCGTGCAGGCGGTGCGCATCAGGGCAACGACCTGATGTCCGCGAAGCGGTCGCCCGCCGTTGCGGCCGAGGCCGGCACGGTGAAGTACTGGACGACGTCGCGCACTGCCGGTTGCATGCTCTATCTCTACGGCGTGAGCGGCACCGTCTATTACTACATCCACCTGAACAACGACTTGACGCTGAAGAACGACAACCGGGGCAAGTGCGTCAAGGGAACCGCCTACACCGTGAAGAACGGCGCGCGCGTCACGGCCGGACAGCAGATCGCGTACGTCGGCGACTCCGGCGATGCAGACGGCGGCAACTCGCATCTGCACTTCGAGGTGCATCCCGGCGGCGGGCACGCGGTCAGCCCGTACCCGTACCTGCAGAAGGCGTACAAGCTGCTGTTCGCGGCGAAGCCGGGCACGCCGTTCTCGCTGACGTTGTCGGGCACGGTCGTCTCGGCGACGACGGACCGCGTCGTCGTCAACGTGGCCACCTCGCAGGCCTGGCCGTCCGGACTGACGCTGACGAAGCTGAACCGCCCGATCACGCTGGCTGTCCCGGCGACCGCGCTCGTGCAGACGGTCGTGCCGACGGTGCGAGCGGTCGCGAGCGTCACGCTCGCGACGAGAGGCCAGAAGGTCGTCGTGTGGACACAACCGGCGCCGGCCACGCTGAAGGCTCAGCGCGGCGACGACGGAGCGCTCACGTCGGCGCTGATCCAGCTCGGCTGACTCAGCACCGCTGCGGCGAGAGCGCGCCGGGCGGCAGACAGAGCGCCGTCAGGCGCGGCGGCTTGCCCCTTCGGATTCGGTACTGGTACACCCGGCCGATCAGAGGCTGGTAGGCCGCCTCGATCCGCACGTCGACCAGTGCGCCGGGCCGGAGCCTTGCACCAACGCGCAAGGGACAGCCGTCGCCCCGGCACCGAACTCTGACGGCCGTTCGGTCGGGCCGGTGGATCTCGAACCTGGTCACGCGCGTGTAGGTCCGGTGGACGCTCCAGCGCGCGTCGACGTAGGCGTCCAGCAGCCGGAACGGCGCCGGATCGTCGTCCACGATCGTCACCGTGCCGCGCGCGCGGCCGATCGTCGCGTTCTGCGCGTCCGAGAGGTCGACGTAAAACGTCTCGTCAGGCTCGTCGAGCGCGTCGCCTTTGATGTCCATCGGCACGCTGGCGGTCGTCACCCCGGCCGGGAACCTGAGTGTCCCTGACTGCGCGATGAAGTCGGTCCAGTCCGCGGTCCCCTCAGCCGTCGCGAAGTGGACGGTGACGGTTTCGGACGAAGGCGGCGAGAGCGTCACCGTGGGGCCTGCAGAGATCAGGGTCTCGTTGGTCGTCACGTCGTCGATGGTGAGCGCAGGCGCGCCGCTCAGCGCCAGCGCAAGCAGCGGAGCGGCGAGCATCACGTCCCTCTGAAGACGGGTTCGCGCTTCTCGACGAAGGCGGTCATGCCTTCCTTGGCATCGTCGCTCGAGAAGAGCTCGCCGAAGGTGTCGCCTTCCGCCTCGAGATTCGCGGCATGGTCGCCGCCGAGCGCGCGGTTCGAGAGCTCCTTCATCAAGCGGAGCGCGATCGGGCTCTTCGACGCGAGCAGCGCGGCCGTCTCACGAGCCTTGTCCAGCACCGGGTCGTGGACGCCGTTCACGAGCCCGATGCGCAGCGCCTCCTCCGAGTCGACGAGACGTCCGGTGAAGATCAGCTCCTTTGCGACGCCGAGGCCGCACGCGCGTGCGAGCCGCTGCGTCCCGCCCCAGCCGGGGATGATCCCCAGGTTGACCTCGGGCTGCCCGAGCTTCGCCCGGCTCCCCGCGTACCGAACGTCGCACGCCAGAGCGAGCTCGCAGCCTCCGCCGAGCGCGAAGCCGTTGACCGCGGCGATGGTCGGCTTCGGCATCGTCTCGAGCAGGTGTCCGGCCTCGTGTCCCAGGGCGCCCCATGCCTTCGCCTGCTCGACGTCGAGGCCGCTCATGTACTTGATGTCGGCGCCCGCCACGAACGCCTTGTCGCCGGCGCCGGTGAGGATGACGACTCGCACGCCGTCGTCCTCGGCGACTTCGCGCAGGCGGTCGCGCAGTTCGGTCAGCGTCGCGACGTCGAGCGCATTGAGCGCGTCCTGACGGTCGACGGTCAGGACGACGACCGCATCGGCGCGGTCGACGCGGATCAACTCACCGGCACCTTGCCCTTCAGGAAGTCGACGATCTCGCTCGTTGCAGCGCCGGGCCCGAACACCTCTGCAACGCCGAGCCGCTTCAGCTCCTCGGCGTCCTCGCGCGGAATCGTTCCGCCCACGACCACGAGGACGTCATCGGCGCCGTTCTCCTTCAGGCCGTCGAGGATGCGCGGGACGAGCGTCATGTGCGCGCCGGAGAGAATCGAGATGCCGACCGCGTCGGCGTCCTCCTGGATCGCGGTCTCGACGATCTGCTCCGGCGTCTGGTGCAAGCCGGTGTAGATCACCTCCATGCCGGCGTCGCGCAGAGCGCGCGCGATGATCTTCGCGCCGCGGTCGTGCCCGTCGAGGCCCGGCTTGGCGATGACGACCCTGATCTTCCGCGCCACGGTCGCGGAGTCTAGTCTCGGCCTCGTGGAGGTGAGAGGAATAGTCTGGCTCGGCACGCGCACCGCCCGGTTCGACGAGATGACGGCGTTCGCGGAGAACGTCCTCGGCCTGCGGGCGAAGCACCGGGAGGGCGGCCTCGCGATGTACGGGCTGCCGGGCGGCGACGTGTTCGAGGTCTTCGACGAGTCGCATCCGGCCGGCGGGCACCCGGAAGGCGTCGCGGGAGGCTTCCTCGTCGACGATGCCGAGCAGGCCGTAGCCGAGCTCCGCGCGGCGGGAGTCGAGGTCACCGAGGTCGAGAGCGCCGAGGACTACCGCTGGGCGTACTTTCGCGCGCCCGACGGCAACCTCTACGAGGTCACGAGCGGCCCGTACTAGAAGACGGGCGTCTCTCGCCAGACGCCCCAGACCTCGCGGAGCGCCTCGCACATCTCGCCCATCGTCACGTACGCCTTGGAAGCCTCGACGATCGGGCCCATCAGGTTGCGGTCGTCGCGGGTCGCATCCTCCTTCAGCCGCGCCAGCGCGCCCTCCACGGCTGCCGAGTCGCGGCGCGCACGCAGCGCCTGAACGCGGTCGATCTGCTTCTGCTCGAGCGCCGGATCGATGCGCAGGAGCTCGAGCGGCTGCTCGTCCTCGTGCTCGTAGCGATTGACCCCCACGACGACGCGCTGCTTCTGCTCGACCTCGTGCTGGTAGCGGAACGACGCTTCCGCGATCTCGCGCTGGAAGAAGTTCTCCTTGATCGCCGGGATGACGCCGCCGAGCTTGCGGATGCGGGTGAAGTAGTCGTACGCCTCGGCTTCGAGCCGGTTGGTCAGCTCCTCCACGTAGTACGAGCCGCCGAGGGGGTCGATCGTGTTCGCGACACCCGTCTCGTGCGCGATCACCTGCTGCGTCCGGAGCGCGAGCCGCACCGCGCTTTCCGTGGGCAGCGCGAGCGCCTCGTCGAACGAGTTGGTGTGCAACGACTGCGTCCCGCCGAGCACCGCGGCGAGCGCCTCGAGCGCGGTGCGGATGATGTTCACCTCGGGCTGCTGCGCCGTCAGCGACACGCCCGCCGTCTGCGTGTGGAAGCGCATCAGCCACGAGCGCGGGCTCTGCGCGCCGTAGCGCTCACGCAGCTCGCGCGCCCAGATCCTTCGAGCCGCGCGGTACTTCGCGATCTCCTCGAAGAAGTCGAGATGCGCGTTGAAGAAGAACGAGAGTCGCGGCGCGAAGTCGTCCACGTCGAGCCCGCGCTCGACCGCCCCCTCGACGTAAGCGAAGCCGTCGGCCAGAGTGAACGCCAGCTCCTGCGCCGCGGTCGAACCGGCCTCGCGGATGTGATAGCCGGAGATCGAGATCGGATGCCACAGCGGCATCTCCTTCGCGCAGAACTCGATCATGTCGATGACGAGCCGCATCGACGGCTCGGGCGGGAAGATCCACTCCTTCTGCGCGATGTACTCCTTGAGGATGTCCGTCTGGATCGTCCCGCGTAGCTGCGCGCGCGGCGTCCCCTGCTGCTCGCCCACGCACAGGTAGAACGCGAGCAGCATCGCCGCGGGCGAGTTGATCGTCATCGACGTCGACACGTCCGCAAGCGGGATGCCGGCGAAGAGCGTCTCCATGTCGCCGAGCGAGTCGATCGCGACGCCCTCCCGTCCGACCTCGCCGAGGGAGCGCGCATGGTCCGAGTCGTAGCCCATCAACGTCGGCATGTCGAAGGCCGTGGACAGCCCCGTCTGTCCGTGATCGAGCAGGTAGCGGAAGCGTGCGTTCGTCTCCTCGGCCGTTCCGAAGCCGGCGAACTGCCGCATCGTCCAGAGCTTGCCGCGGTACATCGAGGGATAGACCCCGCGCGTGAACGGATAGACGCCCGGATAGCCGAGGTCGCGCTCGTAGTCGATCTCGACGTTGTCCGGCGTGTAGAGCGGCTCGTTCTCGAGACCCGAGATCGTCGAGAAGAGCTCCCCCTCGCGCTCGGGCTTGGCGTCGTAGAGCTCGCGCTTCCACTCGGCCGTGCCGTCGGCGTGTGCGCGCGGGTCCTCGGTGGTTGCCATTTCAAGCCGATTCTACGGGGGCGGCGTTTTCACCTCCTGGCGTCACGCCCTCTTGCCGATATCTCTTCCCGTGGAGAGACTCGTTGCAGTTGTCATTTGTGCCGTCCTCGCGGCCCCCGCGTCCAGCCCGCTCCGCGATGCGTCGCGGCTGTCCGGGCTGCGCGTTCGCCACGCCGTTCGGACGACCGCGGTCTCCGCAGCGCGCTACCGCGCGCTCTATTCGCACGCCCAGAGCGGAGCGCTGACGACTGCGCTGCGCCGCTTCGAGCCCACCGCTGCGAATGTCGCACCCGACTCGTCTCGCGCGTGGTACGACGTCCGCACGCAACGCCTGTTCGTGCAGCGCACGCCGCGGCCGGGACGGCGCGCTCTGATCCACGAGTACGTGCGCGCGCTGATCGACCAGAACTTCCACCTGGCGCGCATTGCACAGTGGCGCGTACGGGACCGTGACCGCTGGGACGCAGCGCAGGCGATGGTCGACGGGGTCGCATCGTTGTCGTCCGGGTTGCCTTCGCCCGGACGTGCACTTGCAGGGCAGCTCCGCTACCTCGGCGGACGCACCGCGGTCACAGGCGCGCTGCGCACGTTCCCGCAGACAACCGAACAGCTGCTGCACGTGGACAAGTTCCTCGAGCGCGAACGCGCGTTGCCGGTGCGGCTGCCTGCGCGTGCCGGCGGCGCGAGCCTCGGGGTCTCCGAAACGTTCGGCGAGCTCGATGTGCGCAGCCTCCTCAAAGCGTTCGCGGTTCCTGACGCTTACGCGGCCGCTGAGGGCTGGGGCGGGGGTCGCCTCGCGCTCTACGGCGACACGGGCGCGATCGTCCTGCGGTGGGACACGCCGGAGGACGCCGCCGAGTGGCAGGCGGCGATCCCGCGCTACGTCGCCGCGGCCTTCCCCGGCGTCGCCGGGCGCACCTGTCCGCCGCTCGACGGATGCTGGGGCGACGTCGCCGCGGGAGTGTTCGGGACCACGAGCGTGGTCGCCGCCGGACCGGCCGCCGAGGACGTCGCGGCGAGCCTGCTGACACCTACCTAAGCCTCGAGTTGAGCTTGAGGGAGTGCTGCCGCTCCTTCCTCCGAATCTCTGCGCCGAAGCTGACCCGGGCGCGCGGCGTCCCCCGCAGGGGTGATTTCACAGAAGGTTTTACGGGTTTCGAGGCGTCAAGCACTCACAAAACTGGCTCCGAAAGCCGATTCCCAGGTCTGGAGCCACACGCAACTCCGCGTGTGGATGGAGAAAACATGGCGAGCTTCTCGGACCTGCGGCCTGGTGCACGCTCGGCGAAAGCCGGGACCACCGCCGTGCGTTCGTTGCGCTCGCCGAAGGTGCTCCTCGCGGTCTCCGCCGTGCTCCTTCTCACCGCCTTCTTCGCCGTCTCCGAGCTCGCCACTCTCCGCGGCGCGAAGGCACACGACGCATCGGCTTACCTGACGAGGGAGCTGGGCTCGCCGCTGAGCTCCTCCTCCCTCGTCAGGGCGCCGGCGCGCGTCTCCCCCGCTCTCGGCGGAAAGCTCGAGATCCGCCACGGTGGGCTGAAGATCACCTCCGGCCACGACACGCTGTCATTGCGCTTCAAGGGCAGCGCGCCGTGGCGTCAGTTCTCGAATGGCGTCGCCCGCCCGACTGCTTTCGGACGGGAGGCGATCACGTTCGGGGTCAACCGTGTCGAGCAGTCGCTCCTCGTCGACCGCCACGTCGGCACGAGGACGTGGAGCTGGAGCCTCAGGTCGAATGTCAGGCCTCGGATTGCACGCGATGGGTCCGTCCGCTTCGCCGGGTCGGCGCTCCGCATCCTGCCCGTCGCCGTCCTCGGTCCCGACGGACGCGACCTGACGCCTGCAGGCTTGCGCTGGTCGCTGCGCAAGCACACGCTCGTTTTGCGTCTCGCCGACCGAGGCCTGCCGTCGCCGTACATCATCGATCCGATCGCGCTCGTCGCTGCCTGTCCCGGCGGCGGCTGCGCGAGCGCGAACTCGACCTCGACCACAACGGTCACCGTTACAAGGCCCGCTTCGGTTGTCACGGGCAACCTCATGGTCGCGCAGGTCAGCATCCGCAGCAACGCCGCGATCACGGCACCGGCCGGCTGGACGACGATCGGCAACTTGCGCACCTCCGGCGCGACGATGGAGCAGCGCATCTACTACCGGGTCGCCACTGCGGCCGATACGGCAGCCACGACGTACCAGTGGTCCTGGACGGGCAATGCCGACGCGACTGCGGGAATCCTGGCCTATTCCGGCGTGGACGCCACCAGCCCATTCGACGTCACTCCCTCGGACAACGCGAACACGGGGACGACCGCGACGGCAACCGGCCTGACAACGACGCAGGCGAACGACATGCTGATCGCCTATTACGCCGCGCAGGG
>Ga0075435_100002667_pt1 | contig 11909 bp, 10 predicted proteins | sample RhiMethybrSRZTD4_FD_75302 | JGI IMG/M metagenome (GOLD analysis project Ga0075435, IMG submission 75302) | Populus rhizosphere microbial communities from Tennessee, USA - Rhizosphere MetaG P. TD hybrid SRZTD4 | ecosystem: Host-associated > Plants > Roots > Rhizosphere > Soil | place: USA... | reverse complement strand
GACAGCTCCGACATCTGCCGCAGCGAGGCCGACACGGTCTCCTGCATCTTCGCCTGCTCCAGCTGGGACAGCAGCTGGGTGCGCTCGGCGAGCTTCTGCTGCAGCAGCATCGCGTTCTGCTCGACGGCCTTCTTCGCCTGCTCGGCGGCCTGCAGGGCCTGGTCGTGCAGGCCCTTCAGGTCCTCCATGGAGTTCTCGGCGGAGACCAGCTGGGTCGCGAAGACCTGCGCGGTCTGCTCGAACTCCGTCGCCTTGGCCTCGTCGCCCTTGGCTCGGGACTGGTCGGCGAGGGTCAGCGCCTGGCGGGCGGAGGCCTGCAGCCGCTCCACCTCCGACATCTGCCGGGACAGCTTCATCTCCAGCTGGCGCTGGTTGCCGATCACCGCGGCGGCCTGCCGGGACAGCGCCTCGTGCTGGCGCTGGGCCTCCTCGATCGCCTGCTGGATCTGGATCTTCGGGTCGGCCCGCTCGTCAACCTGCGCACCGAACCAGGACATGAAGTACTTGTATGCCTTCACGAACGGGTTGGCCATGGTCCGAGATCCTCCGTCCTTCGCGCACCCCTACGGTACGCGGCGCTTGCTCCACTGTGTCAGGCATCGTCTCAGGTCATCTCAGCCGTCGAGGACCCGGCGGGACACCGCCTCGGCCTCGGCCAGCCCGGTGCGCAGCCCGTCGAGGTCGGCCGCAAGGTCGGCGAGCCGGTCCGCGGATGCGTCCACGCCGCCGGACACGGACATCGCCAGCAGCTCCGCGGTCCGGGCCACCAGCCCCTCCAGGCTCAGCGCTGTCGCCTGCATCCGGGCGAGCAGCTCGTCCCGGGCGCCGGCGAGCCGCTGCGCGACCTGCAGCTGGTCGCTGACGCTGGCCAGCGACCGCATCCGCTCGGCCCGCACCCGGTCCGACGAGGCGTCCGCGACCGCGGCGGCCAGCCGGTCCCGCTCAGCGGTCAGCCGGGCCGGCTCGATCCGGTCGGCGGCGTCCTCGACGGCGGTGACCTGACCGGCCAGCCGGCGCATCGTCGCCAGTGCCTCGGCGGCACCCTCCCGGACCGGGACCAGCTGCTGCTTGGCCACCGCCGAGCCGGGCGAGCGGACCAGCTCGGCAAGGGAGCGGTCGGCCCGCTCGGCCCGGGTGAGCCACTGCTCGGCGATCGAACCGCGCCGCGGCGGGCGCAGTTGCGGGTCGGGCTCGGCCGCCGGCCGGTCCGCGTCCCGCTCGCGGGTCAGCAGGCCGGCGCCGACCTTCACCCCGTAGACGACCGCGGCGACGCCGAGACCGACCGGCAGCGCGGCCGCGCCGAGCGGGGCCACCGCCCACGCCAGCCCGCCCGCGACGCCGGCGATCACGCCGCCCCACGGGTCGAGCAGCTCCTGTCGCAGCCGACCAGCCATACCCAGGATCTTCCCGCGTCAGAAGTTCGAGAGCACGGCGGTGAGAACGTTGACGATGCTGGCCGGGTCGCTGGCGTCGTACGCGGCGGCCCGGGAGGACGCCGCGATCCGCTTGAGGATGTCCAGGTCGGCCGCCGTCCCGTAGGCGATCGGGAACACCCGCACCGAGGCCTCGGTGTCCTCGCTGCCGATGTCGGACAGCAGCCGGTCCAAGTTGTTGTCGGGCGGGTATTCGTTCTTGCCGTCGGTGAGCACCACCACCGCGTTGATCCGGCTGCGGTCGAAGGTGTCCTGCACCTGCCGCACCGCGTCCCGGGTGGTCGTGTAGAGCGCGGTCCCACCGTCCGGCTCCAGCGCGCCGACCTTCTGCTTGAACGCCGGCAGCACCGCCCCGACCCGGCCGGTCGGCACCAGCTCGCGGTAGGGGTTGGCCTCCCCCTCGGCCGGCGTGGAGAACGTCCAGAGCCCGAGCTCGTCGTCCGGCGCCAGCTGCGTGGTGGCCTGCAGCGCGGCCCGCTTGGCCAGGTCGAGCTTGGAGCCGCCGCCGCCCGGCACCGCGCCGCCCATCGACCCGGACGTGTCCAGCACCAGCAGCACCCTGGCCCGCTTGCGCAGCGACTCCCAGGACCTCGCGACCTGGTCGAGCACCGCCGGCGCGGGCGGGTCGATGACCGCGAACTGGCGGTCCGGCAAGGCACCGTTGTCCCGGGTCAGCGCCCCGCCGGGTTTGCCGCCGGCGTCCCGGAACGCCGCGTCGGTGAACCGCTTCTGCTGCGCCGGCTCGGTGACGAACGCGAGGAAGTCGGCCGCCGCCCGCTTCTTCGCCGCGTCCACCCACTCCGCGGTGAGCACCACGTACGGGTTGTCGGAGACGAGCGTGCCCTCCTTCGGGTAGACCGCGACCAGCGGCACCCGCGGTTTGCCGCGCTGGCCGAGCGTGCCGGGGTCGCCCGAGGGGTTGCCCTGGTTGTAGTCCCAGACCGACTTCTCCTCGACCGTGACCGCGCTGATGTAGGTCAGCCCGCGACCGGCCTCGGCGGCCTGGTAGAGGTTTTCCAGGAAGGTCAGCGTGGTGTCGCCGTAGTGCACGACCGAGCCCTCGATCGCCTTGACGTACGCGACGACCTTCGGGTTGCTGACGTCCTTCGCGGTCAGGTCCGAGGACCGGCCGGTGGCGGCGAAGTAGGTGCCGATCGTCGCGTTGAGGCCGGAGGTGGAGAACTGGGGGTTGGTCTTGCCGAGCTTGAACGCGCCCCACTCGGCATGCCCCTTGCCGCCCCAGCCCTTCGGGTCGCGGGCGAGGGAGAGGACGTCGGCCCAGCCCAGCGGCTTGTCCGGCCAGCCGAGCGCCTCGGCCATCGGCTTCGGCATCGCGATGACCAGCGGCGTCTGGGCGATCGACGGGGTCTCCGCCGGGACGAGGTCGCCCTTGTCCTGGGCAGCGGTGCGTTGCTCCAGCAGCACCGACCAGGACCGCGACGCGGGTGTCCAGACGTCCGGGCGCGGCCCGTCGACCTTCTCGTCCCAGCCGCGGGCGAGCGCCTCCATGGCCCCACCTGATGCCTTCGAGGTGACCTCGACATCGACGCAGGAGCCGTCGACGGTCCGGCCGGAGCGGTTGTAGTCGGCGGCGACCCGGGCCAGCAGCGCTGCCTTCTCCGAGGACGCGGTGACGTGCAGCGGAGTGCAGCCGGTGCGCTGGCCGGAGCCGTCCGCCCGCTGCTGGGCGTCGTCATCGCCACCGCCGGTGACCAGGGCCCGCACGACGAGCACCAGCACGAGCCCGACCACGACCGCGAGGACCAGCGGGATGGCCCGCCGGCCTCGCGACCTGCCCGTCTGCTCCCCGTACGTCACCTGCGTCCCCTCTCCTGTGACCGGCCAACGGTCACGCCGGCCGGCCGGTTCCGGGAAGTGTCGCAGCCGGATCCGACCGCCCGGAATCTGCCCGATCGGGCAGTCCGCAAGCGGGTCGCCGGGACCGGGCCCGCATCGGAGCAGGACTCATCGCCGCGGCCGGATGACGCCGGCCGGCCGTACGGTCACGCGGTGGCGACGGCCCGGCGGCCGGTCAGCCGGCGCGCTCGGTGCGGGCGGGGTCGCCGGGCAGGCCGCGGGCCAGGGTCTCGGCGGCGGTGCGGATGGCCGGCGGGGTGGCCGGCGCCGCGAGGTGCGAGGCCAGCCAGCGCAGCACCAGGTCGTCCCCGGCCAGCCCGTCGGCGGCCAGCCGGGCCCGTACCGCCTCCTCCGCCGCCCGCCAGCCCGGCGCGGTCGGCTTCCGGGTCAGCAGCCCGGCCAGTGCCACCGGCTCGGTCTCGGCGACCTGGCGCAGCACGGGATGGTCGGACAGCCGCCGGGCGGCGTGCGCGAGCGCGTCGACCAGCTCCAGCTGCGCGCACTCCGCCGCCAGCGCCCGTACCTCGGCCTCGACCAGCGCGGACCACACGTCGTCCTTGGTCCGGAAATGGTTGTAGAGGGTGGCCTTGGCCACCCCGGCCTGCGCCGCGATGTCGTTCATCGTGGTCCGCCGGGTGCCGCGGGCGCCGACGGCCCGGCGGGCCCCGTCGAGCAGCCCGGCCCGGGTCCTGGCCATCGCGTTGCCGGCGCGCGACCGCGTCCCGCCGGAGCGGCGGGGCGGGGCGGACGCGACCGTCGTGGGCACCGTGGAGCGGATCAGGTGGTCCAGCGGGTCGCGGGAGCGGTCCGGCACCCCCACTTGATGCCACCCGCCGCCCGGGAAGGCAAGGAGCCCGCCAGCGTGTCCGCCGGCGGGCTCCTGAACTCGTCCGATTGTGTCGGGTTGGGCCGCCTCTGTCAGGCTGCGGCCAGGCAGCGCGCGTTGCCGGGCAGATCGGTCAACCCGACCAGCACCTCCAGCTCGCCCAGACCGTCGCCGGTCTCCAGCTCGGCCAGGTCGACGTCGTCGAGCTCCAGCTCGTGCCCGGGCTCGGGCAGCGCGGACGGCTGGCTCGCCAGGCTGTCGGTCAGCCCGTGTCCGAGCGCGTCGGAGAGCGCCTCGCCGGCGAGTCCGGGCGCGGACTCGTCCGGCCCGTCCTCCGCCGGCGCCTCGTCGACGTCCTCGAACGCGGCCGCGTCCTCGAACGCCGCCGGGTCGAACTCGGGCAGGTCGTCGAACTGGCGACCGCCCACACCGGCGGGCACCGGACGCCGCGCCGGAGCCGGGATCATCACCCGCCCAGGCATCCGGGCCACCTCGGCGGCCCGCTCGGACCGGCGCATGGACTCGGAAACCTCGGACAGGACTTCGGACAGCTTCACGTCGAGCGCCTCGCAGATCGAGGCCAGCAGCTCGGAGGAGGCTTCCTTCTGTCCGCGCTCGACCTCGGACAGGTAGCCCAGGCTCACCCGGGCCGCTCCCGACACCTCGCGGAGCGTCCGCCGCTGGCGCAGCCGACGGCCGCGCAGCGTGTCACCGAGCACACGGCGGAGCAGAGTCATCGGCGCGCCCCTCCCGTCGTCGTCGTTCGTGTCGTCACCGTACCTCTCCGAACGGACCGCGGCCTGGCCACGGCACCCTGTACGCCTAAAGCGAAACGCTGTAATCAGGCTGGCAATTCCGCGGACCGCGCCCGTACCGCCGACAGCAGCTCAGCCAGCGCGGCATCGACGGCGGCCGCGCGGACCGCGTCGCGGTCACCCGACAGGGTGAGGGAACGCACAGTGCCGCCGCCCGGGCCGGCGAGCCCGACGTACACGGTGCCGACCGGACGGCCGCCCTGCGAGTCCGGACCCGCCACTCCGGTCACCCCCAGCCCGTACGTGGCGCCGAGGCGATCCCGGGCGCCGGCCGCCAGCGCCCCCGCGACGTCCGGGCTGACCGGGCCCTCGGCGTCCAGCAGCGGCACCGGTACGCCCGCCAGCGTGGCCTTGAGGTCGGTCGCGTAGACCACGACGCCGCCGCGGACCGCGTTGCTCGCCCCGGCCGGCTCGGTCAGCGCCGCGGTGAGCAGCCCGCCGGTGAGCGACTCGGCGACTGCGACGGTCGCCCCGGCGGCGACCAGCGCGTCGAGCACCTGCGTCGGCGTGGCCGGCGACGCGACCGGCGACTTAGCCGGCGACGCGGTCGGCGACGCGGTCGGCGACGCGGTCGGCGACCCGACCTGGGGCCCGACCTGGGGCCCGACCGGCGACCCGGCCGGCGGCGCGGCGGAGCCGTCCGCGGGCACCGGGCCCGAGCCGTCGGCGGGCGGCGTCCCGGGCGCGATCACGGCGGCGTCCTGGCGGCCCGGCGCAGCGCCAGCGCCCGGACGACGTAGTCGACGCCGGTGACGACGGTGAGGATCAGCGCCGCGCCCATCACCCAGGCCGCGACGGTGGCCAGCCAGTCCGTCAGCGGCAGCAGGTAGAGCCCGATGGCGACCGTCTGCAGGAACGTCTTGTACTTGCCGCCCCGGCTGGCCGGGATCACTCCGTGCCGGATCACCCAGAACCGCAGCAGCGTTATCCCCAGCTCGCGGGTGAGGATGACCACGGTCACCCACCACGGCAGCAGGTCGAGCGCGGAGAGTCCGACCAGAGCCGTACCGGTCAGCGCCTTGTCGGCGATCGGGTCGGCCATCTTGCCGACGTCGGTGACAAGGCCGCGGCGGCGGGCCAGGTCGCCGTCCAGGCGGTCGGTGACCGAGGCGACCGCGAACACCACGAATGCGATGATCCGCCAGGTCGTGTCGGTGCCGTGCTCGTGGAACAGCGCCCAGGCGAAGATCGGCACCAGCAGCAGCCGCAGCAGGGTCAGCCCGTTGGCGATGTTGACGACCTTGACCGTCTGGGCCGGGGTCGCGACCGGGTCCGGTGCGGCCGGCGGCTCCGGAACGGGACGCTCCGGGACCGCCGGATCCGGCACCACGACACTCACCCCGCCCGCTCCACCGCCGGACGGGCGACCGCGTCGGCTGTCTCCAGGTAGCGGGCGGTCAGGTCGACGCCGGCGCTGCCGGTGACCGTCGCCCGGACCAGGTCGCCGACCTGGGCGTGCACCGGCGCGCCGGTGACCAGCGTGGCCCCGTCCACCTCCGGCGCCTGGTGCGCCGCCCGCCCCTCGAGCCCGTCACCGGTGACCGCCTCGACCAGCACCTCGACGGTCTCGCCCAGCCGCTCCTCGGCCCGCTGGGCCATCAGCTCGTCGACAAGCTCGGTCATCCGGGCCACCCGGCGGTCGATCACGTCCGTGCGCACCTTGCCGTCGTACCCGGCCGCCTCGGTGCCGTCCTCGTCCGAGTAGCCGAACACGCCGATGGCGTCCAGCCGGGCCGCGGTGAGGAACCGGGTCAGCTCGGCCACGTCCGCCCTGGTCTCGCCGGGGAACCCGACGATCACGTTCGACCGCACCCCGGCCGCCGGCGCCAGCGCCCGCACCTGGTCGAGCAGCGCGAGGAACCGGTCGGTGTCGCCGAACCGGCGCATGCGGCGCAGCACCGCCTCGCTGGAGTGCTGGAAGGACAGGTCGAAGTAGGGCGCGACGCCGGGCGTGCCGGCCAGCGCCTCGACCAGCGACGGGCGGGTCTCGGCCGGCTGCAGGTAGGACAGCCGGACCCGGACGATGCCCGGCACCGCGGCCAGCTCCGGCAGCAGCCGCTCCAGCAGCCGCAGGTCGCCGAGGTCCTTCCCGTACGAGGTGGAGTTCTCGCTGACCAGCACCAGCTCGCGCACGCCCTGCCCGGCGAGCCAGGCGGCCTCGGCCAGCAGCTCGTCGGCCGGCCGGGAGACGAACGCGCCGCGGAAGGACGGGATCGCGCAGAACGTGCAGCGCCGGTCGCAGCCCGAGGCCAGCTTGAGCGGGGCGATCGGCGAGTCGCCGAGCCGGCGGCGCAGCACCGGCGGCGTCCAGCCCGGCACCTCCGCCGCGGACGCGTGCCCGGGCACCGACACCGCGTGCCCCTGCCGCTCGACCGGCGTGATCGGCAGCAGCGTGCGCCGGTCACGGGGGCGGTGCGGCACTAGCGGGCGGCCGGCCAGCACGTCGTCCAGCCGCGCGCCGATCTCCCCGTACGAGTCGAAGCCGAGCACGGCGGCGGCTTCAGGCATGCTGTCGGCCAGCTCCGCCCCGTACCGCTCGGCCAGGCAGCCGACCGCGACGACCTTCCGGTCGCCGTCGGCCGCGGCCAGCAGCGTGTCGATCGAGTCCTTCTTCGCGCTGGCCACGAACGCGCAGGTGTTGACCAGGACGACCGCGGCGTCGTCGTCTTCGGTGAGCTCCCAGCCGTCGGCGGTCAGCCGCCCGGCGAGTTCCTCGGAGTCGACCTCGTTCCGGGCGCAGCCGAGGGTCACCAGCGCAGCACGACGGGAATGGGACACGCGGACGAGCCTACTAGCGGGACCGGGGCACGCAGTCGATCAGCCGGCGTTGGGCAGGCCGAACGCGATGGTGCAGACGTGCCGCTGGCACTGCGGCGAACCGAGGTCCTTGCCGTTCTGGGTGACCCGGACCGCGATGGAGTTGCCGAACCGCACCGACAGCTTCGTGTCGTCGCGGAACTCCTTGGCCATCCCGTCGGTGAGCACGCCCTGGTAGATCTCCGTGCCGCTGCTCGAGCGCACCGACACCCAGCTCTGCCCGCCGGTGGCCTGCAGCCGCAACACCACGCCCTTGTAGGCGGGCGGGCGCGGGCTCGGCGTGCTGGGGCTCGGCGGCGGTGCGGAGGTCGTGGGGGCCGCGCTGGTCGCGGCGACGACCGGGACGTCGGACGTGCTGCTGCCGTGCTGGCTGCGCCCGATGATCCAGCTAGCGCCGAGGAACAGCACGACGACGACCAGCACGCCGGCCGCGACCGGCGCCCACCGCGGTGCCTGCCGCCCGGCCCGGCCGGCGTCCCGGGGCGGCTCGAACGAGCCGAGCGGTGCCGTGCGCAGCGCCGGCACCGGCTGGTGGAACCGGCGGTCGAACTCCTCGACCAGCGGCCGCGGGTCGGCGCCGACGAACTGGGCGATGGAGCGCAGGTGACCGCGCGCGTACGCGGCGCCGCCGCAGGCGTCGAACTCGTCGGCCTCGATGGATCGGACGATCGCCGGGCGGATGCGGGTCGCGGCGGACACGTCCTCCACGGAGAGGCCGCGGTCGCGCCGCGCAGCCGCGAGGGCGGCGCCGAGCGGGCGAGCGTCGTCGGCCACGAGAAGGACCTCCCGGGGAAGGATCGGCACGAACCGAGCGGGGCGATCCCGACTCAGTCTAGATCGGGCGTCGCGTGTCCTGCCATCGATCCGGCAGGCGTTTCGACGAACGTACGGTGGAGGCGCCTGCTCCGACCGGCCGGCCGCCGTGCCGCCGTAAGGGCCAGTCGGCGGTACGCAGGTCGAGCCGGTAGAGCACCCGGTCCCAGCGCTCGTCGCCGACCGCGACGAAGTCGGGCAGCCGCCCGTACGCCTCGAAGCCGAGCGACTCGTACAGGGCCATCGCGGCGTGGTTGTTGCCGCGCACGTCGAGGGTGAGCGTCTCCACCCGCTGTGCCCGGGCGTCCTCTACCAGCGCGGTCACCAGCCGCCGGGCCAGCGCCCGGCCGCGGGCGGCGGGATGCACCATCACCTGCAGCACGTCGGCGTTGACCGCGACCGTCTCCTTCGCATACCGGCTCCACCGGCCCAGCGCCTCGACCCGACCGTCGACGCGCAGCAACGCCATCCTGGTGCGGCCGGCGGCGACCTCGGCGGCGATCCCGGCCAGCCACTCGGCGGTCCGGGCCCGGTCCGGGACGTCCACCCAGCCGACGGCGCCGCCCAGCTGCATGACCGCCTCGACGACCCGGTGCACCTCGTCGAGCAGCGCGTCGTCGACGGAGCCGGGCAGCCACGCCAGCTCGTCACTCACCGCGCAAGGTGACCAGCAGGCCCTCCAGCTCGTCCGGCTTGACCAGCACGTCGCGGGCCTTCGAGCCCTCGGACGGGCCGACCACGCCGCGGCTCTCCATCAGGTCCATCAGCCGCCCGGCCTTGGCGAACCCGACCCGCAGCTTGCGCTGCAGCATCGAGGTCGAGCCGAACTGGGTGGAGACGACCAGCTCGGCCGCCTGCAGCAACAGGTCGAGGTCGTCGCCGATGTCCTCGTCGATCTTGCGCTCGCTGGCCTGCGGCGCGGTGACGTCGTCCCGGTAGACCGGCTGGAGCTGCTGCTTGCAGTGCGCGACGACCGCGCTGATCTCCTTCTCCGGCACCCAGGCGCCCTGGATCCGCTGCGGCTTGCTCGCGCCCATCGGCAGGAACAGCCCGTCGCCCTGGCCGATCAGCTTCTCCGCGCCGGGCTGGTCGAGGATGACCCTGGAGTCGGCCAGGCTGGACGTGGAGAACGCCAGCCGGGACGGGACGTTGGCCTTGATCAGCCCGGTCACCACGTCGACGGACGGCCGCTGGGTCGCCAGCACCAGGTGGATGCCGGCGGCCCGGGCGAGCTGGGTGATCCGGACGACCGAGTCCTCCACGTCGCGCGGGGCGACCATCATCAGGTCGGCCAGCTCGTCGACGATCACCAGCAGGTAGGGGTAGGGCTTGTAGTGCCGCTCGCTGCCCGGCGGTGCGGTGATCTCGCCGTCGCGCACCCCACGGTTGAAGTCGTCGATGTGCCGGACACCGGCCGCGGCCAGGTCCTCGTAGCGCAGGTCCATCTCCCGCACGACCCAGCCCAGCGCGTCGGCCGCCTTCTTCGGGCTGGTGATGATCGGCGTCACCAGGTGCGGCACGCCCTCGTACGAGGTCAGCTCGACCCGCTTGGGGTCGATGAGCACCATCCGCACCTCGTCCGGGGTGGCCCGGACCAGGATCGAGACGATCAGCGCGTTGATGCACGACGACTTGCCGGCGCCGGTCGCGCCGGCGATGAGGATGTGCGGCATCTTGGCCAGGTTGGCCACCACGAAGCCGCCCTCGATGTCCTTGCCCAGCCCGACCACCATCGGGTGGTGGTCGCGGGTGGCGCTGCCGCTGCGCAGCACGTCGCCGAGGCTCACCAGCTCGCGGTCGGTGTTCGGGATCTCGACGCCCACCGCGGACTTGCCCGGGATCGGCGACAGGATCCGCACGTCGGCGGACTTCACCGCGTACGCGATGTTGCGGGACAGCTGGGTGATCCGCTCGACCTTGACCGCGGGGCCGAGCTCGATCTCGTAGCGGGTGACGGTCGGGCCGCGGGTGAAGCCGGTGACCGCGGCGTCCACCCCGAACTCTCCGAACACCTGCTGCAGGGCGGAGATCACCGTGTCGTTGGCCTTGGTCTTCGCCTTCGGCGGGGTGCCGCCGGAGAGCAGGGCCGAGGACGGCAGCGTGTAGTCCGTCTCGCCGGTCAGGCTGAGCTGCACCGGCCGGGTGACCGGCGGGAGCTCCGGGTCCGGCGGCGTGGGCTGCTTGCGGCGACCGCGCGCGGCCGGCGCCGCCGGTGCGGCCTCGGTCGCCCCGGCGGCCGCGTCGACGTCGTACGGCTCGGGGTCGGGCGGGTCGGGCAGGGAGCCCTGGCGGCGGCGGGACGGGCGGCGCAGCCGTACCGGCGGGCCGGTGAGCTCCTCGGTCAGCTCCTCGGTCGGCGGCTCGTCCGGCTCCCCCGGCCCGGCCTCCGGCGGCGGCCGGCGCAGCAGCCGGTCGCGCGCGGCCCGGATCCGGTGCGGGATCCGGTTCACCGGGGTCTTGGTCACCACCAGCAGGCCGAAGAACAGCACCAGCACCAGCAGCAGCACGGCCAGCGCGGTGCCGACCCCGCGCTGCAGCGGTCCGGCGACCCAGGCACCGAGCAGCCCGCCGGCCCCGTCCCGGCCGGCACGATCGGCCGGCCGGCCGTTGCCGAGGTGGAACAGGCCGGTCGCGGCGACCGCGAGCGCGGCCCAGCCGACGCCGACCCGGCCGCGCTCCTCCGGCTTGGGCAGCTGGCGCAGCAGGTGCAGCCCGGCGGCCAGGAACAGCACCGGCAGCACCACCGCGAGCGTGCCGAAGCCGCCGCGCAGCAGGTCGTGCACGATCCGGCCGACCGGTCCGCCGCCGGACGACCAGAGCGCGACACCGGTGACGACGGCGAGCGCGACCACGGCAAGGCCGAGCCCGTCGCGCCGGTGCGCCGGGTCGAGCCGGGCCGTCGCGGCCTGCCGCCCGACCGCGCGGGCGGCGCCGCCGGCCCCGCGCGCGAGCAGCAGCCAGCCGCCGGACAGCGCCCGGCCGAGCGGCGCCAGCGGCCCGCCGGAGCGGCGCCGCCGCCGGGGCGGCCGCCCCGACCGGTACGCCGCCCTGGTCGCGCCGCCGCGCGCTGAGGTCCGGGCAGTCACGCAGGTGAGACTAGCCGCGGCAGCTTGCCGAGCCCGGGCATGACACACCCCCCGCACGGCGCTGCCGCCCGGCCGGGGGAACCGCGTAGCCGGCGGCCGCGTCCGTGCGGGAAAGCGACCACGGAGGTGTGCGATGGGCGGACGGAACCGGTGGGTGGTGCCGGCGGCGGCCGGCGCCGCCGCACTCGCCGTGGTCGCCGGGGTGGTCGGGGTCGCGGCCGCCCGCGGCTCGGCCGGCGCCCGGTCGGCGGCCGCCTCCCGG
>Ga0075435_100002665_pt1 | contig 11912 bp, 9 predicted proteins | sample RhiMethybrSRZTD4_FD_75302 | JGI IMG/M metagenome (GOLD analysis project Ga0075435, IMG submission 75302) | Populus rhizosphere microbial communities from Tennessee, USA - Rhizosphere MetaG P. TD hybrid SRZTD4 | ecosystem: Host-associated > Plants > Roots > Rhizosphere > Soil | place: USA... | reverse complement strand
TCCGCGCTCAAGGCCAGGGAATCTCGCAAGAACCAGGCGCAGACGGTCATCAAGGAGATCAAGCTCCGGCCGAAGATCGATCCGCACGACTACGGCACGAAGAAGGGCCACGTCGAGCGGTTCCTGCGCCAGGGCGACAAGGTCAAGGTGACGATCATGTTCCGTGGGCGTGAGCAGTCCCGGCCGGAGCTCGGGTTCCGGTTGCTGCAACGCCTGGCCGGCGACATCGAGGAGCTGGGATTCGTGGAATCACAGCCCAAGCAAGACGGCCGTAACATGGTCATGGTGATCGGGCCGCACCGCCGCAAGAGCGAAGCCCGTGCCGAACGGGCGCACCACGAGCGCGGAAACTCGCGGTCGAGGACGGCGAGCGCGCCTGTGCCGGAAGCGAGTGAGGCATCCGCTGACGGGACGGCTGCGCCGCAGCCTCAGCCCGCCGCGGCGGCCCAGTCCGCCGGAGGCGCGGCGGAGCCGGAGGGCTGAGCCGCCCCCGCACTTGCGGTCGTGTTACCAGGCCGTACCCGTCGGCCGGACCGGCGGGCGGTGTGCTGCCAGCGGGTGATCGCTGGCAGGTTGCTGGCACGGGTTTGCCGGGTGGCAGGCCGGGGCCGGCCAGCTAGACGGACGTTGAGCAGGCACCGGGGCGGCCCGCGGTGAGGGGTTGCTGTGGCCGGGTGGGGCTGCAGGGACAGTCTGTCCGCGGAAGAAGTGGAAAGACGACGGGCCGCAAGGCGCAAGCCGGGCGGCACGCAGGATAAAGCCGCGCCGTAGGCGCGCAGGAGAGAAAGACGACGGCGAGCATGCCAAAGATGAAGACGCACAGCGGAGCGAACAAGCGCTTCCGGCTGACCGCTACCGGGAAGGTGATGCGCCGTCGCGCGAACCGCAAGCACCTGTTCGAGCACAAGCCGAGCCGGCGCACCAGGCGGCTGGCTGGCGAGGTGGTCCTCGCCCCCGCGGATGCCAAGAAGATCAAGAAGTTGCTGGCTAAGTAGCCCAGCCCACCTCCAGGGAGTCTAAAAGTGGCACGCGTGAAGCGGGCGGTCAACGCCCACAAGAAGCGCAGGGTGGTGCTTGAGCGGGCCAGCGGGTACCGCGGCCAGCGGTCTCGGATGTACCGCAAGGCCAAGGAGCAGATGCTCCACTCGATGACCTACGCCTATGCGGGCCGCAAGGACCGCAAGGGCGCGTTCCGCCGGCTGTGGATCCAGCGGATCAACGCCGCCGCGCGAGCGGACGGCATCACCTACAACCGGTTCATCCAGGGCCTGAAGGCCGCGGGCGTCGACGTGGACCGGCGCATGCTCGCCGAGCTCGCCGTGTCGGACCCGGCCGCCTTCTCCGAGCTGGTCAAGGTGGCCAAGGCCGCGCTGCCGGAGCCGGTCGCCGACGCCGCTGCCTGAGCGCAGCGCCGTCATGAGTGAGCGGGATGAGCCAGCCCCCCGGCACTGAGCTGACCAGCGTCCGCTCACCCCGGGTGAAGGCCGCCCGGCAGCTCGGCAAGCGGGCACTGCGCCTACGGGCCAGGTCGTTCCTGGCTGAGGGCCCGCAGGCGGTCACCGAGGCACTTGCCCGCGGCGGAGTGGTCACCGAGCTGTTCCTCACCGCCGCGGCGCGCTCCCGGCACGGCGGGCTGGCCGCGCAGGCCAGCCGCCAGGGTGCCGCGGTACACGCGGTGAGCGGCGAAGTCATGGCCGAACTCGCGCAGACGATCACGCCCCAGGGCATCCTCGCCGTCTGCCGGTTCGTGGACGTGCCGCTGTCCGCGCTGACGGCCGCCGCGCCGCGGCTGGTGGCGATCCTCGCCAACGTCCGGGACCCGGGCAACGCGGGAACCGTGCTGCGAACCGCGGACGCAGCGGGCGCAGGCGGCGTCGTTTTCTCCGACGCCTCGGTCGACCCGTACAACAGCAAGTGCGTGCGCGCGTCGGCCGGCAGCATCTTCCATCTGCACCTAGTGCAAGGTGGCCCGGTCGCCGAGGTGGTCGCCGGGCTGCGCGCGGCGGGGCTGCGGGTGCTGGCCGCCGACGGCAGTTCCGGTCAGACCCTGGACCAGGTGGAACCCCGGGGAGTGCTCGGCGAGCCGACCGCGTGGCTGTTCGGCAACGAGGCCTGGGGCCTGCCCGCCGAACTTCTGGCGCTCGCCGACGAGACGGTTGCCGTGCCGATTTATGGTCAGGCAGAGAGCCTGAACCTGGCCGCGGCGGCGGCGGTATGCCTGTACGCCTCCGCCCGGGCACAGCGGATTAGCGAAGAGGGGGGCTGCCGCGCGGCCCCCGCTGCGCGCTAGAGTCTGATCACATTGCGTCATGAAGTAGGGTTCGGGCGGGACGCTGCGCAACAGCGTTCCTTCGCGGGCTCTCAGCCAGGTGGCCGGCAGGGGACGGGCCACGTGATAGCCAGTGGCCGGACGGAGGGTCGGCCGCGACACGCGGCACACGTGCCGGACGGAGGCGGAGACGCGAGTGGACCGGCGTAGGGTGCCCGGTGAGCGGGTACCGGAGCAGGGCCGCGCAGTCCTGTTGCCGGATGCGCTCAGCCCGGGCAGGACCGCCGGGCTGGCCGGTGCCATCATGCCGATGTCGGTCGTGGGCGCCCCGATGGCCTGTGCCGATGAGCTTCCCGACGGCCTGGTCATCGCCGACCACGCCGGGCGGGTCCTGGTGTTCAACCGCGTCGCCTCCCGGCTCACCGGAATACCCGCCCGCGTGGCGCACGGCGCCGATGTGCGGCAGATCCTCCCGCTGCACGACAAGGACGGGCGATGCTGGTGGGCGTCGGCCAAGCCGTACCATGGGCTGTCCACCCGCAGCCGTCACCCGGAGACGTCGCTGTACCTCGGCGACGGGACGGAACTCCTGGTCACCGTGTCCTACGTGCGCGGCCCGCGGGCCAGCGCGCTGGGCCGGGGGCTGCCGGGGTACCCGGTGCGTACCCACGGCGGCCAGGTGCAGCGCCTGGTGATCATGCTGCGGGGGGCGCAGCAGCGGGCCCGTCTGGAGCGCACCCGCGCCGACCTCGTGTCCACCGTGGCCCACGAACTGCGGTCGCCGCTGACCAGCGTGAAGGGCTTCACCGCGACGCTGCTGGCCAAGTGGGAGCGGTTCACCGACGACCAGAAGCGGGTGATGCTGGAGACGGTCAACGCCGACGCGGACCGGGTCACCAGGCTCATCACCGAACTGCTGGACGTGTCGCGGATCGAATCGGGCCGGATGGAGGTGCACCGCCAGCTCGTCAACGTCCCGGAGCGGGTGGAGAAGATCGTCGCCGGGCGGGTCGCGGCCGGCGACCCGGCCGACCGGTACCGGGTGGTGATCGCCGACCGGCTCCCCGAGACGTGGCTCGACGCGGACAAGGTCGACCAGATCCTCGGGAACCTAATTGAGAATGCCGTCCGGCACGGCGCTGGTACCGTAACTGTCGTGGTGGAGCCGCAGCAAGACGCCGGCGCCCGCGCCGTCTGGCCCGGGGGCGAAGGTATCGCGGTCTCCGTCCGTGACGAGGGGGACGGCGTGGCGCCGGAACTCGTGCCGCGGATCTTCCGACAGTTCTGGCGGGCCAAGCGCCGTGGCGGCGCCGGGCTCGGCCTCTACATCGTCAAGGGGCTGGTCGAGGCCCACGGTGGCACGATCACCGTGCAGTGCGCTCCCGAGGGCGGTGCCGAGTTCCGATTTACCATGCCCGCCAGCCTGCCCGAATTCGGATAAGCCTCCTCAGGGGGCGGCACGGGGCCAGGGCAGGCCGGGGGGCTACAGTCACACCGCCAGTCGTTTGGCATGGAACTCTCCCTGCCATGCGCCCGACCGTTACCTTTCCAAGCAGAGCCCGCGAGGGATGGCAAAACCTATGTCCGCACCAAACAAGCACTACGACCCGGTGGAGGTGACCGCGTTGTCTCCCGAGGAGGTCGCCGCCGCGCTGAAGGAGGCGCTCGCCGCCATCGCCGCGGCGCGCACGCTCGACGAGCTGAAGGCGGCCCGGCTGGCCCACGCCGGGGACCGGTCGCCGCTCGCGCTCGCCAACGCCGAGATCGGGGCGCTGCCGCCGCACGCCAGGGCGGAGGCCGGCCAGCGGGTCGGCGCCGCCCGGCGCGAGGTCCGGCGGCTGCTCGAAGCCCGGCAGGCGGAACTCGAAGACGAGCGCGACCAGCGCGTGCTCGTCGAGGAGACCGTCGATGTGACCCTGCCCTGGGACCGCATCCCGGCCGGGGCCCGGCACCCGGTGACCACCGTGAGCGAACGGCTCGCCGACGTGTTCGTCGGCATGGGCTACGAGATCGCGGAGGGGCCCGAGGCCGAAGCCGAGTGGTTCAACTTCGACGCGCTGAACTTCGCGCCCGACCACCCAGCCAGGGAGATGCAAGACACCATCTTCGTGGCGGGGCCGGACGGCGGTCCGTCCGGCGTGGTGTTGCGCACGCACACCTCGCCGGTGCAGATCCGTGCCCTGCTGACCCGCCCGCTGCCGGTGTACGTGGTCAGCCCCGGCAAGTGCTTCCGCACCGACCCGCTGGACGCCACGCACAGCCCGGTGTTCCACCAGATCGAGCTGCTGGCCGTGGACGAGGGGCTGACCATGGCCGACCTGCGCGGCGCGATCCAGTCGTTCGTGGATGCGATGTTCGGCGAGGGGCTGCGGACCAGGATCCGGCCTGACTTCTTCCCGTTCGTGGAGCCCGGCGTGGACGTGTCCATGGAATGCCACGTGTGCCGGGGCGCCTCGAGTCGGCCGGGCGGCGACCCGTGCCGGGTGTGCAAGTCGCAGGGCTGGATCGAGCTGGCCGGCGCCGGGATGGTCAACCCCAAGGTGCTGATCGCGTGCGGGATCGACCCGGACCGGTATAGCGGCTTCGCGTTCGGGCTTGGCATCGAGCGCACGCTCCTGGTCCGGCACGGGATGACCGATATCAGGGACGCCCTGGAAGGCGACGTGCGGTTCAGCCGCGCGCTGGGGGTGGAGGTCTGATGCGCGTCCCGCTGTCCTGGCTGCGCGAGTACGCCCCCGTTGATGAGTCGGTTCCGCCCGCGGAAGTGGCCAGGCGGCTGACCGCGGCCGGCCTCGAGGTGGAATCCATCGAGCCGGTCGGCCACGACGTCAGCGGTGTCGTCGTGGGGCAGGTCACCGCCATCGAGGAGCTGACCGGGTTCCGCAAGCCGATCAGGTACTGCCACGTGACCACCGGCGCGGAAGAACGCGACGTGATCTGCGGCGCGTCCAACTTCGACGTCGGAGACAAGGTGCCGTTCGCCGGCCCTGGCGCGGTACTGCCGGGCGGCTTCGAGATCGGCGCCAAGAAGGCCTACGGCCGGGTGTCGGAAGGCATGATCTGCTCGGCCGCCGAACTGGCCATCGGGGACGACCACACCGGGATCCTGGTGCTGGATCCCAGCGCGCCGCTGGGCGCGGACTTCGCCGGCTACGCGGGGCTGGCCGATCACGTGCTCGACATCTCGGTGACCCCGAACCTCGGGTACGCGCTGTCGATCCGCGGGGTGGCCCGCGAACTGGCCACCGCGTTCGAGGTGCCCTACACCGACCCGGTGGACCAGGGCCTGCCCGACCGCGTTGAGGTGGTCTCCCCGGAGGTCTACCCGGCGACCATCGACGACCCCACCGCGTGCGACCGGTTCGTGCTGCGGGAGGTGCGTGGGCTCGACCCGGCCGCGCCGACGCCGCTCTGGATGCGGGTGCGGCTGGCCCGGTCCGGCATGCGCGGGGTGTCGCTGGCGGTGGACATCACCAACTACCTGATGGTGGAACTGGGCCAGCCGATGCACGCGTTCGACCGCCAGCGGCTGTCCGGCCCGATCGTGGTGCGGCGGGGCAGGCCGGGCGAGCGCCTGGAGACGCTGGACCATGTGACCAGGGACCTCGACCCCGACGACATCCTCATCACCGACAGCTCGGGGCCGATCTCGATGGCCGGCACCATGGGCGGGCTGGCGACCGAGATCTCCGAGTCGTCCACGGACCTGGTGATCGAGGCGGCGCACTTCTCCGCCCGGGGTACCGCGCGGATGAGCCGGCGGCACCGGTTGTTCAGCGAGTCGTCGTACCGGTTCGAGCGCGACGTGGACCGGGAACTGCCGGTGCGCGCCTCGGCGAAGGCGGCGGTGCTGCTGGCCTCGCTGGGCGGCGCGAGCGTCGTCCCCGGCTGCACCCATGCCCAGGTCGAAGTGCCCCCGGTGACGATCGGCCTGTCGGCCGACTACCCGGGACGGGTGGCCGGGTTGGAGTACGCGACCGCCACCGTGATCCGGCGGCTGCGGGATGTCGGCTGCGAGGTCACCGGGCCGGCCGGCGGGAGCCCGGGGGTTCTTACCGTGGTCCCGCCGTCCTGGCGGCAGGACCTGCGCTACCCCAGCGACCTGGCGGAGGAGGTCATCCGGCTGGAGGGGTACGACAACGTGCCGATCCGGATGCCGCGTGCCGCCGCCGGGCACGGCCTGACCGGCGCCCAGCGGCTGCGCCGTGCGATGGGCCGCATCCTCGCGGGGGCGGGCTACGTCGAGGTGATCAGCCAGCCGTTCGGCTCGGCGGCCGACTACGACCGGCTGCAACTGCCCCCCGACGACGCGCGACGGCGGGCGCCGCGCGTCGTCAACCCGCTGAACGAGGATGAGCCGTTCCTGCGGACCACCCTGCTGCCTGGGCTGCTGCGGGTGCTGGCCCGCAACATCGGGCGCGGGTTCGGCGACCTGGGCCTGTACGAGATGGGCCTGGTGTTCCGGCTGGGCCCGGGCGGCCAGGGGGTCGCCCGCATCCTGCCGGTGGACCACGGGCCTTCCGGCCTGGAGATCGCCGGACTGGAAGCCGCGCTGCCCGCCCAGCCGATGCGGATAGGCGTGGTACTGGCCGGTGACCGGGAGGCTTCCGGCTGGTGGGGAAAGGGCCGGGCGGCCGGCTGGCAGGATGCCGTCGAGGCCGCCCGCGAGGTGCTGCGGGTAGCCCGGGTGCCCTACCGGGTCGAGCAGGACCAGCACGCACCCTGGCACCCCGGCCGGTGCGCGGCCATCATCATCACCGCGGCCGACGGCACGGAGCAGCTGGCGGGCCACGCCGGGGAGCTGCACCCGCGGGTGGTGCAGGCGTTCCGGCTGCCGGACCGGACGTGTGCCATGGAGGTGGACCTGTCGGTCATCAGCGCCGCTGCCACCGCGCTGCCGCCGGCGCAGGCGCCGGAGATTTCCGCGTTCCCGGTTGCCACCCAAGACGTCGCGCTGGTCGTCCGCGAGTCTGTGCCCGCCGCGGACGTGGAGGCCGCGCTGGCCGCCGGGGCGACCGGGGCCGGCGGCGGGCTGCTGGAGGAGGTCCGGCTGTTCGACATCTATACCGGCGAGCAGGTGGGGGAGGGGAACAAGTCCCTCGCCTACCGGCTGCGCTTCCGCGCCCCCGACCGCACGCTCACCGACGACGAAACCAGCGCCGCCAGGGACGCTGCGGTAGCCGAGGCGGCCCGCCGGGTGGGTGCCGTGCTGCGCGACGGCACCTGATGCCGGTCCGTCTGACCAGCGGGAGGATTTCAGGGCGTACCCCTGCCGGCGCAGGGTCACTAGATGGTGCTTGACAGCAACCACCGGAACGGGCTGCGATGGCGATAGCGCTAACTCGGTCCACCCGGCACGCCGGCCCGTTCCCTGACCGCCGGTTCAGCACCAGCCCGCAGACGGAGGAGTCACCATCAGCCCTGAAGCCAGCGCGCAGGGGCAGTCCACGCTGGGCCCGCCAGCACCGGAACCGGCACCGTCCAAGGCAACGTTCGGCGCGGTCTTTTCGATAGGTGAGTTCCGGGCGCTCTGGCTGGCGCAGGTCCTGTCGGTGGCCGGTGACCAGCTTGCCCGGGTCGCGCTGACCCTGCTGGTGTACGACCGCACTCACTCGGCCCTGCTCGCCGCGGTAACCTTTGCGGCCAGCGTGGTGCCTGCGTTCGTCGGCGGGATAACCCTCTCCGGCATCGCCGACCGGCTGCCCCGCCGCCGGGTCATGATCGCTTGTGACCTGATCCGGGTCGCGCTGGTGGCGGTGATGGCGGTGTCGGGGATACCGATCGCGCTGCTCGTCGTGCTCCTGTTCCTGGTCACCCTGGTCGGTGCGCCGTTCCAGTCCGCCCGCGCCGCCCTGTACCCGGACATCCTCACCGGGGACCTGTACGTGCTCGGGACCGCGGTCACGCTGACCACGCTGCAGTTCGCCCAGGTCCTGGGGTTCGCCCTCGGTGGTGCTGTGGTCGGGTTCTTCGGGTTCCGGGTGTCGTTGCTGATCGATGCCGCGACGTTTGCTGTCTCGGCCCTGATCACGGGTATCTGGGTCCGGTCCCGGCCAGCGGGCCGGGCGGCGACTGCCCGCGAATCGCGGATCGGCGGCGGCGTGCTCGCCGGCCTGCGGCTGGTGTTCAGCAACCCGGCGCTGCGGATTCCCATGCTGCTCGGCTGGCTGGCCGCCTTCTACAACATTCCCGAGGGGGTCTCCGCGCCGCTCGGGGCCGCACTGGGCGGCGGGGCGGCAGCCGTCGGGTTCATCCTGGCCGCGCCGGCCCTTGGTGCGTCAGTGGGGGCGATCGCCTTCAGCAGGTTCGTCGCACCGATGACTCGAGTGCGGTGGATGACCCCGCTGGCCGTGCTGGCCTGCGCTGTCCTAGTCCTGTTCGTCTTCCGTCCGCCGCTGCCCGTAGCACTGGTGTTGCTGGCCGTCAGCGGGATATTCGACTGCTATCAGCTTGCCGCGAATGTTTCGTTCGTCACCGCCACCCCTGCCCGGCAGCGTAGCCAGGCGTTTGGCATCGCCCAGGGCGGCATGAGCCTCGGTCAAGGTGCGGCCATGGTGCTGGCGGGCGCGGCGGCAGGGCACTTTGCCCCGAGCTTCGTGATAGCGGCCAGCGGCGCTCTCGGCGCTGTTGCTGCCGTCGCTATCGCCGTCAGCCGAGCCAGGGCGCGCTGACGTCTCCCCGGTGGCCGGCATCGTGGTTAGGCCCAGCCGGTGGTCCGCATGGCGGGTGCTCCTTTCCAGTGGTGGCGTGCGGTTGGTTGTTGCTGGTCAGGCCCAGCCGGTAGTGCGCATGGCGGATGCTCCCTTCGCGGTGCGGGCGTGCCGGGTGGCTACTGCTGGCGGTTAGGCCCAGCCGGTGGTCCGCATGGCAGGTGCTCCTTTCCAGTGGTGGCGTGCGGGTGGTTGTTGCTGGTCAGGCCCAGCCGGTGGTCCGCATGGCGGATGCTCCTTTCCCTGACCCCGACACCGACGCGCTAACGGATATGTGTATACACGGCATATGTCACAACCTCCCAGCAATGCCCGGCTTGCGCCGGAATAGTCCACCGGAGAACGGGCCAGGGCATGCGGGGCTTGGCTGCATTGTGTAACCTTGCGGTACGGATTCTGCAAACAGCTGGAGATCTTGGTATCAGCGGGTAATGAGGGCTTGACAGCGGGCACACTCGCTCTGTGACAATACGGGGCATCGCTGTCGCCAGGGCCATGTGAGGCATGTGGATGATGCCGGACGGTTCGCCAAGGAGGAGCTGATGAGTTCCGAGCGCTGCGGGCGTGTGCGACAGCACGCGCGTGCAGCGCAGAAGTGGCCGTTGTGGCAGCTCCCGCGCTGGCTGGTGGCTTACATCATGGCCATCACCACGGCGTATGTTCTGGCAATCGTGCTGGCCCTGACCGCGCAGCTTGGGCACGAGTCGCTGCGCAATCTCTGGCTCTGCGGCCTCCTCCTGCTCTGTACCGCCCTGACGGTGGAGCTCACGAAGCGGTCCGGGGAGAATGCCGGGCTGACCAAGGACGTCTTCGCGGTCTGGGAGCTGCCAGTCGCGATCCTCCTTCCGCCCATCTACGCGCTGCTGGTGCCGGCCTTCCGGCTCACCCTCACGCAGTTGCGGATCCGGCGCGTTCCACCGCACCGGCGGGTATTCACCATTGCGGTCATCGGGTTGTCCTACGCCACCGCCTCTGTGGTGTTCCACAGCATCACCGGCCAGGGGTTCGGCGGGGCCACCTACCCGTGGCCTGGTGCCACCTTGTGGGTCTGCGGGGTCGTGGCAGCCGCGGTGACGCAGTGGGGCGTTAACACGAGCTTGGTGGTCCCGGCCATTAAGGCTTCGGATCCAACCGTCAGCGTCCGCGAGCTTTACCTGGCGCGTGAGCGTGTTCATAACGACGTTGCCGAACTCTGTGTAGCCGCCTTGGTCACTCTTGGTATAGCTGTTACTCCGCTGACCCTGCTGCTGGCGTTTCCGTTCGTGACGCTGCTCCAACGCTCGTTCCGCCACGTCCAACTCGTCAACGCCTCCCGGATCGACTCCAAAACTGGTCTGCTCAACGCGGGCAGTTGGGAGCGCGAAGCAGCAACAGAGGTTGCGCGTGCGGTTCGTACTCGCACCTCCCTAGCCGTTGCTCTCATTGACATCGACCACTTCAAGGCGGTCAACGACTCCTTCGGGCATCTAGCCGGAGACCGTGCACTCCGCAGCGTTGCGCGTGCCTTGCCGATCTTCCTCCGTGACTACGATCTCGTGGGCCGGTTTGGCGGCGAGGAGTTCGCGCTGTTGCTGCCCCAAGCGAAGGCACTGGACGCCCGCCGCATCGCAGAACGCATCCGGACCCACATTGGCAGTATGCCCATTACGGTCAGCGACGACGCAGACGCCGAACCGGTAAGGCTCAGCATCTCGATCGGCGTCGCCGCGCTGGAGGCCCGGTGGGACAGCACCAGCAGCGCACAGCTTACCGAGCTTCTTGCCGCTGCGGACGGGGCTTTGTATCAGGCCAAGCGCAAGGGGCGGAATCAGGTCTGCGTGGTCACCGAGAACGCGACGTTCGGTGCGGGAGCCCAGGCCGAGCTCCCGGGATCCGGCACGGCGCCTAAGCAGGCGCCCTCCGCTACGAGGATCATCTAGGCCGCGTCGCAGCTTCCGCCCCCCGCCTGACTTGCTCGCGGCGCCAGCTTTTGCCGGGCGCTCGCCCGATACGGATCACCGGCCGTGCATGTCTGCCTGCCGGGGCGAGAAACCAATCCCCGGGATGAGAGACCCCCCGGAGCCCGCGCCGTCATCAGGAGGACGGTGGCGAGGGGCTGACCGACGGCAGGACCGCGATGATCTGCGACCCGTTCTTACGGCAGGCGGACGCGCGGCCGGTCGCCAGCACCTGGGGCGTGTCGTAGCCCTGGCAGATCCAGCCATGGATGGTGACCGGCGCGCCGCCACCGTTGCCGGGGACCTTGCCCGACGCGAGCGCGCGGCTGTAGTCGCGCTCGACCGTCATGGCGTCGTGGCAGCTGGCCTGGCCCACGATCTCGACGTCGACCGGGACCCCGGCCGCCGTACGCGCCTGCCCGCAGTGGCTGGCCGGTGCGCTGCTCGCGCTGGCACGGGGGCCACCGGCCGCCGTGGTGGACTGCTTGCCCGGAGCGTCCCCGCACCCTGCCGCCACGCTGGCCGCGAGCGCGGCCAGGACGCTCACGGCGACGGCGCGCGAGTGACCGCGCATGGGGCCCTCCTTTCCGCGCACTCATCATGCCCTGTGCCGGAGGGCTCTGGCACCACGACGCCCAGGGAGATCCTGGCGTACCGGGAATGAGCCGCTTTGCATATTTAGTGGCTTCCATGCATAATTTCTCAGGTGGGTCGGGGCCGGGCCCGGACAGCGATCACTTTGGGAGAAAGCATGGGTGTCCGGGTGGCGGTGGCGGGTGCCAGCGGTTACGCGGGCGGGGAACTGCTGCGCATCATCACCGGGCACCCCGATCTGGAAGCCGGGCCCCTCACCGCCGCGGCCAGCGCCGGGACACCGGTGACCCAGGCCCATCCGCACCTGGCACCGCTGGACGGGCACGCCTTCGAGGCCCTGGACCCGGCCCGGCTGTCCACCGCGGACCTGGTGTTCCTCGCCCTGCCACACGAAGAGTCGGC
>Ga0075435_100002663_pt1 | contig 11916 bp, 12 predicted proteins | sample RhiMethybrSRZTD4_FD_75302 | JGI IMG/M metagenome (GOLD analysis project Ga0075435, IMG submission 75302) | Populus rhizosphere microbial communities from Tennessee, USA - Rhizosphere MetaG P. TD hybrid SRZTD4 | ecosystem: Host-associated > Plants > Roots > Rhizosphere > Soil | place: USA... | reverse complement strand
CGGCTCTTGCCGAAGCTCATCACCTTCGAGCCGCCGCCCTGCACCTGGTTCATCAGGAAGATCCAGAAGGCGAACAGCAGGACGAACGGCAGCAGCGAGGTGAAGAAGCCGATCCAGGACCAGTTGCCTGTGCCCTTCGAGTCGTACTGGACCCCGTTCTTGCTGAGAGCCGCCTCGATGGCGGGAACCGACTGGTCGGCCGGGTAGTGGACGGAGTACTTCTTGCCGTCGGTGAGTTTGCCGCTGATCTGCCGCTTGCTCGGATTGAATTCGGCGTTGTCGACCCTGTCCTGGCTGATGGCCACGGTGAAGTCCGACAGGGTGACCTTCTGCGTACTCTTCCCGTGCGGAATCAGCGTCTGGCTCGCCAGGTAGACGAGCAGCACGATGACGAACAGGGGAAAGAGTGCGCTGCGGAAGAACCGGTTCACGAAACCTCTATCGGCAGGGTACCAGGGTGCATGAGCGTCACCAATCGCCCCATCTGGGCTATCTGCGACTCAGAGGCCTTCGGGCAGAGCGTCGTCGCTGAGCACCGCGACGTAGGGCAGATTCCGGTAGCGCTCGCCGAAATCGAGCCCGTAGCCGATCACGAAGCGATTCGGAATCTCGAAGCCGACGTAGCGGACGGGCACCTCGATTTCCCTGCGGTCGGGCTTCGTCAGCAGCGCGCAGACCTCCAGGGTCGCTGGCTCACGGGACTCGAGGTTGCGCATCAGGTACGAGAGCGTCAGCCCCGAGTCGATGATGTCCTCCACCACCAAGACGTCGCGCCCCTCGATGTTGATGTCGAGGTCCTTGAGGATCCGGACGACGCCGGAAGAGTCCGTCGAGGCCCCATAGCTCGAGATCGCCATGAAGTCGACCTCGCACGGGATCGTCAGCCTGCGCATCAGGTCGGCCATGAAGAAGACGGCCCCTTTGAGGACGCCGATCAAGAGCAAGTCGCGGCCCTGATAATCGGCTGAGATCTCGGCCCCGAGCTCGGCGATGCGCCCGCTCAGGGCGTCCCTGTCGATCAGAACTTCGCCGACGGCCGACTCGAGCTCAGTTTGCGACACGTTCGGTCTTCACCTCGGGGTGCTCGACGACTCCCGGCACTGCGACGACCTCGTCGCCGCGCACGACGAGTGGCCACGCCTCGCGCTGGGAGCGGGGGATCTTGGCATCGACGAACACGTCTTGGATCTTCTTGCTCCGGCCGGCGAGCCTGTCGCCCGGCCTCCAGCCTCGTACCTTAAGGCCTGCGAGCTCGGATTCGATCTTCCAGGCGCCCCAGCGAACCGTTCCCTCGAGCGCGACCGGCCCCCGCTCGAGCCAGGCGCGGTCGTACTCGCGGACGAACTGGACGCCGTTGCCGAGATCCAGCCGCTTGGAGCCCACCGGCGACGCGATCAGCTCCGCGAGGGCGGGCTGCAACGTCGGGCGGCGCTCCAGCGCACGCAGCAGGTTCTCGTCGGCGGCTGGGTGGATCTCCCGCAAGAGCGGCAGGATGCGCTCGCGAATCAGTCCGCGCGTCGTGTCGCTGTTGCTGCCGTCGGTGCGGTAGTCGAGCCCATTTGCCCGGCAGTACGCCTCGGTCTCGTCACGCCAGAGCGGCAACAGTGGGCGCACGATGCCGTCCTCACGCTCCGCCTTGATCCCCGTCGGCCGGCCGCTCGTTACGAGCCGGTAGAGGACGGTCTCCACCTGGTCGGAAGCCGTGTGCCCGGTAGCACGGAGCCGGTCGGCCGCAAAGCCGTAACGGATCTCGCGTAGCTCTTCTTCGGTCGCTCCGCCACGGCCGTCGACGACCTCGGCGTTCATGAGCTCACGGCAGAAGCGCGCATCCTCGTCGGATTCCTCTCCGCGCAGCCCGTGGTCGACGTGGAGGGCGGAGACGCGGTAGCCGAGCTCGCGGAGAACGTGCCAGGCGCATGTGGAGTCGGCCCCGCCGGAGACGAGCACGGTCACCTCTCCCCCGGGCGGGATCAGCTCGAACTGCCGAATGTGCGCCTGCACGCGGGAGAACAGCTCCATCCGGAAAGTGTTGCAGCGACTAGCGACGCGAGCTAGAGCAACGCCGAGACGTCGCAGCCACGCTTGGCGAGCGCCGGCTCGGCGCTCAAGAGCACGTCGTGAGCGAAGTTCGCCAGCCCGTAGGCGTGGAAGATGTGGTCGCCGGCGTCTCGATGCTTCGCACGCTGCTCCATCGCCTGGCGGTACGCCGTGAACATCGCCACGAGCAGGCTACGCGTCTGCGCGAGCGACGGGTCGGTCGGGCTCGTCGCGCCGACGATCTTCGCCGCGCGTGCCGCCTCGTCCGCCACCTCTCCAGGTCCCGCATCGCCGTCCAGGTACTGCTGGCCCCAGAGATCGACAGCGTCGATATTCGTCTTGGCCCCGTCGATGAATGCGCGATCGGTCACCGAGCACGTGTGGGAGACCGGGCCGCCCGACTTCGCTCGGCTCGACGTCGTGTACGTCAGCGCGAGCAGGGCAGCCAGAAGGAGACCCAGGCCGTAGAGGGCGAATCGCCGCATCGCTTCCATCATCGGGAGTGGGAGGAAGCTGCACCTCCCTCAACAGGTGGTTCACCGCCGGTGAAGCGCGCGGAGAGGCATCCATCCCGGCCGGCGCGCCGACTGCCGCGGCGGCGGGCCCGGCGGCAGCAGCCGGTGGCCCGCGTACGAGGCAAGCTCCATCGCTGCCCAGCGTCCGATCCAGACGCCGAGCGCAACGTACGCGAGCCGCCGCAGGCGCCTCAGAAGATCAGGCTCCGGTACGAGATCGTGTGCCGCATCCCGACCTGCTCGTAGACGTGGATCGCGACGGCGTTGTCGCTGCGGACGAACAGGCAGACCGTCGGCACGCGGTCGAGCAGCAGGCGACAGAGGTCGCGCAGCCCGCGCTGTGCGTAGCCCTTGTCTCGTGCCGCCGGGTCGACCCACACCTGTTGCAGCTGAACGGCGCGGGGCGTCCAGGCCGACGCTTCGGCCTTGAACAGGATCGTGTCGCCCTCGGCCCAGAGCCAGGAACGTCCCTCGTCGATCTGCGCGCGCGTTCGCCAGCGGAACCCTTCGGGATCCCGCCCAAGCGGATCGATTCCAATCTCTTCTCGATGCGCGGCCGCACAGGCGGGCAGCAGAAGCTGGAAGTCCGCTTGTGTGGCCGCACGCAACCCGGTCTCCCCCGGCTCAGGCGGCTGGTCGAGCACGTAGACGGGCTGACCCGGTCGGTCCTCCCGCGGCGAGGGCAGACGGCCGGACGCGGCGTCCCAGAGCTCGGACACCGCACCCTGCTCGCCGATGATCATTCGCGCGCGCCAGTCGTCTGCGAGCTCGGCGAAGACGCCGCAGCCTTGGCCCGAAGGCACGAGGTTCGCCCCCGCGTGGCAGAGCGCGGTCAGGCGGCCGTTCTCGGCCAGTGCGGTGAAACGGCCGAGCCCACGGCGGGCGATGTCCTCGAGGAAGACGCGCTCCACCGGATCCTCGGCGCAGAAGGCAAGGATCTCGTCGAGCTCGGGCTCCTTCAGTGCGGCCATGTCGCAATCGTGCACCAGACGGCCGCGAGGGACCTGAGGCATCGCTCGCGATGCCGATTTGAGGTCGTGGCGGCTTTGCCGCCGCGACCGTCTGACTCCGTTCCGTGGCTAGTCACCATGGCGCAGCCCTGCCCGCTCAGCTTATGGTTCCGCGCGTGCCGATTCACGTCCGCGCCGAGCCCGGCGACTACGCGGAGGCCTGCCTGCTGCCGGGGGATCCTCTGCGCGCCCAGTACATCGCCGAGACCTATCTCGACAATCCGGTCCAGCGAAACAGCGAGCGCGCAATGTACGGCTACACGGGTGAGTTCGAGGGCCGGCCGGTGTCGGTGCAGTCGACCGGCATGGGCTGCCCGTCCGCCGCGATCGTGGTCGAGGAGCTGGTGCAACTCGGCGTGAAGCGGTTTCTCCGTGTGGGCACCTGCGGCGGGCTACAGCCGGATCTCCAACTCGGCGACCTGATCGTCGCGATCTCGGCCGTCGCCGCGGACGCGACGGCCCAACACCTTGTTGGCGGAGAGCCCCACACGCCCACGTCTGACTGGGAGCTCGTCCACGGCGCCGTCCATCACGCGAAGGAGCTCGACCAGCCACTCCGTGTCGGGCCGGTCGTTTCGAGCGACCTCTTCTACAACCCGGACGGAGAGCAGTACGCGCGCTGGTCCTCTCGCGGCGTTCTCGCCGTCGAGATGGAGGCCGCGGTGCTGTTCACGCTCGGCGCTCTCCGCGGCGTCCAGGCCGGCTGCCTACTGACGGTCAGCGACGTGGTCGTGGAGGGAGAGTTCAAGCGGATCACAGACGAGGCGCTCCGCGGCGCCGTCGACCGGGTGACACAGATCGCCCTGGCGACGGCAACCGCCGAGCCGAAGCACTAAGGCCCTCGCTTGCGACGCCGACCTGGAGGATGCCGCGGCTACGCCGGGGCATCCGGGCAAATCCGGTTGGGCAATGCGTTCCTCGTTCCAAAAAACAGGTGAATAACCCCAGCGCTCCTCGCACGGTCTTCCTCGTCAACCCGGCCTCGGAGAACGGCGCCACAGGTAGGCGCTGGCCCGAGATCGCGAACCGTGCCGCCACAACCGGGCTGAACGGCGACGCGCTGCTGTCGGAGCGGCCCGGGCAGCTGACCGAGCTGGCGCGACGAGCCGCCGACGAGGGCGCCGAGCTGCTCGTGGCCGTTGGCGGCGACGGGACCGTCCACGAGGTCGTCAACGGCATCGTCGGCCGGACCGGCATCGAGCTCGCTGTCCTGCCGCGAGGGACCGGCCGAGACTTCGTGCGCACCTACGGGATTCCGCGGAAGCTCGACGACGCCCTGCGCACGGCGCGGGACGGCCGGGTGCGGGAAATCGACGTCGGGCTCGCTCGATTTCGTTCCTGGCAGGGCGAAGATGCGGAGGCCTACTTCGCGAACATCGCGAGCGCCGGCATGAGCGGGGCGATCGCAAAGCGGGCGAACGAAACAAGCAAGGCACTGGGCGGAAAGGCTTCCTATGTCTGGGCAACCTTCGCCGTCTTCACGCGCTGGCGGACCTCGGAGATGACCGTCAGCGTCGGAGGCGAGACGCGGAGGGCGCGCATGCACGACGTCATCGTCGCGAACGGTCGCTACCTCGCCGGCGGCATGAAGATCTGCCCCGAGGCTGAGCCCGACGACGGGATCTTCGACGTGCTGCTGATCGGCAACCTGACGAAGCGAGACCTGGTGCTCACGCTCCCCAAGACCTATCGCGGCAGGCATCTACCGCACCCGAAAGCAGAGCTGCTCCGTGGTACGACCGTCGAGATCGATGCGGAAGAGCCGCTACCGGTCGAGCTCGACGGCGAGCAGCCGGGGACGACCCCGGTGAGGTTCGAGCTCGTGCCGCATGCGCTGCGGCTGCGCGTGCCGAGCTAGGTCGCGCTCGAGCCGCTGCCCTCGGATGACTTCGCGGCCGAGGGCTTGGACTTCGCCCCCGCCGAACCCGAGGATGTCGACTTCCGCGTCGTGCGCTTGCGGCCTGCGGCCTTCCCCGTCAGCCGATCGACGCGGCGCTCGAGCGCATCGACGCGTCGCGTCAGCTCATCCAGCCCGCGCATCCGCTTCTGGAGCTCGTCGACCCGATCCCGCAGCGTGTTGAGTCCGTCGAGGAAGCTCTTCGCACCGGGTAGCTCGCCGATCTTTCCGAGCAGCTCGTCCTTGTTGAGTCCCATCAAACCGCTCTGTCGCCGTGAAGCCATCGGGTTCCTTTCGTCGTTTCGCGCGCGCGAGACGCAGAGGCTAGCCGGTCCGGGGACTTGTGGTCAGGTCTCCGCTTTGTCACAACTTGTTCACCCTTTCGAGCGTCGTACTTCTCGAGGGCGAAGCTACCTTGAGTGAAATGCTGAAGACAATCCCGTTCCGGGCTCGGGCGCCACATCGGCACACCAAGGTGACGAGCTTCGCGCTGCGCCAGCGGGAGGGTGTTCCCTACGAGGTCGAGCGCGTGCACTGCAGCCAGTGCAGCCGTCTGCTCGCCGAACGCCCGCTCAGGCGCGCGGTGGCCTAGCCCAAAAGTTCTTCGGCTACGGCGCCGAGGACCTGACCCGCGTTCTCTTCCATCTTCATCTCGGCCCGCGGGTCATACGGTGTCGGACCTTTGTTCACGATCGCGATTCGGCCGCCGGCCGCCAGCGTCTCTTCGGGAAGCGAAGCGACCGGATGCACCTCGAGCGAGGAGCCGACGACGAGCAGCAGTCGCGCCCGCCGCGCAAGCTCGAAAGCCCGTTCGATCGCAGCGGCCGGCAATAGCTCCCCGAAGAAGACAACGTCGGGCTTGAGAATCTCGCCGCAGTCGTCGCAGGCAGGAGCGTCCGCGCGCTCGAGCTTGGCCACGACGATGTCCCGCGGATACGAACTGCCGCAGGCAGGGCAGGTGGCGGTGCGGATCGACCCATGCATCTCGATGAGGTTGCGGCTGCCGGCGCGCTCGTGCAGGAGATCGATGTTCTGGGTGACGACGGCCTCGACGAACCCATCACGCTCGAGCGCGGCCAGCGCGCGATGGGCGGCGTTCGGGTCCGCCTCGCTGAGCATCGCGATCCGCGGCTTGTAGAACCGCCAGACCTTCGCGGGATCCGCCTTGAAGGCGGGCAACGAGGCGTATTCAGCCGGGTCGAACTCCGCCCAGATTCCCGTCGGTGAACGGAAGTCCGGGATCCCGCTCTCGGTGGAGACGCCTGCTCCCGTGAGGACGACGCAGGGTTGATTCGCCCGGATCAGGCCGGCGAGGGGGGACGCGTCCACGGCGGCGATGGTAGAGAGTTCACCCGTGAACTTCGGCTTCTCGACCGATGTGAAGGTCCGCTTCGCGGAGACGGACGCGCAGGGCATCGCCCATCACGCTGTCTATCTCGTCTGGTTCGAGGTTGCGCGGATTGAGTACCTCGCCCGCTTTCGCGGCGGCTACCCTGAGCTACAGGCCGAGGGGATCGAGGCGTTGACGCTGGACGCGAAGGTCGGCTATCGCGTCCCTGCCCGCTTCGACGACCGGCTGGTGATCTCCGCGCGCTGCAGCGATATCCGCGGCGCGCGCTTCCGCTTCGACTATCGCGTCGAGCGCGAAGGCGAGTTGATCGCCGAGGGATCGACCGGCCACGCCTGCGCGGACGCTCGGACGCTGCGGCCGACACGCGTGCCGCAGTGGCTTGTCGAAGCGATCGCGAACGCCGAGCCTACGGCCCCGGCGTAGTCGTAGTCGTCGTCGTCGTAGTCGTCGTCGGGGGCGGCTTCTTTTTCTTCTTCGCAACGGGCTTGGGCTTCGTCCCGACGAGCACGACCTCGGGCTGGCTCCGGTACGACGAGTACCAGGTGTCGTCGTAGAGCAGCTTCCCGTGCTGGTAGACGAGTCGCCGAACGCTGGTCGAGCGCGGCGGGTCGCCGCCGTCGACGACCACCGTGTGGCCCCGAGTGAGCGCTGGATCCGGTTCGTGCTTTACGGGCGCCGGCCCCGTTTCAACGAGCGGCCTTGCCTGCGTGACGACGCGGCGGTGCTGAGGCGTCCCGTACAGCCCGACCGTCAGCGAGTACGAGCCGACGAACGTCCGCAGCAGCAGCCAATGCGCGGTGTCGTTGACGAAACGGAGGTCGACGTCCGGGTAATCCACCGTCGCATCGCGACCGAGTGGGTAGTGGCTGATGTAGAGAGCGTGGTTTGTGCGCGAGGTGATCTTCAGCCCCGCCTCGTAGGCCGCGTTGAAGACCGTCGTCGAGACCTGGCAAACGCCACCGCCCAGGCCGGTTCCCAGCTCGCCGTTGATGATGACCGGTGCCTCACGAAAACCCTTGTCAGCGGTTCGGGCGCCCGTCGTCCGGTTGAAGGAGAACGTCGCCCCCGGAGCGATCAGGTGGCCGTCGAGCAGCCGCGAGACGAGCTGGACGTTGTGGACACGGTTCGCATCGCCGCCGTAAATCGTCTCGTAGCTTCCCACCAGGCCGCGAATTCCCATCGCCTTTGCCTCGCGAGTCGTCCGGCCAGGCTTCGCCGTCGAGACCACGATGCGAGCCGCGCGGTGACTATGCGAGAGCGCAGCCGAAAGCAGGTTCGCCGATGTGGCCGCGACGTCGAGCCTCCGTCCGATGCGCGATGGGATGATCCCGACCTGGCCGCCCACTGAGACGGCGAAGTCGGCGTTGCGGGCCGGCCGGTTGAGCGCACGGCCGAGGCGCGCGAAGTAGCGCTCGGCGCCGGGGCCGGCGATTCCCAGTCTCGCCACCCCGTTTTCCGGCAGCGCCAGCATCGCACGCAGCTGGTATGGGGAAATCGTCCACGGGACACCCCGCCACCTCAGTTGCACCGGCGCTGAGAGCGCGGTGCGAACGTTCGCGGCGGCAGCGGCCAGCTGCGCGACCGAGACGGGCGTCGGAACGCTGCGAACGGGCAACGCGACCGGTTGTCGCGAGAACCCGGCCAGCGCGGAGACCACGATCTGGCCGGCCGCGCGCCGGTCGAGCCTCCGGCCGGCGCTCCCACTGACAACCACCGGCACCAGGCCCTGGAGGCGGAGCTGTGGATCGCGGTGCGGCCGGTAGATCGACCGCGCAAAGCGGCTGAGCTCGAACCCGAGCGCGGCCTCGTAGACGCGCGTCGGCGGGGCAAGCTGGGCTCCGAACACCCTCACGCCTATGCGCCGAAAGCCGCGAAACGGCCCGAATCCGTCGCCGTGGCGCCGCGCCAGCTCGACGGCGGCATGCCAGTCCGCCCGGACGCCGAGTTGCTCCGGCGTCACGCGCCAGCGCCGATCGCCCCCGACGAAGACAACCGGAACCCGCTCGAGGCTATCCGCCCGCCTCTCGAGGAGCCGCTGTGCTGCGTTCGGCTTCATGCCGCCGACGTCGACGCCGTCGATGCGCACGCCGGCCGCGATGCGCTGCGGAGAGCCCGCAAACACCAGCCCTAGCACGGAGCCCATGACGGCTAGCACCAGAAATGCGAGCACGCCACGCTGGACGCGCACGCGCGTCGAAGCTCTCCGCCTGCGCCTGGTGCGCGCGGAAACAGCCCGTGAGCCCGCAACCACGAAGGCGCCAGTCTAGCGACGTCGGTGGCCGGGTCTAGCCGTTCCTCGGTAAGAAAATCTCGCGAGCGATCACAAGCCGCTGGATCTGGGAGGTGCCCTCGTAGATCTGGAAGAGCTTCGCGTCGCGCATCAGCTTCTCGACCGGGTACTCCTTCATGTAGCCGTAGCCGCCGAAGATCTGCACGGCGTCGGTCGTCACTTTCATCGCCGTGTCCGCGGCGACGCGTTTCGCATACGAGGACTGCAGAGTCGCGCGTTCGCCCTGGTCGATCAGCCACGCGGCCTGCCACGTCAGCAGCCTCGCGGCCTCGATCTCGGCGGCCATATCGGCGACAAGGAAGTTGACGCCCTGGTTGATCGCTATCGGCTGACCAAACTGCACACGGCTCTTCGAGTAATCGATCGCGTGCTCAAAGGCCGCCCGGGCGACGCCGACCGCCCCCGCCGCGGTACCCGGCCGCGTCAGATCGAGCGTCCTCATTGCGATCTTGAACCCCTCGCCCTCCTCGCCGAGCCGATTCGCGGGAGGCACCCGGACCTCGTGGAAGGCGAGAGCGGAGGTGTCGGTCGCCCGCTGGCCGAGCTTGTCAAGGTGCTCCTCGACCACGACGCCGTCAGATCCGGCCGGAACGACGAACGCCGACAGACCGCGGTGGCCGGCTTCCCGGTCTGTCGAGGCGAAGACCACGAACCATGCGGCCTGTCCCGCATTGGTGATGAACATCTTCGACCCGTTGAGGACGTAGTCACCGTCTCGCAGCTCGGCTGTCGTCTGGATCGCCGAGACGTCCGAGCCCGCTCCCGGCTCCGTGAGCGCGAATGAGCAGAGCAGCGGCTCCTCCAACAGCGGCGGCAGCCATTCGCGCTTCTGCTCCTCGCTTCCCGCGATCAATACCGGCAGCGAGCCGAGGATGTTGGCGACGATCGAGGTCGCGATCCCGGAGCAGCCCCAGGCAAGCTCCTCGCCGATCAAGATCTGCTCGAACGCCGACAGTCCGGGGCCGCCCAACTCTTCGGGGATGTGGGGGTTCATCAGCCCGACCTCGCGCGCCTTCGAAATCACGTCGGCCGGGTGCTGAGAGCGCTTGTCGTGGTCAGCGGCGACCGGCCGGATCTCCTTGGCGGCGAACTCGCGGGCGAGCTCGCGCAGCGCGCGCTGTTCGTCGCTCAGGGCAAAGGAAATGCCGGCTGTGGTCTCGGTCGCGCTCAAAAAGTTGACTCGCGAGTCAATATAGATCAGACAACGGCCTGACTCAGCGAAAACCGGGCTCGCCCGAGGCCGCCGGAAGCGGACTCGTAGGCAGCCCGGGACGCGGCTCGCGCTCGTTGTAGCCGCCGGGAGCGACGTCGTTCGGACCGTCGGCGTTGAACAGCGAGGCCAGGTGCTGGATCTGCCCGCGGCCGGCGCCGAGCTCGAACATGCCTCCACCGTAGAGCGCGATCCCACGAGCCGCGCAGTAGTCGTAGAAGTCGAACAGCTCGCGGAGGAAGCCGAAGCGCGAGGGCTTCACGTTCAGGGTGCGAGGCGAGAAGGCGAGACCCTCGACGTCGGCGACGGAGTGGATGGGCGCGTCCCAGGTGACCCTGTCGCGGTGGGGGCGCAGGATCTCGTCGGTCTCGTCGGTCAGAGCGGGGTCCTCGATCAATGCTTCCGGAAACGAATCGGCTACCCGCTGGTAGAGGCGGGGGTCCGGCCGTGGCGCAACGTCGCCGTAGAAGGACTTCATGTCGAAGATGTCGATCACGCCGATTGCTTCAAGCTCGTCGACCAGAGCCTCTGTCCAAGCGTCAGTTGGATCGAGCTTGAAGCGCAGGCCGGGGTAGAGCTCCAGGCGCCGGCGGAGCGGCTCGGCCGAAGGCGGGTCGCCCAGGCCCGGCGAGACGACGAAGGTGACGGGCCTCGCCGTCCGGCCCACCGCCTCTCCGAGCGAGCGCCCGGCCTGCCGAAGCGCCAGGTCGAGCGCAGCGCTCTCGTAGGCCCAGCGCTTGTGCGGCTCCTCGATCTCGAGCGCCGACGAGAACGAGTCGAGCGTCCACATGCCTGCCAGTCGCCGGGTGGCACCTGCCGCCTGCTCCTGATCGTGCGCCTCGTTGTGCCAGGTGACGTCCTCGCCGAGACCCTCCTCCCCGGCCCCCGCGATCCGGACGACTGTTGTCACGCGGTCGAGGTTGCGGGTAACACTTGCTTCGAGCCGCTCGAGCGCGTAGCCCTCGACCTCGAGCGGAAGCTCGGCGACCCGTGCGTACATCTCGCCGGCTGGGTGACTCAACCGCTCGACCCTACAGAAGACGAGAGCCCCGGCGTCCGGGGCTCTCGTCAGTGGTCCTTCGACGTCGGTAGAGCCTTCGAGTTACTTGTTGCCGTGTCCGTTCCCACCCTTGTTGTTCGAGTGGTTGTTCGTGGGAGCAGCAGTGTTTTTCTTGCCTTTCCCCTTGCCCTGGGCGCCGTTCTTGCCGCTCTTGCCCTTGGCCTGGGCGCCGTTCGTGCCGCTCTTGCCCTTGCCTTTGGCTTGGGAGCTGTTCGTGCCGCTCTTGCCTTTGCCCTTGGGCTGGGAGCTGTTCGTGCTGCCCTTGCCCTTGCCTTTGCCCTTGGGCTGGGAGCTGTTCGTGCTGCCCTTGCCCTTGCCTTTGCCCTTGGCCTGGGCGCCGTTCGTGCCGCTCTTGCCTTTCGCGTTGCCCTTGCCGCTGTGCTTGCCTTGGTGCTTGTTCTTGTTCTTTGCGCCGATGCTCACCGGAGTATTCGGCGGGCACGGATGGGTCGCGTCGACGACGAAATCTCCGTGGCGGAGATGCGCCTTCAACGCGTGGGTGGAGATGCTGATCTTCACCCACGGATGCTTCTTCGAGTGAGTGCG
>Ga0075435_100002662_pt1 | contig 11918 bp, 11 predicted proteins | sample RhiMethybrSRZTD4_FD_75302 | JGI IMG/M metagenome (GOLD analysis project Ga0075435, IMG submission 75302) | Populus rhizosphere microbial communities from Tennessee, USA - Rhizosphere MetaG P. TD hybrid SRZTD4 | ecosystem: Host-associated > Plants > Roots > Rhizosphere > Soil | place: USA... | reverse complement strand
CTCGCGATCGGCAGCATGTGCTCGATTGCCGCGGTCGGCGGGACGAACCAGCATTTGAAGTTGTTTCTCAGCCTCGACCGCGGCTATGGGCAAGGCGAGGCGGCGCGCGTCATCTCCCTCGTGCTCACCGTGAGCATCGCCGGCCGGCTGTTGATGGGATGGCTCGCCGATCGCATTCCCGTCAAGTACGTGATGCTCCTGATATATCTTCTCGTCGCCGGGTCGGTGCCGCTGTTGCTCGCCGGCGCGGCGCGATCGACGATGTACCTGTTCGCGGTCGTCTTCGGACTCGGTCTCGGCGGCGAGTACATGATCATCCCGCTCATGGCCGGACAGCTGTTCGGCGTCGAGGTGCTCGGACGCGTGATGGGGATCGTGCTGACCGCCGATGGCGTCGCCGAAGCGACAGCGCCGATGCTGGTCGGCTACCTGCGCGATCAGAGCGGCGCCTACACCATCGGATTCCTCACGCTCGTCGCCACGGCGGCCGCCGGCGCGATTGCGATCGCGCTGCTGCCGCAGGGAAGAATTCCACTATGCGCATCGTCGAGGCCAAAGTCATCGTCTGCTGTCCGGGCAGAAATTTCGTCACGCTGAAGCTGGTTACCGAAGACGGGGTCTACGGTCTCGGCGATGCGACGCTCAACGGCCGAGAGCTCGCGGTCGCCAGTTACCTCAGCGATCACCTGATTCCGCTGCTCATCGGTCGAGACGCACGCCGCATCGAGGACACCTGGCAGTATCTATACAAAGGCGCGTACTGGCGCCGCGGTCCGGTAACGATGAGCGCGATCGCAGCGGTCGATACGGCGCTGTGGGACATTCGCGGCAAGACGCTTGACACGCCGGTTTACCAACTGCTCGGCGGCGCGTCGCGCGATGCCGTGATGGTCTACGGGCACGCGAATGGGACGACGGAAGAGGAAACAGTGAAAGCGGTCGCGGCCTACATCGAGATGGGCTATCGCGCGATCCGCGCGCAGTGCGCGATCCCCGGGGTCCAGCACGCGTACGGCGTCGGCCGCGGCACGCTGTATTACGAGCCGGCGCAGAAGGGCATGCCGCTCGAAAGCGTGTGGAGCACCGAGAAGTATCTCGACTTCATGCCGCCGGTTTTCGCGCGCCTGCGCAAGGAGTTCGGCTACGACATTCACCTGCTGCACGACGTTCACCATCGGCTGACGCCGATCGAGGCGGCGCGCCTCGGCAAGAGCCTCGAGCCGTACCGGTTGTTCTGGCTCGAGGATCCGGTGCCGGCGGAGAACCAGGCGGCCTTCCGGACGATTCGTCAGCACACGACGACGCCGATTGCGGTTGGCGAGGTGTTCAACACGATTTTCGACGGCGCGCAGCTGATCGAAGAAGAGCTGATCGACTACATCCGCACGACCGTCGTCCACGCCGGCGGCATCAGCCACATGCGCAAGATCGCCGCCCTCGCGGAGCTGCACCACGTGCGCACCGGATCGCACGGCGCCACCGACCTCAGTCCGGTGGCAATGGCCGGGGCGCTGCACTTCGATCTCAGCGTCCACAACTTCGGCGTGCAGGAATACATGCGCCACAACGACGAGACCGATCGCGTGTTTCCGCACGCCTACACGTTCGCGAGCGGCGCGATGCATCCCGGCGACGCGCCGGGGCTCGGTGTCGACATCGACGAGCAGCTCGCGGCCAACTACCCCTACGACCCTGCCTATCTTCCGGTCAATCGGTTGCTCGATGGGACGGTGCACTCATGGTGACAAGGCGTCAGCTTCTGCAGACCTTCACGATGGCCGCCGTGCTGCGGCGGCACCTCGACGCGGCGGCATCGCTCGAGTACGGCTACGCGGCGATTACCTGGGGCAACGACTTCATGAAGGCGATTGACGAGATCGCGGCGGTCGGGTTCCGCGGCGTCCAGCTGCGCGCCGGCGACGGTCTCCTCGACCGCTTCGGTGACAAGCCGGCGGCGCTGCGGGAACTGCTGGCCGCGAAGCGGCTGGGCTTTCCGGTCTTCTCGAGCGGCAACCTGTCGATCGATCCGGCGCGCGAGCAGGAGATGATCGACCTTCATACCAGGCACGCGAAGTTCGTCAGCGCAGCGGGCGGACGGTATCTGCAGGTGATCGACGAGCGGCCGAAGCGTGCGGTGGTCGCCGACGACTATAAACGCCTCGGGCGCCTGCTGACGGAGTTGAGCAAACGGGTGCGCGATGCCGGCGCCACGCTCGTCTATCACCATCACATGAACAGCACCGGCGAGAAGCCCGAGGAGGTCGCCGCGGTCCTCGATGCCGCCGATCGCGGCGTCGTCCGGCTGCTGTTCGACACAGCGCACTATCAGCAAGGCGGCGGCGATCCGGCTGCCGCGATTCGGCAGTATCGGGAATTGATCGAGGTCCTTCATCTCAAGGACGTGCGGCCTGCGGCGGCACGCGGGTCGGGCGGGTCGGGCGGCTACCAGTTTGTAGAACTCGGACGCGGGCGCGTCGACTTGAAAGCGGTGTTCGCCGCGCTGAACGAGATCAACTTCAAAGGCTGGGGCGTCGTCGAACTCGATCGCGTTCCCGACCCAGACCGCACGCCGAAGGAGAGCGCGGAGATCAATCGGCGCTATCTCGTCGAGACGCTGAAGCAGACCGTCTGATCAACGGAGCGCGAAGCCTTCAAGCGAGCGGCTGATCGCTCGGCTGAAGCTTCGCGCTCCATGAGTATTACGTGAAAGACTTGGGGATCTCGAAGCCTTTCCTGTACGAGTCGCGCGTCAGCAGGCGATCGGCTTCCTTGTCGTTGACGAAGGTTTCCTTCGCGCCGTCGAAGACCAGCGCGCGGCCGACGCGATACGAGATGTTGGCGAGGTGCGGCAAGGTCGAGGACAAGTGGCCTTCGGTGATGTCGCACGCCAGCAGCTTGGGATTGTCGGCGCGGATCGCGTCGATGAAGTTCTGATAGTGCGGCGACTCAGTCGTGGTCAGACCGGTTGCCTCGACTTTCTCGCCGGCCGGCCGTTCCGTTCCGGGTCCCTTTTCGTTCTTCGGCCCGAAGTACGACTGCCACGTCTTGCCGGCTTCCTCGATCCACAGCCAGCCTTTCGTGCCATAGAAGATGTTGCCGATGCGCACGCCGGCTTCGTCGTTGGTGAAACCGCCGCGCGTCGCGAACTCCATCACCAGGCCGTCGGCGTACTCGTACATCGTCGTCTGTTCGTTCGGCGTCTCCTGCGACGATTCGTCGCCGAAATAGCCGCCGACCGAGCGGATCTTCACCGGGTGTTCCTGCTTCTGCAGACCCCAGCGCGCGATGTCGAACTGGTGCGGGCCCTGGTTGCCGGTGTCGCCGTTGCCGTAGTCCCAGTGCCAGTGCCAGTTGTAGTGGAAGCGGTTGCGGTTGAACGGCCGCTTCGGCGCCGGACCGAGCCAGAGATCGTAGTCGACCTTCGAGAGGTACTGCTCGTCGTAGGTTGGCTCGTTGGTGGTGGCGAGGACGTTCAGCGCGTAGGTTTCGCCGGGCTGCATCGGGCCGTCAGGATATTTGCCGATCGAGGGCCGTGGTTTGAAGCAGAGGCCGCGCGCCATGTAGACCTTGCCGATGCCGCCGCCGTGCATGAAGCGGATCGCCTCGAGCACGGCCGGCCGGCTGCGGTTCATCGTGCCGACCTGGACGATGCGGTCGTAGTGCGCCGCGGCTTCGACCATCCGGCGGCCTTCCCACACGGTGTGCGACGCCGGCTTCTCGACGTAGACATGCTTGCCGGCCTGCAGTGCCCAGATCGAAGCGAGCGCGTGCCAGTGGTTCGGCGTCGCGATCACCACGGCGTCGATGTCGCGATCGTCGAGGACGCGGCGCAGGTCCTGCGCGAAACCGGGCTTGAAGGTGTCGACGTCGGCGAGCCGCGGATCGTTGATGCGCTCCGGGGCGAGGTTCGCGTCGATATCGCACAGCGTTTTGTGCTCGACGTTCTTCAGCCGCGCGAAGCCGCGTTTCAACGCGTTGCCCTGGCCGCGGATGCCGATGCTGGCGATCACCACGCGATCGTTGGCGCCGAGCACGCGCTTGCCGACCGCCGGCGCCGCGTTCGCCGTTGCGCCGAAGACATGACTGCCGCCGATGGCCAGGCCCGCCGCGGCGGTGCCGACGCGGGTCGTGAATTCACGCCGCGAAATGCCGGTGCTGTCGTCTTTCTCGTTCGCCACGGAATCCTCCTTCACAAGGCGCCGCGCAGCAGCGCGATGGCGCGGGGCGCGTCGGCCTGCAGATCCGAAGTCGAGGCTTCGACGCTGATTCGTCGGTCGTACCCGATCTGGCGAAGCGCGGCGAAAAACGGTTCGTACGCGAATTCGTCGAGCGCGCGCGGGAAGACGCGCCCCTGCGGGTTGGCCATGTGCAGATGCCGCAGGTGCGGCCGCGCTCGCACGATGATACCCGGATCTTCGTGCTCGCTCGCGAGGTGATAGAAATCAATCATCAGCTGGAAACCCGGGTCGGCGACTGCCTCGACCAGTGCCAGCCCCTCGGCGGCCGAGTTGATGATGTTGGTCTCCTCGTGGCGGAGCGGCTCGATGGCGACCGTGATGTCGCGCTGCCGCGCCAGCGGCCCGATGCGCTTGCCGAAGTCGATGAGCTGGCGGAAGGCTTCGTCGCGCGAAAACCCGTCGGGAACGCGGCGCGCGCCGCCGCTGCCGAAGACGACGATCCCCACGCCGAGCCGCTTCACGCGGTCGAACGCTTTCGTCACATACGCGAGCTGCTGATCAGGATCGATGTCGGGACCGGTGACCTTGAGCGTCGCCGGCAGGAACAGGTTCGAAACCGGCGTCGGCAAGCCGATACGCGCAACCTCGCGCGCCGCGGCGTCGAAGTCAGCGTCGGACAGCGCGGCGATCTCGGTGGTGCCGAGCTCGACGTAGTCGAAGCCGATCGCCTTGGCCGCTTCCAGATTCTTGAGCGGTGTGCAGTAGCCGACCTGGACGTGCGACGGGGCACCCTGCCGCCTTCGCGGCTCCGGCGCTTCGGCGAGCCTCGCCGTAGCTCGCGCGTGGTCCGGGCGAGCGGAGGCGGGAAAGGGTGCCCCCACGGACGATCCCGAGCGCGCGGACGCGGGCAGGCGTGCCCCTGCGACAACCAGCGCCAAACCGGCGAGGAGTGCGTACTTCATGACGCGAGCCGCGCTGGTTCGAGCCGCGGCGACAGCGCATGGACGATCGCGAGCGTGACGAGATAGGTAGTGCCGGCAATGATGAACACCGGCAGGTAGCTGCCGGTCGTCTGCAGGATGTAGCCGGTGAGCTTGGCGATCAGCATGCCGCCGACGGCGCCGGACATACCTGCAAACCCGATCACGGAACCAACCGCCTGTCGCGGGAACATGTCCGACGCGAGCGTGTAGACATTCGCCGACCAGCCCTGGTGCGCGGCGGCGGCGAGGCTGATCAGCGCGACCGCCGCCCACATGCTCTCGACACGCGAGGCGGCGACAATCGGCACGACCGCGGTCGCGCAGACGAGCATGGCGGTTTTCCGCGACGCGTTCACGCTCCAGCCACGCGTGATCAGCCGCGACGACAGCCAGCCGCCGAACACGCTGCCGACATCCGACACGAGGTAGACGACGATCACTGGCGGGCCGAGCTCGAGCAGCGACAGCCCGAACTTGCGGCTGAAGAAATCCGGAATCCAGAACAGGTAGACCCACCAGATCGGATCGGTCATGAACTTCGCGGTCGCGACCGTCCACGCCTGGCGGTGCGGCAGCAATGTCTTCCAGGCGACGCGCACCGCCGGATCCGGTGGATCGGAGGCGATGTAGGCGCGCTCCGGCGCGGCGAGCCGCGGATGGCGATCGGGACGCTCGTAGAGCGACCACCACAGCGCGAGCCATGCAAAACCGACCAGCCCGGTCGCGACGAACGCGGCTTGCCAGCCATAGCGGACGGTGATGAACGGCACCACCATCGGCGTCACGATCGCCCCGATGTTCGTGCCGGCGTTGAACAGCCCGGTCGCGAAGGCGCGCTCGGATCGCGGGAACCACTCCGCGACGGTCTTGATCGCGGCCGGGAAGTTGCCCGACTCGCCGAGCCCCAGCGCGAACCGCGCGGCGATGAAACCGGCGACCGACGCCGAGTATTTCAATCCGATGGCGCCAAGCACGACGGCCGCTGCGGGGCCGAAGGTCGTCGCGCCGGCATGCGCCACCGCGGCCAGCGACCAGATCGTGAGCGCGAGCGCGAATCCGACCTTCGTCCCGACCCGATCCATCAGCCGGCCCGCGAAGATGAAGCCGATCGCGTAAGCCAGCTGGAACGCAAAGACGATGTCGCTGTAATCGATCTCGCTCCAGCCGAACTGCGGCTGCAGCGTCGTCTTGAGGATGCCGATCACCTGGCGGTCGATGTAGTTGATCGTCGCGGCGAGAAACAGCAGTCCGCAGATCACCCAGCGAAATGTCCCGACGCGCGTCGCGGTCTGCGTATACATCAGATTGTCGGGTTGCGGCGGTGAATCGCGAATTCGCGGTGGCCGAGCCGTTCCGCCGCGGTCGGCTCCCCCGAACAGACGGCCGTCAGTTCGTCGAAGACGCGGCGCGCCGCAGCGTCCAGCGACTCAGCATCGGAGATGACGCCGCTGACGTCAATGTCGATGTTGTCGGCCATCGTCGCGGCGGTGCGTGAATTGCCCGTGATTTTGATCACCGGCGCGACCGGGTTGCCGGTCGGCGTGCCAAGACCGGTGGTGAACAGCACCACTTGCGCGCCGCCGCCCACCATACCGGTCACCGACTCGACGTCGAGTCCCGGCGTATCCATCACCGTCAGGCCGCGATGGGTGACCGGCGCCGCGTAGGCGACCACCTCTTCGAGACGCGTTCGTTCGCCGGCCTTGTGCGTCGCGCCGAGCGATTTTTCCTCGATCGTCGTCAAGCCACCGCGGATGTTGCCGGGCGACGGCTGCGTGCCGCGAATGTCCAGGCCCAGGGCCATCGCTTCGGCCTCGACGCGGCTGACGACACGCAGCAAGTGCGCCGCGGTGTTGGCGGTGGTCGCGCGCGCCGCGAGCAGGTGCTCGGCGCCCATGATCTCGGCGATCTCGCCGAGCACCACCGCGCCGCCGCGATCGACCAGCGCGTCGGCGACGCGGCCGACTGCCGGATTCGACGCGAGCCCGGAGGTGTAGTCGGAACCGCCGCACTTCACCGAGACGACCAGCGACGACACGTCGCACCGCGTGCGTTCGGCGCGCGACAGGAGGTCCACCATCTCGCGCGCGATCTCGATGCCTTTGCTGGTGGCGCGCACGGTGCCACCCTCGGTCTGGATCGCGATCACCGCCGCCGGTTTCTGGTGTCGCCGCGCTTCGTCGGCGAGGCGCTGGGCCACGACCTGTTCGCAGCCGAGTGCCACGACGATCACGGCGCCCACATTGGGGTGGCCGCAATAGGCGGCCAGCGTGTCGTGCGTCAGGCTCATGTCCGGTCCGAGCTGGCCGCAGCCGGCGAGATGGGGCAGCGCGGTGCCGACCGGCGCGACCGCTGCGGCGATCCGTTCCGCGACGACGGCGGAGCAGATCACGGTGGGCACGACCAGGACGTGGTTGCGCACGCCCACGCGGCCGTCGGGACGCCGGTAGCCGAGGAAGGATTCACCCGCGGTCATCGACCGGACTCGGATGGAGATCCGGACGCCGCCGCCGCGAGATCGCCGCGGCCGCGCGTGCTCGCAACGTTATGCGTATGGACGTGCGCGCCGGCAGGAATATCGGTCGTCGCCGTTCCGATCGGGCTGCCGTACTTGACGACGGCCGCACCGGCGCCAATTTCCTGAATTGCGATCTTGTGCCCTTGCGGAATGCGATCGCGGACGGCAATCGTGGCGTCGCCGATCGCGAGCGAGGAACCGGCGGCGAGCGCCTCGAGCGCGGTCGCGACGTTGTCCCGCGGGCTGACGACGATCGCGCGCGTCATACGGCAGCGCGGCGGCGCCGCGCGCGCAGCGGCGGCGGAGCGGTCTCCGCCTCCTGCGACTGGTATCGGCTGGCTTCGACAAGGTGATCGTGCATCGCGCGCCGTGCCGCCTCGGCGTCGTGGGCGCGAATCGCGCGGTAGATCCGACGATGCGCCTCGGCGGCCGCGTGAAGGTCGCGATTCGCGGCGCGCTCCGCCGTCTTACGGCGGCGTTCGTAGTAGAGCGCCGAGACCATTTCGATGAGGGCGGCGAGAATCGGGTTGGCGCAGCTTGCCGCAACGGTGCGGTGAAAATCGACGTCGTGGACCAGGAACGCCTGCGGGTCGTTCATCAACGCGAACAGGCTGGTCACTTCGTCGGCCATCGTCGCCAGTTGTTCGGACGTTGCGCGCTCGGCTGCCATGCCGGCGGCGCCGACCTCGAGGACGCGGCGCGCCTCGTACATCTCTTCGCGGGAGAAGCCGTGAAGCGCCGCGAGGAAGCCAAGCGGCTCCGGCGCCAACGCCGGCGGGCCGTCGGGGATGAACGTGCCGGAACCGTGCCGTGAGCGGACGACGCCCATCGCCGCGAGCGCGTGCAGGCCGGCGCGAACACTGGGCCGGCTCACGCCAATCTGCGACGCGAGATCGCGCTCAGCCGGCAGGCGATCGCCGCGGCGCAGCGCTCCACGCTCGATCAACGACCGGACGTGGGCGACAACCTGGTCGGCGCTGCCTTCAACGGACATTTTGCGTTTCAGATGCTCATACGAAGCGCAGCCCTTCAGGGCCGCCTTCGACATCGCGACCGCGACGGGGCAGCCCTGAAGGGCTGCGCTACGGTGCGGCGAGCTATCGACAAGTTGTATGACCACTTGGCACCCTTGTCAAGGCGACCCGCGGCGGAGCTCGCCGTTGACGCGGACGTTGCTCAATGCCAGGCCGCGGACCGCTTCGAGGACATCCTCATGTTCGACGTGCTCGAAGGTGCAGTCGGCAAGCCGGACGCCGGTGATCGGCGAGCGATCGTAGCCGCGGAGGAGCAGCGCATACTTGCTGTGCCGGCTGGTCACGTCGCGCACGTCGATGTCGCGCAACACCGGCGTGAAGGCACCGGCATCGCCTTCCTCGTAGTAGAAATCGGCGGCGACGATCGCCTCGGCGACCTGGCCGACCTGGACGTGCCGCATCGCGACGCGTTCGATCACGCCGCCGCGCGTCGAATTCGTCTTGAACCTGAGCACGCGGTCGAGCCGCGGGCTGTCCATGCGGCAGCGCTCGGCGAAGATGTTGCGCGCGCCGCCGGAGACTTCGCTGCCGATGACGACGCCGCCGTGGCCGTCGCGCATCTCGCAGTTCCTGATGACGACGTTCTCGATCGGCGCGTGCAGGCGGCGGCCGTCTTGGTTGCGGCCCGACTTCAGCGCGATGCAGTCGTCGCCGGTGTCGAACGAGCACCCTTCGATGAGAACGTCGCGGCACGATTCGGGATCGCAGCCGTCGTTGTTCGGCCCATGGCTGCGGATCGTCACGTCGCGGACGATCACGTTGCGGCACAGCACCGGATGCACTTCCCACATCGGCGAATTCACGATCGTGACGCCTTCGATGAGCACGTTCTGACAGCGATAGGGCTGGACGAAATTCGGCCGCAGGAACTGACCGTCGCCGAAGAGCCGCTGCGCCACCGGCACGCCGCGCGCCGCCATCTCGAACAGGCGGGTGCGCGCCGGCGTCATCGGCGCAGCTGCGGCCGGCCCGGTCCCGCGCCAGTTCCACCAGTGGGCTTCGTTGGCCTGGCCGTCGAGGGTCCCGGCGCCGGTGACGGCAATGTCGTGCGCGTCGAGCGCGTAGATGAACGGCGAATAGTTCATCACCTCGACGCCTTCGTAGCGGGTCAGCACGGCCGGCAGGTACGCGGCCGGGTCGGCGTTGAACGCGATCGTCGCGCCGTCGTCGAGGTGCAGATTGACATTCGAGCGCAGGTGAATCGCACCGGTTTCGAAGCGCCCCCTGGGCACGACGACGCGGCCGCCGCCGGCGCGGGCGCAGGCGTCGATCGCCGCGCGGAAGGCAGCCGTCGCGTCGGCGGTGGTCGTCGCGCCGTGCTGGCGGATGTCAGCGGTCCGATTCGGGAATCGCGGCGCTGCGATGCGTTTCAGGATCGCGTCCGCGGTGTCCCACAGATCCGCAGCCTGCGCCTCGAGGACGGTGCCGCCGAGCACTTGGCGTGCCGTGGCGGTGCCGAGCATGGCCGCGACGAGGAACTCGCGGCGGCTTGCCAAGTGGTCATGCCAGTTGTAGAGTGTTCGCCGCATTTCGACTGGTGCCTATGCTAAACGAAACGCTGTTACGCGCCCCGCGGACCAATGGCCGCCAGGAACTTTTGCGGCGCGGCACCCGCGGCGCCGCCGAACTGTCGGTGTCGCGGCTGCGCCTCGCGGCGGGCGCGACCGAAGAATACGTCGCCAAAGACGAAGAGACCATCGTCGTGCTGCAGGAGGGCAGCGGGACCTTTGCCGCCGGCGGCCGTGATTGGACCGTCAGCCGGCGCAATGTGTTCGAGGAGCGGGCGACCGCGCTCTACCTGCCTCCGGAGGCGCCGCTTCGCGTGACGGCGACGGCGCCGCTCGAAGCCGTGCTTCTGTCGGCGGCCACGACCCAGGGCGGCGAACCGGCGCTGGTCGGCCCGGGCGAGGTCCGCGTGAACCCGCGCGGCAAGGCCTCGTACGCGCGCGAAGTGCACGATCTGTTCGTCACCGATCCGCATGCGCGACGGCTGATGGTGGGGGAGACGTTCAACCCGCCGGGCAACTGGAGCAGCTATCCGCCGCACAAGCACGACGGCCGCGACGGCGAGCCGAAGCTCGAAGAGGTCTACTACTACCGCATCGATCCGCCGCAGGGATTCGGCCATCAGATGCTGTACACAGCCGACGGGGAGTCGGTCACTCACACCGTGCGCGACGGCGACGCGGTCCTGCTGCCGTACGGATATCACCCCGTGTCAGCGGCTCCCGGCTACCGTCTGTACTATTTGTGGGCGATCGCCGGCGCGCAGCGGAAACTCGCCCTGCACGAGGACCCGGCGCATACGTGGATCCATCAAATTAAGAATTAATTCTTAATTGCAGCGAGCGTCACACGTTGACGGCGCTCGCCAACAGCCCGCCGTCGACGACCAGCAGTTGACCCGTGACGAAGCTCGCCGCGTCCGACGCGAGATAGACGGCGGCGCCGACCAGTTCCTCGGTGCGGCCGAAACGGCGCATCGGTGTCCGCGTCAAGAACTCCTGGCCGCGCGGCCCCTTCAGAATTTCGCGATTCAGGTCGGTCTCGAACACGCCCGGGGCGATCGCGTTGACGGTGACGCCGTGCGCTGCCCATTCGACGGCCAGCGCGCGTGTCAACCCGGCGACGCCGGCCTTGCTGGCGGTGTAGGCCGCGACCTCCATCAGTCCGACGAACGACGCCAGCGAGCCGATGCCGATCAGGCGTCCGCGGCGCCTGGCGATCATGCCGGGCGCGAATGCCTGGTAGGTGCGCAGCATCCCGGTGAGATTGGTCTCGAGAATCTGGCTCCAGTCGGCGTCCGTCATCTCGAGCGTAGCGACGCGCCTCGTCACGCCGGCCGCCGCGACGACGATGTCGACGTGGCCGAAGCGGTCGACGCAGGCGTCGCGGAGGCGCTGCAGCGACGCGCTGTCCCCCACGTCGCTGGCGACGCGGAGAGTTCGTCGCCCCTTCGATTCAATGGCTGCGGCGACTTCCTCGACGATGTTCGCGCGGCGGCCGGTGGCGACAACGTCAGCGCCGGCGTCGGCGAGCCCCAGCGCGAGCGCGCGGCCGATCCCGGTCGTCCCGCCGACGACGACCGCGGTGCGCCCTGTCAAATCGAACGAAGCCGCCATGCGCGAGACTCCTGCGGTCGCGGCCGGCGGCGCCCATGCGTCGTGGTCTGACCACTTCGAAAGAACTGTTGCCAAACGATCGG
>Ga0075435_100002661_pt1 | contig 11918 bp, 12 predicted proteins | sample RhiMethybrSRZTD4_FD_75302 | JGI IMG/M metagenome (GOLD analysis project Ga0075435, IMG submission 75302) | Populus rhizosphere microbial communities from Tennessee, USA - Rhizosphere MetaG P. TD hybrid SRZTD4 | ecosystem: Host-associated > Plants > Roots > Rhizosphere > Soil | place: USA... | reverse complement strand
CCCCCGAACCTCGTGGACGAGCTCAAGCGCGACCGCCGCTGGTGCCTCGGCAACCTGATCAACGCCCGGCTCTTCTTCTGGCAAGGGCTCCACCCGGCCCATCGCGCGGTGTTCATGACGGGCATCCTGAGCTACGTCTCCGCGCCCCTCTGGCTCCTCTCCCTCACCCTGTCCACCGTCTTCGTCCTGCTCGAGACCCTCGTGGGGCCGCAGTACTTCGTGGAGCCGCGCCAGCTCTTTCCCATCTGGCCGGAGTGGCACATGGGGTCGGTCATCGGGTTCGTGGTGGCCACGGGCGTCGTGCTCTTCCTGCCGAAGTTCCTGAGCGCGGCGCTCGTCATCGCTCGCGGCGCCGAGGGCTTCGGCGGGGCGGTCCGCGTTCTGGCGAGCGTGGTGCTCGAGCTGTTCCTCTCCGCGCTCCTCGCGCCCATCCGCATGCTTTTCCACTCGCAGTTCGTGGCGGCGGCCCTGGCCGGCCTGCACTCGAGCTGGAAGAGCCCTCCGCGCGAGGACGCGGAGACCACGTGGGGCGAGGCCGTGCGTCGGCACGGCGCCCACACGATTCTGGGAGTGACGTGGGCGGTCGGCGTCTACGTCCTCAGCCCCACGTACATCTGGTGGATGCTGCCTGTGGTGGGAGCGCTCGCGCTCTCCATCCCGGTCTCCGTGTACTCGAGCCGCGCCTCGTGGGGCCGCGCCCTGCGCCGCGCCGAGCTCTTCCTGATCCCGGAGGAGACCACGCCGCCTGCGGAGCTTCGTCTAGCCCGCGCCTACACGGCCGCTGCGTCTCCGAGCCCGCGATTCGTGGACGCCGTCGCCGATCCGCACACCAATGCCCTGGCGTGTGCCACGGCGGGCCGCCCCGCCCGCCCCTCGCTGGCCGCCCAGCCGCGGCGTGACCGCGCCGTCGCGGCGGCGGTCGCCCAGGGGCCGGATCGGCTCGCCGAATCACTGAAGCTCTTCCTCATGGCGGACCCGGCGGCGCTGTCTCAGCTTCACGCTCGGGTTCGGGCAGGCGCGGACGTGCACCCCGCGTGGCGGGGAGAGGGGCGCTCCGACGAGGACGGTCATGGTGGCGCGTGGCCGGATCGGATGGAGCCCGCGACGGAAGTGGCGGGACGGTAAGGAGCACTCAGCAATCCTTGCCCTCGACTCGGCTTGGGGTCAGATCATTTCCTCCGCCTCGGGGTCGTCCGGGTCGGTGTCGGCAGGATCGTCGTCCGTGGCGATCAGGCGGAGCACGAGGGCATTCGAGAACACTCTGGCCCCGTTGACCTGAAGGGATCGGAGGCCGAGCGCCGCTGCACCCCGCACCGCGTTCTCGATCGCCTTCTTGACGGCGGATCTGAGTGTCTCTTCCGACTCGTCGGCGAGCGGGACGGTGGCCTCGATCACCACGACTCGTGCCCACGCCGGGGACACCATGGCCGACATCAGCAGCAGCGCGAGAGCCAGTGGAACGAATTTCCTCATGGCATGCTCCGTTTTGCAGTCGTTCGAGCCTGCTAGCTACGAGCATCGAGCATGCCAGGACGAGTCGGTCAGTCCCCGCCTCCTCCGCCGTCTCCCCAGTCGCCCCCACCGTCACCCATGTCGCCGAAGCCGTTGAAGATGCTGCTGACCGAGTCCTCCTACTTGGGCGGCGTCCAGTCGCGATGCAGGACCCGCCGCACCAGCGGAGCGAAGGTGGACATCGGCTCGCTTGGGTAGTCGGGATCGAAGGACACCTCGTCGTAGAGCGCGCAGAACTCGGCCGTGCGATCGAAGTGCGGGCTTCCGCGATAGTGCTCGCGCGCGTTGGGATCGATCTTGAGGTGGCTGCCGTAGAAGTAGACCTGGAACACGGGATGGTGCTCGAGCATCCAGTGGTTGGCCTCGGACACGAAGGGCTTCAGGTTGGCCGCCACCACCTCGCCGTGATTGAACGGCCCCAGTGATTCGCCGATGTCGTGCAGGAGCGCGCACACCACGTATTCCTCCTCCCGCCCGTCGCGGAGGGCGCGCGTGGCCGCCTGGAGGCTGTGCTGGAGGCGGTCGACGGGATAAGCCTCGTCCGCCTCGAGCCCGGTGAGAATGCCCATGAGCTGGTCGGGCAGCTTGCGGATCGCTTCCTGGTGCACGCGCGCCAGCACCGCGAAGTCGGCGCCGGTGCCTTCGTCCATGCGCCGGAAGTGCATCTTGCCGATGTCGTCGACCATGTGGGCTCCCCCTTCGCTCGCTGAGATGACGGGCGTCGTGCGTCGGGGCGAAGACGAGCGGGCAGCGCTCCCCGAGACCTCGATGCTGGGGAGTATAACCGTGTCCCCGGGTGAGATCGCGGAGGCCGGGTAAGCGCCTGGCGCGGGGCTCGCGTCATATCGACCGGGAGTGAGGGTCGAGCCACGCACGTCCACCAGGAGGAGGTCCATGATGCGTTTCGTGATTCCCGTTCTGCTCGGCAGCGCTTTCATCGCCGGCGGGGTGACAGAGAGCGCGCGCGCCCAGCAGACCCCGCGGAGCGAGCGTGCCGAGCATCCCCGGATCGCCGCGGCGATCCGTGAGCTCGAGGACGCCATTAGGTACATGGAGACGGCGCCTCACGACTTTGGTGGCTACAAGGCGGAGGCGCTCCAGTCGTCGCGCCAGGCCCTCCACGATCTGCGCCTGGCCCTCGCCTATCGTGCCCGGCAGGACAACAAGCGATAGGGGGAAGTTCGGCGTATGTGATCGAGTACCAAGCCCGGGCGATCCCTTTGCCGGAAAGGGATCGCGTCCGGTGCTACACTCCCTGCCTCGGCATCGGGTCCATCGCGAACATCTGAGCGATGTCTGCCACAAAGGGGGTGCGGAACGATGCAGCGTTGCCCGAGAAGACGTCCCCGGAGTCCACCGAGGCATGAGCCCGTCGCATCCCTGGTCGCGCACGATATCTCCTGGCCTCTCACCCCGCAGAAGAGGAGATGTCCATGAGGCACACCATCGCGCATCCCGCCGTCCTCGTCACAATCCTGCTCGCCTTCGCCGTCACTGCTTCCGCCCAGACCCTGAAGGGGCCGGTGTCGGACAAGCCCATCGACGAGAAGTGGGCGCCTTCGAAGTGGGGAGCGCAGGATCGGGCGGGCTCGGCGAACCACACGAGCAACTCGGCGAACATCGCGCGGGCCCTCGCCACCGTCAAGCAGAACAAGGCCATCACCATCGGCAAGTTCTACCATCGTGAGGCGCCCGCGTTCGGGCCGCGCGGCTGGCAGATGGTGATTCCGGGGACTCCGACGGGCGGTCCCTTCGGCAAGAACGCGCTGATCTACCACGACGAGTTCGTCGTCACCGAGATCGGCCAGATCCAGACGCAGTTCGACGGCCCCGGCCACATCGGGGTCAATACCTCCAAGGGGCCCATGATGTACAACGGCGTGATCTCGTGGGATGCCTACGAGCACGGCGCCGGCGGCCGGGTGATGGGCATGGGACCCCTGGGCGTGGAACACCCGGCGGAGCTGGGCTTCGTGTGCCGCCTGGTGGTGCTGGACGCCGTGGCCTACAAGAAGTCGAAGGGGCTCATCCCGGCTAACGCCGAGATGCTACCCATTCCCACCAAGCCGGGCGATCCCGGCATCGTGACCGCCGCCGACGTGCAGGGCATCCTGCAGATGCAGGGGCTCGCGGACATCGGCGCGGGCGACTGCGTGGCCCTCCACACGGGGCAGGGCAACAGCTGGAGCAACGACCGCTACAAGTCCATGAAGCCCGAGGAGCGCAAGGCGGCGCGCGACCTCTTCGAGAAGGGCGAGCCGGGCTTCGGCATCAGCGCCTGCGAGTACATGGCCGCGCGGGACATCGCGCTGACCATGTGCGACACCTCGGCCTGCGACGCGCAGCCCTCGGGCGAGCAGGGGCCGGACTTCTCCGTGCCCTGCCACACCGAGATGCAGACGCGCCGCGGCATCTGGAACCTGGAGAACGTGGACACGAAGTCACTCGTGGACAAGAAAATTATGGAAGCCGCGTTCATCTGGGCTCCGCTGCGGATCATCGGCGCCACCGGGTCCCCCGGCAATCCCATCGTGCTCTACTAGCCGGTCAACTGGGGGGCGGCGGGAGACCTCGCCGCCCCCTGTCCGTCCTCGCACGGTCTCGAGCACGAGCGCGGGACTCACGGCTTCTCCCGAGCCTCTTCGGCGGCGAGGAGGCGCCGCATCGCGGCTACTTCCGTCGGCCGGATGTTCCGGTCCCGGGACTTCCATTCCACTACCGCGGGAAGGGCGGCCTGGATGTTGGCGCGGTCGAAGTGGCGGAGGAAGGAGCGGACAAACAAGGTGCGCATGATGCCGACGAGCCCGGTCCGCCACCGCGGGCCGGGGATCTCGGCGGTCGCCATCAGGATCCACGTGAGGGCGACGTCCGCCGCTTCGGAGCCTCGTGCCGCGTTGGTCCAGTCGATGAGAACGGGACCCGCAGGGGCGAGGATGACGTTCAGCGGATGGAGGTCCAGATGCACGAGCGAGGCTCCACCGCCCGGGAAGGCATGGAGCCAGGTGGGAGCCGGCAGTTCGTGCAGGCGCCGGTGGAGCGAGGCGAGCGTGGCGGCATGCCGGCCATAGGTCCAGGGCCGCTTCTGGAGATCCACCAGCATCGTAGGACCCACGATGCGCTCCATTACCAGCTCGGAGCCGTCGGCGCTCAGCTCCTCCACCCGCGGCGCCGGGTAGCCCCGCTCGGTGACGTAGCGCATGATCGCCGTTTCCTTCTCCATCGAGCGGCGGCTTCGCGAGCGACGGAGCACGAGCCCGGGGCCATAGTCGAAGATCTCGGAGTCGCGGCCGGAGGCGAGGAGCGCACCTGGCTGGCGCATGGCCGCTACTCTAATGCATCATCACGGCGGCGACTCGTCGTTACGACCCCGGCGAATGAATGACGGAGAGCACCATGGCCACGCTGTATCACCAGGTGTGGATCAACGCCTCGACGGCGAGAGTCTATGCGGCCATCGCCACCGAGAGGGGCATCGACGGCTGGTGGGATCCGCCGAAAGTCACGAGATCGGACGGCGGAGTGACCCTCGAGTTCAGCCCTGGCCCTGAGCACGGCATTCTCAAGGTCAGGATTGTGGCCATGATCCCCGACGAGCGTGTCGAATGGGAGTTCGTCAGCACGCATCGCGCGACGAGCCCCGCCTCCGCCTGGACGGGCACGCGCGCCAGCTTCGCCATCACGCGACGCGAGGTGCCTCCATGGTCCTCCGAGCGCGTCGACATGGCGATCCTCGACTTCCGGCACTCCGGCTGGGACGAGAGGAGCGAATACCTCGGGTTCTGCAACTTCGCCTGGGGCGAGACGCTGCAGAAGCTGAAGCGATGGTGCGAGTCGGCCGACGCGAGTGGCTAGGCGGAAGGGGACGCGTGGAGCGCGCCCAGCGATATGACCGGCAGCTTCTCCTGGCCGGAGCGATGCGAAATGCCGTGCTGGAGCTGCAGGAAGTCGAGCGCTACGGCATCGACAGCTACAGGGACGCCGACTACGTCTCCATCTACGGCCTGCGGCCGTCCGAGTGGTATGCCCGGGGCGTCCGGTTGCTGGGACGCACCGCGGTGGAGTGCACGCGCGACAGCCTCGGCGACGCGATCGGGCGAGAAGTCGCCGCGGTGGTCCGGCTGGCGAGCCCGCTCGTGGTCGATCTCTTCGTCGGCTCCGGCAACACGCTCTACTGGCTGCTGCGTCACCTGCCGGGGGCTCGCGGCCTGGGATTCGAGACCGATCCCATGGTCTTCGAGCTCACCAGGCAGAATCTCGCGGCTCTGGGTTTGGCCATCAACGTGCGGAATGTCGACTATGCGGCCGGCCTCGCCGATCTGCGTGTGTCCGAGGGCCAGCTGCTGGTCGTCTTCATCGCGCCGCCCTGGGGCGAGGCGCTCGTCCAGACGACCGGCCTCGATCTGCGGCGCACCACGCCCCCGGTCAGCGAGATCGTGGACGTCCTTGCTCGAGAAGTCGGCGCGAGCCCGCTCCTCTGTGTCATCCAGGCGTACGAGAGGCTCGATCCCAGCTCCCTCGCCGAGGTGCGGGCGCGCTTCGACTGGTCGGCGCTGCGGATCTTCAGCCTGAACGCGCCCGGAGAGAATCATGGCGTTCTGCTGGGAACGAGAGGATGGCTTCCGGAAACGCCCCGCGTCGGGCTTCCGGGCTTTCGCGCTGATTAGGGCCATTGGCCCGGATACTCTCTGGCGTGGAAAGTCTTTACGTGACCCGAGTGACGCGCTAGCATGGCGCCCGCGAAGCGGGCGAAGTAGGGGAGACAAACCCTAGCGGACCAAGGGCCCAGAGGACCCAGGGAGGAAGGGCCCAGAGGACCCAGGGAGGATCGTGATGACCAGAGCCTCGATGACGCGGCGGATCGTGTGGCTGATCCTCGCCGTCACCGGCCTCGCGCTCGGCGTGTGGCCGGCCATTGCCCAGCAGAGCACCACTACTCCGCCGGCGCCTCCGAAGCAGGAGGAGGAGCCGTTCTGGGCCGTCGGGCGACCCAAGAGCGGGGCAGGGGCGCAGATGGCCCCGGTGCCCGCGTTCCCGATTCCCACGCCGGCGGACAAGCTCCCCGTCTCCAAGATCAAGGTGCCCCCGGGCTTCAAGGTCGAGATCTACGCCGCGGAGGTCTTCGACGCGCGCGGCCTGCGCCAGGGCGACAAGGGAACGGTGTTCGTCAGCTCGCTGTTCGGCGCGGGCAAGATCTACGCTCTCGTGGATAAGAACGGCAAGCGCGAGGTGAAGGTCATCGCCGAGAAGCTCATGCTCCCCAACGGGATCGAGTTCCACAAGGGCTCGCTCTACGTGGCGACGCCCAAGGCCATCACGCGCTATGACGGCATCGAGGACAAGCTCGACAATCCGCCCGCGCCCGTGACGATCTACGACCAGCTCCCCGGCGACGTGCCGCACGGCTGGAAGTTCATCAAGATCGGGCCCGACGGCAAGCTCTACGTGCCCATCGGCGCGCCCTGCAACATCTGTGAGCCGGATCCCGCGACCTACGCGCAGATCCGCAGGATCAACCTCGACGGCAGCGGCACGGAGATCGTGGCCCGCGGCGTCCGCAACACGCTGGGCTTCGACTTCCATCCCAAGACGGGTGAGCTCTACTTCACGGACAACCAGCGGGACTGGCTCTCCGAGGACATGCCCAACGACGAGCTGAACCGCCTCACCACGGTCGGGCAGCACTTCGGCTATCCGTACTGCCACCAGGGCGACTTCGCCGATCCCCAGTTCGGCTGGGGCAAGGCCTGCGACGACTTCGTGAAGCCCCTCCTCCTCCTGGGCCCGCACTCGGCGCCGCTCGGCATGCGCTTCTACACGGGGAAGATGTTCCCCCAGAAGTATCAGGGCGCCATCTTCATCGCGCGCCACGGGCCGTGGAACCGCACCAAGAAGTACGCGGCCGACGTGGTGGCGGTGTTCCTCAAGCCCGACGGCACCGTCAAGTCCATGGAGCCCTTCCTCACCGGCCTCGTCGAAAACAACTCGTACCTGGGCCGGCCCGTGGACGTGCTCGTCATGAAGGACGGCTCGCTCCTCGTCTCGGACGACCACGCGGGCGCGGTGTACCGGGTCAGCTACCAGAAGTGACGGTCTCCCGCGGGCCGGGAGCGGCGACCCCGCTGCTCTCGGCCCGCTTCTGCGGTCGGCTCGCGCTCGTCCTCGGCGCCCTCCTCCTGCTCGTGAGCCGTGCCGACGCCCAGTCGGTGGACGAGCGCTTCACCGTCTGCCTCGCCTGCCACGGCGCAGACGGCCAGTCCCGCATTCCCGAGACGCCGTCGCTCGGCGGGCAGCCGTCGTTCTTCGTGGTTGCCCAGCTCTTCCTCTTCCGCGAGGGCCGGCGCGACAACGCCGCCATGGTGGCGTCAGCCCAGGGACTGACCAACAGCGATCTCACCGCCTTCGCCGATCGCGTGGCCAAGCTGCCACTCCCGCCCCCCAGCGAGGAGGCGCCCGACGCCGCCCGCTTCACGCGCGGCCGCCGGCTCACCCTGAGCCACCCGTGCGGCGTCTGCCACAATCCGGACTTCTCCGGGCGCGAGCAGATGCCGCGTCTCGCCAATCAGCGCGAGGACTATCTCCTCAAGTCCATGCGCGACTACAAGAGCGGGGCGCGGCTGGGCTACGGGGGCGCCATGTCCCAGGAGCTGGCCGGCCTCAACGACCAGGACCTGATCGACCTCGCGCACTATCTCTCGCACTTCGGCGCTGCGCCCGCGCCGAAGTAGCGTCGTCTGTCACGCCCCCAGGCGGGTATGATCGTTCCGGGCGAGGAGCCATGAGCGCACAGGGCGAGTCCTACGACGTCGTCGTCATCGGGGCCGGGATCTCCGGCATGTACCAGCTCCACCGCCTGCGTGAGCTCGGGCTCCGAGTGCGGGTGTTCGAGGCGGGCGACGGGGTGGGGGGGACCTGGTACTGGAACCGCTACCCCGGGGCGCGCTTCGATTCCGAGAGCTGGACCTACGGCTATTCGTTCTCCGAAGAGCTGCTCCAAGAGTGGGAGTGGAGCGAGCACTTCGCTGCCCAGCCGGAGACCCTGCGCTATTGCAACTTCGTCGCCGACAAGCTCGATCTCCGCCGCGACATCGAGTTCAACTGCCGGATCAGGCTGGCCGCCTACGACGAGGCGGCCAACGAGTGGCAGATCGAGAGCGAGGATGGCCGGACGGCGCGGGCACGGTTCCTTATCACGGCCATTGGCCCGCTGTCGGCCCCCACCATGCCGGCGACTCCAGGTGTGGAGACCTTCCGGGGCGAGGCCTACCATACCGGCGCCTGGCCGCACGAGCCCGTGAGCTTCGTGGGCAAGCGCGTGGGTATCATCGGCACCGGAGCGACCGCCGTGCAGGCCATCACGGAGATCGCCAAGACCGTCGGCCATCTCACCGTCTTCCAGCGCACACCGAACTGGTGCGCGCCGCTCCACAACAGCCCCATCGACGCGGCCACGCAGGCCCACATCAAGACGACCTATCCGGAGACGTTCGAGATCTGCCGCAACTCCTTCGGCTGCTTCCTCCACCAGGCTGATCCGCGCAACGCGCTGGACGTGAGCCCCGAGGAGCGCGAGGCCTTCTTCGAGAAGCTCTACGGCGAGCCCGGCTTCGGCATCTGGATGGGCAACTTCCGGGACATCTTGATCGACAAGGCCGCCAACGCCACCATCACCGAGTTCATGGCGCGCAAGATCCGCTCGCGCGTCAAGGACCCAAAGCTCGCGGAGAAGCTCGTCCCCACGAATCACGGCTTCGGCACGCGGCGGGTGCCGCTCGAGAGCGGCTACTACGAGGTCTTCAATCAGCCGAACGTGCGCCTGGTCGACCTGCGCGACACGCCCATCGAACGCATCACGCCGGTGGGCATCAAGACCAGCGACACCGAGTACGCATTCGACATGATCATCTACGCCACGGGCTTCGACGCCATCACGGGGGCGTTCGACCGCATCGACATCCGCGGGCGCGGTGGCCGACGCCTGCGGGAGAAGTGGTCGGAGGGACCGCGCACCTACCTCGGTCTCCAGATCGAGGGCTTCCCCAACCTGTTCACCCTCGTCGGCCCGCACAACGCCGCCACCTTCTGCAACATCCCCCGCTGCATCGAGCAGAATGTGGACTGGGTCACCGCGCTCCTCCGGCACATGGGCGAGCGGGGTCAGGTCCTCGTCGAGGCCACCGCGGACGCGGAGAGTGCGTGGACGCAACACGTGCACGACAGCGGGCGGCGCATGCTCTTCACTCAGGTCGACTCCTGGATGATGGGCATCAACTCAAACCTGCCCGGCAAGCAGAAGCGCACCTTCATCGTGTACGCGGGGGGCGCCCCGAAGTACCGCGAGAAGTGCGACGAGGTCGCGGCGGCGGCCTACGCCGGCTTCACCTTCCGCTGAGCGCCGGCCTTAGCCCCTGACGACCAGCTCGGCCACTGGCACGCCCGCCCGGAAGCGCTCCACCAGGGTGTCGGGATCGTACTCGACGCCGATGGGATTGGCGTCGAAAGCGGGAGAGAGCATCCACGCCTGGCCTTCCTCCGCGGTGGCGAAGTTGTCGATCTGGAGCTCCACGCGGTTGCCGTCGGGGTCGCGGTAGTACATCGAGGTGGTCGGCCCATGGTTGACGCAGAAGAAGGGCCGGATCCCGCGGTCGCGAAGGCGCACGTAGTTGTCGAGGAACTCTTTCATGGAGCTGAAGGTGAAGGCGACGTGGTGGAGCCCCGGCGTCTCCGCGGGCTTCACCGCCAGCTCGGTGGCAGCGGGATCGCGCGGGGCGAGGGGGCCGAAGTCCGCGAAGGCGACGCGGTGATGCTCGTCGTCGTAGGTGACGAAGGCGAGGTGCTTGTTCTCGTAGATCACGCGGGCGCCCAAAACGGCGCAGTACCAGTCGCGCATCTCGCCCATGCGGTTGGTCTGGTAGACGACGTGAGCCAGCTTGCTTGGTGGCATCTGTTCTCCTCCGGGGCGGCGCGGCCGCCCTTCAGGTGATCGATCGCTCGAGGCCAAGCCTCGCACGCGCAGCGTGACGCGGCAACTCGAAGGCTTTCACGACGAGAGCGGCCGGCCCCGGCGCGCGATGAACTCGGGGAAGGCCGCCTCCGCCTTGGCGCCCCTCGCTACGTTCGTGGTGTAGTCCCGCTCGTTCGCCCACTGCGCTTCCAGATTGGCGCCCATGTCCTTGAGGAGGAGGGCCTTCACCCCCATCACGGAGGCGCGGTTGTTCTTGGCGATCATGATGGCGAGCCACATGGTCTTGGCGCGGAGATCGGCGCACGGCACGAGATGGTTCAGGAGCCCGATGCGATGCGCCTCCTCCGCCTCCACGATGCGGCCGGAGAACAGCAGCTCCTTGGCCAGCGGCCATCCCACCTGGTTCGGTAGGGTCCACGTGCTGTTGATGCGGCCATAGGCGGCGGCCAGGAAGCGGAAGCTCGCGTGCTCGCACCCCACGCGGATGTCCAGGGAGGAAGCGAGGACGGCGGCGCCGCCGTAGGCGAGGCCGTTCACCATCCCGATGGTGGGCTTGGGGCAGGCGCTGATCTCGTAACTGCCGCGGGCCCGCACCGCGTTCCGGGCGTCGAGCTGCTGCTGGGTGTAGCGGCGGTCGTCCTCGCGCTGCTCGTGGATGTCCCCGCCCGCGGAGAAGGCGCGCGTCCCTGCCCCCGTGATGACGATGCAGCCCACCTCGTGATCGGCGGCCAGGCGCACGACGCCCTCGTGCAGCTCCGTGCTGAGCTGTTGGTTCATCGCGTTGAGCTGGTCCGGGCGGTTCATGGTGAGGATACCCACCCCTTCCGACTTCTCGACGAGGACGCATGCGGCCATCGGAACACTCCTCCTGGCGTGCGGGCTTGGGCCCTGCCGGGACCGAGACTACCGCCCGGACTCCACTCCGGTCCACCGGAACCTGCCGCTGGTGGGCTAGAAGACGCCGCGGAGACCCGCGGTGAGGCCACCGAGATTGTTCGTGTTCCCGGTGGCATAGACGTGCACACCTTCGGCGTGACTCCAGCCGAAGCTGAGCTCGGCGACGGCGGCCCCGCCCAGGCGGAAGGTGAGGCTCGCCCCCACGCTCGACTTGAGCCCGCCGAAGCCGAGGTCGCTGGCATGCGTCCCGACCTTGCCGTACTGGCCGAAGAGGCGGATGCCCAGCGGGTCGAAGATCTGGCGCTCGTAGTTGAGCTCGTAGGCGACCAGGTTGGGGTCCCGGAAGCGGTAGTTGTGATAGCCGCGGAGCACGTTCTCGTCGTTGATGTCAGCGCCCCCGATGGTGGGCTGGAGGTAGAAGGGCACGCGATTGTGAGACCGGGGATCGTTCACGATGACCCTGCTCGCAAAGCGGAAGCTGCCGAAGCGCGGATCGAGGCCCAGGCCCACGTTCCACCGCGCCTCGACCCGGCTGAAGGAGAAGTCG
>Ga0075435_100002660_pt1 | contig 11919 bp, 7 predicted proteins | sample RhiMethybrSRZTD4_FD_75302 | JGI IMG/M metagenome (GOLD analysis project Ga0075435, IMG submission 75302) | Populus rhizosphere microbial communities from Tennessee, USA - Rhizosphere MetaG P. TD hybrid SRZTD4 | ecosystem: Host-associated > Plants > Roots > Rhizosphere > Soil | place: USA... | reverse complement strand
ATGCAGATGGTCGGCCGCATAGTCGCTCCGCAGCACATCGAATCCTGAGCTCCGCAGATACGCGACCATCGTCCGCTCGGTCAGATAGAAGGGGTGGTCGATTTTGATGGCTGCTTCAACCGACCAGTTGCGCAAATAGGCCGCACGGAAGTCGACGATGTCGATGAAGAGGAGGCCGTCGCCGGAAAGCAGCTGCCGCACACGCGCGAGCGTACCGGCGACGTCGAGCAGGTGATCGACCGTCTGGCAGATGATCACCATGTCGAACCGGCGCGTCCCGAAGTCGTGCTGCTCGACCAGTCCGGTGATCGTTTCGAGCCCGAGCCGCTGTGCCTGTTCAACCTCGAGCGGCGCCGGATCGATCAACGTGCCGCGCATGCCAAACTCTTTGGCAAAATGCGCGGCGACGACACCCGTCGATCCGCCGATGTCCAGCATCGTCTTGCGGGCGGAGTTCGTCATGAACGGACGGATGAAGTCCGCTCGTTCGGCGGCGTACTCGCGCTGCTCCGCCTGAATCGTTCGCGCATCAATCAACCGGCCGTGGAAGGCGCTGACAAGCGGACGGTAGACGCCATCGTAGAAGCGACCGTATGCCTCGGCCGTCATGCGGGGATTGAGGAACACCAGACCGCAGTGGCGGCAGGCATGGGCCGGCGCTGGATACCCGTAGCGATCGCGATGCGTGACGATGACGAACTCACCCGCGCCGCACAGATTGCACGAGGTGAGCGCCTGTTTCGGTTGGGCCGCGTAGTCGTAGTCGAGGGCCGCGATACGGTCGCGGCGGTCCGCTGCAACGGTGCTAATAGGTCAACCTCTTTTCGATGGTGAGTTCGGCGCGCGACAGGCAATCAGCGATGCGGGCGCCGGCCTTGCCGTCGCCGTACAACAGGTCGCGCTCTGGTTTGCCGCGCCTGATGTGCGTGGCGATCGCATCCGCGATGTCGCGGCGATCGTGCCCGACGTCAATGACATTCCTGCCGCGCTCGCGGCCCTGCTGGCGCGTGCCGATGTTCACAGCGGGCACGCCTAGGTAGGAACACTCGCGAATGGCGACGCTCGAATTACCGACGATCGCCGTCGCGCCGCACAACAGGCGCAGGAAGTCTTCCGGCAGCATGTTGCGGAACAGATGGAAGTTCTTCGGGTTTTCCTTTTCCCGAAACACCCGGATGCCTTTGGAGGTCCCGTCGGAACCGGCATCCGGATTGGGCCAGAACCAGAGCACCGGCAGTCCAAAGTCCTTCACCGCGTATAGCGTCTCCTCAACCTGGTGCCGTGCCTCGTCGTATTCCGTGGTCACGGGATGCTGCATGACGACGAGATACCCTTTCGCCAAGTCGGTGGCCGGACCGACGCCGCCGTACTTCTGGAACGGATCGAAATCCATCTGCGGCCGCGCGGCGACCTCGGCGGCGATGTCGATGGATGGGCATCCAGTGACATGCACGGTGGCCGGATCTTCGCCCAGCTTCTTCACGCGCTCCGCGGCGAGCTTCGTCGACACCAGGTGCAGGTTCGACAGCTTCGTCACCGAGTGCCGCACCTTCTCATCAATCGATCCTGTCACCTCTCCGCCCTGCACGTGCACGAGCGGGATGTTCATATATGACGCGGCGACCGCGGTGGCGAGCGTCTCGTATCGGTCGGCAACGGTCACCACAGCATCAGGCTCGATGTTGTCGAATACCGTGGCGAGCTCCGACAGACCGATACCCGTGGACTTCGCGGAGGTGACGAGGTTTTCCCCCTCCAGCACCATGTACACGCGGGCGCGTATAGCAAAACCGTCATGCTCGATTGAATGAATGGCGCTGCCGTATCGATCGAGCAGCGCCGACGCGGCAACGACGAGGTCCAGCTCGAGGTCGCTGTGCTGCGCGATAGCCTTCAAAGCGGTGCGGATGCGGGAATAGCTCGGGCGCGCGGTAACGACGACGCAGATTCGACGCTTGTTCAATTACGCAGTCCTTCGATGTCTTCAGCCGCGAGCACCTGGTCCACGGCGACCGGCCGTACGAGCCGGCGGCCGATGATGTCCTCGAGGCGATCGGGGGCCAGACCGGTGCCCGGCTTCTTAATGACAAGATGCTCGCGCGAGAGCACCGTACCAGCGGGCAGATCCGCGCTGGCCACCAGGCTTCTCGTGAACAGCTTGCGCAGCGGCGCGGTCTCCTGTGCCGAGGCGTCCTTGTCGATCGGATGTGCGCGCATGCGTTCGATGAACCGGATTCCATCGACCAGCTGCCGCAGCTCGTTTGTGGTGACGGACGCCACGACATCGGGGCCGAACATCTCGCGCGACAGCGTGACATGCACTTCGAGCATGTCCATACCGATCGCCGCGCCGGCGAGGCCGGGATAAATCGTCGCCGAGTGGTCCGACAGGCCGACCCAGCAGCGATAGCGCTCGCGGTAGAACGGAAGCATGTTGAGGCCGATCTTCTCCGGCGGACACGGATACGCGGTGGTGCACTGGAAAACGCCGACATCGACGTGCCGGGCGCGCACACGCGCGACCGCGCGATCGATTTCTTCGATGGGGCTCATGCCGGTCGACAGCAGCACCGGTTTATTGGTGTCGAGGATCCGATCGAGCAGCACGTCGTTGCACGTTTCGCCCGACGCGATTTTCCAAAGCGGCATGCCAATCCGCTCGAGCAGCTCCACCGCCTGCATCGAAAATGGTGATGACAGGAACAGAATGCCGCGATCGCGTGCGTGTTCGGCGAGCCCGCGCCATCCTTCGTCGGTGAACTCCATCCGCTTCCAGTAGTCGTAGCGCGTCGCGTCCTGGCGGCTGAACTGCACGCGGAACGGTTCCGCCGGCGTGCTTTCGGCAGAGGCGATATGTGTCTGGAACTTCACGGCATCCGCGCCGGCGTTGGCAATCGCATCAACAAACGCATGCGCCAGGCCAAGGCTGCCGTCATGGGTCAGCGCAACTTCCCCAATGATCAGACAGCGCCCTGAGCCGAGGCCGGCAATGGCGGGATGGGTCATGACCTCACATGCACCGGCACGCCGAGCGGATCGAGCGAGCGAAGATCGAGCGCCGCAAAGTGGCCAGCCCCCACACGGTGACACGCACGCAGCATCACCCCGAGATGCGCGTGCAGCCACTTCGCATCCAGATAGACCGCCGACGTGTTGACGCCGAGCATCGGCGCCAGCCATGCGACGCTGCCGCAGGTGCCGACAAACGCCTGCGCACCGGCGATGATCTGCGTCTGCACGCCGAGGTTGTTCGCCGGCGTCATCCACGGCTTCGCGCTGATCACGCGGCCGGACGCTCCGAATGAGTAGTCCGCGTGCTCGTCGAGAACAAGGCCGGTATCGAGCAAGACGACGTTCGTCCGCTCGGCGAGGCTCTCCACGAACGAGGCGAGCGTGCGCCGCACATCAGGCGTGTCGGGCAGCGATCGCGCGGCGTAGAACTTTACGGCCACATACGCTCGCGGCAGGCGACCGGGGTCCAGAATCTTCGGCGGAGTGAACCGCTGCAACCGCGTGTGCGAGTCGAGAAAGCTCTGCGCCCGTTGGCCCGACCAGAACAGCGAGAAGAGGCGATACATCAACGATGGATGCAGCACGGAAACGCGCTGGCCCACGACGCGCTCGACGATTTGAACAACCTCGCGATCAAACGCTGAGACCGCGAGCTGCTTCGTCGCGCCGCGTTCGCCCGTTCGCCGGGCAAATTCCTCGGGCGCAAGGTGGTCCCAGATCTCGACGTATCGCGTCGCAATCCCCTCGTACCATGCACCGACGCCGCCTCGCGACACCGCCACCACGCGGGAAGGGTCAACGCGAAACGCCGACCTCACCCACCGAAGGAACGGAATCCAGTAGAGCGTCTCGAACCCGACCTCCGACAACCACGGACCAACGACGATCGTCCCGCCGCTGTTGACGACATCGTCGATCTCGCGCTCGACGGCCCACGCAGCGCGCGACCATTGCAGCTGCTCGCGCAGCTCCACGCGATGCCGCAGCGCGTCGCGCACCGGTCGCTTAACCTTTCGCCACAAACTCATCGTGCAGCGCGCCGAAGCCGAGGCGTATCAGATCGACGGAACGCACATCGAGCTCGACGAAGCTTCCCTTCCGCAGCCCTGAGAAAACCCGCTTTGCGAGCTCGAGGTGGTCGAACCGGAACCCGGTAATGTGCGAATAGAAGGTCAGCGCATTCGTGCCCAGCAGAGGCGCGACGTACGAGAAGCCACCATACGTGCCGACATACGCTTCCGCGCCGGCGATCACGCGGCTCTGCACGTCCAGGTTGTTTGCCGGGGTCATCAGATGATCGATGGTGTGGATGCGGCCGCGGTTCGCCTTCGCAATGTCCGAATGATCGTCGAAGCGATGAGGCGTGTTCAGCAACACCACGTCGATGTGCCGCGTCAGCTCCTCGAGATAGGAGGCCACGAACGCCTGATTCTCGGGCGTATCCGGCAGCCCCGTGTTGCTGTAGAACTTGGCGGCGACATATCGCTCCGGCAGGCCGCCGCGCAGGTCGCCGAGGTCCACCGGTGGCAGCGCCGCGAACGACGTGAACGCCTCGATCAGCGTTATCGGCACACGCTGGAACCAGAAATGATCGAACAGCCTGTACATCGTCGATGGATGCAGCAGACGGACGCCGCTCAGGCCCCGCTTCTCGCTGACCTTGGCGATGATTTCGCGATCGAAGCTGCAGATTTCAACGTGCTTCAACCGGCCGTGCTGCTCGACGATGCGGGCCTCGTTGCGCACGCGGAACTCGTCGGGCGAGTAGAACGACAGGACGTCCTCGTAATTCGTCGTGATGTCGCGATACCACGAGGCTGCGCCGCCGCGAGAGATGACGACAAGCTGTGACGGGTCGAGGTTGCCGTAGGCCTTGGCCCACGCGAGGAACGGAATCCAGTAAATAAGCTCGAAGCCAGCTTCCGAAAGCCACGGCCCGATCAGAATCGGTCGGCCGCTGCGGCCAAGAGCCGTGATCAGCTCGCGTGTCTCCTCGGCTTCGGCCAGGTTCCAGCCCGCCAGCTTCTTCGCAGGATCGCGCTGACGGCCCGGCTTCGGCGTGAGCGCCGACGGCGGACCGAGTGGCGACGCTGTGAGCTCCTTCTCGCCGAGCTGCATCTGCGCGAATTGCTTCAGCCACACAAATACACGGCGCCGGCCGTCTTGGAACACCTTCTTGATACCGAGGCGCACGGTCTTGCGATGCGGCTGCGTCATCAGCAGCAGCTGCAGTGCACCGACGGCGGGATACATCGCCAGACGCAGCAGCCGCTCGGCCAGACCATCGCCGGATGGGTGCGAAGACGCAGCGGCCGCCAGCTTTTCGATGGCGTCGGCGAATCGCGGCGTTGCGGACTCCGTCAGCCCGAATGGGCGAATGAAACCTTCGGAAAAACGCTCTGCCTTCGGATCGCCTCCACCTTCAGGGGCGAGTGATTCGGCGAGCAGCCGCACATGCTCCTCGAGCGAGCGCGCGACGCGCAACAGGCCGCCGTTCACGTCCAGGAGGTAATGAAAGTGAATGGTCCCTTCCTGGTTGTCCTTCGAGATCCCTTCGTCGACAACGGTGTGCACCGGCTTGCCGACAACGGCCGCCTCGAGAAAGGCGCTCGTATTCAGACCGACGACCGCCGCGCTGTAATACATCGAATCGAAGTAGTCGTTCTTCGCTTCCTCGTCGACAGGATGCTCGCCCCAGAATGCGATGTTCTTGAAGCCGGAGAGATCGATTTGCTTCCATTCCTCCGGCCGGGCGGGATGCGGACGAATCAGGATGCCGATCTCCTTCAGCCGCGGATCGTCGCTCGCTCTGATCGCCTCAACCCATCGCTCGACAAACGCCGGCTCGCTTGCGGTGTTGCGGAAGAGCGACGAGCACAGATACAGGACGAACGGACGATCCGCTCGCAGCCCGACGCGCGAGCAGAAGCTGTCGCGCCTGCGTGACGGCGCTCGACTGAACCACTGATCGTAGGGATGCGCGCCCGTGACGACGATGCGATCCGGCTCGATGCGGTGCATCTCGATCGCTTCGCGCTTCTGCATGTCGTTCCAGACCAGGATCATGTCGGGAACGTTGCGGATCAGCGCCTTGCTCGAGAGGTGATCCCAGCTCGCGACCGGAAGCGCCGTTCGGGTTCCGAGCACTTTCGCCGCCGCCAGATGGTCCATCTGCGGAGAGCCGAGCTCGATGAGCGGCGTCACCATCACCACATCGGGACGATGTGTGGCGATGTAGTCCCGCAGCTCGCGGCGAACCGGGATGCCGCGCTCGAGCGTACGAAGAAGGCGCGCGAACATCTGACGCCCATCGGCTCCGAGCCGCTCGGCAATCACGACGACGCTGCGGGGAGCGCGATCGCGGGCGCGCGTCTTCAGATGTGGGGTCGCCGCGTAGCGCGGGTCGAGGTAGCGCACGTAGTCAATGCCAAGCCGCAGCCGGCGCGCGAATTCGCTCCACGCGTCAGGCGCGCGTCCGGGCGTCGTGCCGAGCGTGATGTCGGGGTACTGCTCCGCGAGCCGCTCCACCATGCGGCGCCCACCCATCGCTTCCTCGCGATCCGCCGACAGATGCAGCGCATGGCCGCGACGCGCGAGTTCCGCGATGGAGGACTCGAACAGCCGCAGATACGAGTAGTGACGCGCGAAGAACAGAATCTTCACAGCCAGCTGACTTCCCGTCCCTCCGTATCGGCACGGCGAACCTTTCCCTCGATTTCACGCTTGTTGAGCAGCAGCTTGCGGCCGCTCGGGATCCGTTCGACCGCGCGCAGTGTCATGAGGCCGAGTCGCGCCGCTGCCGATGGCGCGCTGGCAGACTGCTGCGGCCGCAGCATGCCGAGCTGCTCGACGGCATCTGCCATGACCGTGGTCGCCGGCACGTCAAGACCGAGCGGCCTGACGAACGCGCGAACGAAATCACGCTGTCGCCGGAGGATGTCTTCCCTGTCGCCTGCCAGAATCGACGCGAGTTGGCCGGCGTGCTCGTCAAGCGAGCGCGATACGGTCAGCAATCCGCCGTCGATCAGGTAGTGGAAGTGCAGCGTGCCTTCCTGATTCGACCGGAACTCCTCTGGCAGGATGGCCATGACCGGTGAACCAACGATACCGGCCTCAATGAAGGCGCTGGTGTTCAAGCCGACGACAGCGGCGCTGTAGTGCATCGAATCGAAGTAATCAGCGCGCGCTTCCTCGTCGATCGGATTGTCGCCCCAGAGGCTTATGTTCGAGAGCGACCGCCATGGCACGTCGTCCCACTCGCGTTTACGCGATGGATGCGGCCGGACGAGGATGGCTGTCTCGCGCAGGCGCGGATCGGCAGCGGACCGCAGCGCGGCGGCCCATCGCAGCACGAACTCGGCTTCCGATGGACTGCCGGGAAAGAGCGCCGAACACACCCAGAGAACGAAGGTGCGTCCTTCTGGCAGTCCGACGCGGCGGGCGAACTCGTCGCGGCTGCGCGACGATCGTCGATCGAACCAGCGATCGAAAGAAGGCGCGCCGGTGATCACCACACGCTCTGGCGGCACGCCGTGCATCTCGGTTGCCTCCGCGCGCTGCACGTCGTTCCACACGAACAGGCGATCGGGAAGGTCCCGGATGATCGCCTTGCTCGAGAGATGATCCCAGCTCCACACACACACCGCTGTCGGGATGCCGCGAGCCTGCGCACTGCGCAGAAGGTCGAGCTGCGATGAGGGGACCAGGCCGATCAGCGGAGTGACCAGCAGCGCATCGGGCCTCTGCGCATCGAGAAAGCGTTCGATGTCGGGACTTGCCGGAACCGATCGATCGATCGCGTGCAGCCCTCGTGCGAGCAGCCGCCGTGATCGGCGCGACCGCAGCATCCCGTGCCTGGCGAGCGCAAGGAATCCGCTCGGCGTGCGAATTTCGGCGCGCTGCCGCAGCGCCGGGGTGCCGGCGTACTCAGGTTCCAGATACCGAAGGTAATCCAGCGTAAGCCGAACCTTTGTCGCGAGAAAACGCGTCTTCTGCTCGCGCGTCGGCACCTTGCCATAGGTGACGTTGGGATGCGCGGCAGCCAGGCGCTCGACGATCGATTGCCCGCCGAGCGCGGAGTCATGCCGTTCCGCGCCGAGGTAGAGCTGATGGCCGCGAGCCGCCAGCGCCTCCATCACGGACTCGATGTTGCGGTAGTAGCCGTTATGCAGCGCGGCGACGAGGATCTTCACCGGCTCTGACGCCGCAAACCGGCGCGGTGCGTAAACATCAGAATTTCGTACAGCGCTTTGCGGCTCGCCCTCCGGCTCTTGCCGGCGAGCTTTCTCCCGCCTACGAGCGTGTAGTACACGGCGTGGTGAAAACCTTTCTTCACCAGCTTCTTGACCAGGTGCACATTGTCAACGCCGCGGCCGATACTCTTCGACGTCTCCGTCTTGCGCGACGCACGCCACGTCGACGCAATGACGTAGCTCGCGACCATCGACAGGTTGAAACCTGCGCGTCGCAGCAGCACCGCATGCTGCAGCGACGGCGGCCAGTTGAATCGCGGCGGAGGCGAGCCGGCAAACAACGACTGGCGTTGACGCTCGACGCTTGCCGGCCCTGCCTGTCGCCGGTACCACAGCGGCTCCGCAACCTGGCGGATTTCGCCGAGGTGCGTGAGCTGCGCAATCAGCAGGCGGTCAGGGTTCAGCACCAGTGGGAAGATCCCTGCCGCCTCGAGCGCGCGCCTGCGCATCAGGCCGTAGACCATGTCGCCCGATCCGAAGCCGGTCCAGCAGAATCGTCGCCAGCGCTCGCGCGGATCTGCGACGCCTTTCGTATCAAAGGCACGCGGCTCTTTCTCGATCAACGCGCCGCCATCGTCGACGCGAAGCGTCTGCGGATACGCGAGCACCGTCTCGGAGTGCGCGTCGAGCTCCGAGACCATGCGCGCCAGCCACTGGGGCGCCCATCGATCGTGATCGCTTACCCACGCGAAGTATTCGGCAGCGGGGTACTCGCGCCGCGCGATTTCGACTACTTCGCGCCACGTCGGCACCATGCCGCGGCGCGCGGCGTGGCGCCAATAGCGGACGCGACGATCGCGCGCTTCGTATTCGCGGCCAATCTGCTCGCTCGCGGCCTCCGCGCCATCGTCGAGCATCAGCAACGCGAAGTCGGAGTGCGTCTGATGCAACAGCGACTCGGTCGCCTCGCGCAGATGACGCGCGTTGTTGTACAGCGTCATCCCGAGCACGACGCGCGGCGATGGATCAGTGATGGCCCACCTCGATCAACCGTTTGACGCTGGCCTTCAGCCGCGCGACCTGCTTGCGCGCGCTGAGGCCGCGCCGCCATTTGCGCCACTCCTTGGCGGTGCGTTCCTCCTGGGTAGCGCGAATGATCGCCTCACGTTCCCGCTGCTCGCGTTCGCGATAAGCGGCTCTCGCACCGAGGACCTGCTCCTTATGATCACGGCTGGCCCGTTCACTCTGCGCGCGTGCGGTGTCGATGCTATCCATCAGCAGCCACGTGCCGACGGCAGTGCGCGACGCGGCGACAGCGGCCCTCACCGTGAGCGGCATTGAAGCGGCCGGTGGTTGCGCCTTTCGCCCACCCCGGCCGAGCGCTTCAACAGCGTCGACAAACCTTGGCGTGGATGCCGATTCCAGCCCGGCCGGCCGGACGAACGCCGTCAGGAAGCGACGGTTCCGATCCTCTCGCGAGCCATCGGTCTTCATTACCTGCTCGAGCTGCGACACATGCGACGCGACATCCGGCGCCGTATGCAGCAAGCCGCCTTCAACCTCGAGGAGGTAGCGGAAGTGGACCATCCCATCCTGGTGTATGCGATACGCAGGCAGCTGCATCGTCATCACCGGACGACCGATGATGGCGGCCTCCAGAAATACCGTGGTGCACAGACCAACGACCGCGTTGCTGTAGTAGATCGAATCGAAATAGTCGGCTTTCGCTGCGGCGTCGATTGGATTGCGGCCGTTGACGGCAACGTTCTCCAGCCCGTCAAGCGAAACGCCCGCCCACTCTTTGATCCGCTCCGGATGTGGACGAACCAGGACCCCCGCGTTGCGAAGCACGGGATCGCCGCTCGACCGAAGCGCGCCAATCCATTGCCTTACGAAGCGCGGCTCGACCGGATCCGGCACAGGACTCATCGCCGAGCAGACATACAGAACATACGGACGACCGGGATCGAGTCCAACCGCCCGGCAGAACTCCTCGCGCGATCGCTGCGGCTGCTTGTCGAACCACTGGTCGTAGCATTGCGCACCGGTGACGATGACGCGCGACGCGGGAAGCGCGTGCATCTCGATCGCTTCACGCTTCTGGACGTCATTCCAGACGATCGTTGCGTCAGGCTGGATGTGGATCAGCGCCTTGCTCGACAAATGATCCCAGCTGATGATGCAGGCGGCGGTCGGAACGCCGAGCGAGCGCGCGGCCTTCAGCTGCTCCATCGCCAGCGAGCGCGAAAAGGTCAGCGACGTGAGCAGCACGACGTCGGGCCGCTGTGCGTCCAGCGCGCGCGTGATGGCGCCGCTCGGCGGCAGCCGGCGCTCGACGGCTTTGAGCAGCGCCGCCGTGCCACGGTGACCAACCAGCACACCGCCTACGCCTGATGTCATCCATCGTACGAGGCGCGGCGTTCTCTCGACGTTGCGCAGGCGCAGCTTTTCGGCGTTGGCGTAGCGTGGATCGAGGAAACGAACGTAATCGAGCGCGAACCGCACCTTCTGCGCGAAACGGAACCATGGCTCGTCGGCCGGCGACGGCGTCAGCCCGAAACTGACGGCGGGATATTCGGCCGCAAGCCTCTCCACGAACGCCTGGCCGCCGAACGTTTCAGCTTCGTCGGCGAGCAGATGAATCCGATGGCCCCGCGTCGCCAGCGTGCGGATGACCGATTCGAAGTTGCGGTAATTCCCGAAATGGAGCGCGGTGAAAACGATCTTCATGCCGGAGTCCGCTTCACGCGGCCCTCCTCGCAATGACGCGCAGGTTCTTGCCGTAGCACCCCGCGTTGGCGAGGAACTGAAGTACGTCGGCGATCTCAGCGAGGCCATCCGCGTCGCGGTGCAGCACCTCGCGCCGGTACCAGATGTAATCCTCGATGTCGAGACCTTCAGTGACGATCAACTCCGGGCTCAGCGAATGGCGCTGCACGAGATCGCGAATCGTCGTCGGCGTGTAGTAGTTCAGATGGTGAGTCGGCCAGATGAAGTGCGCGTTCGCGCCCATGAGCAGCCGCGACGCCGAGTCGAAATTCGGCACGTAGAGAAACAGAATGCCGCCGGGCGCCAACAGGTCGACGCACGTCGTCAGCGTACATCGCGGCTCGAGCAGGTGCTCCAGCACGTCGAACAGCGACACGGCGTCGAAGGTGCGCGGCGCGAAGCCGGCATCTTCCAGCGCGACGTTACGAAGGTCCAATCGGCGGGAGCGGCCGAACTCGATCGCCGATGGATTGAGGTCGATGCCCATCGCATGCCAGCCTCTGTCGCGTGCCGCTTCGACAACGAAGCCCGTACTGCAGCCGACGTCGAGATACCTCGGCGCATGGCCATTCGTCACGCGCAGATGCTCGCTCATCATCTGCACGCGCTCGGTGCCAAAGCGTTTCACGCGGTACTCGTGGCTGTTGATACCCAGGTCGCGGACGATCTCCTGGTAGGCCTGAGACGCGTACACCTGTTTGTAATGGGCCTCGTCGAACGTGGGATTGACGAACACGAGATCGCACGCGTTGCAGCGCACGATGCGCATGTGGTCCTTCTCGAATTCGAGTGCCTCCTCCGTGCTGCCGCACGTCGGACACGCGCGGCGCGACAGCAGTTCCTCCGGTATGCGACCAAACCGCGAAACCAGCTCGTCAATCGGATGCGTCCGCTTCTCGATCAGCGTCTTGTAGGAGCTGCCCGGACGCAGCTTGCTGACGTCGAC
>Ga0075435_100002658_pt1 | contig 11920 bp, 2 predicted proteins | sample RhiMethybrSRZTD4_FD_75302 | JGI IMG/M metagenome (GOLD analysis project Ga0075435, IMG submission 75302) | Populus rhizosphere microbial communities from Tennessee, USA - Rhizosphere MetaG P. TD hybrid SRZTD4 | ecosystem: Host-associated > Plants > Roots > Rhizosphere > Soil | place: USA... | reverse complement strand
CCGCTCAAGTCGGCGCGCAGCGCGAGCGTGTTCACGAAGTACCCGATCAGCTGTTCGAGCTCCACGCGCGACCGCGTCGACACCGGCGTGCCGACGAGCACGTCGTCCTGTCCGCTGTAGCGCTGCAGCAGCACGTCGAACGCCGCGAGCAGCGTCATGAACAGCGTCGTGTGCTCGGTCTTGCTGAACTGCTTCAGCCGATCGATGGTGGAGGACGGCAGCGTGAAGCCGACCGATCCGGCTCGAAACTGCGAGACCGGCGGACGCGGGAAATCGGTGTGGAGATCGAGCTCGGAAAAATCGGCGAGCTGATTGGTCCAGTACTTCAACGACTCATCGAGGGCTGCGCCCTGGATCTGCTCGCGCTGCCACCGCGCATAGTCGCCGTACTGCACCGGCAGCGGCGGCAGCGTGACCGGCGGCATTCCCGCGAACAGCGGCACCGCGAGTTTCGGTACCTCGCTGAGCAGAATATGCCTGGACGAACCATCGGAGATGCTGTGATGCACGGTCGAAAAGTTGATCGTGTCGGCGTCGTCCAGGCAGATCACGCCGTACCGCCACAACGGACCTGAGGCGAGATCGAACGGCGTGCGGATGTCCTCGCGAACGATCTCGAACGCCCGCGCCTCGCGCTCCGCCGGCGGAAGGCTGCGCAGATCGTGAAAGTCGACGCGTGCGCGCGACGGCGGCGCGACCACTTGCATCGGGACGCCGTCGATCACCTGGAACGTGGTCCGCAGCACTTCATGGCGGCGAACCAGCTCGGTCATCACCTGCTCCCAGATCCCCGGGCGTGCGGGCAGCCGCAGGCGCAGCACGAAGGGCACGTTGTACGACGGCATCTCCGGCATGAGCTGCTGAATGAGCCACAGCCGCTCCTGCGCGAACGACAGCGGAAAGCGCGTCGCCGACGGATCCTCGCGTCGAATCCCGACCGTGCTGGTGCCTTTCTTGTCGTTCAGTTTCCTGACCAGCTGCCGCAGCTTTTCCGGCGAGACGTTCGCGAGGCTCCTGGGGCTCATGCCGCCACCATGATCGGCTCGCCCCTCATCGTGATCGCGATCCGGCCGATGTGCTTCCCGGTGGTCATGTAGCGGAATGCGTCGAGCAGCTCTGAGGCGCGAAAGACCTTCGTCGGCAGCGGCTGGATGACGCCGTTCTCGACGTCGCTGCGGATCTCGTCCATCGTCGGGAAGAGCCGCTTCGGCCAGAGCGTGAACGAATAGCTGGTGTCGACCGATGCGAACGACAGCGTCCGCGTGAACGGACCGAGGTCGAGCATCCGTCCCGGCACGAGGTCGCGCTTGCCGAGCTCGATGAACCGGCCGTCGGGACGAAGCAGCTTGATGCCTTCGTCGATGGCGTCGGAGGCAAGTGAGTTCAGAATGACGTCGACGCCTTCGCCGTTGGTCACGTCCATGATCTCCTGGACGAAGCTCGTCGACCTCGAATCCATGACGTGTTCGACGCCGATCGATCGCAGATAGTCGCGCTTCTCTTCCGTGCCGGCAGTCGCGTAGATCTCCGCGCCGATCTTGCGCGCCACTTGAATCGCGGCCAGGCCGATGCCGCCGGCGGCGGAATGAATCAGGATGCGCTCGCCCTCCGTCAATCGTCCCGGCACGCGGAGCGAATAGACGGTGGTGATGAAGATGAGCGCGAGCGCCGATGCCTCCTCGAACGACCAGTGCGCCGGCTTCTTGAACGCGCCCATCTCGCGCACGCGCGCGTAGCGCGAGAAGGTGCTGTCGCTGCACAGGAAGAAGACTTCGTCGCCGGGCTTGAAGCGCGTCACCGCAGGGCCGACGGCGACGACGCGGCCGGCGCCGTCGCAGCCGAATTCCGGCATCGTGCCGCACGGCGGCATCGGATACATGCCGAGCGCGACGGCAACGTCGCGGAAGTTCATGCACGACGCGTAGATCTCGACTTCCATGTAATCCGGCTGCAGCGCCTCGCGCGGGCGCGTGACGAACTGCAGGCTGTCGAGCACGCCCGGCTGCGCCACCGTCAGGTAAAAGTTCTGATCGCGATCCTCGCGGAACGGCCGCTTCGTCGGCTTCGGCGCGGCCGCTTGCTGTTTCAGCTTCGCACCGGGTTTCAGTTGCTTCAGGAGCTGATCGATCTTCTCCGGCGGAAGTTTCTTGATGCGTTCGGACAGTTCAGCATTCATACCTTTATCCCGTTCGTTCTCCCCTCAGCTCTCCACCACGGTGGAGAGTTAATCTGCGGCGCGCATTACGCAGCTGCGCCTGTCGTTTCTGTAGCAGCCTCGGCTTCGATCTCGTCGAGCGCCTCGCTGAGCGCGCTCTCATCCAGCCCGGCCTGCAGCGTCTCGATGATGCTCGCCGCGAGCAGCGCGACGGTCGGCGACTTGTAGAACGTGGCCGCCGACAGCTCGATCTCGAAGTCGGCGCGGATGCGCGACGCGATCTGGATGCCGAGGAGCGAGTTGCCGCCGAGCTCCAGGAAGTCGTCGTTGATGCCCACCTTCTCGAGCCCGAGCATCGTCCGCCAGATGTCGGCGAGCGCGCGCTCGAGATCGTTGCGCGGCTCCTCGTACGGCGTCGCCAGCTCCGGCCGCGCGTAGAAGGTCTGCGCGGTCTGGTCGTCGCTCTTCGCCTGCGTGCCGCGGGCGCCGAGCACGCCGCGAATCTCGGCTTGAACCGCCCGCAGGTCGCGGCACGCCACCGTCACCTGCGGCAGCGACTTCAACGTCAGGATTCGGCGGAAGACTTCGATGCCGTCCTCCGACAGGATGCGCGCCGCGACTTTCTTCGCCTTCGGCGGCTCCGCCGCCGCGGCCGGCTGCGGCCGATTGCTGCCGCCGGCCGCTTCGGCGTCGTTCGCCTCGAGCAGCTCCTCGGCCACGCGCTTCACTTCATAGCCGTCGATCTGAATGAGCTGATTGCCCTGCTCGTCGACGATCGTGACGTTCGAGCTGATGTACTCGTTGCCGGGCTGGAAGCGGACGTAGCTGTAGCATCTCTGCGTCAGCTTGCCACTGACGCGCACGCGGTTGTACGCGAACGGCAGATAGTGCGCACCCGGTGCGCCGGCGCGGAAACACGCGAACCCGGTCGCGCGGTCGAGCACGGCCGGATGCAGACCGTAGACGTCGAAGTCGTGCGCGAACTCGTCGCCGAGGCCGAAGATGCCGAGCGCCTCGTTCTGGCCGAACGCCTTCGACTCCATGTTCCGCCAGCGATCGCCGAACTGGAGGAACGGCGCCTTCACGAGATTCGGCGCGTACTTCGTGTCGACCTGCTCTTCCATCGCGTTGCAGCGGCGCAGAATCGCGTCGACGTCGTGTGTGACCGGCCGATCGTCGTGGTTGTAGCCGACGCGGCCGAGGGCGTGCGTCTGCCACTCGCCGTTCTTGCAGCTCTTGACCTGGAAGCCGCGGAAGCCGTCGCGCTCGGGCTCGAGCACGACGTGCACTTCGCGCGTCGTTTCGCCCTTCATCACCAGCGCGCCGAGGAACAGCACGTCGCGCATCTCGATCGGACCCTCGCCGTGCGACAGCGAGAAGGCGGTGTGCGCGAACTGCAGATGTGTCGTGCCGACCAGCGTCGGCGTCCCCATCAGCACGTGCTCGCCGACCACCCAGTGTTCCTCGGGCGACAGGTTGACGACGTAGGTGTCGGTGCCGTCGACGCTGAAGCGCGACGAGAAGAACGGATGGTCGAGCGGCTCGACGACCGGCTTCGCCTTCGGAGCCTTCGGCCGATCGAACCAGCCTTCGGCGACCATGCCGACGTCTTCCCAGCTGTCCCACTGGATCGACACCGGCGGCGTCGCCCAATCCTTGCGCGAATGCGCAAAGGCGTCGAGGAACGCGTTGGCGCCGATGTAGTCCGAGATGCCCCCTTCGCCGAGGAAGGAGTTGAGCGATGAGCAGAGCAGGAAGAAGTCGAGCTTCCTGTTCTTCAGCAGCTCCTCGAGCACCAGCGTGCCGCGGATCTTCGGCTGCAGGACCGTGTCGAGCGCTTCTTTCGACTTCAGCAGCATGATGCCGCCGCCGCCGACGCCGGCGGAGTGAATCACGCCGGAGATCGAACCGAAGCATCGCTCGACGTTGGCGATCGCGTCGCGCATCTGCTCCAGATTCGACACGTCGGCGCCGAACGCCATCACCTCCGCCCCGAGCGCTTCCATCCGCAGCACCCGCCGGATTCTCTCGGCCGCGAGGTCGTCGCCGTGGCGGAGCGCTTCCCATTGTTCGCGCGGCGGCAGACCCGAGCGGCTGAAGAGCGCGAGCTTCGCGCCCGGCAGACGCTGCGCGATGCCTTCGGCGAGGACGATGCCGACGCCGCCGAGGCCGCCGGTGATGAGATACACGCCTTCGTCGCGGAGCCCGATGTTCGGTTCCGACGGCGTCTCGACTTTCATCGGCTCGAACACCTGCGTCCAGCGGTGGCCGCCTCGATAGGCGATCACATCGTCGGTCTTCGGAGCAAACACCTCCGCGAGCAGCTGATCGATCAGCAGCGAGGTCTGATGTTCAGTCGCCGGCACGCTGATGTCGACGGTGCGGATGTCGATGTTCGGGCACTCGGCGAGAATCGCGCGGCACGGTCCGATGACGGCGGCCTTCGAGGGCAGCGGCACGCCGTTGCCGGTGACGTCGTGCATGTCGCTCGAGATGACCGACATCCGAATCGTGCCTGACGAGAACTGCGCGTTCAGCGCCGGCGCGAGATAGAAGACGCTCATGAATCCGCGATCGAGCACGTCTTGATAGATCGCCAGCTCCGACTCGGGCGGAGTGGTGTCGGCGGTGACGCTCCAGAGATGAATGACCGACGTCGGCGTGAGCCCTTTGTCGGCGATCGTCTGCAGGAGGAGGTTGTAGTCGTCCTGCACGCCGGGACGGATCGTGAACGACAGCGGAGCGTCGTGGCTGAACTCGTCGCCCGCCTTGATGGTAATGACTTCCCAGAAGGCGGCCTCGAGGCACTCTTCGATCTGCTCGCCGATGCCGCACTCGTCGAGGAAGATCATGCAGACGCCGCCCACCGCGACCTGCGCGGCCGGCAGCGGCGCGACGCGCTTCCACGACGGATAGTGGAACCACTTCGAGATGTCGGGAATCTTCTTCGGTGAAATCTGCGTCGGATCCTGCGCCTTCGGCGCGAGATCGACGAAGTACTGCTCGTGGTCGAACGGATAGGTCGGCAAGGAGATTCGACGGCGACGCTCGTCGGTGTAGAAGGCGCCCCACGTGAGCGGCTTCCCTTCGAGCCACAGACGGCCGGCCGTCGTGAACAGGAACGGCAAATCCGTCAACGGATCATGTTTGGGGTGCGGTAGCGACGCGAGCACGCTGTGCTCCGGCTTCCGTGAAGGGTGCTGCGTGACGAGCGACCCGAGCGTGCGGCCCGGGCCGACTTCGACGAGGACTCTGCCCTTCGCTTCGAGCAGCGCCGCGACATTCTCCGAAAAGCGAACCGGTTGACGCAGATGGTTGACCCAGTACTCAGGATCGGTCGCCTGCGCGGCGGTCGCCCAGCCGCCGGTGAGATTCGACAGATAGGGCGAGCGAGGCGCGGACAACTTCACGCGCCGCACGACCTTGCGGAACTCGTCGAGGATCGGATCCATCATCGCCGAGTGGAACGCGTGCGACGTGTGCAGCCGCCGCGCCGGCACTTCCGCGGCGACGAGCGTCTGCTCGAGCGCGTCGATCTGATCGGTCGGGCCGGAGACCACGCACGTCGACGGCGCGTTGACGGCCGCGATCGAGAGATTCGCAAACGGCGCGAGCCACGGCTGGATTTCTGTTTCGGAAAGCAGGACGCCCAGCATCGAGCCTTCCTGGACACCCTGCATCAGCGCGCCGCGCTCGGCGACGAGCTTCAACGCGTCCTCGAGGCTGAACACGCCGGCCAGACACGCGGCCACGTACTCGCCGATGCTATGGCCGACCATCGCCTCGGCTTCGATGCCCCACTGCATCCAGAGCCGCGCGAGCGCGTATTCGATGACGAACAAGGCCGGCTGCGCGAAGCGCGTCTGCGTGAGCGTCCCTTCCGCCTGCTCCACGCGATCCGCGGCTGGATACAGAACGTCGCGCAGATCCGATCCGAGGATCGGCTTCAGCACCTCGCAGCACCGGTCGACGTGCTCGCGGAAGATCGGTTCGTTCTCGTAGACCTCCCGGCCCATGTTCGGGTGCTGCGCGCCCTGGCCCGGAAACAGGAACGCGATCTTCGCCGACTCCTGATCCCTGGTCAGCGTCAGCAGCTTGCCGGGCGCGTTGCCCCTGAGCGCCGCGATCGCTTCTTCGCGTGTGCGGCAGGCCAGCGCGCGCCGGTGCGCGAACGTCCGGCGCCCAACCTGCAGCGTGAACGCGACGTCGGCCAGTGAGAGTTCGGGATGCCGCTCGAGATGGTCGGCAAGGTTCGCCGTCATGTTGTCGAGCGCCTTGCTCGTCTTCGCCGACCACACCAGCAGTTGCCACGGCCGCGACGCGCTCGTCGGCTCGACCACCGGCGCTTCTTCGATGATCAGATGCGCATTGGTGCCGCCGACGCCGAACGAGCTCACGCCCGCGCGCAACGGCGTGCCGTTGTGCCGCTTCATCTCCGACAGCTTCGTGTTGACGTAGAACGGGCTGTTGCCGAAGTCGATCTGCGGATTCGGTTTCTCGAAGTGCAGGCTCGGCGGAATCTGCCGATGTTTGAGCGCGAGCACCGCCTTGGTGAAGCCGGCGATGCCGGCGGCCGCGTCCATGTGGCCGATGTTGGTCTTCACCGAGCCGACGGCGCAGTACTGCTTGCGATCCGTGAAGGCGCGGTACGCCTTCGAGAGTGCCGTGATCTCCACGAGGTCGCCGAGCGGCGTCGCGGTGCCGTGGCACTCGACGTAGTTGACCGTCTCAGGATGAATGCCCGACATCGCCAGCGCATCGAGGCACACCGAGGCCTGGCCGTCGACGCCCGGCGCCGTGAATCCAACCTTCGCCGAACCGTCGTTGTTGATGCCGAAGCCGCGGATGACCGCATGAATCGCGTCGCCGTCGGCGATCGCATCCTTCAATCGCTTCAGCACGACGACGCCTGCGCCCGATCCGAAGATGGTGCCCTGGCCCGACGCGTCGAAGGCGCGATTGTGGCCGTCCTGCGAGACGATGCCGCCCTCGGTGTAGTAGTAGCCGCCGATCTGGCTCGGCGCGATCGTCGCGCCGCCGGCAAGCGCGATATCGGTCTGGTAGGTCAGCAGGCTCTGGCAGCCGAAGATGATGCCGACGTGCGCGGTCGAGCACGCGGTCTGCACCGTTACGCAGGGTCCGCGCAGATTCAGCTTGTAGCCGGCGCGCGTCGCAAAGTAGTCCTTCTCGTTCGACGTCGTCACCGCCAGCCCGCCCATCGTCGACATGACCCGCTGGTTGTCGATGAGACCGAACAGGTAGTAGGTCATGCCCGAGCCGCCGAACAGTCCGATCGCACCCGGATAGTCGAGCGGATCGTAGCCGGCGTCTTCGAGGGCTTCCCACGCGCACTCGAGGAACACGCGCTGCTGCGGATCGATGATCTCCGCTTCGCGCGGCGTGTAGCCGAAGAACGGCGCATCGAAATCCATCGGCCGTTCGTAAACCGGACGTGCTTTCACGAACGACGGATCGCGCACCATGTCGGGGTCGAAGCCGGCCTCGAGGAGCTGCTCGTCGGTGAAGTAGCTGATGGTCTCTTTGCCGTCTCTGAGAATCTCCCAGAACTGCTCGACGTTGCGCGCGCCGGGATACCGGCCCGACATGCCGACGACGGCGATTCCCTCCGGTAAGCTGTGCCCTCGGGTTGTCATGCCTCGAATCTCCTCTCAACTTCCTGCTGAATCCGACTGAAGAACTCTCTCCGCAGATTTGCGCGGTGGTGGATATTGGCAATCGAGAACGCTTCTCGATGTGCACTGCCGTTGCCCAGGAGACCCGCGAGCGATCGGATCGTCGGGTGCGAAAACAGATCGAGGACCGTCAGCTCGCGGCCGAAGGCCTTCCGCATCTCGCTCCTGAGCCGCACGATCTGCAGCGAGTGGCCGCCGACGTCGAAGAAGTTGTCGTCGAGGCCGACGTGATCGATGTTCAAGAGCTGCTTCCAGATGGCGCCGATCCGTTCCTCGAGATCGGTGAGCGGGGCCTGGACGCGATCCTCGTCGCTGGCTCTTCGCGCCGGCGCCGGCAGCGCGCGCCGATCGACCTTGGCGTTCGGCATCAGCGGCATCTCGCCCATCTCGATGAAGAACGACGGGACCATGTAGGCCGGCAGCGCATTCCGCAGGAATCCGCGCAGCTCCTCCGGCGCAGGCGCGTCGCCATGCGCGACGAAGTAGGCGGCGAGCATCTTGCCGGCGGCGCCATCGTCGATCGCGGTCACGATCGCCTGCTTGACGCGACTGTGCGATTCGAGCGCCGCTTCGACCTCGCCGATCTCGACGCGGTGGCCGCGAATCTTCACCTGGTGATCGGTGCGGCCGAGGAAGGCGACGGTGCCATCCGGCTGGAAGGCGCCGAGATCGCCGGTGCGATACATCCGCGACGCGCGACCCGCAGCGAACGGATTCGGGACGAACTTCTCGGCGGTCAGATCCGGACGATTCAGGTATCCACGAGCGAGCCCGTCGCCGGCGACGCAAATCTCCCCGGGCACGCCAATCGGCACCGGATTGAGATCGCGATCGAGGATGTGGATTTCGGTGTTGGCGATCGGACGGCCGATCGGCGCCGACACCGTGGTCACCTCGGAGCGGAGCTCATGGCACGTGACGTCCGCGGCGTCTTCCGACGACCCGTAGAGGTTGAGCAGGCGTGCGTCCGGCACGCGCTTCAGGAACTCGTGGGCGAGGCTGGCCGGCAGCGGCTCTCCGCTCGTCACCCAGTACTTCAAGTCGGGCAGCCCGATCTCGCCGTCGGTGGTCTCGAGCATCGCGCGCAGCAGCGACGGCACGAGCACGAGCCTGGTGACGCGGAACCGCGCGAGCGTGCGCACGAAGGCCTCGAGGTCGTAATTCAGCGCCGCCGGAAGCAGAACCGTCGGGACCCCTTTGAGCAGCGGACCGAACAGCTCCCAGATCGAGTCGACGAAGTTCAGCGAGGCCTTGGCGCAGCAGACTTCGTGCGGTTCGAACGGATACGCGTCGTACATCCAGGCGAGCCGGTTGATGGTCGCGCGATGCGTTCCCATCACGCCCTTCGGCCGCCCCGTCGATCCCGACGTGTAGAGCACGTACGCGACCTGGTCGGATTCGATTCCGACGCCCGGATTCGCGCCGTCGCGACGCGACAGCTGATCCCACTCGACATCGAGCAGCACCTCGCGGCGCCCCTCTCCGGGGCCGCGCTGGAATTCGCTGCGTGTGAGCAGGATCTCGATGCCCGCGTCGCCGATCATGTAGTCGAGCCGCGACGAGGGATATTCGGGATCGAGCGGCACGTACGACGCGCCGGTTTTGAGGACGGCCAGCAGCGCCATCATCATTTCCGCCGAGCGCTCGAGGCAGATGCCGATGCGGCTTTCGCAGCCGACGCCGAGCTCGACGAGATAGCTCGCGAGCTGGTTGGCGCGCGCGTTCAGCTCCGTGAACGTCCACTCGCGTTCGCCCGAGATCACGGCGACGGCATCGGGCGATCGGTCGACGCGTTCTTCGAACAGCGATACGAGCGACTCGTCGCGGCGATACGCGCGCGTCGTGTCGTTCCAGGCGCCGAGCTGCGCCAGCTCTCCGGCGGTCAAGAGTGGCAGCATTGACACCGGCTGTTCCGGATCGGCAGCGACGCCTTCGAGCAGCGTCGCGTAGTGGTTCAGCAGGCGGCGGACCGTCTCCGGCTCGAACAGATCGGTGTTGTATTCGATCGAGCCGGCGAGCTGGCCGGCCGTCTCGCTCAACGCGAGGTGGAGATCGAATTTCGCCGTGTTGGTGCCGAGCGGATAGGTCTCGGTCTCGAGGCCGCTCATCGCCAGCGGCGATTCGGGGGCGTTCTGCAGCTGGAAGAGGATCGTGAAGAACGGCGATCGACTGAGATCGCGCTCCGGGTGCAGCTCTTCGACCAGCTTCTCGAACGGCAGATCCTGATGGGCGTAGGCGTCGAGGCAGGTCTTGCGGACGCGGCGCACGACTTCGCGGAACGATGGATTCCCGTCCAGGTTCGTCCGCATCACCAGCGTGTTGACGAAGAAGCCGACCAGCCCTTCGACTTCGAGCTGCGTGCGGTTCGCGACGGTCGTTCCGACGGCGACGTCTTTCCTTCCCGTGTAGCGCGCGAGCAGCAGCTGGAACGCCGCGAGCAGCGTCATGAACATCGTCGCGCCTTCGTCGCGGCTCACCCGATGGAGCGCCTGGCCGATCGACGCGGGCAGCTCGAGCGTCTCGCACGCTCCGTTGAACGTCTGCACCGACGGGCGCGGCCGATCCGGCGTCAATTCGAGGACTTCCAGTCCTTGCAGTTGCTGCGTCCAGTAGCTCACCTGCCGGTCGTGAATCGCACCGTCGAGCCAGCGCCGCTGCCAGATCGCGTAGTCGGCGTACTGCACCGGCAGCCCCGGCAACGGCGACGTCTCGCCGCTGCGGCAGTCGTCGTAGAGCCGGCCGAGTTCCTCGAGGAGAATGCCAACGGACCAGCCGTCGACGACCGAGTGATGCATCACGAACAAGAGGACATGCTCGTTGGCGCCGAGGCGAAGGAGACTGACCCGGACGAGCGGTCCGCGGCTCAGATCGAAAGGCGCGCGTGCTTCCTGCTGCGCCCACCGCTGCGCGTCGTCCTCGGATCCGCTGAAGTCGAGGCGACGGAGATCGACGTCGCCGCTCGGATCGATCACCTGCATCGGGTCGTCGTCGGCGGCGACGAACCGCGTGCGCAGCACTTCGTGGCGTTCGACGAGCCGCGACACCGCGCGGCCGAGCGCTTCTTCGTCGAGCTCACCGGTGAGGCGCAGCGCGAGCGGAATGTTGTAGACCGCACTCTGCGGATCGAGCTGGTGCAGGAACCACAGGCGCTGCTGCGCGTAGGACAGCGGCAGCTGCGCATCGCGCGAGGCGCGCATCGGCCGGTCCGGCTTCTCGGACTCTCCGCGGCGCGCCGCCTCGACGCGCGCGGCCATGCCGGCGATCGTGGGCGCCTCGAAGAGGCTGCGCAGCGGCAGCTCGATCTCGAAGATCTGCCGCACGCGCGAGATGACACGGGTGGCGAGCAGCGAGTGGCCGCCCAGCTCGAAGAAGTTGTCGTGAATGCCGATGGCCGTCGTGCCGAGGACTTCTGTCCAGATGTCGTGGAGCAATCCCTCTGACGCAGTGCGCGGCGCCTGCGCGGCGGTGCTGTCGCCTTTCAGTGGATCGGGCTCGGGCAGCGCCGTGCGATCGACCTTGCCATTCACGGTGAGCGGCAGTGCGCCGAGCACGACGAACGCCGATGGAATCTCGTACTCCGGGAGCCGTTCCTTCAGGAACTCGCGGAGCTCGATTTCAAAACCGCGTGTGTCGGGCCAGGCACGTGGGTCCGCCCCTACAACGTAGGCGATGAGCCGGGCATCGCCCAACGCCGCACGACGGAGCGCGACCGCCGCGTGCGTGACCGCTGGATGTTCGGTGAGGGCCGCTTCGATCTCGCCGAGCTCGACGCGATAGCCGCGGATCTTCACCTGGTCGTCGAGGCGGCCGAGATAGTCGATGCGGCCGTCGGCGCGGTACCGCGCACGGTCGCCGGTCTTGTAGAGCCGCGCGCCCTTCTCTGCCGCAAATGGGTTCGGCAGGAATCGTTCGGCGGTGAGATCCGGACGTCCGATGTAGCCGCGCGCGACGCCGGCGCCGCCGATGAACACCTCGCCGGGCACGCCGACCGGCACGCGTTCGAGATTGCCGTCGAGGATGTGCATCTGCAGGTTCGCGATCGGCTTGCCGATCGACACGGCGCCTTCGGCCG
>Ga0075435_100002656_pt1 | contig 11922 bp, 12 predicted proteins | sample RhiMethybrSRZTD4_FD_75302 | JGI IMG/M metagenome (GOLD analysis project Ga0075435, IMG submission 75302) | Populus rhizosphere microbial communities from Tennessee, USA - Rhizosphere MetaG P. TD hybrid SRZTD4 | ecosystem: Host-associated > Plants > Roots > Rhizosphere > Soil | place: USA... | reverse complement strand
CGCCGACACGTGAACTTCGTCGCCAACGACGACGGTGATCGGCGGCGCACCGTGCAGCCCCTCGGCCTCGACGTCCCACCCGGCGCGGCGAAGCACCTCGTGCCGCGCGGCCGCGAGCGCGGTGAAGTTGGCCATGTGGCAGCCGGTCACGAAGCCGACGCTCGACTGCCGTGGCAGCCCGAGGACGTCGAGCAGCCATTGGCCGGCAACGTCTTCGGCCACTGCTGCCGCCGGCGACATCACGAAGAGCGCGCCGTTCTGATCCCAGGCCGTCGAGAGCCACTCGGTGGCAATCGTCGCCGGCAGCGCGCCGCCGGTGACGAACCCGAAATACCGCGGCCCGGTCGTCGTGACGACGCCGCGGTCGGCGGCGCGCGACAGTTCGTCGACGACGACGCACGGGTCGACCGGATCCGAAGGCAGCGGGATGTCGAACGCCGCGCGCAGATCGGCAAGCGGCGTCCGCGGCCACACCGGGCGTTCGGTGCGCGACGCGATGTAGGTGCGCGCGGCGGCTAGCGCGCGGTCGAGAGCGTCTTCTGAAGCCACGTGGCGATCGGCTGCGTGACGGATGCGGCGACATGCTTGTCGCGCAGCGAGCCGTACTCGGCGACGTCGCCGGTCGTCGCCGGCGTGAGGAGATGGTTGACGCCGGGCGCCTTCACGACCTCGACGGTGCCGTTCTTGCGCTTCTTCGCCATCGCTTCGAGCAGATCGGCATTCTTCGGCTCCACCTGCGCATCGAGCTCGCCCTGGACGATCAGGATCGGTTGCCGCACGTCTTTGATCAGCTTCTCGGGGTCGGACGTGAAGAGGCTCTGCGCTTCGCCGTTGTCGACGACCCGCCGCACGTTGGCCGGCAAGGTCGACAGGTTGCCGTTGACGACCGCGTCGTTGATTTTCTTCTGCTCGTCGACCTTGGCCTGGCGTTCTTCCGGCGACAGCTTCATGCCGTCGAGCGCGCGCTGCTGCTGCGCGAGGATCACGTCGGTGCCGCGCATGCCGGGTGTGGCGATCAACACCGCGGCGGCGATCCGCTTTTCCCTGTCCGCCGCGATCAGCGCGACGAGGCCGCCCTCGCTGTGGCCGAGGATCGCGATGCGCTTCGGATCGACGTCCTTGCGATCGGCGAGGAATCGCACCGCCGCCCGCGCGTCTTCCGCGTAGTCGGCGAAGGTTGCCGATTCAGCGCGGCCGCCGCTCTGGCCGACGCCGCGCTTGTCGTAGCGGATGCTGACGAAGCCGGCGTCGGCGAGCGACCCGGCGATCTCGCCGAGCACGGGAACGCCGAACACCAGGCTGTCGCGATCGGTCGGGCCGCTGCCGCCGACGAGGACGACGGCCGGCAACCGCGTCGCCGCCGCAGACGAAGCCGGCCGGGAGATCGTGCCGGCGAGCGTGAAGCCGTTGCTCGGGATCGTGACCCGCTCGTCGTTCGGCCGCGAAATGGTGACGGTGCGCGACGACACGGCGGCGACGTCCTCGCGAACGACGTCGAGCGATTGCCCGGGCACGTTGAATCGGACCAGGCGGCCGAGGTCGTCGGTCCAGATCGTCGCCTCGATGTTCGAGCCAGGCAACACCATGGTCAGCGCGGTGCGGCGCACGGTGACGAGGCGCGCGGTCGTCTGAATCTGCTCCGGCGCCGATTCGCCGACGCGGATCATGAAGCTGATCATCGGGCCTTCGGCGTAGGCCGGGATGTCGGTGCCGGCCGCGGCCGTTTTCACCCGCGCGGCGACCGCCTCGTACGGCGCAAAGAAATTGGTGGCGAGGAGGAGTAGCGCGTTCGGATCGATCGCATCGGTTTTCCGCGTCGTCTGACCTGCTACCGTGATGTTGCTGCTCGCGTTCGTGCCCTCGACGCTGGTGTGAACCGTCTGCGCGACGCCGCGCTGGGTGCCGTCGAAGTCGAACGACAGCGGCCGCCAGTCGGCGGTGTAGCGGACCTGCAGCCGGCGTGCGACGACGTCGATCGGCGCGGCGATGCGGCCTGTGCTGGCGATCAGCCAGCCGTCGGCGACGCGGTTCACCGCAATCTGTTCCGAGCCGAGCGGGCGGCCGCCGATGAAGATGCTGAAGCTCGTCGCATTCGCTTCCGGCAGCGCGGGCGGAGGCGGCACGATCTGCGCGGCGGCTGAGGCCGGCAGCCACGCCAGCACCGCCGCGGCCATCGCCGCGCGGATAGAATGAACTGAGCGCATTGCTTCAGCATAGCATCATGGTTCCGACCGTTTCCCCAAGCATGTATGCCGCGGTTCGACACGCCGCCGGCTTCATCGATCGCTCCGATCGCGGCCGAATCGTGGTGTCCGGCGCCGATCGCGGATCGTATCTGCACGGCCTGCTGACCAACGACACGACAGCCCTGCGCGCGGGGCAGGGCTGCTATGCGGCCTATCTCACCGCGCAGGGGCGGATGATCGCCGACGTGCTGGTCTACGAGCTCGGCGACGTGATCCTGTTGACGCTCGAGGGCGGCGTGAAGGACGCCGTGATGGCGAAACTGGATCAGTTCATCTTCAGCGAAGACGTGCAGCTTGGCGACGTGACCGCAACCTTCGCGCAGGTCGCGGTGGTCGGCCCGCAGTCGGCGGAGGCCGTCGCGACGGCGCTCGGCACGATCGCCGCCGATGCGCTCGCCGCGCTGCCGGAACATGGCAACGTGCGCGTCGACTGGCGCGGCGGCGCTGCGATCGTCACGCGCATTACCGACATCGGCGAGCCGGGGTTCGATGTGTACGTCGAGCGCGCGCAAGCGGCGGCGCTGACGTCAGCGTTGACCGCGAACGGCGCAGTCGAGATGGACGAGCCGACCGCCGAGACGCTGCGTATCGAAACGGGCGTGCCGCGATTCGGACGCGACATGGACGAGGAGACGATTCCGCTCGAGGCCGGCATCGAGTCGCGCGCGATCAGCTTCACGAAAGGGTGCTACGTCGGCCAGGAAGTGATCATCCGCGTGCTGCATCGCGGCCACGGCCGGGTCGCGCGGAAACTGGTGGGGCTGACGATCGATGGGAGCGACGTACCCCAGCGAGGTGCGCGCATCACCTCCGGCGACCGCGAGATCGGCGAGGTGACGAGCAGCACGATGTCTCCCGCCCTGCAGCGTCCGATCGCCCTCGGCTACGTGCACCGTGACTTCGTCGAGCCCGGTACCAGCGTCACGATCGACACCGTCAACGCGCACGTTACTGCACTCCCCTTCGTGTGATCGCGCTCGGACCACGAAACCACGAAGACACGAGGACGCACGAAGAAAATCTTTTCAAAGCGCCTCAATTTACGGGGTGTTCACCAGCTTCACGATGAGTTCCGCATCTGCGGGCGGGAACTCGAGCGACGCTAGATCTGCGCGGGCGACCCAGCGGATCTCCTGGCCGAGAATTGACCGAGGTTCGCGGTCGATTGTGCAGCGGAGGAAGTGCAGCTCGACGCTCCGTTCAGGATAGGCGTGCGTAGTCGTGAAGATTTCTGAGCCAACGGTCGCGCCGACGTCCAGTTCTTCGCGCAGCTCGCGGGTCAGACATGCGGTGAGCGACTCGTCACCGTCGCATTTGCCGCCGGGAAATTCCCAGTAGCCTTCGAGGTGGACGCCTTTCTGCCGTCGCGTCACGAGAAAGCGGCCGTCGCGTTCGACGACGGCTGCGGTGACGACGATTGCGGTCATGAGGAGCGGCGTCGCCAGGCGCAGTCCTTCTGCATCGGGCACACCAGGCATTTCGGCGAACGCGCGACGCAGATCATCGCGCCGAAGTCCATCAGCGCCTGGTTGAAGTCGAACACGTGCCGCATCGGCACGAGCGAATACGACAGCACCCAGAGATGCCGCTTCATCGCGTGGCTTTTCGGGTCGCCCGCGCCGACGAACATCCGGAACAGCACGCGCGCCACGTTGGTGTCGAGAATCGCCGCGCGCTCGCGGAACGCGAAGCTGCGGATCGCGCCGGCGGTGTATTGCCCGATGCCTTTGAACGACAGCAAGGTCGCCTCGTCGGACGGCAGCTGGCCGCCGTATTTCGCGACCGACTCGCGCGCGATCGACTGCAGGCGCCGCGGCCGGATGTTGTAGCCGAGCGGCCGCCACGTCGCGGTCACCTCGTGTTCGGGCGCCGCGGCCAGGACATGCATCGACGGATACTTGTCCAGCCACTCGGCGTATTTCGGCAGCACGCGATCGACCTGCGTCTGCTGCAGCATGATTTCCGAGACGAGGATGTGGTACGGGTCGTCGGTCTTGCGCCACGGCAGGTCGCGGCCGTGGCGGCGATACCACGTGAGCAGGCGCTGCCGGAAGCGGCGGCGGTCGGGCGGGAGCGGAATCGGCGGCGGGGCCGCGCGTTTGGATGCCATAATTCGCTGGTGAAAATCTACACGCGGACGGGCGATTCGGGCGAGACGTCGCTCTTCGACGGCACCCGCGCGCGCAAGGACGATCCGCGCATCGAGGCGTACGGCGAAGTCGACGAGCTGAATGCCTGGCTCGGGTTTGTCCTCGCCTCGTCGCGAATCGATCCGGGCATCGACGTCGAGATCCTGGCGATCCAGCGCGACCTCTTCGCGCTCGGCGCCCAGCTGGCCGATCCCGGCGAGAAGCTGGCGCCGCGCGTCGAGAAGGCAGTGATCGCCGACGCGCACGTCGAGAGGCTCGAGCAGTTAATCGATCGGTTCGAGAGTACGCTTCCGCCGCTCCGCCGCTTCATCCTCGCCGGCGGCACGCCCGCCGGCGCCGCGCTGCACATCGCCCGCACCGTCTGCCGCCGCGCCGAGCGGCGCATCGTGTCACTGCAGCCGCCAGTCGATCCGGTGCTCGTCCGTTACGTGAATCGGCTGTCCGACTTGCTGTTTGTGCTCGCCCGCGCCGTGAATCATCAGGGCCACGTTCCAGAAACAGAGTGGTGAACGAAGGACCCGCCCTGCGTTCCACCAATGACGCGGCGTGACGCGAATTTTCAATTCTAAGACCCTGATTTCTTGCCGCGAAACACGATTTCCAGACCCAAAGATTGGCAAATTCACGCCCACCTTCGACGACCGCGGCGTGACATCGTAGAACGGTCGTGGCCGCAAAACGGCTGATGGTGAACGGGTTCCGTTGCGCCGGAATGCATTTTGTAGCTGCGCCACGTTCTGTTCGTCATCGCGGTCGGAGAGGTACAACGCGAAGGATATGTCGCGGTTCATGTTGGTGTTGTCGTTGTCGATGACAGCAGCCTCTGTAGCCGCCTGCAGCTCATCTACCGAAACCGTAACGTCGCCTTCGCCGGCGAAGTGCGGCGTCACCGTCACGGCGACACCGTCGTCGTTCCAGGTCGATGGTGGAGCTGGAACCCTCACCATCACGACAAGTCGCGATTGCGAGTGGTCCGCTACTGCGGCCAACGGCTGGATCCAACTCGGCAACTCGACGACCGGACAGGGCAACGGGACGCTCTCGTTTACCGTCGATCGCAACGTGGACCCGTCCGTCCGCAAGGGCACCATCACTGTCGGCTCCCAGCAGGTTGAACTGATTCAGGAGGCCGCTCGGTGTGTATTCACGATCACCCCAGCTGCCGGTGTGATCGGCGCGGTTGGCGGCCCAGGGACGCACACGGTCACTGCCAGCAGTCCGCAATGCGCGTGGACGGCCCGCAGCGAGGTCGACTGGATGTCGATCGGTGACGGCGCGCAAGGCAGCGGAAACGGCCAGGTACGCTACCAAGCACGCCCAAACAGCGGAGCCGCCCGGACCGGCACGCTGACAATCGCCGGCCAGACGGTCGTGATTACGCAAGGAGACGGCTGCAGCTACACGCTGCAACCAGGGTCCGCAGACATCGGCCAGACTGGCGGAACGGGACGAGTGGCGGTGAACACGTCTCCGGGCTGCACCTGGACCGCGACGTCCGCGGCGCCGTGGGTCGCGGTCTCTGCTGCAAAAGCGACCGGAGCCGGCGCCTTTACATTCAGCGTCGACGAGAATGCGATGGGCGTTCCGGCGAGAACTGGCAGCATCATGGTGGCGGACCAGACGTTCAGAGTCGATCAAGCGCCCGGGCCGCCGTGCACCTACACTCTGACCGGTAACATCCAGTGGTTCCCACGGGCCGGCGCGCCGTGGAGCTTCCTGATCGCGACGGGAGCCTCCTGCGCGTGGACAGCCTTGCCAAGCGCACCATGGATCACGATTACCAGCCCATCGAATGGAACGGGAAACGGCCGCGTGATTTTCAACGTCGGTCCGAACCCCGCGGGAAATCCGGGCCGGGCCGGAACGATCACCGTCGGCAATTCGGTCTTTACTGTCGATCAGAACGCGATCTACTGATCGGCTCCTCTACGCGCGGCGGCCCCACAGCGAAACGTGATCACGTCCGGCTGATGCCGGACACTACGGGGATCACGGTCCGCCCTGAACGCGGACACTACCGGAATGTGTGGCAGTACCCGACCATCGCAGTCAGACAAGAGTCGCAAGCGACGTGGCCGTCCGTACTTCTCACTTCTAACTTCTGACTTCTAACTTTTCACGCGCGAGCCGTTGTCGCGGCGCTCTACGTCGTGCCGCACCGCCTCAAAAACGGTGCGCGCGAGCTCCTGCGACACGCGCTCGCGGATGGCGCCGCACTCGACGAGCGTGGTGCCGTTGACCGCTTCGATCGCGACGTCCCAGCGGTCGCGCGCGATCCCTTCGGGGCGGTCGTCGAAGCTGGTCGGCTGACGGCTGGCGCCCTCCGGGTAACGGCGCGATACGCAGGCGGCAATTGGCGCGCCGTTGATCAGCACCCGCACGGCGACGATCAGATCCTTGTCGATCGAGCGCTCGCCGTAATAGAACCGTGAAGCATCTTCGCTGAACAACGTCAGGTCGCTGGCGTCGGGAATCTCGGCGATGATCGTGCGGCCGAGCGCCTGCTCGGAGTCGCGCGCCCGGTTGCGGCGCCGCCGGTACACCTGCAGCGTGGTGGCGAGGCTGGCGGCCGCCCCGAGCAGCGCCAGCGCGACCAGCGCGGCGAACAGGTCACGCATATCGGACTAGAATGCGTCGGTGCCCGACTGGCCCGAGCCGCTTGCGCGAGCGTATGCGGCATGCGAGGCGCTGGCGCGGTCGCACTACGAGAATTTTCCGGTGGCGTCGCGCCTGTTGCCCGCGCAGATGCGTCCTCATGTCGCGGCGGTGTATGCGTTCGCGCGCGTTGCCGACGACATCGCCGACGAAGGCGCGCTGCCGGCGACGGAGCGTCGCGTCCAGCTCGATGCCTGGCAGCGGCGGCTGCACGCCGCCGTCAACGTCGAGGCGGTTGAAGGCGCGCCCCACGAGCACGAAGATCTCATCGTTGCCGCGGTGGCGCATTCGATTCGATCGCTCGATCTGCCGATCGCGTTGTTCGACGATCTCGTGAGCGCGTTCGGTCAGGATACCATGACGACCCGCTACGCTTCGTGGACCGAGGTGTTCGACTACTGCCGCCGCTCCGCCAACCCGGTCGGACGACTGGTGCTGCGGATCGCCGGCGTGCGCGGCGATGCGATCGAGCAATCGTCCGACGCCTTGTGCACGGCGCTGCAGCTCGCGAATTTCTGGCAGGACTTCGGCCGCGACTGGCGCAGCGGCCGGTTGTACGTGCCCGGCGACGTGCAGACCGCGTCGGGCGCGAGCGAACGCGAGCTGAGAGAAGCGCCGACGGGTCCGCTGTCGGCGGCGTGGGCGGCGGCGCTCGCGCAGTGCGTTGCCGTCACGCGCGAGCGGTTTGCTGCCGGACGTGCGGTGTGCGACGGCGTTCGCGGCCGCCTCCGCTACGAGCTGCGCCTCACCTGGCTCGGCGGCCAACGCATCCTGGAGCGCGTCGAGCGTGCCCGTCGCGATCTGCTCACCTACAGGCCGACGCTGCACGGCAGCGACGTGCCGCTGCTTCTCTGGCGCGCGATGCGCTGGCCGGCGCACGCCTGATGGCGCGGAAAACCAGCTTCTACTACTCGTTTCTCGTGCTGCCGGCCGAGCAGCGCCGCGCGATCATCGCCGTCTGGGACTTCTGCCGTGCCGTCGACGATGCGGTGGATGAAGAAGGCGGAGGAAACGGTCTGCCGACCGGCGCGGCCGCGGTCGCTTTCTGGCGCGACGAGCTGGCGCGCGCCTTCGGCGGCGGCGCGCCGAGAACCGACCAGGCGCGACGGCTTCAGCCGCTGATCGCGCAGTTCGATCTGCCGCGGCAGGCGTTCGAGGACGTGATCGACGGCGTGGCGATGGATCTCGATACCACCCGCTACGAGACGTTCGACGATCTGGTCGAGTACTGCCGGCGCGTCGCGTCGGCCGTCGGCCTGATTTGCATTCGGATCTTCGGCTGCCGAGACGAAGGCGCCAGCGCCTACGCCCTGAACCTTGGCATCGCGCTGCAGCTCACCAACATTCTCCGCGACGTCAAGGACGATCTCGCCCGCGGCCGCGTCTACCTGCCGCTCGAAGACCTGCGCGCGTTCGGCTGCACGGTGGACGATCTGGCCGCCGGCGTGACGACCGATTGCGTCCGGCGGGTGATCGAATTCGAGTGCCGGAGGGCGCATCAGTTCTACGATCGCGCCAGGCAGGCGCTGCCGCCGGCGGATCGCAAACGCCTGGTCGCGGCCGAGATCATGCGCGCCGTCTATTCGGAGACGCTGCGGCGGATCGAACGGAGCGGCCACGACGTATTCGCCGCGCGCGCGCGCGTGCCGAAGCCGCGGCAGGCGCTGATCGCGCTGCGGCAATGGCTATGGACGTGATCCAGACATGAACAGCTACGACATCGTCGTTGTCGGCGCGGGATTCGCCGGGCTCAGCGCGGCGGCGCGGCTGGCGCGCGGCGGCGCGCGCGTCCTCGTCGTCGAAGCACGCGGACGGCTCGGCGGCCGGGCCACGGCATTTCCCGATCGCGACACCGGCGAGCTCGTCGACAACGGCCAGCACGTCCTGCTCGGCTGCTACACCGAGACGTTCGAGTTCCTGAACGATATCGGCGCCGCCGATAACGTCCGTACGCCGCCGCAGCTCGCGGTCACGATGATCGATCGATCCGGTCATCGCTCGCGCCTGTCGTGTCCGTCGCTGCCGCCGCCGTTTCACCTGCTCGCGGGCATCTTCGAGTGGGACGCGCTGTCGTGGCGCGATCGCGTGTCAGTGGCCGGCATGGCGACGCCGTTGAAAAACGCGCGGCGAGAGCTGCAGGGCGGCGCGACCAAGGCGGCCTCGCCCGGCGAGACGGTGGAGAACTGGCTGGTGCGCAACGGCCAGACGCCGCGGCTGCGCGAGCTCTTGTGGGATCCGCTGGCGCTGGCGGCGCTCAATCAACCGCCAACCGAGGCGGCGGCGCCGCCGTTCGCGCGCGTGCTCGCGGAAATGTTCGGATCGGACCCGCGTGCGGCAGCGATTGCGCTGCCGACAAAACCGCTCCACCTGATGTACGCGGAGCCGGCGCGTGAGTACATCGAGAAGCACGGCGGCGAAGTGCGTTCCGGCGCCACGGCTCGCGTGCTCACCAACGATGCCGGCGATGCGGTCACCGGTGTCGACGCCGGCGGCGGGCGCGTCGCCGCCGGCTGCGTGATCTCGGCGGTCCCGTGGTTCGCCTTCGGCGAGCTGTTCGAGCGCGAGCCGCCGCTGCTCTCCGGCACGATCGACCGCGCGCGACGTATGACGTCGTGTCCGATCGTCACGGTCAACATCTGGTTCGACCGTCCCATCCTCGACGAGCCGTTCGTCGGGCTGCCGGGACGGACGATGCAGTGGGTGTTCGATAAGCGATTGGTGGTCGGCGACTCGGCCGGACATCTGTCGCTCGTGTCGAGCGGCGCCGCCGCGATCGCGGCGCGTTCGAACGAGGAATTGATCCGGCTCGCCCACGACGAGCTCGTCGATGCCATGCCACAGGTGCGCGAGACGAAGCTGCTCCGCGCGACGGTGATTCGTGAACCGCGCGCAACCTTTTCGCTTGCCCCCGGCCAGCCGCAGCGGCCGTCGGCCGAGACGCCGGTCAAGGGTTTGTTCCTCGCCGGCGACTGGATCGACACGGGCCTGCCGGCGACGATCGAGAGCGCGGTGCGGTCCGGCCACCGCGCCGCCGAGCTCTGTCGGCGCGTCTCGGGGCTTGGGGCTGGGGGCTAGCCGTGACGCACGTCTGCAGCGAGCCCCTGGCCCCCAGCCCCGACGAGTGAGGTATGAAGCGCGTCGTCGTTCATTACAAGGAGCTGGCGCTCAAGGGCAAGAACCGACCGTGGTTCATACAGCTGCTCGTCCGCAACATGAAGGTGGCGCTGGCGGGCCTGCATGTGATGTCGGTGCGATCGATCATGGGCCGCATCGAGCTGGAGCTGGGCGACGACACGCCATGGGACGAGCTGCGCACGCGGCTGTCACGCGTCTTCGGCATCGCCAATTTCTCGCACGCCAATCGCGGCCCGCACGATTTCGCGGCGCTGGCCGCGGCGATTCTCGAGGATCTCGGCGATCGCCACACGGCGTCGTTCCGCGTATCGGCGACGCGCGCCGACAAGCGGCTGCCGTTCACGTCGCCGCAGGTCGAGCGCGAAGTCGGCGGCCTGATCAAGGAGGCGACCGGCTGGCACGTCGACCTCGAGCGCCCGGCGCTGACGATTCACCTCGAGATGCTGTCGGACGGCGCGTTTTATTTCTTCGGCAAGGAGCCGGGCGCCGGCGGGATGCCGACCGGGAGCGGCGGCCGCGTCGCATGCCTGCTGTCGGGCGGCATCGATTCGCCAGTCGCCGCGTACCGCATGATGCGTCGCGGCTGCAGCGTCGTCCTCATTCATTTTCACAGCTACCCGATCCTGTCGCGCGCCTCGCAGGAGAAAGTGCGCGAGATCGCGGCGCTGTTGACGCGGCACCAGCTGCGCGCGCGGCTGCTGCTCGTCCCGTTCGGCGATCTGCAGCAGCAGGTGGTGCTCGCCGTGCCGCCGGACATGCGCGTCGTCATCTACCGGCGGCTGATGCTGCGGATTGCCGAGCGGCTGGCGCGCCGCACGCACGCGCGCGCGCTCGTCACCGGCGAGGTGATCGGGCAGGTCGCGTCCCAGACGCTCGACAACATGACGGCGATTGCGCAGGCGACCGAGCTCGAGATCCTGCGGCCGCTGGTCGGCATGGACAAAGACGAAATCACCGCCGAAGCCGAGAAGATCGGGACCTATCCCATCTCGGTCATTCCGGACCAGGACTGCTGCACGCTGTTCACGCCGAAGCATCCGGTGACCCGCGTGAAGCTGCCGGACGTGCACGCCGCAGAGCAGGCGCTGCCAGTCGCCGAGATGGTTGCAGCCGCTGCCGCCGCGGCGTCGAGCGAGCTCTTCCGGTTCCCCGGTGCGGTGCTAGAATCGAAATCCTCTATTTTTCGAGGTGACGCCCATGGCGATGGCCACTAGCACGTCCAAGCTCGAAGACATCCTTGGCGCCGACGCGGCGCCGTTGCTGCAGCATCAGTGCAAGACGATCCCGAAAGAGCAGCTGCATCTGCCGGGCCCGGATTACGTGGAGCGGATCTACAGCGGGTCGGATCGGCCGGCGCGGGTGCTGACGAGCCTGCAGTCGCTGCTCGATCACGGCCGCCTCGCCGGCACCGGCTACGTGTCGATTCTGCCTGTCGACCAGGGCATCGAGCACTCGGCCGGCGCGTCGTTCGCGCCCAACCCGGCGTACTTCGACCCGGAGAACATCGTCAAGCTCGCGATGGAAGGCGGCTGCAACGCCGTCGCCTCGACGCTCGGCGTGCTCGGATCGGTGGCGCGCAAGTATGCGCACCGGATTCCGTTCATGCTCAAGTTCAACCACAACGAGTTCCTGTCCTATCCGAACAGCTACGACCAGATCCGCTTCGCGAGCATCAAGCAGGCGTTCGACATGGGCGCGATGGCCGTCGGCGCGACGATCTATTTCGGATCGGAAGA
>Ga0075435_100002653_pt1 | contig 11929 bp, 9 predicted proteins | sample RhiMethybrSRZTD4_FD_75302 | JGI IMG/M metagenome (GOLD analysis project Ga0075435, IMG submission 75302) | Populus rhizosphere microbial communities from Tennessee, USA - Rhizosphere MetaG P. TD hybrid SRZTD4 | ecosystem: Host-associated > Plants > Roots > Rhizosphere > Soil | place: USA... | reverse complement strand
CCGACGAACACTGCCACGCCGAGCACGATGCCGGCGGTCGTCAGCATCGTGCGCAGCACGTGCTTGCGGAAGTACGGCCACGAGATGAGCCGCAGCAGAATCATCGCCGTGCGGCTTCGGGCGCCAGCGGCGGCGCCGCGGTTCGACGGATGTCTTCGACGATGCGGCCGTCGCGGAGTGCGATGGTGCGCTCGCAGCTTTCGGCGACCTTCATGTCGTGCGTGACGATGACGACCGTGGACGCCAGCCGGCGATGGAGATCGCGGACGAGCGCAAGGATCTCGTCGCCGGTGCGCGTGTCGAGATTGCCGGTGGGTTCGTCGGCGAGCAGGATTGGCGGATAGACGGACAGCGCGCGTGCGATCGCGACGCGCTGGCGCTCGCCGCCGGAGAGCTCATCCGGCAGATGATCGAGGCGATGCGCGAGCTGGACGAGGGTCAGCAGCTCGCGCGCGCGGTCGTCGACTTTCTTTCGCGGCCAGCCGCGCAGGTGGAGCGGCAGACCGACGTTCTCGAGGCAGGAGAGCGTCGGGAGCAGGTTGAAGAACTGGAAGATGAAGCCGATCTTGTCGCGCCGCACGCGCGTCAGGGCATCGTCGGTGAGTCCGCTGAGCGGTTCGCCGTCGATGCGGACGTCGCCGGCGGTCGGGCGGTCGAGTCCGCCGACCAGGTTGAGCAGCGTCGATTTCCCGGAGCCGGAAGGACCGATGACGGACACCATCTCGCCGCGCGGGATGGTGAGGCTGATGGCGTCGAGGGCGACGACGTCGCGTTTACCGGCGAACCGTTTGGTGACGCCGGCCAGCTCGATCATCGTCGCCGTTCGGCCGGCGGCGGCGACAGGCATGGCCGTATTCTGTGAACACGTTCGCGGGTTGTATCCACTGAAGTCGTATTGGTGACAACAAGCGTGCGAGCCCGATCTTCAGGCCGCGACAACGGAGCGGCCCGGCAGTGGTTTGGCATGGACACACCCCGAGAGGAGTCGAATTGCGGCGAGTTTCCAGCAAAGTGGCCGCGGACCGCGGCCGTCAGACTCCTCACGTGCCGCCAAATCCGACCGTCACCTCGCCGTCGTCGACGATGACCGGCACCGCGCGCCGCCCCTTGGTGAACTCCAGCATCCGCTGCAGTTCGGCCTGATTCTTCTTGACGTTGATGTACTGGAATTCGACATGCCGCCGCTGGTAGTCGTCACGGGCGGCTTGCGTATACGGTCAAGTGTCCTTGCCGAAGATATAGACCATACCCAATTGTAACGAGTCTCACACCAGTCTCCACATCACTGCTCACTCCAGTCTGAGGCTCGAGTGTGGACACCGGTGACGCGTTCGGGCGCGGTACAATACCGGACCACCGTGGACGTCCGGACCGCCGGCTCTGACAGCTTCACGCCCGACGAAACACGCGCGCTCGCGCCGTACTTCACCAACACCGATCGACCGGTGTTCGCGCTGACCAATCTGCCCGAAACCGTCAAAGGCGCGTTGTTCGCGCGCTACTCGCGCTCCGCCAAATCGGTCCGCCGCCTCTTCCTCGACGAGTTTCTCGGCGACATCGATCGGTCCGGCGTCCCGCCGACCAGCGCCGTCGGCACCGCGCGCGCCGACAAGCTCTACGCGCGCGTCCTCAGCGAGTACGGCGACGATTCGGTCGCGCAGCTCGGCGGCGCTCACGTCGCCTGCGAGGGCGTCTCGAACGTGCTGACGAAAGTGCTCGAGTGGGGACGCCTGATGGCGTACCTCGAGCAGTCGACGCGATACGTGCCGTACACCGACCGGCCCAACGGCCGCTGGAAGTATCACGTGCCGGCGGAGCTCGATCGATCGCCGCTCGGCGACGCATACATCCGCACGCTCGACCACGCGTTCGAGACCTACGCGCGATGGATTCCCGCGATGGAATCGCATTTCCGCGCGAAGTATCCGAAATCGCCCGAAGATTCCGAGGGCGTCTACAAATCGGTGATTCGCGCCAAGGCGCTCGACACGCTGCGCGGACTGCTGCCGGCGGCGACCACGTCGAACGTCGGTCTCTTCGGCACCGGCCAGGCATTCGAGGCGCTGCTGCTGCGGATGTTCGCGCATCCGCTCGACGAAGTCCGCGACTGCGCCCAACAGATCCTCACCGAAGTCCGCAAGGTGATCCCCGCATTTCTCGCGCGGATCGATCAGCCGGATCGCGGCGGCCGCTGGATCGGCTATCTCGCCGACACGCGCCGCGAGTTCGCCGCGGTCGCGCGTCCGTTCATCGACGATCTCGCGCCCGACCCGCGCGGCGAGGTCACGCTCACCGACTTCGATCCTGATGGCGAGCTGAAAGTCGTCGCCGCCGCACTCTACTCGGTGTCGGCGCTCCCCGACGATCAACTCCGCGACGCGGCGCGACAGCTGTCCGCAGACGAGCGCGCGGCGCTGCTGCGGGCGTACGTCGGCCGCCGCGCCAATCGACGCCACAAGCCGGGACGCGCGTTCGAGCGGACCAGCTATCGCTTCGACGTTCTCGCCGATTACGGCGCGTTTCGCGATCTCCAGCGCCATCGTCTGCTGACCCTCGAGTGGCAGCCGCTCAGCACGCGCCACGGCTACGTCGAGCCGGCCGCGATCGAGGAAGCCGGGGCGCTCGACGACTGGCGCGCGGTGATGGATCGGTCCGCGGATCTCTACGAGCAGCTCCAGTCGCACCAGCTCGCCGACGTCGCGCCGTACGCCGTCGTCATGGCGTATCGCGTCCGGTTCTACATGGAGATGAACGCGCGCGAAGCGATGCACGTGATCGAGCTTCGAACCTCGCCGCAGGGACATCCGTCGTACCGGCGCGTCTGCCAGTCGATGCATCGCGCGATCGCGGAGGTCGCCGGGCATCGTGCGATCGCGGCGGCGATGCAGTTCGCCGATCACTCAGAGGTGGAGCTGGAGCGGCTGCAGTCGGAGCGGCAATTGGAGCGGAAGCGACTCTCGGGACGATCGTAGGCCCGTGCCTTCCGCCTTCGCGACAGCGACGGCGGACACGTCAGGCGCGGCGATTTGCGGGCCTGAAGGGCGCCCGACGAGTGCCGCACGGCTTGGCTGTCAGTCGCGTCCGTCTTTCGTCCAGTAGCGTGAGTACTCGTCGAGGTAGGTCAGCGTCTCGAAGGACCGCATCCGATCGAAGAAGAGCACGCCGTCGAGGTGATCGGTTTCGTGCTGGATGACGCGCGCGGGAAAATCGTGCGCGCGCAGCTCGATGCGATCGCCTTTCCGATCGTAGGCGCGGACGCGGATCTCGCGCGCACGCGGCACGCGGCCGCGGATGTCGGGAATGCTGAGGCACCCCTCCCAGTCCTCGACCACGTCGCCGCCGACGACGGCGATTTCCGGATTGATGAGCACGACCGGCTCTGCCTCTTCGCCCTCCTCGGCCGAGTCGAGCGCGGCGACGAAGATGCGCACGCTCTCGTGGACCTGCGGCGCCGCGAGGCCGACGCCGTGATACTCGACCATCGTGTCGATCATGTCGTCGATCAGCCTCTGGGTCGCGGCGTTCTTGATCTCGGCTTTGTCCAGCGCCCGCGCTTTCGCACGCAGCACGGGATGCCCCATGCGTGCGATCTTCAGAATAGACATGCGAAAATTGTAGTGTGAATCATCTGCACCCGCACGACGACTCGCACGCCTACCGCTTCTGTCCGCGGTGCGGCGGCGCGCTCGAGCGGCGGGTGCTGAAGACAACCGAACCGACGCGTCCCGTCTGCACCGCCTGCGGATTCGTGTTCTACATCGATCCCAAGATCGCGGTCGGCACCATCATCGAGACGTCGAACCGCGGCCTGGTCCTCGTCCGCCGCGCGATCGATCCCGGCTACGGCAAGTGGGTGTTCCCCGGCGGCTACGTCGACCGCGGCGAGACGCTGACCGCCGCCGCCGTTCGCGAGGCGCGAGAAGAGTGCGGCCTCGACGTCCGCCTCGACGCGCTCGTCAACATCTACTCGTATCCGGGCCGCGCACCTGTCATCGTCGTCTACGCCGCGACCGCCATGGGCGGCGAGCTCTGCAGCGACGAGGAATGTCTCGAAACGATGGTGTTCGACCGCGAATCGATTCCCTGGGACGACCTCGCGTTCAGGAGTACGCACGAGGGTCTTCGCGATTTCCTGAACGGCTTCCGCCATCCTGTGCGCGAGTGAGCTGAACCGTAATCGCGGTCGCTCCATCCTGCACGAACTCGAGTGCACCGATACGTCACAAGAGTGCAGGTTGGCCGTCAACCTGCACTGGCAGCCGACAGCTCGCGCATTTTCTCAGTAAAAACTCGGTTCTCTCGGTTTCCCGCGCACAGGATTGTGCGCACCCAGACAGGTTTGTAATGACCAAGGTACACACACTGATCGCCTCGCTCGGCGTGGTCACGCTCACCGCGGCGTGCGGCTTCGAGCACTCGACGAACGTCATCGCGCCGACGGCGCCGACGACGAACACCAGCACGACGCCCAGCGCGCCTTCGATGATGGGCGTGTGGACATCGAACGCGTTGCCCGCGGGCGTGCCCGATCCCGGCAGCTGCGGCAACTTCCAGTTTCAGGTGAGCGACCAGAACGCGACGTCGATCTCCGGATCGTTCACCGCGGAATGCGGTGGCGGCGTGACCATCTCCGGTGCGGGTCAGGGTCAGCTCAACGGCGCCGCGGTCACGCTCACGGTCCGCGGCAACGCGAGCGGATCGCTCTTCCCGGGCGGCTGCGCGTTCGACCTCACGGCGAACGGCAATGTCGAAGACAACGGCTACGCGCTTCCTCTGAGCTATCAGGGCACGACGTGCCTCGGTCCGGTTCACGGCAACACGACGCTGCGCCGGCCGCAGCCTCAGGCGCCCGCACCCACTCCGCCGCCTCCGGCTCCCGAGCCTGAGCCGATGCCGGAACCGACGCCGGCGCCGCCTTCCGCTCCCGACGGATTCAATCTCAACGACGTGCGCATCGTAGGCGGCAGCCCCGACGTCCGCGGCTGGGCGATCACCTCCGACATCACCTCGATCGGATTCGGCGGCGGCAGCTTCCACATCGATCACACGCGGCGTTGCGGATGGCCCGGCGTCGACATCGGCGGGGCACTGCAGGAATCGACGATCTGGGTCTTCGAACGCATCAACGGTCAGTGGTACGGCACCGGCGGCGAGCGTCTACGTCCCTGCCAGACGGACAAGGGTCTCGGCAGTCCCGGAGATATCGCGAACGGCTGGTTCTACAACGCGTTCTGGGCGCCATTCAACGGTCATCAGCCGGCGCCTGGCGAGATGGTCGGGTTCATGATCACCGCGGGGTCGACGCGCGCGGACAACAACGCACCCGTTCACGAGCGCACCCGCATCGTGATGATTCCGTGGCCTGGCGCAAACGGCGGCGGCAGCTGGAATCAGGGTTCGTTTGCCTGGATTGAGTAAGTAGCAGACGCCGAACATCAGTCAGACGAAGCGGGCCGGCAGCCCAGGTGAACCCTGAGCGGCCGGCCCTTTTTTTGTCTAAGATGTGCGGATGCCACGAATCGCTCTTGCCGCCATCCTTCTCATCGCGGCCGGCACGCTGTCGTCCGACGTCGTCGCGGCCGGTAAACAGACGCAGGCACGCCGTGAACCCGACATGTGCGTCGTCCCGGCCGGATCGCAGCCGCTTCTTCCGGCGAAGCTGCTGCCTGGCATGGGCGACTCGACGCGTTTTGCGGTCACCACCAAATCCGAAGAGGCGCGCCGGTTCTTTCAGCAGGGCCTCTCGCAGATTCACTCGTTCTGGTTCATGGAGTCCGAACGCTCGTGCGCACAAGCGGCGCAGCTCGATCCCGACATGGCGATGGCGCACTGGTGCATCGCGCTCAGCGCGGCCAGCGATTACCGTCCGGCGTTCCAGTTGATGCGCAACAACGCGAACGCCGGCGCCGGCCGCGGAGCCGGCGCGGCGCTCGAGGCATCAGGCGACGCGGTGGCACGCACGACGAACGGCGCGGCGGTGAACCCGCAAATCCGCGCGCGCGAGGCGATCGCCAAAGCGATGGCGCTGCGCGACACGGTCACCGATCGCGAGCGTCTCTACATCGAAGCGCAGGCGGCGCGTCGCGCAGCGGGCAGCAAGGAGGATGCGGACGCTGCCTACATCGCGGGATTGCGCAAGCTCGTCGCCGCGTATCCGGACGATCTCGATGCCAGGTCGATGCTCGGCCTCGCGATCTCCAACGGATTCGAGCCAGTGAGCAAGGAGCCGCGCGCGCACACGATGGAAGCGATCCAGCTGCTCGAAGAAGTCGTCGCCAGGGACGACACCCACTTCGGCGCGCACCATTACCTGATTCACGCGTACGAAGGCAGTAAGACGCCCGAGAAAGCCTGGCACGCGTGCGAGCGTTACGCACAGCTCGTCTCCAACATCCCGCACGCGCTGCACATGCCTGGACACATTTACGCGCAGAGCGACAAGATCCAGGAAGCGATCGCGGCGTTCACGGCCGCGGCCGAAAACGAGCTCACCTGGATCAACGCCGACACGCTGTATCCGACCGGCCATCACGGCCACAACGTGCACTTCCTGATTCAGTCGCTGAATCTCGGCGGGCGCTATCAGGATTCGATGGCGCGGGTGCAGCACCTCCTGACATTCAAGGAGAACCCGCGCGAGCGGAGTGGCAACCTGCAGACCGGCCCGTGGCGGCAGGGCTACTTCGGTTTGATCAAGACGGTCGTCCGCTTCGAGAAATGGAACGAGATTCTCGACGGCACGACCATCCCCGTCTACGACAAGCCGGAGCAGAATGCGTGGCGGCACTGGGCGATTGGCCTCGCGCAGGCCGCGACGGGTCAGATCGACAAGGCGAAGGTGACGCTCGCCGAGATGCAGAAGGATCTCGAAGGCGTCACCTCGGCGAGGGAGCCGATCAGCATCGGCGCGCAGGAGCTCGAAGCGGCAATCGCGGCGCGTGGCGGCGACCGCAAGAAGGGCGACGAGCTGTTCCGCAAAGCGGCGGATCGGGAGGCGGCGATGCTCTACACCGAGCCGCCGTCCTATCCGCGGCCAGTCGCCGAAGGCTGGGCGAACGTCGCGCTGGCGCTCGGCGATTTCGCGACGGCGGAACACGCGTACCGTGAGACGCTCGGACGCGAACCTGGCAGCGGCCGCGCCTTTTTCGGCCTCGCCGTTTCACTCGACGGCCTCGGCAAGTCGTCTGACGCGCGCGAGGCGCGCAGCCGCGCCGCGAAAGCATGGGCGAACGCGGATGCGGATCTGCCGCAGGTGCAGAAGCTGCGGGTGTCGACGGCTGCACAGTAAGCTCTCCACCACGGAGGACACGAAGGACACTGAGAATAGAAAGTAAAGTCTTTCCTCGGTGTCCTCCGTGTCCTCTGTGGTGACTATTTTTGGAGGGCCGCCTCGACGAGATCTCCCAGCTGCTTCGGCGTGAAGTCCTTGCCTTCAACTGTCGCCGCGAGGCGGCCCTCACGATCGATGACGGCCGTCTGCAGCGAATGCGTGATCATCCCTTCTTCAGCCCAGTACTGAATCCCGAACGCATTGCAGACGCGTTCGATGTTCGCCGGATCGCCGGTCAGGAAGTACCAGCCGGGTCCACCCGCGCGCTCTGACGCCGCGTAGCGCGCCAGCGTCGCGGGCGTGTCGAACTTCGGATCGAAGCTGATCGTGAGGAGCACGAGATCGCGACCCATGTGTGCCGCGAAGCGATCGCGCACCACGCGGAAATTCTGGACCATCCTCGGGCAGTAATCGGGCAGCGGACAACGCGTATAGATGAACGTGACGGCGACGACTTTTCCCTTCAGCGACGACAGCGCGATGCGCCGGCTCTCCTGGTCGGTCAGCTCGAAGTCAGGCAGCGGCGATCCGACTGGCACGAGCCGCGGCGCCGCCGGCGTCTGCTGCAGTCCCGCGTCCACCGGCGCGGCGGACACGACTTCGATCTCGTCCACCCACGATCGATCGCCCTTCACCGCGAGACGGAACTTGACGCGATCGCCGGCAATGAGTTTCTCGCGGCGCGCGGCGCCTTTGATGTCGAACGGCATGACCATCGCGTCCATGTAGCCCGGAAACGCGTCATGGGAGATGGTCACCGTCGAGGGCGGATCGGTTTTGAGCACCAGGCCGGTCGTCGTGTAGTGATGCGCACAGCCGGCCGTGACAACGCCCCAGCTCAACACCGCCAAGCCGCGAGCCCACGAAGACAGGAAACCACGAACACACGAAACCGCGAAGCCACGAAAACACGAAAACGTTTCGAGGTTTCGTAGGCTCACCGGCCGGCCTCAATCGGCGAGGCCTTCGGCCCGCTTGTCCGCCGTCGCGATTGCGCCGCCCGCGGCGCCAATCTCGGCGTCGCGATCGATCGGGATCGGCGGCGCCTCGACGAATTTCGCAACCATCGGCGCGGTGTTGGTGATCCTGAGCTGCTGCATGAGGAACACGAAACGATCTTCGAGCGACTGGCCGATCGCCCGCCGGACGTCGTCGCTCAGATCCCACAGACGCTTCTTGAACGTGCCGAGCGCTTTCTTGCGCGCGCGGTAGATGAACTGTTCGTCGGTGTCGTTCGGTTTGCGCTCTTCGGTCGCGTGCTCGCGCACCCACGCATAGATCTCAGCCTTGAGGTTCGCCGGAAACAGTGGATGCTCGTAGACGATGTTCTGGAACTCCGTCGCCAGGTGAATCTCGCAGGCGCCGGCGCGCGGGAAGGCCTCGAACGCGTCAGGCGGCAGCGTCGATGCCCCGTGCTGGACGGCGCCGGCCATCCCGTACTCCTGCCGAGCCACACGCGACAGCTCCGTGAGCGTCGCGAGGTCGATCTTCACGTCGGTCCGCACGGTGCCGTCCGGGTTGACGAAGCCGCCGTGCGCCGTTCCAGTCTGGACGCTGATCTTGCTGATGCCGGCGAGATTCGCGCCATGCTGTTTCAGCGCCGCGTCGTAGCCGCTCATGAACGCGCGCAGCTCGTGGACGTCCGAGTTCTTGCCGCCGACCTCACCAATCTCTCCGCCCACCGATATCGTCACGCCATCGGGCTCGTGCGCACGGACGAACGCCGTGAACTCGGCCGCCAGCGACGTGTTGAGCGCCTGCTGCTCGTCGAGCGTCGCCTTCTCGACATCGACGAGTGTGGACGAGTCGACGTCGATGTTCAGGAAGCCGGCGGCGATCTCTTCGGTAATGAGCGCGCGAAGCGCATCGAGCTCATCGTCCCGGTCGGCGCTGTGGTACTTTTTCGCGTTCACCTGAACGTGATCGCCCTGGATGAAGACGGGGCCGGTGAAGGTTTCGCGCAGCGCGGCGGCGAGCACGACGGCTGCGTACTCGTGCGGGCGCTGGTGCGTGTAGGCCATCTCGGAGCGAGAGATTTCGAAGATCAGCGCACCGGCGTTCAGCGCCTTCGCCGCGCGCACAACCGCGCGCGCGGTGTCGTACGCCAGTGTGCGAATGTTGAAGGCGGGGACGGTGAAGCCGCCGGCATCGCCGCGGCCGAGCGCGCCGTAGAGACCGTGAATCGATGCCGCACGAATGCCCGCGGCAGCGGCGAGGCTGCGGAGCTGCCAGCGAGCGGTGCCGCGCTCGACCGCGCCGTCGCCGAAGACCGCCGTCCGTACGAGCCGATCGATCGCCTCGCCGGTGACCGCGCCCGCCTCGACCATCGCCGGGATGCTCACCGCGTCAGGCGATCGTGATGTCGGGGTTCAGATACACGTCCTGGATGGCGTTCAACAGACGGACGCCCTCGTTCAACGGGCGCTGGAACGCCTTGCGGCCGGAAATCAGCCCCATGCCGCCCGCGCGCTTGTTGATGACGGCGGTCTTCACCGCTTCCTTCAGATCGCTTTCACCCGCCGACGCGCCGCCAGAGTTGATCAACCCGGCGCGGCCCATGTAGCAGTTCGCGACCTGATACCGCGTCAGGTCGATCGGGTTGTCGGTCGTCAGGTCGGAGTACACCTTCTTGTGCGTCTTGCCGAACTTGAGCGCGTTGTAGCCGCCGTTGTTCTCCGGCAGCTTCTGCTTGATGATATCGGCTTCGATCGTCACACCGAGGTGGTTCGCCTGACCGGTCAGATCCGCGGAGAGGTGATAGTCGATATCGCCTTGCTTGAACGCGGCGTTGCGCAGGTAGCACCACAGCACGGTGAACATGCCGAGCTCGTGCGCCTGCTGGAACATCCCGGTCACTTCCTGAAGCTGCCGCTTGGACTCTTCCGATCCAAAGTAGATGGTCGCGCCCACGCCCATCGCCCCCATGTCGAACGCCTGTCGAACGCTCGCGAAGCGGATCTGATCGAAGCTGTTCGGATAGGAGAGGAACTCGTTGTGATTGACCTTCAGGAGGAAGGGGATCTTGTGCGCGTATTTTCGCGCCACCGATCCGAGCACGCCCAGCGTCGACGCGACCGCGTTGCAGCCGCCCTCGATGGCCAGCTTGACGATGTTCTCGGGATCGAAATACATCGGATTCGGCGCGAACGAGGCGCCGGCCGAGTGCTCGATGCCCTGATCGACCGGGAGGATCGACACGTATCCGGTGGCCGCCAGCCGGCCGTGACCGATGAGCGCCTGCAGGCTGGTCAGCGCTCGCGTCGGGCGGTCGGTTGTGCCGTAGACACGGTCGATGATGTCGGGACCCGGGAGATGAAGGCTTTCTTTCGGGATCGTCTGGCAGCGATGCCGGAGCAGAGTGTCGGCATCCGCGCCGAGGATCGTTTCGATTTCGGAGAGTTGCGCTGCCGTTCCGGCCATCACTCGCCTCGTCTGAAAGGGTTAACGCGTTGCCTGGATCGGCAATTCTAGCAAAGGGAACCGGAACTCCTCCACGACGGCGGCGCCGGCCGCGGCGGCGACCATCTCGTCGATGGGCAGCGCCGCCTCGGCCTCGGCAACCTCCTCGTGGCGGACGCGCGTCGACGGATGCCGCGGCGTGAACAGCGTGCAGCAGTCCTGATCCGGAATGATCGAAATCGGGAACGTCCCGATGCGCTCGGCTTCCGCCGTGATTTCGTCTTTGTCCATGCCGACGAGCGGCCGCAGCACCTCCAGGCCGGCGACTTCCGCGATGGTCGTCATGTTCTCGAGCGTCTGCGACGCGACCTGCCCGATCACCTCGCCGGTCACCAGCGCCCGCGCGTGCCAGCGCCGCGCGATCCGCTCCGCGATGCGCAGCATCAGCCGCCGGTAGACGACGACGCGCAGCTCGGGGCGGACCGAGAGGACGACCTTCTGCTGCAGGTCGCCGAAGGGCACGAGCACCAGCCGCGATCGGAGCTGATACTTCGTCAGCAGCGCGGCGATCTCGCGGACCTTTTCCTGCGACGCGTACGACAGAATCGGATACGCGTGAAAGTGAATGAAGAGCACCGTGCAGCCGCGGCGCATCAGACGATACGCCGCCACCGGCGAGTCGATGCCGCCCGACAACAGGCAGGCGACGCGTCCACCGGTTCCTGTCGGCAGTCCCCCCGCGCCGCGTTCTTTGCCGAAGAAATAGAACGCGCCCTCCGGCAGCATCTCGATGTAAATCGTCAGCGCGGGGCGATCGAGATCGACGCGCCATCCTTTGGCGACCTTGATCAGGCCGCCCACTTCGCGCTCGACCTGCGGCGACGTGAACGGCAGCCGCTTGTCGGCGCGCGTCGCCGACACGCGAAACGATTCGGCCTGGCGGTCGCCGAGGTCGGCGAGGATGGCCGAGGCCAGCGCCTGGAAATCGTGCGAGCCCCTGCCCGCGTACGAGAAGTTGGCGATGCCGAAGACGGTGCGGATGCGATCGCGTACGTGATCCCAGACGGGATTCGGGTTTTGGGATTCGGGATTCGATAGCTCGATTTCGATGCGGCCCATGATCGAGCGGATCGACCGGACGCTCAATCCGGCGAGCGCGAACTTCAGATGACGCACCAGGAGCTGGATGAACCACGGGCG
>Ga0075435_100002651_pt1 | contig 11930 bp, 11 predicted proteins | sample RhiMethybrSRZTD4_FD_75302 | JGI IMG/M metagenome (GOLD analysis project Ga0075435, IMG submission 75302) | Populus rhizosphere microbial communities from Tennessee, USA - Rhizosphere MetaG P. TD hybrid SRZTD4 | ecosystem: Host-associated > Plants > Roots > Rhizosphere > Soil | place: USA... | reverse complement strand
GTGCCGCACGTACGCGCCGATGTACCGCCAGGTCACTCTCGCAGGACTGCGCCGTCTGCTCGCGCCGGGCGGCGGCGGCGGCGCGGCGCTCGATCACGGCGTGCAGTACGACGACGTGCGCGACGCGTGGAAGTACTACCTCGAACACGACAACAACGGACGCGGCGTCGTGCTCGTGGCGCACTCGCAGGGATCGTTCATCCTGTCGCGCCTGATTCGCGACGAGATCGACGGCAAGCCGATTCAGGGACGCCTCGTGTCCGCGATTCTGCTCGGCACGACGATCGCGGTTCCGAAAGGCAAGGACGTCGGCGGCTCGTTTCAGCACGTTCAGCTGTGCCACTCCGCCACGCAGACCGGCTGCGTGATCACGTTCGCATCGTTCCGATCGAACGTGCCTCCGCCTGCGAACACGCTCTTCGGCCGCGTGCCGGATGCGAATCTCGCCGCCGCGTGTACGAATCCCGCCGCGCTAGGCGGCGGCAGCGGAGAGCTGCACGCGTACCTCGACGCGAAGGGCGGCACGATCACGAGCACGACGCCGCCCAAACCGTGGGCGGCCGGCGAGCAGACGGTCGACACGCCGTGGGTGAGCGTGCCGGGACTGCTGACCGCGAAGTGCACGTCGAACGAGAACGCGTCAGGCTATCTCGAGGTCACGGTGCACGGCGATCCCAACGATCCGCGCGTCGACGACATCACGGGCGACATCGCCGCCGGCGGCAACGTGCTGGCGAACTGGGGATTGCATCTCATCGACGTCAATCTCGCCATGGGCAATCTCGTGGACATCGTGGCGGCACAAGCGAAGGCGTTTAAGGCGAAATAGCGCGCGGGCACCAGCGTGGCATCCGACGCGACGCGTCATCTGTGACGCGTGATTTCCGCGCTGTTCGTTCCAAACGATCGGCCGAGCGCTTCGACCTCGCGTTCCAGCTTTGGAACGCTTCGGGCCGCTTCGCGGCGGATGACGAGATCGAACGGCGGGCTCGCGAACAGCTGGCGGAGCGCGGAGAACGGCGCGAGGCTTTTCGGCACGTAGGTTCGCGGCCTGCGCCGCTCGATCGCGTCGACGATGGCGGCGGCGCACGCGTCGAGGGACGTGATTCGACCGAACGGACCGGGCAACCGGCGCAGCATCTCGCCGAACGTCGACAGATCGGATTGCGCGTCGCGGACGAGATCCGTGTCGATCCAGCACGGATGCACGGTTCCCACCGCCACTCCTTTGTGCTCCACCTCGTAGCGCAGCGCGTTTCCGAACTGCTCGACGCCGCTCTTCGTCGCCGCGTACACCGCGAGACCGGGCAGCGGACCGAACGAGGCCGCTGACGACATGAGCAGCATGTAGCCTTGCCTCGCGGTGACGTGCGGCAGCGTCGCGGCGACCGTTCGCACGACGCCGGTCAGGTTGACGTCGATGACGCGGGCGAGCGCGGCGACCGGTGTCGTCGCCACCGTGCCGACGGCCGCGATCCCCGCATTGGCGACGACGACGTCGAGGCCGCCGAAGCGGCGGACGCTTTCGTCGACGGCATGATCGAGCGCCGACTGATCGGTCACATCACATTTGAACCACGCGTGGCTCTCGCCGAGCTCATGCGCGACGGCGGCCAGACGATCCGGTTCGAGGCCCACGAGCGCGACACGCGCGCCGCGCGCCGCGATCGCCCGTGCGACGTGCGCGCCGATCCCGCGTGCGGCGCCGGTGATGAACACGGACTTTCCCTGAAGGGAATACGTCATCGGCGCAACAGATTACCCCAGTCACGCGCGATGTCGAGCATGACGCGCCGCGCTGCGGAACAGATGCCGGTGAGATGAATGAAGCCGTGGCCGAGATCGGGCGCACGTCTGATTTCCACGGGCGTGCCGGCCGCGCCGAGCGCGCGCGCATACTCTTCACCCTCGTCTCTCAGCACGTCGAAGCCGGCGACGACGACGAGCGCGGGCGGAAGATTCGAGAGATCTTGCGCACGGAGAGGAGACAAACGCGGATCGTCGCGGCGCGCGCCCGTATCGCCGACGTAGCAGCGATAGAACGCGTCGCAGTCGGCCATCGTCAGCACGAACGTGTCGCCGAACAGATCGTGCGACCGCCGGCGCGTGCCCATGTCGGTTGTCGGATAGATGAGCAGCTGGGCAAACGGCGGCGTCGCTCCACTGCGCGTCCGGAGCAGCGACACGACCGCCGCGAGATTTGCGCCCGCGCTGTCGCCGCCGATCGCGACGCGATTGGGATCGGCGCCGAGCGCCGCCGCATTCACCTGCGCCCAGGTGAACGCCGCGCACGCATCGTCGACAGCCGCAGGGAACGGATGCTCCGGCGCGAGGCGGTACTCGACGCTCAACACGTGCGCGCCGCCGTGACGGCACACGATGCGGCACGGCTCGTCGTGCGTATCGAGATCGCCGATCACGAACCCGCCACCGTGCAGATAGACGACGAGCGGCGCGCCGGTGGGGCTGCCCGGCGAATAATGCCGTGCGCGCAGCGGGCCGCAGGCTCCGTCGATCTGCAGGTCGCGGACCGCGCCGACCCGCGTGACCGGACCGCGGAACACGTGCGTTTCACGGCGGTACCGCAGCCGTCCCGCTTCAATCGTCGGCTCCAGCAGTCGCGGCGCCCCGCGGGCGCGGGCGATGTGGCGCAGCAGCTGCGCCATCGCGTCGAAGCGCTGGCCGTCGATGGCGAGCGGCGCCTCGCGCGACAGCCGGAGTTTCACCGCGTCAGGACACATCGAGAGCAGGCGAGCGATCTGATACTCGATCGCGGCCCTGAAAGGGCCGCGCCACATCGGGGACTTCTCGGCCTGATGTGGGGCGTCTCTTTCGGGACCGGGCCCCATCGGGGACTTCTCGGCCTGATGTGGGGCGTCTCTTTCAGGACGGCGCCACATCGGGGACTTCTCGGCCTGATGTGGGGCGGCCCTTTCAGGGCCGCCGGCGCTAGACGGCATGAACGGCCGCCGGCGCGGCAGGAACATATTCCGCAGGATTGAAATTCGCAACGCGGCGGTAGTAGCGCCAGCTCGCGTCGGGCCACAGCGCGGAGTTGCGTCCCGTGCGATCGAGATACCAGCTTGCGCAGCCGCCCGCCACCCACACGGTGCCGCGCATGCGGCGGTCGACGGCGGCGACGTATTCGCGCTGCGCGTCGGCGTTCGGCTCGATTGCGCCGACGTGATGCCGATCCATGTATCGGAGCGCGCCGAGGAGATGGTCGATCTGTGCCTCGGTCATGTAGACGACCGAGTTGTGGCCGAGACCGGTGTTGGGTCCGAGCAGGATGAACAGATTTGGAAATCCGGCAACGGTCGTGCCGGCGAGCGCTTTCGGACTGCCCTGCCAGACATCGCTGAGCGTTGCGCCTTCACGTCCGCGGATGTGCGCGGCGAGCGGCGGATCCGTCGCTCGGAATCCGGTGCCGAAGATGATCGCGTCCACCTCGCGCTCGATGCCGTCGGCGGTGACGATCGATCGCTCGCGCACTTCCGCAATGCGATCGGTCACGAGCTCGACGTTCGGCTTGGTAATCGCCGGGTAGTAATCGCTCGAGATGAGCACACGCTTGCAGCCCATCGTGTAGTTGGGCGTCAATCGCGCGCGCAGCGCGGGATCGGCAACCGATTTCTCCAGATGGCGCAACGCGAGCGTCTGCACGCGCTGCATCATGCGCGGGTGCCGGAAGACGACGACCCAGATCTCGCGATACGCGTAAATGGCGAGTCGCGTGATCCGCTGCAGCAGCGGCACGCGCGCGTACAGCCGGCGCCGCCATTCCGGAATGGGACCGTCGGGACGAGGCATCACCCACGGAGCGGTCCGCTGGAACAGATGCAGCCTGGCAACATGCGGCTGAATTTCTGGAATGAATTGAATCGCCGACGCGCCAGTGCCGATGACCGCGACGCGGCGCTTCGTCAGATCAAAGCCGTGATCCCACTGTGCGGAATGAAACACGCGCCCTTCGAAGCGCTCGAGCCCGGGCACGTCCGGAATGACGGGCGAACTGAGCGGGCCGGTCGCCATGACGAGAACGTTTGCGGTAAAGATCCCGCGCCCGGTCTCGATGCGCCACGCCGCCGCGGCGTCGTCCCACTCGGCGGAGTCTACACGGTGATTGAAGCGGATGTGCGGCAGGACGCTGAACTCGCGCGTCACGCGCTGCAGGTACGCCCAGATCTCGGGCTGACGGGAGAACCGATACGTCCAGTTGGGTTCGAGCGCGAACGAGAGCGAGTAGAGATGCGATTCGACGTCGCACGCGCATCCCGGATACGTGTTGTCGCGCCACGTTCCGCCGACATCATCCGCGCGCTCGAAAATGACGAAGTCGTCGATGCCGGCCTGCTTCAACCGAATCGCTGCGCCCAGACCGCCGAACCCGCTCCCTATGATCGCAACCCGTGTGTGCACGTTGATTCAACGTCCTTCGGACTCTTCGTTCTTACGTGCCCGGTCGCGTCACCAGTGCCTGGTACACGAGATTCGGGAAGCGATCGCGGAAATCGCCGATCGTCGGCAGCATCTGAATCATCATCACGATGACGAGGCGCTCGGTTGGATCGACGCGGTACACGCTGCCGTACGCGCCGCCCCACCCGAACGAGCCGACCGAATCCATCCCGTTCGCGCCGTAGCGATCCGTCGTCTCGAACCCGAGGCCGAAGCCGAGTCCGCTCGCCGAATGCAGCGTGCCGACCTGATTGGTCGTCATCAGCTGCACGGCGCGAGGCGACAGGATCCGCACGCCGTCGACCGCGCCGCCGTTGCGGATCATCTCGAGGAACCGCGCGTAGTCGCGCGCAGTCGACAGCAGTCCGGCGCCGCCCGCGAAACTGCGCCGCGGACCGTCGACGTAGTTGCCCTGGCCTCTCGGGCCATCGGGCGCGCGCGCGATCTTGCCGTCGCTCCCGAGCGTGTACACCGTTGCGAGACGAGCGCGCTGCGCCGCCGGCAGGAAAAACTGCGTGTCCTTCATGCCGAGCGGCGCCGTGATGCGCGTACGGATGAACTCGTCGAGCGCCACGCCCGACGCGCGCTCGACGATGCAGCCGAGGATGTCGGTGTTGTAGCCGTACACCCACGCTTCGCCCGGCTGCGCCACGAACGGCAGCGACGCGAGCCGCTCCATAGTCGTGCAGACCGGCTCGTCCTTGTCCGCGGTGTACCAGCCGTAGCCGGCCGCAGGACCGAGTCCCTTCTGCTCGTACATCGACGCGACAGACGAGTTCGTGCCGTACGAGATGCCGGCGGTGTGCGTCAGCAGATCCTTGATGATGATCGGCCGCTTCGCCGGCACGATCGACACGTCCTGTCCGTTCTGAACGGCAACCGTCGTCTTCGCGAACTCCGGAATGAAGCGGCTTGCGGGATCGTTGAGCCCGAGCTTGCCCTCCTCCATCAGCGACAGGATCGCGACGCTGGTCAGCGCCTTGCTCTGCGACGCGATCCTGAAGATCGTGTCGGACGCCATCCTGCGGCCGGCCTCCTTGTCGCTCCATCCGATCGCACGCTCGTACACCGGCCTGCCGTCCTGCAGCACGAGGCCGACGATGCCGGGAATGCGGTTGTCGTCGACGTACTGCTGCACCGCGCGATCGATGCGCGCCAGACGATCCGGAGCGAGCGACGAAGTCGCCGCACTCGCAGCCGGCGATTGCGCCGTCGGCGTCCACGAGAACGTCGCGGCGAGCGACAGCGTCAGCGTGAGCAGCAGGACTGTTCTCTTCATGATGTCCTCGTGCTGATTTTGACGGAGAAGGGCGGGCGGGATCGCTGATGCGGGAAGGGCGAGGCGAAGCGCGCGGCGTTCCGCGCGGACCACGCGTCGATTGACGACCGATAAGACGACGACACCGCGTCGACCAGGCTGGCCGCCCTGGACATGACGCGGTGATTCTAACGGATGCTGTGCGACTTACGACCGGCTGGGGGCGCTGGCCGCCTTGAGCTTCATCTCGATTTCGCCGCGCCGGATGGAACACCACTCCTTGTGCTCGGCGATCGGCATGCCGCATTCCACGCACACCCGGATTCGCTGCTTTGGCGGCTCGTTTTTCCCGAACAGACGTTTCAACAGTGACATGCGGCCTCCGCGCGCTTGGTAATCGATACGTTAGACGGGGCGATTGGGTTCCCGGTTGATTCGTCGCGGCCCTGAAAGGGCCGCGCCACGTCTGAAGAGCTGATTCCGGCAGATGTGGCGTGGGCTTTCAGCCCCCGCGTCACCCCTGCCGTTTGAAAAGACCCGTAAAGGCGGCCTTACCCCGGACGTGGCCGGCCATGGCGGCGACGACGTTTGCACGCGTTTGCACAGGGGACGCGCCGACCGCCGGAACGTCGAGCATCGTGTCGAGGGCGAAGAGCTCGAACACGTAATGATGCACGGGACCGGCGGCGAGCGCGCCGGGACCACGGAAGTACGGACCAGTCGCGCTGATCTGACGCGTGCCGTCGGGCAGCTGAGCGCCGGCAGGGACGTGCTCGGCAAGGCTCATCGTCGTGGCCGGAAGGTTCCAGAGCATCCAGTGGAGCAGATCGTCAGTGCCGTTCCCGATCGCGGCGTCGACGTCGTGGACGATGAGCACGAAGCTCGCCGTGCCTTCCGGCACCGAACTCCAGGAAAGCGGCGGCGAGATCTCGCCGCCGACCTGAGTGTACTTCGCGGGGATCTGACCGCCGTCGGGCCATGCCTGCGAGGTCAGCGTCATCACCGGAATCGCGCCGCGTCCGCCGCCGCGGCCTGGCGGCGGTGTCGCGCCGCGCTGCCCGCCGGACGCCGGCGCCGGCGGCTGTGCGGCGAGGTACGCGCTGATGCCCACGAGCAGAACGAACGCAAGTCGAATCCAACGAAGAGGGTGCATGAAGTGCATGGCGACCGTCAATCGGTCGCCTTACTTAAAAGTGGCCGGCTGTTTCCTGCGCCACTCGTCGTAGCGCATGCGCAGCGCTTTCACCGGGTTCAGGTTCTCGCCTTCTTTGATGACGTTCGGTCCGTGATCGGGACCGGGCTGCGAGACGGTGACGTACATCGAGTACTTGCCGTTGTTGTGCGAATCGCCGTTCGTGTCGGTCTTCTCCGCCATCAGGATGTAAGCAACGTGCGCGGTCTTCTCGTCGCACGGAATCTTCGGCTTGGATCCGTCCGTCGGCCACGGCGGACATGTGCAGCGGCTGTCGCCGCCCGATCCATCCGCCGCTTCCATCGCGGCCATCACGCGATCCGTGAGCGCGCCGCTGGTTTTCACGAACGCCTGAACCGCGTTCGGCACGACCTGACCGGGGCGCAAAATGTTTCCTTGAATCGAATAGAAGATTTCGGTTCCCGGAACCTGCCCCTGGATGTCCTGCGACACGTATCCGTTGCCGAGGCCCGAGTGACCGGCGTTTCGGCCCTGAAGATCGACAATCCCGAATTGGCGGGTCTGAAACGCCGGATCCCTGCTGAGCATCTCGATGATCGCTTTCGGATCCGTTCCTTTCTGCAGTTCCTGAAAGACGAGCATCTGATTCTGATGCGTCGAGTCGACCGCTGCCTGACACGCCGCCACGCCTTTGCCCGGAACGACGACCGCCTGCACGCCCATCAGGAATTGATCGTCGCGATCCACGCACGTGGCCGACGCGATGACAACGCGTCCCGTGCTGCGATCGACGGCGATGACGGACCATGTGGCGAACGCGCTCGACGGCACCGCGAGGAGCACAGACAGAGCGATCACAAACCGACGCATCGATCTCTCCGGAAATTTATTTGAAGATGGCCTTGGGCATCCTGACGTGGACGCCGACGTTGGGCCGGTCGACGAGCTGAGTGACCGCGACGTTGCCGGCGATGCTGACGAGCTGATAGGCCTCGTGCTTCGTCAACTTACGCGTCGCGGCAATGAAATCCACCATCTCCTGCACGGCGATCGTCGTCGCCGTCTTGAGATCCTCGTCGGCCGCCATGCTGATGTAATCGGTGGCGGTTTCTGCGCGCGGCCACACGAGCTGGATGTCCTTGCGAACCGTCAGCTGCAGGCGTCCGCGCAGCGACGTCTCGATGGCGGTCTGATCCACTTCGCCGTCGCCCTGCGCCGCGTGGCCATCGCCGATTTCGAACAGCGCGCCGGGAACGAATACCGGGATGTACAGCGTGCTGCCGACGACGAGCTCGCGGTTGTCCATGTTGCCGGCGTGCCTGCCCGGCGGATTGCTGCTCACGCGTCCGAGCTCCGGCGCGGGCGCCACGCCCATGCTGCCGAAGAACGGCTTCATCGGAATGACGATGCCCGGCGCGAACTGCGCGGTCATCGCCCCGACGTTCAGCGGAATGATTCGCGCCGGCAGCGATCGATCGCAGTTCTGCGGAAGGAAGCCGGCGCAGCCGTTGTAGCCGTAGTCGATCGGAAAATCGATCGACAGCACCTTCACTTCGAGCGCATCGCCCGGCATGGCGCCTTCGACGTACACCGGACCGGTGAGGATGTGACCACCCGGCCCTCGGCGATCGCCCGTCACTTCGGCGACGATCGATTTGAGCGACGCCTGGATCTTGTCGGGCGCCACGCCGGCGCGTTCGAGCCCCGTCGGCGAATTCGTGAGCAGTGTGTCGACGTCGATGATGTCGCCGGACGCGATCCGCAGTGCGGGCCTGGCCTCCGACCAGTAGTAGCCGTACGCGACTGTGTCAGGCGTCGCCTCGAGACGATGCGTCTTCGGCGCCCGCGGCGATTGCGCAACACACACCGCGGCGACTGCCGCCGCGAGCACGGTCGCACCGACGAAGCGCTGCATCAGGAGAGTTGAACGACGACGATGTCCAGCCGGCGCGCCTGCCGCTCGGCCGGCTGCCACTGAACGAGGATGGGACTCTGATACGTGCCGCGCACGACGCGCGCGGCCGATTGGCCCGCGTCGCATGCGGCGAGGAAGCTGACGCGGCGCGAGCGCAGGAAACGGCGCGCAGGCAGCGACATCACCTTCGCGACGAGTCGTTCGAACGAGGATTGATCCAGGCCGAGCGCTTCCATCAGCGAGTTCAGCACGCGAACCACGTCGTACCGCGCATAGCTGAGCGTCTTGCCGGCGATCGCGAGCGGATCGTCGAGCAGCTCGCGCCCCTGAATCTTCGCGAAGCGCAGCGGGTTTCTGAGCACGTCCACGAGATCGTTCTGCATCAGCAGCGTCTCGTATTCGTTGACGGTCAACCCGACGTTTCGTTCGTTCGGTTCGAGCATCAGCTCCACGCGTCCGCGCTCGACGCCGCTCTTCGCGAGCAGATCGTTCACCTGCGCGAGCAGACCGAGCCGCGGATCGCCGAGGTTCACCGAGTCAATAGGGTGCCTGGACACCGGGATGCTGACCGACGTCCGTGCGACGACGCGTTCTTCGTCGTAGGCGAGAACGGCCGTCGTGCGCTGCCGCCGCATCGCGTCGCTCGTGCCATCGAGCTCGACGAAATACACCGGCGCGGTCGGCTGCGTGCGATAGGCGACGCAATTTCTCAGGCCGGCGCCTATGAAGGTGAGATGCGAGTCGGCGTTGCGCGGCTCGACGCGGCGCTGGGCCTCGCTCAGCTCGGTCCGCAGCTCCAACCGATCGTGGCGATATTCCGCGCCCTCGGGAAAGAGCTCGCGGAACGTGCCGACGAACTGCGACAGCTGGTCCTGGTTGTTTCCGAGGCGCAGCGACAGGCTTTGATCGAGATAGCCGGCCGTCGTGTGGAACGAGCAGTAGAGCGCGCGCTGATATTTGCGGAGGATATCGCCGGCTTGCTGAGCAATTCGTGTGTTGACGTCGATTGCTTCAAAGCGCCGCTGCGGCGCCAGCGTCAGGCGCAGCTCCGTCGGGCGATTGCCCAGCATCTGTGTGCATCCTGTGTAACAAAAAATCGTGAGAACTACAAGAGTGATGCGGAGTTATGGGAATTGCAGATGTCCCGGGACGTGGGCGCCGAACGGCAACGTTTGGCCTGGCATCGCCGTTGCTGAAGATGCTGCAACGCCGCGCTCGGCCGCCACACTGGCAGGCCGACGAAAACCTCAGAAAGCTCCCCTACACCACGGACGGGAGGCGCAACAGGCCTCCCGGCTCGCCATGTACGGCGTTTACAGGCAGACAGCGCTGAACGCTCGCACGCAGACAGGGCTACGCCAGAGCCCCAAGCCCCCGCCTGTGCACCACGGCTGCCGATTGAATTATCTCGAGTGGATCACAGGATAACACATGCTACTCACGTAGTAGTAACGCGCTACACATCAATGCGGTCGGCCGAGCTTCGGTCGAGCTCTCAGCCCGTCCATCGACGTGACGCGCGATACAACACGTGACGACGCAGAGGGTCCCCGACCGGTAATGATGGGTGATCGAAGTCGTCCGCCTCATCGCGCGTCATGCCGATGCGCTCCATCACGCGGCGCGATGGTGTGTTCCCCACCGTCGTGAACGACACGATCTCCTCGAGGCCGAGCGTATCGAACGCGCAACAATCGATCGGTCCGGAGCTCGAGTGCGCCTGTCGTCATCGGAGCGCGCGCTCCGCCTCGGCATAGTACTCTTCCGATTCCGGATCGAACAGACAAGCGACGATGCGATCGAACGCGCGGTCGTGATCGCGCATCGCGCGGACCGCGATATCGGCCGCGAGGTGTTTGGGAAATCCGTAGATGCCGGTCGAGATCGCCGGAAACGCAATCGAGCGGATCGTCGGCTCGCCGCGCGCGACGCGAAAGGCGCTGTCGTAGGTCTGCCGCAGCAGTTCGGCCTCGCGCGCGTTGCCGCCATGCCAGATCGGTCCGACCGCGTGGATGACGAAGCGCGCCGGCAGCGAGAATCCTGGCGTCAGCACCGCATCGCCGGTCGCGCAGCCGCCGATGCGGCTGGTCGCGTCGACGAGCTTCGGACCGGCCGCGCGGTAGATCGCGCCGCACACGCCGCCGCCGGGCGCGAGGGCCTCGTTGGCCGCGTTCACGATCGCGTCGACGCGCAGCGTCGTGATGTCGGCGCGTACGATCTCGATCATCGCGATCCCGCTGTCGCTTCGATGACGAGCTCGTCGGTGTCGCTGGCAAACGGCTCGTCCCGGAAGCCGCCGTTGATGACGATATCGGTGAAGCCGGATTTCTCCAGCAGCGACCGCACGTCACCAGGATAGAGATACGCCAGCTCCAGAGAATGAACCACCGTCCGTACGAGGTTGCCGTCGGCGGCGTAGAGCTCGTACCGGTGCTGCGAGTGCACGCGCTGGCGGACCGTGTCATACCGGTTCGCCTCGGACCGCATCAGCAGCGTACCGTCCTGGAGCTCGCGCGACTCCCGCCACCGCCACACGCCGGCGAGCGCGCCGACGTGGTACGCCATGTATTCGAGCGACGGGTGAAACACGTTGAACGCAATCTGCCCGCCGGCTGCGAGATGCGCGTGGGCGCATCTCAGGCACGCGAGCTGATCGTCGCTGGTGAGATTGTGAAGGAACGCGCGAAACGGAATCATGACCAGCGCGAACGTGACGTCGATCTGGAACGACCGCATGTCGCCCTTCACGATCGTGATCCGCCGCCGTACATCCGCCGCTTCGCGGCCGGCCTTGCGCGTCAGCTCTTCGATCATGCCGTCGTCGAGGTCGAGCGCCCAGATCGACACGCCGTCGCGCGCCACCGGCAGCGTAATGCGGCCGGTTCCAGACCCGAGCTCCAGGACCGGGCCGCGGCATTCCCGCGCTTTGCGCCGGTACCAATCAACGTCGCCGCGAAACGCGCCGGCGTTGAAGGTGTCGTAGAACTGCGGCTCGTAGCGGGTGTGCATCACCATCAACGCGAGCCTTTGCTGCCCGCGCCCGGCCGCATGAAATCGATTCGCCGCCCGGCGGCCGACTCACGAATGAGGATGTCGAGACGCCGCTCGCGCGTCGCTTCCTGTTTCGCGCTCACGATCCACCACGT
>Ga0075435_100002649_pt1 | contig 11933 bp, 14 predicted proteins | sample RhiMethybrSRZTD4_FD_75302 | JGI IMG/M metagenome (GOLD analysis project Ga0075435, IMG submission 75302) | Populus rhizosphere microbial communities from Tennessee, USA - Rhizosphere MetaG P. TD hybrid SRZTD4 | ecosystem: Host-associated > Plants > Roots > Rhizosphere > Soil | place: USA... | reverse complement strand
TAGACGCTCATCGGGATGTGCGATCGTTGGGCAGGTCGGTCCGCGCCACGCAGATCGCCCGGTTCGGGGACAACCCACGCGACCAAGCCGACGGCTTGTGGGGTTTCAAAACCGGTCGTAGGTGGCTGAGCTGCGGGTTTGCCCGCGGTGAAGGTGACGTCGCTGGCAGGATCGCGGGCTTGTGGCCCTACGGATGCTGTATCTGATGTTGGTCCGCCTGACTGGGTGGATGGCGCTGCTGGTACGGTCGTCGGCGTCGAAGGACGCCGAGTTGCTCGTGCTGCGCCAGGAGGTCGCGGTGCTGCGGCGGCAGCACCCCAGGCCGAAGCTGGACTGGGCCGACCGGGCGGTACTGGCTGCCCTGGCCCGGCTGCTCCCGAGGCCGTTGCGGATAGCCCGGCTGGTGACGCCGGACACGCTGCTGCGCTGGCACCGGCGGCTGGTCCGCCGACGGTGCACCTACCCGCACCAGGGAGGACGCCCGCCAGTTGACGCCCTGTCGGGTGCCAAAATTTTGGCCTGTCCCTGTGACCTGGGACGATAGGTGGGCCGCGGCCGTGGAGCAGATGGTCTGCTGTGTCCATCCGCCTGCTTGGCCTGATCTTCGTCCGGGTTGACGGCTGGCTGGTCCTTGCCCGGCCGCTCGTCCGCGTCCACGGACGCCGAACTGTTAGGCCTGCGGCATGAAGGCGCCGTGCTGGCGCCGCGCCAGCCCCAAGGCCCCGGGCCCGGCGGGGCCGGCCGGGCCGTCATGGCCGCGCGGATCCGGCTCCTGCCCGGGAAGCTGCGGGCACACCGGCTCGTCACCCCCGGTGCCGTCGTGCGGTGGCACCGTCGCCTGGTCACCCAATGCCGTTGCTTGAGTTACCGAAGTAATGCTGAGTGCAAAGTGATGGTCCTGGCCGGCGCGCGGCGTATGGGGTCTGAGCAGCCGGCCTTTGGCCCAGTAGGAATACTTCGAGTCCGGTCGTTTCAGTAGCCGGTCGGCGACGCGCGGACAAAGGGACCGCTGTCGAGTTTGCGGCCCACCCTGAATGCCAGGGTGTCCATGAAGTCCGTCATATCGCGTCCGGAGACGTCGGCGTCGAAGTAGTCCAGCAGCGTCAGGCCGGGCCGGAGCGTCGGCGAGGAGATCCCTTGGTCCTGCGCGAAAGTGTCGAGCCGGATCTGGCGCAAGAACAATCCTGCGTTCTTCGACGACGACGCATCGGCGATGAGCAGGGCGGCGTCCTTGGTGGCGATGACGAACCGCAGCGCGTCGGGATTGGCGGTGAAGTCACCGGCCTGGATGAGGCGCACGACCATCTCCTGCTTGAGCCGTGCGTATTCGGCGACGCGGTTTTGGGCGTCGGGTACGTGGAAGTAGTCGAGGGCGGCGCGGGCGCCGCTCATGCGCGGCTTGCCGGATACGTGCTGCTGGGAGACATGGAGGTGAAGGCGTCCGGCGACCACGTCGTGCGGTCGCGGATGCCGCGCCAGCTGGACTCCATCAGCTCGCGCAGCGATTCGCGCCACGCCTTCTCGTGCGGAGAGTCGACCAGCACCCCGTCGACGTCGAAAATCGATCCCTGGAACTTCGGCATGCGGCCTTGTTTTCAGTCTCGGGCGCAGGGCCCTGTGGTCGCCGGGTTCCGGCTGAGCTCGAACACGGCCTGGTCGCCCGGGCGCAGCTCACGGGCATCGTCGCGGACTGCGACCCTGACGGGCCGGCTCGCTCCCTCGGGGTGGACGGCCAGCGTCAGGTGATCGCCGGTGAGTGTCACCTGGATCGGGGTCTCCCGGAACTGCATAGAGAACGACAGGCTGTCGAGCCTGCCCGGGAGCTGGGGATTGAAGTGCAGGACATCGTCGTAGACATGGGCGCCGGCGTAATTCCGCTGGACAAGGTCGAGCGTCCCGGACATGACGCCCATGTGGATGCCTTCCTTGGTGGTCCCGCCCTGGATGTCATCGGCATCGCTGTGCAGCGCGACCAGGAACCGGTCCCACGAGCTCTGGGGGTCGATGGTGGCGAGTACCCCGGCATGAGTGACAAAACTCAACGTCGAGCCGTGGGAGGTCCGCCGGTCGTAGTATTCGACGTTCCGCCTCACCGTGTCGGGACGGTAGTCATACCCGAGCCGTCCGAAGATCTCGCGTAGCTCGTCCTGCCTGAACAGGAAGAACAGCATCACCGTGTCGGCCTGTTTGGTGACCTTATAGCGGTTGGGGTCCTTGCCCTCCGCGCGCAGGATCCGGTCGAGCCGCTGGATGTTGCCGTACTTCGCCCGGTAGGCGTCCCAGTCCAGCTCCTCGAGGTCCTCGTATCCCTCGAACTGGCTGAGGATCCCGTCGCCGAGGAACGGGATGAACATCCGTCGGCTCATGTCCTGCCACACCGCCAGCTCATCGTCGCCGATGCTCAGCCGCATGCGCAGCGCCTCCGCGCGGCTGGCGGGCAGCAGTGGCAGCAGCTGGCCGGCGATGCCGCACAGCCACGCCACCAGGATGTTGGTGTAGGCGTTATTGCGCAACCCGCCCTGCAGCGCACCGGGGTACTTGTCGTGGAACTCGTCCGGACCCATCACGCCGCGGATCTCGTAGCGCTCGCGGCCGGGATTGAACTGGGCGATCGACGCCCAGAAGCGCGTGATCTCCAGCATCATCTCCGCGCCGTAGTCGCGCAGGAACGCCTGGTCGCCGGTGGTCTGGAAGTAATGCCAGATGTTGTAGAAGATCGCCGCGTTGACGTGCCGCTGGTTGCGGCTGAGGTCGGGCTCCCACAGGCCCGAGACCGGGTTGAGGTGGACCAGCTGGGTCTCCTCGATTCCCTCGCTCCCGCTCTGCCACGGGAACATCGCACCACGGAATCCTGCCTCATGGGCCGCCGCCCTGGCCTCGCCCATCCGGCGGTAGCGGTACATCAGCAGCCCGCGCGTGACCTCGGGCAGCCGGACGTTGAAGAACGGGAACGCATAGATCTCATCCCAGAACACGTGCCCGCGATAGGCCTCCCCGTTAAGTCCGCGGGCGGGCATCCCAGCGTCGAGGTCGCTGGTGTGACGGGAACAGACCTGGAGGACGTGCGCGATGTGCAGCCGCAGCAGCTGTTGCACCCGCTCGTCTCCGGTCGCCCGCATGTCGCATACCTGCCACAGTTCGTCCCATGCTGCGGTGTGGTGCTCGAAGGCGGCCGCGAAGTCGGCGTGGCGGGCCGCCGATCTGGCCGCCCTCACCAGCGTGTCGCTGACCGCCGGATCCCGCGACGTGTAGAACGCCACCATCTTCTCGACCCGCGTCGCCGTGCCCTGTTGCACGTCGAAGGCGAGGACCTGCTGGATATAGTCCTCCACCTGGTAAAGCCTCCGCTCGACCTGGAGGCATTGATCAGCGGCGAACACGCGCGTGCGGGCCGCGTGGCTGATGTGCAGATTCGACTGCCGGGTCTGGGCCTTCAGCGCGACCACTTCGGGCCCGAACGTCCGCGGGGAAACGGGGTTCAGGTGGCGGCCCTCGAGCTGCCGGTAGCGGGCGACACCGCCGTTGCTCACCCGGCCGTCGATCGCCGTGACCACCTCGACGCGCCCCGACCAGTTCTCCGGAACCAGCGTCCACTCGATCCCCGCGTGGTGCGGGTCCCCCATGCTGACGAACCGGCGGCTATGCAGCGTCGTCTCCCGGCCGCTGAGATCACGGAAACGAACGTGGCGGACGACGGTCGCGTACCGAATGTCCAGTTCGTGGCGGTAACCGAGCAGATCCACGTCGGCGAGCCTGATCGCCTCCCCACGCTCGATGCGCAGCTGGAGGACCAGCCAGTTCGGCATGTTCACCAGGTCCTCGTTGAGCACGGGCACGCTGCTCAGGATCGTCGTCTCGCGGTTGTAACCGCCGTGTACGTAGGTGCCGGGATAATGCACACCGTCGGCTTCCTCCCACTCCGCCGCGCCACGCGTGCACAGGTAGCCGTTGCCCGTCGAGGTCAGCGCTTCGCGAAGCCCTTCAGACCCAGGCTCAAAGCCGTCATACGTGAGCAAGAAACCGTCCACGGCACCTCCTCGCCGCCCCGGCCCGCCGCCGCCTCAGGCACGGCATGGCACCGGACTTCCCCACCACAATGCGCCAGACCCAGGAGAACACCTCCATCCCGTACCCGCGAGCCAGCGGGCCGGCTGCCGGGCCTCCTCACCAGCGCCGGCGCCTCCAGGGCACGGGCCGGAGGCCGCCCGCGTCGAAGGTGTACCCAGTCCACCCCGTCCGCACCGCCGCGCGAGGTGAACAATCCGTCGAGGTCAAAGCACTGGGAAACCGCTGTACCGTCACGCTGTGGCCCCTGACGCCGGTGACCCGCTCGCACCGCTTCGGCGCGATCCGGCCACGGCCGGGATCTTCAGCGACTTCGACGGGACCCTGTCGCCCATCGTTGAAGACCCCGAGCTCGCCGAGCCGGTAGCGGGAGTTCCCAGGCTCCTCGCAGAGCTGGCCCGGCGCTACGCCGTCGTGGCTGTCGTTTCGGGTCGCCCGGTCGCCTTCCTCGCGGCCCGTCTGCCCGCATCGGTTCTGCTGGCGGGACTGTACGGCCTGGAAGTGCAGCGCCACGGCGAACGGCAGATCGACCCTGAAGCCGAACGGTGGCGCGCGGTGGTCAGCGCGGCGGTCACCCGCCTCCGCGCAGTCACACCATCTGGCGTGCTGGTCGAGCCGAAGGGTCTGTCAGTCACGTGCCACTACCGGACTAACCCCTCCCTCGAGCCGCAGGTGATGGCCCTGGCCCAGGAGGTGGCGGCAGCGACCGGCCTGATTGTGCACCGCGGCCGCAAATCGGTGGAACTGCTTCCCCCGATCCGGGCGGACAAGGGTACGGTCATACAGAAGCTGGCCGCGCCCCTTCGTTCTGTCTGTTATCTCGGTGATGATCTCGGCGATCTGGCCGCCTTCCGCGCCCTCGACCAGCTGGCCACCCGGGGAACCAGCACGGCACGGATCGCGGTGCGCAGCGACGAGGCGCCCGCGGAACTGCTGCAGGCCGCGGACGTGATCATCGACGCACCTGAGGGCGCGGCCGGACTGCTGCGTACCCTGCTATAGCCGCCGACGAAGAGCGCGCCCTCCCTACCACCAGCCGCCACCATGACCTACACGACGCCAGGCCCCGGCCATGAACGACCCCGGCGCTGCCCGGGCCGGCCAGTTCTCCGGAACGAGCGTCCACTTTCTCCGGGACGAGCGTCCACTCGATCCCCGCGTGGTGAACGTCGGCCATGCTGACGAACCGGCGGCTGGTCAGTGTTGTCTCCCTGCTGCTGCCGTCACGAAAGCGGAACTGGCGGATGAGGGTCACGTACCGGATGTTGAGCTCATGGCGGCAGCCAAGCACTTCGACACCGCCGAGCCGGATCACGTCCCCGCCCTCGATCCGCAGCACGAGGACCAGCCAGTTCGGCATGTTCACCAGGTCCTCGTTGAGCACGGGCAGGCCAGCCAAGATCGTGGTCTCGCGGTTGTAACCGCCGTGCACGTACGTACCCGGGTAGTGCACACCGTCGGCGTCCTCCCACTCCGCCGCGCCACGCGCACACAGGTAGCCGTTGCCCCGTGGAGGTCAGCGCCTCCCGCAGCCCCTCGATCCCCGGATCGAAGCCGCCCTAGGCGAGCAAGAAACCGTCCACGGCACCTCCTACGATCGAGGTCCGTACGCCGCGAGGATCTGCCGCTCCGTTTCCTCCCGTGACAGGTAGACGGTCAGATCCGTGCCGGTGACGCGCTGAGCGCCCATCGCATTCCCGTACTGGCAGGCCACGACGTAATCGCGGTAGGCGAGGTAGCCGTAGGCCAGCCCGCCGGCGAATGAGTCGCCGGCGCCGGTGGTGTCCACGACGTGCTCCACCTCGATGCGATCGACGAACTCCTCGGCAACCCCGCCGGAGCCATCTCGGAAGAAGGTTACGCAGCCACGCTCGTCAAGGGTTATACACACCGCACCGGCACCATGGTCCAGGCAGTGATGCGCCAGGTCGCATAGATGTTCATCGCTCAGCCTCGGCGGATCAGCCGTCAGCTCCGCCGACTCACCGAGCCACGTCGAGCTCGCTTCGTCAAGGTTCATCTTCAAGATGTCGACGTACGGAAGCCACACGTCCTGGTCAGCCCACACCCTCGGATGGCGCTCGCCGCTGCGGATCAGCGTCGTCACCGGGCCGTGGGCATCCAGCACCACGGTGGCACGGCTGTTCTCCTTGATGTGCCGCAGCGTTGGCTGCCCCACCTCATAGTCGGTGATCGGGACACAGACAAACATGTCGGCATCGAGCACCTCGTCGACGTCGGCCGGAAGGACCGGGTTCATGAAGCTCGTCTGCCGCTCAACGCGACGATTCTGGTCGACATAACGCAGCTCGACCACGTCCCCCTGGTCGGCCGACGACGTTATACCGGAGGTGTCGATATTCGGGAAGGACCCCAGGATCTGCTTGATCGGACCCTCGTCCTGCCGGCGGACGTGAGAGATCGGGACGATCGAGTCGCCCGCATCCAGCAGAGCCGAGAGGGCAACCGCCGTATACATGACGCACCCATACTTGTGGAACCGCTCACCGGCCTGGGTCACGACCTGGTCGCGCGGGATCGGCCCCAGCACCGCAACCTTGCGGCCCGCCCGGCTTTTCATGTCATTCATCACCAACACCTCCGGCGCCTGCCGGCATCGCACCGCGCGACGTGAGGCCAGTTGCGCTGTGGGGCCTGCCGACTGTGCTGCAAGGGCTTGTGGTCACCAGCGACCGCTCCCTAATCCGACCGCCTCTGCGGGACCATCCACACTACGTCTCCAGCCAACTCCAACGGGCTCGCGGCGCTACGCGGTGCCCGTCTCAGCGGCCCGCACCAGCTCCACTGCCGGCGGGCTCGCTGCGAGCCCCGGCCAGTGGCCGCTTGCCGCCGAACAGGATCTGCGTGAAAGCCTTCCGCGGTTTCCTGGCGGCCCCAGTCGCGCTGCAACTCACAACCCACCTGGACCACGCTGGCCGGTTTGCCGCCGGCCAGGGCGATGCGGTCCAGCCCGGCCTGGTGCGCCTCGGCTGATGTCTCGCCGACGGCGTCGGTCACCGGGCAGGTCTCATACCCCTCGCGCATCGCATCCAGCGAGGGGAAGGTCACGCAGGCCTCGGTCCAGCACCTTCATACGCGCGGCCACCTCCTGCAGCGGCGACCCCTGCGGACAGGGACAAGCGCGCCCGCCAGAGCCCCAAGATCAGTACAGGAGACCGACACACGTGCACACAGCAGCAACGGGGTTACCCGGCAAGGGGCTCCAGCACCAACCTAAGACGCGGCCACAAGCGGTCCAAGCGTTCACGGTGGCGGCGGACGGCACACCAGCACAACAGTGCACCTTCCACCCCGCCCGCCGCCTGCAGAACAAGGCAAAGACCCCAGCCACCGCCTGCCCGCACCCCGCCAGCGACGGGAGGGACCCAGTTTTCATCTCCCACGGCAGCGCCACGCAGTGGCGAAATGAAATCTAAGACGTGCATCGTGCGGCAGTGGCAGCGCTGGTGTGGGCCAGGCATCCCGGCGCGTGCCACAGGCGGAATACGGGTGCGCGCAAGCGTCGATCGCCTATGGTGTCCGCGGCGCCGAGGGTATCAAACCCAGCTGCGCGCAACCCTCGTGACCGGAACGCTCACAGCATCTAGCAAGCGATCAAGCTCTATCCGGCTCAGTGTGCTGATCGCGTCCCCCGACCTAGGCCGCCTCAGCGAGGCCCGGGCGGAGGCCCAGACCAGCGCCCAGGACAGCTGGGCGAACCCAGGGTCAGGGCCAGGAGGGGTAACGGCGTAGCATCCGGTCTGTCTCAGCGATGGCAGGTGGTGGCCATGACAGGCATGACGCAGGCGATCGTTACCTGCGCCGCGTGTGGTGACCGTCAGACCTTCCTGGGCAGTCCGTGGGAGGTCAAGGTGGCGACCGAGGTATGGGAGAAGACGCACAGCCGTGCCGCACACGATGGCGAGACAGTCGCGGTCAGGGTTGACCGGAAACCCGGCAAGGATCAGCGGCACCGGGCGCGCCGGGTATAGCGCTATCCTTCTGCCGGCCTGCCGTCCGGGCTGCTGAGGTCAGGCATCCCGAGGTCCCGATCAGATCCTGGCCGAAATCTGCTCATTGTGGTTCCTCATCTGTGGCGCCAGCTGTGCATGCCCGCCATGATCCGGGCTAGTTGCAGGCTGTACGCCAATCAGAAGGACAAGAAGATGGCTGCTGGAACAATGGGCGGCCGGGAGAATCCACCGGCCGCACGGTGGTCTACCTAGCCCGGCACGGCCAGACTGCGCTCAACGAGTCCAGTGACTTGCGAGGCCTAGCTGACCCGCCGCTCGATCACGCTGGGCGAGAGCGGGCCTGGCGGCCAGGGGCGGCGCTGGGCCCGCGGGGACTGTGTGCCGTTATCGCCAGCCATTGCTGCGGGCCAGGCAGGCCGCGGAGCCGGTCGCCGATCGGGCCGCATTGAGGTGGCGGCCGATCAGTGCCTGCTGGACCGGGATTACGGGCCGTGGACGGGCGTCAGCCGCGAGGCGGTGGTTGGCCGGTGGGGCTCGGTCGATCAGGCGCCGGGTGTCGAACCGTAGTCGGCGGTACGAGACCGCCCGGTCGGCCCAGTCGAGCCTGGGCCGTGCGCTGGAGCGGCGCAACACGGCGACCTCATGCCGCAACACGAGCAGCTCGACGTTCTTGGAGGCCGATGACCGGCCGAGCAGGACCAGCCAGCTGCACAGCCGCGCGAAGATGAGATAGAGCAGGCGCAAGGACACGGATGATCGGGATGCCCTATGGCCGATTCTCATCACTGCATCTCACAGGGGTACGCAAACTTCTGGCACCCCACAGGCATGATGAGCGACCACGACTGGGCCGACATGCAGCACCAGTACGGGCATGAGTTCAACGGCCACTGGCTGGATGCCGTGACGGCCAACCGCTCCGCCGAACTGGCACTGTGCCGGGCCGAGCTCCGGGCCGGAGCCAGCCCACAGGCCAGGCACCTGGCCCAGGCCATGCTCACCGGTCGGCAGGCCCAGCTCGCCCAGCTCCAGCGCTGGCACCACACCATGGACCACGGGCACAACGGGGACTGAAACCTAGCGAGCCAGGAGCAAGCGACGCCGGTGAGGGCACGTGTTCCCTGCGCGGCCCGCATCGCCACGTTCTCCCGCCGCATGGCGTGCGTTTTCACCGGTGGGACGCCAGGACGGCGTGGTGATCGGCGCCCTGCCGGGGCTGCGGGTCGGCGTGCACGAGCGCGGCGGCCAGCCGCGGCAACGCGTGCAGGAGATTGTGCTCGGCGCTGACCGCGACCTGGTGCGCCTGCACCGCGCTGGCGTCGGCGTCGACGATGACCTCGCATTCGGCGCGCAGCTGGTGCCCGATCCAGCGCAGCCGCACCTGGCCAACGCCCAGCACCCCAGGCGTCGCGCGCAGCGTCTGCTCCACCTGATCGACCAGGGCCGGATCCACCGCATCCATCAGCCGCCGGTAGATCTCGCGGGCCGCCTGCCGCAGCACGGCCAAGATCGCCACCGTGATGAGCAGGGCAACGACCGGGTCGGCCCAGTCCCACCCGATGGCCACCCCGCCTGCGCCGAGCAGGACCGCCAGCGACGTGAACCCATCGGTGCGGGCGTGCAGCCCGTCGGCGACCAGCGCCGCCGAGCCGATCTTGCGCCCGACACCGATCCGGTACCGGGCGACCAGTTCATTGCCGGTGAACCCGATCACCGCCGCCGCCGCGACCGCGAGCAGGCCGGTCACCGGCCGCGGGTGCGCCAGCCGGGTCACCGCCTCGTAGGCGGCCAGCGCCGACGACGCCGCGATGAACACAACGATCACCACTCCGGCCAGGTCCTCGGCCCGCCCGTAGCCGTAGGTGTAGCGGCGCGTCGGTGGGCGCCTGCCTGCCACGAACGCGATACCCAGCGGCACCGCGGTCAGCGCGTCCGCGGCGTTATGCAGCGTGTCACCCAGCAGCGCCACCGAACCCGAGACCGCGACCACCGCCGCCTGCAGCGCCGCCGTGCCGCCGAGCACGGCGAGGGAGATCCACAGCGCCCGGATGCCCTCGGCGCTGGACTCCATCGCCGCATCCACCTTGCCGGCGGCGTCGTGGGCATGCGGGCGCAGCACATGCCGGAGCCGCCCGGCCACTTCTGGCCTGCTGGCATGGACATGCCCGTGGGCGTGACCCGGGCCGCCGTGGCCACTCTGCGGATCGCTCATGACGCCCAGGATGCGCGAAGAACCGGCTTGCCGCACATCAACAACAACCACCCGGACGCGACTGCAAAAAACCCGCAGCCCACCATCGTCAGCGCCGCCCTCCCAGATGTCCTGGCCGGTCATTGGGCGCGTTCGCCTCAGCTGCGGTCGTCTCCGGCATCCCGCGTGGGCAGCGGTGCCAGTCAGCCACCATCATCCACTCGCGTTGCCTGGAGCAGGCCGGCAGGTTCGTGCCGCAGGCCAGGCCGCTGACTGGCGGCTGATGTCCAAGCATGAAACCGCGCGCCTCCGGGGGAACCGTTTCGTTCGTGGGCGGAAGGTCCCGCTGCTCGCTGGCGGGCGTGGCCGCTGGCAGAATTCTGCCGTGGCAGTGGCGGATGACCAGGTACGTAAGGCCCTGCTGCGCCGCGGCTTCGCGCTGGAGTACACGACCCTGGGCTGGAACGTGGCCGGGATCGTGGTGCTGGCCATCGCGGCCATCTCGGCGCGGTCGGTGGCGCTGGCCGGGTTCGCCCTCGATTCGCTGATCGAGATCGGCGCCTCCACTGTGGTGATCTGGGAACTGTCCGGCACCGGCGAGGACCGCCAGCGGCGGGGCCTGCGGCTGATCGGCTACGCGTTCGCCGCCCTGGCGCTCTACCTGCTGGTGCAATCCACCGTGGTGCTGGCCACCGGCCATCACCCCCATCACTCGGTACCGGGGATCCTCTGGACCGCGATCACCGCGGTAGTGATGTTCGCGCTGGCCGCCGGCAAGGCCCACACCGGCCGGGCGCTCGGCAACCCCGTGCTGCAGACCGAGGGCCGGGTCACCCTGATCGACGGCATCCTGGCTACCGCGGTGCTGGCCGGCCTGGTGCTGAACGCCGCCCTGGGCTGGTGGTGGGCCGACCCCGCCGCCGGGTACGTGCTGGTCTTCTACGCCGCCCGGGAGGTCCGGGAGATCTTCTTCACTGACCACTGAGATCAGCTGGGGGCCGCGCGGCTGATCCAGGTGAGACTGCCCGCCACGGGCAGCTGCCGGGCCAGCGCGGCGGCCACTTGCCGGCCGACCGCGTCGGCGTCCCGGGCGGGCAGGCCCGGATCCACCCAGCCCTCGATCTCTGCCCGCAGCCTCCGCCCGGCCCGCCGGGCCCGGGCGTGGGCATGCAGCACACCGGGCACCGACCCGGCCGCCGACTCCGCCGTGGTGATCACCGAATGGTCCACGCCATCGGCGAGCCGGTGCACCACATCGCCGGTGACCTCATAGCCGACGTGGCAGATGACCACCGTGATCGCCAGCCCGCGACCGGGTCCCCCCACGGCTGACCGGCCGCGACGGCGGCCAGCCCGGCCAGCGCCCCCGCCGACGACAGCGCATCCAGCCAGGAATGCCGCGCGTCGGCCACGAGCGTCGCCGAGTTGATGCGCCACAGGCGAGTCGCTGCTACCGGCTGGCAGGCAGCGCACCAGCCACGCCCCGGCGGCGGAACGCGACCGCAACCACGATGCCCACCACCAGGCCGAACAGCAAGTGGGCGAGGAAGAACGCGATCTGCGGCACGAAGCCCATCAGCAGGTTGACCGGCGGCAGCGTCCCCAGCGCATGATGACATACACGATCGCCCCACCGATCACCCCTGGCGGCCACGATCCCGCCGCTGGTGCGCATCCCCGGCATCTTCGCCCAGGCAACGGTT
>Ga0075435_100002648_pt1 | contig 11934 bp, 6 predicted proteins | sample RhiMethybrSRZTD4_FD_75302 | JGI IMG/M metagenome (GOLD analysis project Ga0075435, IMG submission 75302) | Populus rhizosphere microbial communities from Tennessee, USA - Rhizosphere MetaG P. TD hybrid SRZTD4 | ecosystem: Host-associated > Plants > Roots > Rhizosphere > Soil | place: USA... | reverse complement strand
GACGGAATCATCACGCACCAGCAGCTCAATCCAGCTCCGAAGCCGGGAGACACGACCTTCACGGTGACCGGCGAAGACGTGTCGGTCGCGATGGATCGCGATGAGAAACCGGTCGAGCACCCGGCGCAGCCCGAGACGGTCATTGCATACAAGATCATCGGGTCGTATCCGCAGTTCGGGTTCATCCCGCAAGTGATTCCGCCGCCATCGTTCGATGCGCCGGTGCCGGCCGAACGCACGCCCGTTCAGCGTGCAACAGACCTTGGCTACCTGGTGGAGATGGCGAAGCGTTACGCGTATGTGTTCTTCGTCACGCCCGGCCCCGTGCCTGGTTCAAATGTCGCGTACTGGGGACCTCCCCCGCGTGTCGGCGTCCCGCAGCCCGCAATCTCGGTCGATCTTGGGCCGGATACGAACGTCAAGAGCATCAGCTTTCAGAACAATGAAGCGCAGGCGACCACCGTTCAGGGGTCGGTTCAGGATCGGCAGACCAACACCACGACACCGATCCGGACGGCCACCAGCACACGTCCGCCGCTCGCGCTCTTTCCCGGTCTCGCAAATCCCGCTCTTGCGGGTGTGCGCGCGTACAAGCCGGACGGCGCACGAACCACGACACAGGCGACAGCCGAAGCGCAGGCGCAGACCGACGCCTCGACCGACATCATCACGGTCGACGGCGAGCTCGACATCGCGCGCTACAACGGGCTGTTGAAAGCGAGAGGGCTCGTCGGGCTCCGCGGCGTCGGCTTCACCTACGACGGTTTGTATTACGTGAAGAGCGTGACGTCGGCGATCACGAGAGAAGGGTTCACGCAGAAGTTCACCGCAACCCGGGAAGGGACCGGGTCCACCGTTCCGGTCGTGCGCGTATGAATCAGTACTACGGCAAGTATCGCGGGCAAGTGGCGAACAATATCGATCCGCGGAACCTCGGCCGCGTGCAGGTCACATGTCCGGCCGTGCTGGGCGACGGGCGTCTGAGTTGGGCGATGCCCTCGGCGCCGTACGCGGGATCGGGCGTCGGATTCTTCACGCTTCCTCCGATTGGCGCAAACGTGTGGGTCGAGTTCGAAGGCGGCGATCCCGATTACCCGATTTTGGGTGGTTGTTTCTGGGGCGACAACGAGGTTCCGGCATCTCCAGCGGCACCACAGACCAAAGTGTGGAAGACCGAAGGAATCACGCTCACGATCAACGACGTGCCCGGCAGCGGCAGCTTCACGCTAGAAGGCGCACCGCCGGTGTTTGCGGTGCCGGTCACGCTCAAGTTCGATGCGTCAGGCATCGAGCTCTCTACCGGCCCCGCGAAAATCAAATTGAGTTCGTCCGGTGTGTCGGTCAATGACGGCGCCCTGGAGGTGATCTGATGCCCGGGCTTCTCTACCACGTCGGAGTTACGGCGATGTGCGGGCACGGCGGGCAGATTTCCGCTATCGCTTCTTCCCCTCGTGTGCGGCTCGGCGGACAGCCTGCCGTCACCATCGGCGACACGTTCCCAATTGCGGGATGCGCGCTGAATATCTCAGGGTCGCCGCATCCGTGCGTCAAGGTTCAGTGGCTCGTTCCGGCAGCGCGCGTTCGAATCGCGGGTCAAGCCGCGATCCTCCAGACGAGTTCCGGGCTGACGATTGCCGCCGACCAGGCTCCGCAGGGCGCGCCGATGGTGGTGTCAGGGCAAGTGCGGGTACGAGGGACCTAGGTATGGCCGTCGTGATGAACGTGGCGTTTCCCTATGAGATCGACGGCCGCGGTCGCACGTCAGAGACCGCTGAGGATACGCATGTCCGCGATCTCGTTGCGCAGGTGCTCTTCACTGCACCCGGTGAACGTGTCAACCGGCCGGACTTCGGGTGCGGACTGCTGCGCCTGGCCTTTGAACCAAACAGCGATGCGCTCGCAGCAACGTTGCAATTGACCGTCCAGGGATCACTCCAGCAGTGGCTCGGCGAGCGCATCGAGATCGAAACCGTGCAGGTCGAGCACACCGAAGCGACGCTGCGCGTCACCGTCGCGTACCGCATCCGGCGGAGTGGCCGCCGTGAGGTCGCGACGTTCGAGGAGGAGCGGTAGATGGCCGTCGGCCCTGGCGTGCGCTACGTCTGCGGCGATGAAGAGCGGCGCGCCGCCCTCCAGCGGGCAATCGCCAACAACGTCGCGATTAACGGCATCGACTACCTGGAGGTGATCGACAACGAGTTAGCGGGTACGCCGGCTGGAGGAAGCCGGCAGCGGATCCTGCTCGTCGAATGCTTTGCCGCCGGGATCGGCGGCCTGGGTCCAGACAACGTGCGCATCGATGGCGGCGTGCGCATCACGCCCGTGCACGTGCGCTGGGCGGTCGTGCTCGATTCGATTACCGCCGCGGCTCCGCCGAATATTCCCGTCGAGGAGCGGCAGTTCCTTGCCACTTATCGCGTAGGCGAGCTCGATCGCACCCGCATTCTGGCAATCGGCACGACTGAGCGCGGTGACTTTTCGACCTATCGTCTGTCGCTGGTCGAGCCAGGCGAAACCATTCCAGCAGGCGGATTCGATCCGCGCCTCGCCAGCGTCGACTTCTCCTTCAAGGTCGAGTGTCCGAGCGACTTCGACTGCAAGCCATCACTCGGGTGTCCGCCACCCGATCTTGCCGAGCCCGAAATCGACTATCTCGCGAAGGATTACGAGAGCTTCAGACGCCTGATGCTGGATCGACTTGCCGCGATCGTTCCGGAATGGCAGGAACGGAATCCCGCCGATATCGGTGTCGCGCTCGTGGAAATGCTCGCGTACGTCGGTGATCAACTGAGCTACGCGCAGGATGCCGCGTCGACGGAGGCCTACCTCGGAACCGCGCGACGGCGCATTTCCGTTCGTCGCCATGCCCGTCTGGTCGACTACACGATCGGCGAAGGCTCGAACGCGCGCGCCTGGGTCGTGTTCGAAGTGGAGCCGTTGAGTAACGCTGACGGCAAAGCGATCGCGGTCGGCACGCAGTTGCTGACTCGATTTCCCGGCCACCGTGCCGTCGTTTCCGCGCTCGAGCTCCCGGACGCGCTTCGTGCCGGCTGCGAAGTCTTCGAAACCATGACGGCCGTCACGCTTCGCGCAGCGCTGAATGATCTCAAGTTCTATACCTGGAGCAACCGATCGTGTTGCCTGCCGGTTGGTGCGACGCAGGCGACACTCGCAGGCACGCAGTCGCTTCTCGAGCCAGGGATGTTTCTGCTGTTCGAAGAAACGCTTGGTCCCAAGACCGGCGCGCCAGCCGATGCCGATCCTGCTCACCGCCATGTCGTCCGGCTCACCCGCGTCGAAACGGGCCAGGATCTTGTCGAAGGACTGCCAGTGACCGATATCGAATGGAGCGATGCAGACGCGCTGCCGTTCGCGCTCTGTCTCTCCGGCGAGACTGACAAGGACCATGGCGAACGTTATCTACCCGACGTCAGCGCCGCGCGTGGAAACGTTGTCGCTGCGGATCACGGCCGATCAGTGGTCGAACGGCTTCCCGTAGTGCCGAAAGATCCGGCTGACTATCGTCCGCGGCTCGATCTTGGACCGCTCGTCCACGCCGCACCAGCGCCCACAGGTTCGTTCCCTGCTTCTGCGCTCGCGAATGCGACCGCTGCGGCGGAACCGAGCGTCCAGCTCAAACCCACAGCCGGCGAACCGTGGTTTCCGCTGCCCGATCTTCTGGCAAGCGATCCGTTTACTCAGGCGTTCGTCCCCGAAATCGATGAAGACGGCATCGCGTATCTCAGGTTCGGCGATGAGGAGAACGGGGAACGGCCCGCTGAGCAGACGGTGTTTGATGCCCACTACCGCGTCGGCGCCGCGCAGGCCGGCAATGTCGGACTCGACGGCATCGCTCACATTGTCGATGGTCCGACCGGAGTGCTGCGGGTTCGAAATCCACAGCCGTCATTCGGATTTCAGCTCCCCGAGTCACTCGAAGAGGTTCGCCGGTATGCCCCCCAGGCCTTTCGGACGCAGGAGCGGGCCGTCACCGCCGACGACTACGCACGCGCCGCGGAACGGCATCCCGACGTACAGCGCGCCGCCGCGCGGTTCCGTTGGACGGGCAGTTGGTACACGGTGTTCGTCAGCATCGATCGAAAAGGCGGCAAGCTCGTCGACGCCGGCTTCAGGACCACGATTCGCAATCATCTCAATCTCTTTCGCATGGCGGGTTTCGATCTCGAAATCCGACCCCCGACGTTTGTGCCGCTGGAGATTCATCTCCACATCTGTGTTCAACCGGGATACGAGCGGAGCGCGGTCAAGCGCGCCCTGCTCGACGTCTTCGGCACGCGCCGGCTGCCTGACGGGCGCACCGGCTTTTTCCATCCTGATAGTTGGACCTTCGGTCAACCGGTGTATCTGAGCCACATCTACGAGCGCGCTGCGTCAGTCGCGGGCGTCGATGCGGTCAATGTCGAAATCTTCAAACGGTGGGCACGCGCTGCCACGACCGAGCTGGACGATGGCGTGATCGCGATTGGCGATCAGGAAATCGCGCGTCTCGATAACGACCCAAGTCTTCGCGAGAACGGACTGCTCGAGATCGCGATGGAGGGTGGGCTGTGAGCGACGAGCTGGATCTCGTGACGGCCTGCGAGTGTTGCCAGGGCGTGACGCGCCTTGTGCCGGTCCTGGATCTGAATCGTCCCGGCCTGTCGACCCTCGCCGCGCGCGTCGGCACGCATGCGCGATTCAAGGCGACGATGCTGGCTGAGATCTCCAGCAAAGAAAAACTGCAGGAGCTTGGCCGGCGGACAAACGACGACTTCACGATTGCGCTGATCGACGCGTGGGCCGTTACGCTGGACGTTCTTGCTTTCTACCAGGAGCGAATCCTCAACGAGGGCTATCTCCGGACGGCAGTCGAGCGTGGATCGCTGCTGGAGCTGGCTCGGTTGATCGGGTACGAACTTCGTCCCGGGCTCGCTGCTGGCGTGCTGCTCGCGTTCCTGCTCGACTCATCCCCCGGTTCGCCGCTGGAAGTCAAGATCGCGGCGGGAACGGCGGCACAAAGCATCCCTGTAAAAGAAGAGACACCGCAGACCTTCGAGACGTCGGCGGAGCTGGTCGCCAGGCCGCGGTGGAACGCCGTCCGTCCTCGCGTCAGCTTTCCACAGACATTCGACTCGAACACGCGCAGCTTCTTCCTGAAGGGAACGGGGATCAGCATCAAGCCGGGCGACCCGGTCCTGCTCGTCACCGGCATCGGCGGGACATCACAGGCATTCCTCCGCGTTCAGACCGTGCGCCCAGAGCCGGCAAAGGCGCGCACCTTCGTCACGCTCGAAGTGAATCCACCGGCGGCAGCCGCCTACCAGACACCGGGAAAACATTTCGTGGGTCTGGGTGACCTGACGTTCGGCGCCGTCACCGACGCGGTCCTGACATCCACCGTGTCGTCAACGGATCTGCAAACGGCTCTGATCATGACGAACGTTTCGGTCGATCACATGATCGAGACGCTCATCTCGCGGCGAAACACGCCCCCCGAACCGCCGAAGCCTGGTGATCCTGGTCTGTACGTGCTGCGTGCTTCCGTCGCGCCATTCGGCCATAACGCTCCGCTCTACTCCTCCACACCGCGCGAATGGCGTCACGTCGCCGATGGAGGAACGATCCCGGACGACCAGGCGGTACCGTTCCCGAATGACTGGGATGCTGAAGGGTGGCCGATCACCCGCGATTCACAGGATGTCGATCGCGACGACGGCGGACCGGGCGACGGCCGCACGATCCTCGCCGATCAGGAAGTGCAGGGACTCGTTAAAGACGATTGGGTTGTCCTCGTCAGCCGGCAACAGGGGGCAAGGACCTATCAACTCGAGAATTTCAGCCCGCAGTCGGAGGCCGACTTTGGGTTGAGCGGAAAGGTATCGCGCCTCGTACTCAAAGCTGCGGCGCCGGATGATCCCGATCCGGCAAGCGAACTCGAGGCGTTTCTGATTCGTGAGACCGCAATCTACACCGTCAGCCAGATCCTCGAGCTGGCGGAGTTGCCGATCGAAACGCTACCCAACAGCGGGGCACGCGACACGATCGAGCTTCAGGACATCGTGCCGGATCTGGTGCCCGGACGGCAGGTGGTCCTCACCGGCGAACGCATCGGTGAATTCGAGGGCGTCGTCGCGTCAGAAGCATTCGAACTCGCGAACGTTGGCCAGGGCGCGTTCACCGTTCTGTACTTCACCAAGCCGATTTCGTTCGATTACAAGCCGGACACCGTCAAGATCTACGCGAACGTCGCCGCGGCCACGCACGGCGAAAGCCGCGCGGAAGTGCTCGGGAGCGGCGACGCGAGCCGCCCGTTCCAGGTCTTCACTCCCAAGCAGAACCCGGTCACCTACGTCTTATCCGACCAATCGCCCACGGGAAGCATCAGTACGCTCGAAGTTCGCGTCAACGGGATCCGATGGCACGAAGCGCCGAGTTTCTACCCGCTCGGTCCCACGGATCGACGCTACGTGCTCAGACTGAACGACGCCGGCAAGACCGAAGTGCAATTCGGCGATGGCGTGCGCGGCGCGCGGCTTCCGACGGGATCGGAGAACATCACCGCAAGATATCGTAGTGGTCTCGGCGCTGCTGGCCTCGTCGGTGAGAATCGAATAACGCTTCTGCCACGCAAGCCGCTCGGCGTACGGAGCGTGACCAATCCGATCGCGTCGAGCGGCGCCCAGGATCCCGAATCGCGCGACGCCGCGCGCGATAACGCGCCCTTCACCGTGCGTACCCTCGACCGAGTTGTCTCAATCACGGACTTCGAGGATTTCGCGAGAACCTTCAGCGGGATCGGAAAGGCGCGAGCCGATTGGCTGTGGGCCGGCAGTCAGCGGCTCATCCACGTCACTGTCGCCGGCCCGGATGGCGCGGATGCTTCTGCGGATGTGCTGGACGCATTGGTTGGATCGATGAATCGAGCGCGTGTGCCACACCAGCCGGCCCGCGTGTCGTCGTTCGAGCCGCTCTTCTTTACGCTCGTGGCAAAGCTCGAGATCGATCCGGACTACGAAACCGACGCTGTCCTCAAAGCCGCGGACTCGGCGCTCAGGAGCGGATTCGGGTTCGCCCGCCGCCAATTCGCGCAGCGAGTGGGGAAGAGCGACGTGATTGCCACGCTCAAAAGGGTTGACGGAGTGCTGGCAGTCGATCTCGATTCGCTGACCTACACCGTCAGCAGTGGGGGGAATGTCGCCGACGAGTTTGGTCTGCCCGCGCTCGGCGCGCGATTCGATCAGGCATCCAGGACGATCGAAGCGGCGCAACTGCTGATGGTCACACCGGGCCCGGTAGATTTGCGGGTGATGTCGTGAGCCGCTACAACGCTCACTTGCTCTACGACCTGCTGCCGGCGGTCTATCGAACCCGCGACGCAGAACGAGGGTATCCGCTGCGCGACCTCGTCGAGATCCTCGCATCGCAGGCCGAGGTGATGGAACGGGATATCGCAAGGCTCTACGACAATCACTTCATCGAGACGTGCGATCCATCGCTCGTACCGTATATCGGCGATCTGATCGGGGTGCGCTTCCTGCCTCCCCTTGGCCGGAATGGCCGCGCCGAGGTCGCGAACACGATTCGGTTCCGTCGTCGCAAGGGAACCGCTGCCGTCCTCGAGGACCTCGCTCGCGATGTGACCCAATGGTCGTCGCACGTCGTTGAATTCTTCGATCTCCTCCCGACGACACAATGGATGAATCATTTGCGGCTGCATCGGCCGCGCACACCGAATTTGCGCAATGCCGACGCGCTCGATCATGTCGATCGCGCGTTCGACACGGCCGCGCACACCGTGGACGTCCGGCACATCGCATCGCGCCGCGGCAAACACAACATCCCAAGCGTCGGGCTGTATCTGTTTCGCATCGGCGCATTTCCCTTGCAACTAATTGAACCGACACCAGTCGGCGATCCGGCGGACGCTCGATACGTATTCAGCACGCTCGGAAATGATGCGCCGCTCTTCCATCACCCACTGTCGGAAACGGGTCCGGCGCACATCGCGGAGGAAGTCAATGTCGCGGCACCGATTCGTCCACGGGCGCTGCACGCGGACCTGGAACAGACCCTCGGCCAATACTACGGTGCCGGGCGAAGCATCGCGTTGCTGGTTCCAACCGCCACTGAGTGGACGCTTCTGAGCGGCCTCGAAGTTGTGGCATGCGATCTGGAGCCGATCACGCGTGCATTGCCGCCGGCGACCGTTGCAATCGACCCGCGACGCGGCCGGCTCGCATTTGGCGATCCAGCAGACAGGCCGCCGAAGTTTCGCGTCACCTGGCACTACGGATTCAGTGCTGCGATCGGTGGCGGTCAATACGAACGAGGAACTGAGATCAAAGGAGCGGCCGAGATCGAACGAGCGCCGACCGCTGTCGTCGGTGACCCGACCGATCCACTTGTCCACGAGATCCAGATCCACCTGCCACCGGGCGTCGCCTTCTTCGACAATCTCACCGACGCACTGGTCGACGCGCAAACAGCCTGGACCCCGGGCGAGGCTCGCGTCATCGAATTCCTTGACAGTAGAACCTATCGCGAGACCCTTCCGCAGGTCGATATTCCCGAGAACGGCCGTCTTGTCATTCGCGCCGCCAACGAGCAGCGGCCGACGTTGCGGCTCGACGCGGACTGCACGATCGATGGCGCCGATGGTAGTGCGCTGGAACTCAACGGCCTGCTCATTGGCGATCGGGCCATGCTATTGGGCGGCACGCTCAACACGCTGGAGATCGCTCACTGCACCTTCGTTCCTGGTCTGACGATCGGTGCGGATGGGTCACCTGGGACGCCCGGCGCCGTCTCCCTGGTGATTGGATCGGACACGTCCGAGGCGCGCATTCGTTCGTCGATTCTCGGAGCCGTTCGCGCCGCACCCGAGGCAACGGTCACGATCATCGATTCCGTTCTTGACGCGCACGCCCTTGACAACCTCGCGTACGGCCACGACACAGAACCATTTGGCGGATCGCTGACCGTCTCTCGATGCACCGTCATCGGCCGCGTGGGAACGACGGAACTTACGCTCGGTGAAAACTCGATCTTTTTGGGAACCGTGATCGCCGAACGGCGGCAGCACGGATGCGTTCGCTTCTCATGGGTGCCGCGTGGTTCGCGAGTGCCGCGGCGTTTCCATTGCCAGCCCGACATTCCCGATGGGACGTCCGCGAGCGACGCCGCGATCATCGAATCACATCTCTCGCCGCGGTTCACCACGCTCGTCTACGGCCGTCCCGCCTACTGTCAGCTCGATTGGCGCGGACCCGCAGTCATTGCTCGCGGCGCCGACGACGAATCGGAGATGGGCGTGTTCTGCAGCGTGAAGGCGCCGCAGCGCGAGGACGGGCTGCGGATTCGGCTCGATGAATTTCTGCCGGTCGCTCTCGAGGCCGGAATCCTGTTTGCGAGTTGAGGTGCGCGGAGGCATTCATGAAGGGGGACTTCTCGCGATCGACGTTCAATCCACAGCGGCCGTACTCGAGCGTGCGCATGCAACAGGGGCGCGTGCCGATCGACGCCGACTGGAACGAACAGGTCGACATCTCCGACTATCAGCGGCGGCGTGCGATTGCCGACATCATCGGCGGCTGCTGCATTCCCGAGTCACAGCCCGACAGCTTCCGCGTGTCATTCAGTGGAGGGGTGCTGCGTGTACAGCCCGGCCGTGCCTGGGTACGCGGCATCCTCGCTGAACGCACCGACGAGCAGACGATTCCGCTGCCTGCTGCCGGGCGCTACGTCGTCTACCTCGAAGTCTTCGAGCGGCACGTCACCGCGATCGAGGATCCGGACATTCGTGAGGTTGCGCTTGGCGGGCCGGACACCACAACGCGAACGGCCACGGTGTGCCGCGCCCGCATCGCGCCTGTGGAAGGAACGCAAACCTGCGCGGACTTGCGTGACTTTGTCCCTCCTGGAGAAACGACGGGACAGCTCACCGCGTCGACCGGCGCCCAGCCCGCCGACACGCCATGCGTCGTGCCGCTTGCCGCCGGGTACGCACGCCTTGAAAACCAGTTGTATCGAGTCGAGATTCACAACAGCGGCACGATCGGGGGCGCGACCGCCCCGACCTTCAAATGGTCGCGCGACAACGGCTCGATTGCAGCCGAATGGCTGCAGCTCGACGGAAACGAAATCGTCATTCCAGATGCTGGGCGCGACGATGTGTTGGGGTTCCACGACAATCGTTGGATCGAGCTCGGTCACGACGACCTCGATCTCGCGGGAGAAACCGGACCCGTCGTCGAAGTCGTGTCGCGGCGGACCGACAGCGACGGCCGTTTTCGGCTGGAGTTCGATGCGCACGGGCAGACAGTTCCTGATCCGTCGACGCTGAAACACCCGAAAGTGCGCCGATGGGATCATGACGCCGGTAGCGACGTGGCCACAGGCGCGGTTCCCATTGCCGCCGCCAATACGTCAATCGCGCTGGAGGGTGGGATCGAGGTGCAGTTTGCCGCCGGTGCGTATCGCGCAGGCGATTTCTGGATGATACCGGCGCGCACGTTTTCTGGCGCGTCGATTGGCGACATTCTGTGGCCGCGCGACAGCGGCGGTAACGCGCTGCCACAGCCGCCGCACGGCGTAATTCGATTCTTCTGCAAGCTCAGTGTCGTGACCGTCAGCGGGAACGACGCGCAGGTCGTGGACGATTGCCGCCGCACGTTTCCTTCGTTATGCGGCCTGAGTACGCGCGCGAGCACCTGCTGCACCGTCACCGTCGGCCGATCGGGCGCGGATGTGACGACGATTGCGGAAGCGCTTCAGCGGCTGCCGCCTGAAGGTGGAGAGATATGTATTCTGCCCGGCAGATATGAAGAGCGCGTCGTCATCGACGGGCGGCACAACATCAGGATTCATGGGTGTCCAGGACAGACGCTTGTCGTTGCGCCCGATGCGAATCCCGCGTTCTTGCTGCGCAACGTCGAGGACATCGCGATTCGATCGATCGCAATCCAATCGCTGCAGGGTCTGGCCATCGCGATCGAGACCGGGCATCGGATCACGATGGAAGAACTGTTCATCGTCGCGCGCGATCGCAGCGCCATCTCCGCGATCGATGCACGCGAACTGGATCTGGTCGACTCGTCGATCGTGCTCGAGGCCGGCGAGGGCCGAGAGTTCGCGCTGCACCCGGTCGGCGTCTTCCTGGCCGGCCAGGACCTCGCCGTCGAACGGACGACCATCCTCGCTCTGCCGGTCGAAGCGGTCGAGCGAATGCATGCGGGCGGGCTGCAAATCGGCGGTGGATCAGAACAGGTGCTGATCCGCGACAACGCCATCGATGGCGGATTTGGACCCGGACTGGTGCTTGGAAGTGTCACGGCGAGACCCATTCGACCTGTTTTCACAGAAGTGTTCGAAGCGTTTGCGACTCGGCGCGAGGCTGATCCGGTGAAGGTGGCACGAAGCAACGCACTCGACGAAGCCGAGGCACATTACAAGCAGTTGAAGCGTCAGCCGGGCAGCACGCGCATCTTCGAAGTTCCCGGCGGCGGATTCGGGGGGATCCGTCCGACAGGTCGAGGTTTCGTCTCCGACGGCAATCTCACGGATGTCCGGATCATCGGCAACCAGATTCGGAATATGGGCGCCAGCGGCATCACGACGGCGCATTTCTTCGACCTGGTAGAAGGCGAAGGTGATTTCATCACCGTGCATGGCCTCGAAATCACCGGCAACCGGATTGAAGATTGTCTCCGTGTGCGCCAGCAACCGGTATCCGAACAGATCGCGGAGGACACGGCGGTCGGCGGGATCGCCCTCGCAGACGCCGAAGACGTTGTCATCCGCGACAATACGATCGAGCGTAATGGCTCGCGCGTGCGAACGCCGACCTGCGGCATCTTCCTGCTGCACAGCGTCGGCCTGGAGATCCACCGCAATCGCATCCGCCACAACGGGATGCCGCCGCAGGAGGAAACGCAG
>Ga0075435_100002646_pt1 | contig 11935 bp, 11 predicted proteins | sample RhiMethybrSRZTD4_FD_75302 | JGI IMG/M metagenome (GOLD analysis project Ga0075435, IMG submission 75302) | Populus rhizosphere microbial communities from Tennessee, USA - Rhizosphere MetaG P. TD hybrid SRZTD4 | ecosystem: Host-associated > Plants > Roots > Rhizosphere > Soil | place: USA... | reverse complement strand
GCTCTTTGCGCGCATGACCGGAGCTTTCTGTATGGAGCCGGGGCAGGAGTCGAACTCGCGACCTACTGATTACGAACCCGGGCGGTTCGGAAACTGAGCAGCACGACGGCGACCTGAGCACACGAGAAACCGACGATCAGCCATAGGCGCTGACGTGCTTGGTTCTCCCTCGTGCGGGGTGGAATGGTAGCACAGTGGTAGCAACGCTCTCCACTGGCCGGCGCAGGCGCATAGGCAACTTTAGCGGCCCGCTCCCCTTCGCTCCCCTGTCCAATCGCCGGCCGGCGCGAGCCCTCCAGGAGCCCTGCCAAAGCTCGGAAGGGGAATAGGGTGATAGCCACCCCCTCCATCAACGTCGGTCCCAGAACCTTCCAGGCCCTCGGTTCGGCGATGGAGCCAGTGAGAATCGCATGCTCAGCCCCAGGGGGCTGCCCGGCGGTGTCTGAGACCGCCGATCGAGAGCTGCCCCGGCATGCTTAGGACGTGGCGCATCTTATTCGAGAATCCCAGAGAAGAAATGGCACATTCACCGCGAGAATTTTCAACCGCCGGCCTCTGCCACGGCTCTGGGCTACGAGGGGAAGTCCTCGCCTCCCGTTCGATAGATCCGGTGCGGGCACGTCGGGCGCCATCGGGGTGCCCAGAAGCGGAAGCAGGGAGAAGGCTCAAGGCCCACCCGATCCATACCCGCAGATGTTCGGGCCGGCGAGATGCACGCCTCCGTGTGTTTCGCACCAGTGCCGCACGGCCAGTTGCGAGGGGCCGGACAGCGTGCACGCCCCGTTCGCGTACTCTCCGCCCGCCCGGGAGCAGATCGCCGCCGAGTCCGCACAGGCGGCGACGCAGAGGATGGTGACGACGAGGGCCGCGCCGATCCCGGTGACGGCTCTCGCCCATTTCCTGTCGACCAGAGGATGCCGCTCCTCATCTTGACCGTGCTCGCGGCGTTTGCGTAGGAAGCGCCGATGCTCGCCGACGATGCGAGAGGCGAACCGGAGCGTCACCTCGCCCGCCTGGAGCTGACCGTCGAGCGTGAGCACCTTGCCGCCGCCCTCACCTTCATCCGGGCCGAGGCGAACAGGCTCGGACTGGGCACGGCCGAGACCTCCCGGCTCGAGCGGAAGCAACACTAGCACGCCCCGTGCTTGGGCGTCCGTCCCCGCGACGTAATCTGCCAGACTCAGACATCGGCCGCGCCCGGAACCCGATACCACAGCTCGGTTTGAACGCCTCGATGGCGGCATCGTAGCAGGAAGCGTCTCTAAGCGGTAGAGAGCGTCACGGCAGATGCCGTTTAGTCCGCGGGTCTCGCCACATCCGACGAGCGCGACGAGCGACAAAACGCCGATGCGATCCTCCGCCATCCTATAAAGATTCGCGAATTTGTGTAGAGACAGATGCTTATTTCTGAACACCTTTAGGGTTTTGCTTCGTACAGATTATTAAAAGGATTGTCCAGCGGCACGCGCCGAACGCTGCTGAACTCGGCCTTCTCGCAAAGCTCGCGGACCTTCGCTTCGTGAAAACCGAGCGTGCCGAGCCCCGCGCCATTGTTGGCAAGCGACGTGGTCATGCAATAGAACACGCTTACGCCATGAAACATCGCCCCGAGCGGATTCGCGTTCTCCTCGAGCTTGTCGGAACAGTTGGTGTCGAGACAAACGTAAACGCCTTCCGGCCGAAGCGCGCGACGAATCGATTGCAACAACTGAAGTGGATCGACTGCATCATGCACCACGTCGAACGTCGTGATCACATCAAATTCCGCCGGTAATCCTTTCGACACATCGCGCTCTTCAAAACGGACCCGGTCTGACACGCCAGCTTCGCGTGCATTCGCCGTGGCCCGCGCAATGGTCGGACCAAAACTGTCGTAACCCACGTAGCGTGGTCGAGGGTACGCCTGCGCGAGTTTGATGATGCCGCGTCCCCGTCCACATCCCACGTCAGCCACGTCGCAACCACGTTCGAGAAGCGCTTTCACGTCAGGCATTGCAGGAATCCATTGTTGCAACAGCAAATTCTCAAACCATGTGGACGAACATCGTTCCAGACCGTCCCACATCATGTCGTTGTATTGCGATTGAGATACGCCGCCGCCATTGCGAAACGCACTTATAACCTGTTCGAATACTCCGGTTTGCGCTGGTAGCATCTGATATATGCCGCCGACAAACAATGGCCCGTTCTCTTGCGCGAGGACTGACGCGTGCTCGGCTGGAAGGCTGAAACGCTTTGTCGGTCCGTCGTAGTTCAGATAGCCGGCCGTGGCCATGCCGCCAAGCCACTCCCGCAGATACCGCTCGTTCAGCTTTGTCCGCGATGCGAGCTCTGCCGATGTCGCGGGACCTTGCTCTGCCAGATTTTTGAATAATCCCAATCGATCGCCAACAGATCCGAGAAGCGTTGTCATCGTCCCGCTGATCTGCTCGATCACTTTTCCAACGAACTTCTCCTGACGAGCTCGATCAATTATTCCCGCTTCGGCCATATCTGTCTCCAATTGCCGGGGTTTATCAGTGACTCCGCCACCCGCACTCAGGAAACTCCACCGCCACAACGACCCGCGAATCTCAAAATGAGGTCGCCGCTAGAACATAATAGGCGTGATTCGCCCTCCCTGAGAGCCCAGAGGATAGCCAACACTAGGCACCCTCCAGCGGCAGTTGCCCCGCGCTTGGTGCCCGTCGCCGCGACATAACCTCCCAGACTCCGACACCGGCCGCCCCAGGAGCCGATGCCACAGCCCCCGCGGGTGGCCCCGGACCCCCTGAAGCAATCTGCCAGACTCGGACACCGCCCCCCCAGGAGCCGATGTCATAGCAGATCCCGAACGAAGGCGGAGTCGAGCCGGCCTAGTCGCCAGACGGGCGGGAGCTCTTCTATCGTGAGAACGACAAGATGGTTGTCGTCGAGGTCACCCCGTCGGCAACCCCGTCATTCGGCAAGCCGCGAGCGTTGTTCGAGGGCACCTACATGTTCGGCAGGACTGAAGGACAGCCGTTCGATGTGTCGCCGGACGGCCGCTGGTTCCTGATGTTGAAGCCGCAACAGCAGCTGGCAGCGACGCCGTTGAACGTGTAAGTGAACTGAGTTCAACGAGCTTCGTCAGCGGGTAGTCGAATAGGGGCGAGCTTCGTGCAGTGGCGCGACTCAAAGACCTGCGAACAGGTACCCGACTCGTCGGCTCGTCGCTGACACGCATATAGTAGGGGAATGTCGCGATCGGTCGAAGAATGCAATCGCAGGATGCTCCGCGCGAGGAAAACCATCTCTAACCGCGAGGCGGCGCCACTGACCGCAGCTCCGAGACGAACTCAGGATCGAATCCGCACGCCTGGCATATCGGCATCGCGCGCCGCGCGGCATCCGTCTCCGCGTGCCCGCAGCACACGCAGACCGCGACGTCGGCCGATCCCTGCGGCACCAGTGCGCGCACCCCGTCGAATGCGAGCGGCGCCGGCTCCCGTCCGAACAGCGGCTGCCGCGAAGCGAATTCCGCGAGCCACTCCCCCACACGCATGACCGGGGACCCGAACGCGGCCATCCAATGGAAGCCCCAGGCGTTGTCCTGCAGCGAGAGCGTGCCGTCGTAGAGGCTGCACAGCAGTTTCGAAACCGCGAAGAACTCTAACGCCCCTGCTCCGGATTCACCCGCGAGAAGGCGCGGGATCTCGAAATCCGGGAAGGCGCCGTCCAGGTAGTGCTTCAGCACCCACCATTTGTGGCGCCCAATTGCGATCGCGCGTTGCTTGCGCGCCCGCCACTGCCAGGCGTTCGGCCGCAAGAATTGGCACCTGTGCGGACCGGGCGGATCGGCACTGAAATAGGTCGGCCGCCAGCGGCGCGCGAAGAAGCCGGGCTCCTCGACGATGTGATAAGAAGGTGCTATCGCATCGAGGCCGGCATAGTCGACCACATTGAAGCCGAACGCGCCGGAGACATCGACCCCGCAATCCTCCCGCGCCGACGGAAAGACGAGCGCGTCCGTGCCCGCCGCTGAAATGTGGCGCGCGAGAATCGTCAGAAAGACCGTTCCGCCGCTCTCGGGCGTGAGCAGATAGGCGAACAGATCTGCATAAGCCTTGAGCGGGCTGTGTGTTCCGTCCAGCCCCGCGGTGACGCGCGGAGCATCCTGATCAGGTCCGCTGCGGACCTTGCGCATGATCTGCTTCTTCTCCTTTCTCGACATCTCCGCCGCCTCGATGGCGGTTATGCGTGGTTGCCCGCCCGTCAGCTTGTCCACGAGCTCGTAATCGACCTGCCCCTTGTCTTTGGCGGTCAAGAAGATCGCATTGGGCCAATCTTCGTTCAAAGCTTGGAAAAGCCAATCCGTCGCGCGCCGCGTGCGCAAGTCGAATACCTGCGCGCGTTCGAGCGTCTTCAGTTGATAGGGAATGAGCGCACGCGTCAGCCCTGGCGTCTGGGCCGCGAGGGCATGCACTGTGATGAACAACATCCGCCAACCCGCCGCCATTGCCTCCGTGCGCTCGTCCGCCGTCAAGCGATCGCGCGCGCGAAACGCCTCGTCGTTGAGATCGGCCACGTCGATGGCGAACGGCCGCTTCGCATTCGCATAGTTCCAGAGCTCCATCGCAAGCGTCTGGCCCGAGCGGCCCTCCGCGTCCTGACAGAGCGTGTAATAGTGCCCACGCGAGAGGCGCGTGCCCGTCGAGAAGCGGCGCCCCTGCGCTTCCTGATCGTGCTCACTTTCGGGATGCTCTTTGCGGAATCGCGCATCGAGGTACTCGCTTACCGCACCGCTGGTGTCGAGACCAGTGAAATCAAAGAAATGCTGGAGGAAGAAGGCGCGCTGGGCCTCGTCCAGCGCCTCGATGGCGATGAATTTGACCGTCTCGCGTAATGGCGTGAGCGGGATCGATCGCTGCTGCCCCATCCTGGCTGCCTTCGCGTCGCGGCTCGCCGCGTCCAATTCTGGCACCCGACTGTCGCGCTCTTCGCGCGTGTAAAAACCAACTTGAGGTTACGGACGTTCTTCCGTTAAACAACAGCCGCAATACGACGCGGACGCCTCGAGTGGAGGCTTGACGCACACGCATATAGTAGGGGAAATATAGTAGAGGAATGTCGCGATCGGTCGAAGAATGCAATCGCAGGATGCCCCGCGCGAGAGACGCCACGGATCGCGCCTTCGCCGAGCCGCTCTGCATCTCGCAGAGCGAAGGCAACATTAGCACGCTCCGGCGGCGGTCACCTCGCTGATAGCCGTCGGCCTCTGACAAAAGCTGCCAGACTCGGACAACGCCCCCCCGGAACCCCCGAAGAGCCGATGCCACAGAACCTCGGAAGAGCCGATGCCACAGTGACCCTCGCCGCCCACGACGCCCTCTTCCTGGCCTGGAAGACCGACGGCCCCGTGCGCGAACGAAGCGTTCGACAGGCGCGGCGGCTCTGGATCTCGGTGGCCGTGCTGTGGCCCCTCGTGACCATCGCCAGCAACACGGTGAACCACGCGCTCTTTTCCGGGATCATCCATCGCGGGCTCGCCACGCTCGCGGTGCTCGTCACGCTCGGCGGGATTTTCGTCGTCTCCACCGGGGTGCGGCGCGGCGGCCTCGCGGCATTCTTCGGATCGTGCGAGTTCCTGCTGGGCACCATCGGCGCCAGCGCCGCCTCGCACTTTCCCGTGATGCTGCGCGCGACGGGCGGCACGCCCAACCCATGACGGCCTACACGGACGGGGCCGAAGAGGCGGGCCTGCACACCCCACTGCGCTGGTTCCTCGTCGGGCTGCCGCTCGCCCTCGCGTACCTCGTCGTCCTGTTCAGGCTCCATCACGGCAAGGCCGTGGCCACGCGCGACGAAGAAGGCTACTAGCCGGACTCGCGGGCTCGCGACGTGAGCGCCAGGGGCGCCGCCGCAGCGCAGAGCAGCGCCATCACCAGGAAGGCCTGGCCGCCGAGACGCGCATAGAGATACCCCGATGCCAGCGTGAGCAGCGCGCTCGCCGCCGCCGGCCCGAGCGCGTACATAGCCTGCGCCGTCGCGGCCAGACCGGGCGGGACGATCGCGGGGATGACGCGCATGCACGCCAGGTGCAGCGCGGCGAAGGTGATCCCGTGCAAGGGCTGAACGAGAACGAGCGCCGTGACAGCCGTCGTCGACGCGACGACGACCCATCGCAGGAGGCCGGCCGCAGCCGCGAGCGCCATCACGCCCCTGGCGCCGAGCCATCTCACGAGTGAAGGGCCGACGAAGAAGAAGACCACGACCTCGGCGGCGACCGACTCCGACCACAGCACGCTGACGGTGGCGGGACTGACCCCGGCCACCCTCCAGCGGATGACGGCAAAGGTGTCGTGCATGGCATGGCTCCCCAGCACGAGGGTGGCGACGAGCATGACACGCCGGAAGTCGGCGAGGCGCAGCAGTCCGACGAGACCCTCCGTCGGCGCCCGCGCGCCCCTCGTCTCGACGGGGCCCGGCGCGGGCACGAGCAGCGCTAGGCCGGCTGCGATGGCGAGCTGCGTCGCGTGGAGCACCAGGATGGAGCCGAGTCCCCAGGCGCCGACCACCTGGCCGCTCAGCAGGGTGCCGAGGATGAACGCACCGGATCCCGTGCCGCGCACCCAGCCATACTCGAATCCCGCGTCGCCCGTCCGCGGCACGCTGGCGCGCAGGGCCAGGGCATCGGCGAGCGTGGTGGTCGGCGCCAGGGCCGCCGCATGCAGGAAGCTGATCGCGAAGAGCGCGGGGACATCGGCCGCTGCCAGCAAGCCAGCGGCGACCGCCGCAGCCAGCAACGCACACGCGGCCAGGACCCCTCGAAGAGCCTGCGTCAGGTCGGCGAGGCGCCCGCACGCCGGCCCCGAGACGAGCCGGATCGCCGTTCCGGCGCCGAAGAGAACGCCGAGCTGCTCGGGGGTGAGCCCACGCCCCTCGAAGAATGCCGGCAGGAACGGGGAGGACACACCGAAGGCGCCATACATGAGTGCGTAGAGCGCCACGAAGCGAAGCAGGACAGTGTGCACGGAGCCACTCTCCGGCCGGCCTGTGGCGTCGTCAAATTGCCGCCGGGCCCGGATCCCCGCCAGGGGACGACGATCCGATAGGACTGCCCGCGGCTTCGGGGCACGTTGCGGGTCGTGGGCGCAGTCTCAGGCAGGACCACGGGTTCATTGCCCGGCTCCGAGGGGCGTCCGAGGAGCGCTCGCTCGTCGTCGGGGTGTTCCTGGCGAACGCACAAATCCCCGCCGTGTGCACGCGGCCCCGGCGCCCGCATAACGGGTCGCGAGGCCGTCTTCGTCCCGGTGCTGCTGCGTGACCCGCCGGTCGGCCGGTAGGCTTGACCTGCCCCGCCCCGGGGCGCAGACTCTCTTCTCCGCGGAGCTTCTAGCGGAGGAGGGATCTCATGGGGTGAGCGCGCCTACCGGAGAAGGAGGCAAGCCATGAAGTTCATGCTCTTCGTCCTGCCCACCGTGCCCGGAACTCTGGAAGATCGCAAGCGCCTGCGGCCCATCGGCCGCAACAACGAACGGTATCAGCAAATGCTGGACGAGTTGCGCAAGCTTGCCGTGTTCGCCGACGACGCCGGCTTCGACGTCATGGCCACCACCGAGCACCACTTCCACTCCGAGGGCTACGAGACGTCGGTGGCGCCGCTCCTGATCTACGCGGACCTGGCCGCCCGCACCAGGCGCATCAAGTTCTCCCCGCTCGGGCTGGTGCTGCCCTCGTGGGATCCCATCCGCGCCGCCGAGGAGCTGGCCGTGCTGGACCACCTGACGAAGGGGCGGGTCTACGCCGGGTTCGCCCGCGGCTACCAGGACCGGTGGGTCAACGTCCTGGGCCAGCAGTACCACGTGACCGGGGCGCCGATGGACGGCTCTTCCATCGACAACCACAACCGCAAGGTCTACGAGGAGACGGTCAAAGTCATCAAGAAGGCCTGGACCGAGGAGGCGTGGGAGTACGACGGCGAGTACTACAAGGTCCCCTATCCGTACAAGGAAGGGATCACGCGCTGGCCGGTGGGCGACTGGACGCGTCAGTACGGCGCTCCCGGCGAGATCGACGACGACGGCGTGGTGCGGAAGATCTGCGTCGTGCCCCGGCCCTACCAGCAGCCGCACCCGCCGATGTTCCAACCCTTCTCGGTGAGCGAGGCGACCATCCGCTACACCGCCAAGTCGAGCATCGTGCCGTGGATCCTGGTGGCGCACCCGCCGGACTTCCAGCGCCTGTGCCACGTCTACCAGGACGTGGCGGCGGAGAACGGGCGCAAGCTCGGTCTCGGCGAGAGCGTGGGCGCCTTCCGCGCGGTGCACTTCGGCCGCAACGAGGCCGAGGCGGTGGCGCTGCTGCGCGACACCAACTACGCCGGGTTCCAGAACTACTTCGGCGGGTTCGGGTTCTGGGAAGCCTTCCGCACACCGGAGGACGCGGCGAAGTATCCGCTCGATCCGTACACGCCCCTGCCACCGGCGGAATGGACGGTCGAGCGGATGCGGCAAGTCAAGTACGCACTGGCTGGGACGCCGGACGACATCAAGCGGGAGGTGGAGGCGCTGCGAAAGATCGGCGGCAACGGCGACCTCGAGTGGTTCGGCTGGTTCTTCGACCAGGGGTTCATGTCCTGGGACGAGGAGGTGCGGCAGATCGAGATGTTCGCCAAGCACATCATCCCCGCGTTTCGGTAGGGCGGCTCTCATGAACAAGCTCGTCGCGGCCTTCGCGCTGCTCTTGATCGGGTGGGGCGGCGCGGAGGCTGCGGAGATCAAGGTGTTCAGCACGGTGGGCATGCAGCCGGCCACGCCGGAGCTGTTTGCGCAATTCGAGCGGGAGACCGGGCACAAGATCTCGGTGACGTACGGACTCGCGGCGGTGCTGAAGCAGAACTTCCTCGACGGGGCGCCTGCGGACGTGCTGCTCCTGACGGGCCCGATCATCGAGGACCTGGCCAAGCAGGGCAAGGTGGTGGCGGACAGTAAGGTCGACGTCGCGCGCTCGGGCGTCGGCCTCGGGGTGAAAGCGGGCGCGCCGAAGCCGAACATCGGCACGCCTGAGCAGCTCAAGGCCACCGTGCTGGCCGCGAAGTCGATCGGCTACTCGAAACAGGGCGCCTCGGGCGTCGCGTTCGCTCGGGTGCTGGAGCGGCTGGGCATCGCCGGGCAGGTGCAGGCCAAGTACAAGGACACGGGCCTGAAGGCCGGCGAGATGGTGGCCGCCGGGGAGGTCGAGCTGGCCGCCGCGCAGGTCCCCGAGCTGCTGGCGGTACCCGGCGTCGACGTGATCCCGCTCCCGGCTGAGCTGCAGACCATCACGGTCTTCTCACTGGGCCTCGCCACCGAGGCGAAAGAGGTTGGCGCGGCAAAGGCGTTGATCCAGTTCCTGGCGGGGCCGGCGGCCGTGCCGGTCTACAAGGCGAAGGGCCTCGGGGGTTGACCGCTGTCCCCGCCTGCCCTCTCCCCCAGAGGGGACAGGGTGAAGGGGCTTCGGCCCCCGCGGGTCCACGGTTTCGGGGAGACAGAGGAAGCTATCGCCAGCACTTCTTCTATCTGCGCGACTCGATCCTGTCGCCGGAGGATGTCGACAAGAAGCGAGCGAACCGCTGGGCGAATGCCGTCTGGCCCCATTCCTTCTCGATGATGGATACCCGCTCCGCGAGCGTGCCCGGCTCCATTCCCCATGAATAGTCGTCCAGACGTCGGAAGCAGGACTGCGTCAAGGCCTCGCTTCGAGACGGCGAGGATCATCGCGGCCACCGGCCGCGCCCGGGCCGCGCCGCGCTCGGCGAACTGGAAGAGAGGTCGACTCTTCAAGCATGGGCGGCCATCTTCGCCACGTCGAACCCGTAGACGCGCGCGGTGTTGCCGCCGACGATCTTCGCCTGCTCGGCCTCGGGCACGCTCGCGAGAATCTCCCCCAGGATCTTGCGTGACCGGGGGAACGTGGACTCGCTGTGCGGATAGTCCGAGCCCCACATCATGTTGTCCACGCCGATCACGTCGCGCAGGCGGATGCCGATCGCGTCCTCCTGGAAGCTCAACACGACGTTGCGATGGAAGAAGTCGCTCGGCTTCATGCCGTCCTTGAAGCGATAGATCGCCTCGCCGTGGCGCTCGCGATAGGTGTAGTCCATCGACGTAAGGATGTGCGGCGCCCACGAGAGCTCGAACTCGACGATGGCCACCGTCAGCCGCGGATAGCGCTCGAACACGCCCGAGAAGATCATGTCGCACATCGAGAGCGCCGGATAGAACGCCTTCGTCGAGCGGCTGCTCGCATCGCGCAACGTCTTCTCGCCCGCGCCGCGGATCTTCCCCTGGCGCCGGGTGGCCGTGTGCAGGCTTAGCGGCATCCCGAGGGCCTGGGCGGCAGCCCAGAACGGCTCGTACTCCGGCTGGTCGTAGCGCCGGTGCTCCAGCGGGTACTCGGTGATCATCGCGCCGGCCAGGCCCAGGCGCGCGGCTCGCTCGAGCTCACGGATACCGTCCCGGACGTCGTCCAGGTTGATCATCGCAATGCCCTTGAGCCGCCCGCGGTCGGTGGCACAGAAGTCGGCGAGCCAGTCGTTGTAGGCGCGGAAGATCGCCGACATCAGGGCCGTGTCGGCCACCCGGAAGTAGAAGAGGCCCTGCGAGGGATAGAGCACCTCGCCTGAGACGCCGTCCAGGCGCATGTCGGCCAGGTGCTGCTCCGGATCGTAGCCGCCGCGCGGCACGTCCTCGAAGAGCCCCTGTCCGGAAATGGTCTCGGGCGCCTCGAACCGCGCGCCTGCGTTCGAGATGAGCCCGATGCCGGAGAGGATCTGGTCGGCCTCGATCACGATCTGGTCGGCGCCGTCGATGCGCTGGATCCGCGGCGCCCGGTCGCGGAAGGCCCGGTCGATACGCTTCGCCCACAGATCCGGCGGCTCGAACACGTGCGAGTCGGACGAGAGAATCACGGTCGGAGCCATCGGCTTCCCTCCTCCCCGCCAAGATCTTCTAGAATCCCGCCAATGTCCACTCCCTATCCGCGCGACCTGATCGGCTACGGCGGCAGGCCTCCGCATGCCCACTGGCCGGGCGAGGCGCGCATCGCCGCGAACTTCGTCATCCACTACGAGGAAGGCTCCGAGTACAACGTTCACGACGACGGTTTTTCCGACGCCACCTTGACTGAAGCCGGCGTGTCAGACTACGGCGCGAAGGGCCGCGAGCTGGCCGCCGAGGGGATGTTGAGCGTAGGCAACATTGGCCCGCGGCGGCGGCCATCGCCTCCCGGGTGGCCGCTGGCTCCTTGACATAACCTGCCAGACTCGGACGCCGGCCGCCCCAGAAACCGATGCCACAGCGAGGGACAGCCGCCGTTTGCCGGCGGCTTCATCGTGCCGAGGGGAGAGCAGGTGCCGGCCGCGTAGCGTGATTCAGATGGTCGGGTGTCGGGTCGCTAAGATCGCCAGCTTCCGATCCCTTCAATTGTCAAGGCTTCTCCATTCCGGGCTTTGTTCTGCTCCTGTATTTCTTTCAGCTTTTCGGGACAGTCTCTGCAATTCGCGCGCTTGACGAAAGTATATACACCGGAGTAAGTCCCCTTCGGCCCGGTCATCTTTCCCAACGTATCTTCGGCAAGCTGCTTTGATGCCTTAACACTGGTCTGTTGTGCGAGATTGCTGATTTGGTCATCGAACCCTACAGTGGCCTTGCTCTCCTCCATGGCAAAGCAGGGATTGTCTCTTCTGATCCATCCCCACGAATCGTTGATCCTAGTGCGTGAGCCGATGTCGACGATATCGATTCTGAAATCCGTCTCAGTTTTCAGTTCGCATTGATCAGTTAGCAACGTGTGGGTACTTTCAACAACCTGCCACATCTGCTTTACACCGGTTGGAACCGGAGGAAGAAGGTGATTAAACCCAACCTGATAAGAAGGCTCTCTCCCGTCTAAAAGACGTGGCCCTGTCGTATGTACACGGACCCACGCCTCCTCC
>Ga0075435_100002641_pt1 | contig 11939 bp, 8 predicted proteins | sample RhiMethybrSRZTD4_FD_75302 | JGI IMG/M metagenome (GOLD analysis project Ga0075435, IMG submission 75302) | Populus rhizosphere microbial communities from Tennessee, USA - Rhizosphere MetaG P. TD hybrid SRZTD4 | ecosystem: Host-associated > Plants > Roots > Rhizosphere > Soil | place: USA... | reverse complement strand
AAGGCGTTATTTGCCCCGGTTGGTGTCAAGTCGATAGGAACAGTTTGGCCATCGTTGGTATAGTTAAAGACACCCGTCTTAAACGCTGCCGTGGGCACGGTGGCGCTATTGGTCAGAGTCGTTCTGAAGCGCTCAAGCTCCTCATTGAAGAAAAAGAAAGTCTTGTTCTTGAAAATAGGACCACCGACTGAATACCCGAACTGATGTCGGATGTAAGGGTCCATTTTAGATAGCTGGCCGCTGGAGTCGACGCGCGGATTGAACCAATCGCGCCCCCCCCCAAAACTGTTCCACCGGCCAAAATAGTAGGCGCCGCCATGAAACGTGTTCGTTCCGCTCTTTGTCACAACGTCAATGATTGCCCCGGTGTTGCGCCCGAACTCAGCGTTGAAGTTGTTTGTAATGACACGAAACTCCTGAGTGGAGTCGGGATTCGCGCTGATGATTCCGTCGGGAATGCCGGGAACCGATGTATCGTTATTATCGACACCGTCCAGCAGGAAGTTGTTGTTCCGCTCGCGCGAACCATTTACGGTGAAACCGCCGAGGCGACTATTAGTCTGCGAAGTCCCCGGCGACAGCAATACCAAGCTATAGGGATCCCGAGTTATGAGCGGGAGGTCTCTAATCTGTTGTGATGCTACGAGGTTGCTTATCTGCGCGGTTTCTAAGTCAACATCAGGGATTTGGTCGGCGCGGACTTGAACCTCCTCGGTGACGGCGCCAGGCTCTAACGTGGCATTGACGGTCAAAGCCTGCGCCACGGTGAGTGGCACGGCATCCACATGGAATGCCTTGAAGCTTGCCTTTTTGATGGTGACCGAGTACGTGCCCACTGCAAGATTAGGAATGCTGTACGCGCCCGTAGCGCTGGAAGTGACCGTGCGGGTAGCATTTGACCCGAGGTTCACTACGGTAACTTCGGCACCTTGTACTAGGGCGCCACCCTGATCGCTCACGGTGCCACTAATCGAGCCAGTTTGCGCCATCGACAAGACGGCAAATGTAAGAATCACAAAAATGCATCCCAACGCGAATCTTGCTCTCTGCATTGCTCCTCCTCGTTGATCCCGAAAGCGCATGGCGCACTACGCCAACGCTTAGTTCTTCGTTTGAGAATTGTTTTTTTTGGATAAGGATATGTGCACTATGAGACAGCCAGTACATCATCGATGCGCAATTGGCTTACCAGTCCCAACGTCAATCTGAAGTAACTGATTCACTGAGAGTTGCTGATGGAAAATCTCCAAAGAACGGCTTTGTGCTCCGCCATTTCATACGGTTGGAAATAGCGCTTCTACCAAATTCCATAGATTGGCGGCGCGTAAAAAGGCTCAGCCGTCATTCAACGTTATGGGAAAATTTGGTGTGGATCCAGCGAATTTGCATCACGGAATCAGTCTGTTCAACAGCGGGCAATTCTTCGACGCCCACGAAGCCCTCGAAGACGCGTGGCGCGCAGCGCCGGAATCCGAGAAGAAATTTCTGCAAGGTTTGATTCAGGTTGCGGTAGCGCTTCATCATCACTCGAAGGGAAATCTGGTGGGAGCACAATCGCTGCTGCGGCGCGCGGCGCGAAATCTTGCCCTCTATCCGGGAAGCTTCAGAGGGGTGAACATCGGGGCACTGTTATTTGACTTGGCGAAATGGCGACGGTGTCTTGAGGATGGCTCTTCCGTACCTCCGCTGCCGAAAATCTAGCCCTCGAAAACGACAGAGTCCTCGCCGGCTGAGGCCGGCTCGGCATGGCCACCAATAAATCGCGTAACGCCACGAATAAGCTCGTGCCCTTTGGCTTCTCCGTGGACTTTCGGCACGGGTCTATCGGATTCCTATCTCAGCGCCGCGTTCGTCGGGCGGATGATTGCCGCCGCGCTGCAGACGGCTGTTCTCCTGGGGCGTACACTCGTTTTACGAGCGGCGTATCCAATTTGTATTTGCGCTTGAGGGTGTTGCCGCTTTCATCTTTGACACGCAATACGAACACGGGCAACACGCCTTCTTTCTCGAGAGTTTCCTGCGACACGGTCACCGGCAGAACTCCGTCAAGGTTGCGCTCGCGATAAGCGGTCTCGTAGCGGTGCCGGCGCAGATTCCAGGTGAACACGCGAATCTGGTCGTAGTCGAAGGGCATGCCGTCTTTATTTTCCGTGAGCAGCACAAGGTACTGCGGCACGTTCTTTTCGGCATCCTTAACTTCGTCGAGCACGAACGTAGCCACGATGCGCTGGCCTTCGGCATATTGCGCAATCTCCAGCGGGACGTCTACATCAACCATTCGTGAAAGGATCCAACCAGTGTGGCCTTGCTGATCGCGAATGAGCCACCAGTCTTCCATGGGGGCGGATTTAGTGTCGCCGGTCTTGTCGACGGTTGATTTTGCTGAGCCGCCGGGCAGCACCTTCTCGATGGTTGCGCGCTTCAGGATCGACACCTTTGCGGCTTGATCGAGCTGGTACAGGTGGTCCGTGTCTCTTCCGGGTTCCAGATGAATGTTGGTCTGATTGCGGGTCGTGCCGATCGACTGCGCAGGATCGTTGTGTTCCTGTTTTTCGAGTTTTTGAAACGCATCATAGGTTTGCTTGCTGGCCAGGAAGCGTTGCTCGATCCAGCCTTCGGCACCGGTTGAGGTACGTACTTTGGCGAAGCGGCGATCGCGCCCGAGGACCTCCACTTTGTCGCCATTTTTCACCGTGCCGGTCTTGCTGTAGACGGCGGCAACCTGATCGCGAAGAAACGCCTGCGGGGCGGAAATGTAGGCGATCTCCTTTACGGTTGGCCCGCGGCTACAGGCCCAAGACGCGATCAGCAGCAATATGCAGCAGTAGAGTTGGAAGGCACATCGCACGGAAGTCACGATTGGTGGCAGAGGGCAGCTAGGGAGGTTTCCACGTACATATTTGCTGAAGATTTGACTCGCGCGGTTGTGGTTCCGGACTGAAGCCGAATACATGGATCCTTCCGCCTCGCTGCGCTCAGCGTCAGGATGACAGGTCGGGCATGAAGCGAAGTTGCCGCTCAGCACACTGGGAAGAAAATCAGAAGACTGCACGTGGTAAACACTAAATGTTTTAATCGCCAAAACAAATTCCGATAGCGCGGGCGGTCTGCACCAGCTGCCCTTGTGGATCCACTTTTTCAGCTGGCCGATCGCCTGAGCGATTTCGACGGCTTCGATTCGGCCGTTTTGCAGACATACCATCTTGCCAAATCCGCCCTCCGCGATCAGATCGACAGCGGCGACGCCGAAACGTGTGGCTAGAATGCGGTCGTAGGGTGAGGGGCGAGCCGCCGCGCTGCACGATGATGGTTCATCGCAGATGAGAAGGGATGACGAACTGAATTCACCGCCTTCCGATGATACCGTCAGCGCAGCGGCAGGCGTCAACATTACGATTAGACGCAGCGTGACGGTCCGGTGGGAAGCCGGTCGGGAGCGGCGATAAGTCATTGCGAGATGGTCAGCGTTACGGTGTTGCTGTCGACCCCTGCGAAGCTGGCGGTAACGTTGATCTGGTTGCCCGGAGTAGCAGTCGCACTGATAGTGCCGGTCCCACTGCCGTTTGTCAGAGTAAGCTCGGTGGTATCGGAATTGATCCATGTCACTGACGAGGTGACGTCCTGCGGGGTACTGCTTCCCGGGAAGGTCGCCTTGGCGGTAAAGGTTACGGAACTGTTGGGTGTGGGATTGGTTGGTACAGCCGTGAGTGTGATTAGAGTGGGCGTACCCGGCGTTACCGTAACCGTTACGGACGAAGCGCTTACGGTTCCGAAACTCGCGCCTATGGTTGTTGTGCAAATATTGACTACCGACGCGGAAGGAGTGACTAATCCATTTGCGTTGATCGTCGTGCAGGAGGCGTCGGACGAGGTCCAGGTGACTCTGCCGGTCAAATCTTTGGTGCTGCCGTCATCGTAGGTGCCGGTGGCAGACATCTGCTGGGTTTGTGACTTGGTGATGGTGGGATTCGAGGGACCTATCGCCAGCGAGCTCAGCGTCGGATTGACAAAGAACCCTTTGCAGCCGACCATCAAAGCGAGCAGCGGAAGCGTCGCCAACGCGATCATGAATTGAGTTTTCACCTTACTACTGGGTATCATAAAAACCCCAACAAAGCCGCTCTTTCCAAACAGCGACGCTTCAAAAAATTGTAACAGAGAAGATTCCGGGCAGAACGGGGACGTGTACCATCGTGTACCAAAGCCCGCACCTCATTATTCTTCTATTCAAATCGAGAACGTTCTCAGCTGGAAAACTTGCAGATCTGCGCGAACAGGACTAGCAGCGCTGGTCTGTTACGATGCAATTCAATATGGGCCTGGTGTGGCGTACATGATGGCGAACCCAGACCATGTTCCCAACCAATCAATGGAATCTGCGCTGCAAACAAAATACATAGATTCTTCGCTCCGCTCAAAATGACAACCTTGAATAATGGTGAGAAATTTGTTTGACGACGCACTAGCTCGGTTCGGTTTTTGTGCGCTGGTCGGGAGCCTGATCGCGAATGGCCTTGCCGAGACAGGCGTAGAGCAGCCCGTCACGCACATTTGCGTAGCCTGCGTTCGGGCGCACGAGGAGTTTCTTGCCTCCGATGCGCTACGTGGGCGAGGTAGCGCGACTCCGGATGAACTTACGGCAGCGACGTATATTGCCGCTCAGTTGCGACAGTATGGAATTGATCCTGGCGGAGATGATGGGGGATACATTCAGCGGGCAACCGTGGTGCGACAAAAGTTCAGCGGGCCTCCTCATCTTCAAATTAAGACGAAAGTGGAGCCCATCATCTGGACCTATGGGAAGGAGTTCGTTGTGTATTTCTTGTCGCAGACTCAGTTTTCTGGTCCGCTGCGAAAGGTGGACTCCGACAAGGCGGAACCGCAGGTCGATAGCGGCTCCGTGGTCCTGATCCTGGGAACTAATCCTGGAAAAATTCGACAGGCCGCCATTTCCATGGCTTCGGGGGGAGCCGCAGGAGTTCTAGTGCCGGCGACCGAGCAAGAATCGGCTCGCTTTCGAGAAAGAAGCAAAGAACTTCCGCGGCCGCCGGTCAGCCTTGAAGACCAAGGTGGTGGAAGCTCAGATTCAACACTCAATGTGCTTGAAGTGAGCGCGCAGGCCGCCAAGTTTCTGGCGCGTCTGCCGGAGGGAACCAAAATCGCTTTTGGTGAGTCAGCCACTACGAAGAAAAGCTACACCTGGAACGCCGTGGGCATTTTGCACGGAACTGATCCAACTCTGGCGCATGCAGCGGTGCTCCTTTCGGCACATCTGGATCACCTAGGCATCGGCAAGCCTGTGAAGGGAGACAATATTTACAACGGCGCTGATGATGACGCTTCCGGCGTCACCGCCGTGTTGGAATTTGCCCGCGTACTGGGAGCCGGCCCAAAGCCGCGGAGGACGGTTATCTTTGCCCTTTTTGGCAGCGAGGAAATAGGGGTGCTCGGATCAATTTATTTTCGAGAGCACCCTCCGCTGCCGCTCAATGAGATTGCCGTTAACCTTGAGTTCGAGATGCTCGGCCGAGCTGATCCGGCGGTAAAAGCCGATTCCGTGTGGCTCACTGGTTGGGAGCGGTCCAACCTGGGGCCGACGCTCGCGGAGCATGGGGCGCATCTGGTCGGCGATCCGCATCCCGATCAAAACTTTTTTACCCGCTCCGATAATTACGCGCTCGCGAAGAAGGGAGTGGTCGCGCAGACAATTTCAAGCTATGGACTGCATGGCGACTATCATCAGCCGAGTGATGATGTTGCGCATATCGATTTCGATCATATGAATGCCGCGATTGGATCGCTGCTCGCGCCGATTGAGTGGCTGGTGAATTCGGATTTTACGCCGAAGTGGAATGAAAGAGGGAAGCCGTAACAGGTGGCTAGTGGCTGGTACGTAGAGCGCGTGGAACAGGAGTGTCGAAGCGATCACAACTAGCCACTAATCACGAGCCACTAGCGACTTAGTTCGCTCTCTTCGCCTTGGCGATACGTTCGTCTATTGGCTTACGGCCTTTGAATCCTTCGCTCACGCCGTGCCAATGGGTGATTCCCTTTTCGCCGAGCTTCCAGCAGAGCAGCACGGTCTCGCCGTCGACTACACAGGGAAAGTCTAGCAGGCCGATATCGAGATCCTTCACCTGTACGCCGATGGAATCGATTTCGGAGATGGCGTCCTTCACGCGTTGAATTGCCTTCTCGCGCTCGGCTTTGCGCCTCGCCAAGTGGACAATGTTTAGGAATCTGCCACCGTCGAGGAAGACGCGGTGCACGACTTCCTGTAGTTCGGCGTCAACGGATTCGATCAGTTTCTTGCCATCAATCGCGTTCTGCAGCAGGGACTCGAGCACGGGCAGCAGGGATTGAGCTTCCTGGAGTGTAAAGGTACGTTCAGACATAGGAGGTATGTGGGTATTTTAGTCTATTTTCGGTGCCCTGTGTCCGTAGAAGTGGAGATGTTTGTAGGGTGCGGATTCCTACAGCCAGGCGCTCTATCCAGCCCTGAAACTGTGTGGTGAGAACTTCTCTGCCGTCCCTGCGGGACTCACTCAGTTTCCATTTTCACCCAGGGCTGCCGCCTGGGCTGTAATATTCCGCTCCTTCGGCGCTGATTGCGTGAGGCAGCATTCTCAGTTACTCCAACGAAAAATGAGTTCTCCCACATACCAGTGCCCCCTTTTTAAGGCGGGATAGGATTTTCGAACTCTTTTCCGCTCCGGGATCGACTTTCGGCGGACAGGGTTCCTAACGTAACTCGGTCGTACACTCCCTTTCGGTAATCCTTAGTAACCATACGATTCACGGCAGCCAGCCGTACAATGACCTTGCCCGAAAGACCATCCGTGCATTAGCGATGGCATTGGCCGGACGGACAGTCCCCCAACCGGCAAAATCTGCCAGAACGGATGTCTCCCCAGTGGGCGACCCTAAGCCGGAGTTCGCACTCATATGGCGTTTGGTTTCGGATTCAACAAGCAGAAGACTCTCAGCTCTGCGGAGAAGTACGTCCAGCAGGGGAAGCTGCAGAATGCTATCGCTGAGTACGAGAAGGTTCTGAAGGCTGACCCCAAGGATCTGACCGTTTCCAATACGATAGGCGATCTTTACGCCCGCCTGGGCCAGAATGAGCGGGCCGTCGAGTGCTTCAAAAGAGTCGGCGATGCCTATGCCAGCCAGGGCTTCACTGTCAAAGCGATCGCCATGTATAAGAAGCTGACGAAGATCAAACCAACCCTGGAGGGGGTGCTTCGGTTGGCGGAGCTGTACACGCAACAGGGCTTGTTCAATGATGCCCGTGCTCAATACCTGCATGTAGCGGAAGAATTCCTGCGTTCGGGAGAGTTGGAGCAGGCCGTCCGGATTTTCCAGAAAACTCTGGAGATGGATCCAGAAAATGTGGCCATGCGGATTCGGCTGGCCGAGGTTTACATCCGTCTTAATAAGAAGACCGAGGCCTGGCAGATTTTTGCTTCTGCGGCGGACAACCTGCGCGCAAAAGGGCAGCTCGCAGCGACGGAAGAGATTCTGCAGCGGATGCTGAAGCTCGACCCCGGAAACAGCTATGCGCTGCTGCTGCGAGGGCGCACCGCGTTCGAGTCGGGTGATGTAGCTGCGGCCATACAGAACTTGGAAAAGGTCGCGGATCTCGATACGCATCCGGAAGGCTTGCGGGCGTTGATGCAGGCTTACCTGCAAACGGAGCGGTTCTCGGAAGCCGGCGCCGTAGCGGGCAAGCTGTGCACGGTGCACAACGATTCCGGCGCGCTCATCAGTTATGCCGAAGCGCTGATGAAGGTCGGGAAATATGAGCAAGTTATTCAGCTGTTCCATCAGAACGGTGATCGTTTGTTGGCGAGCGACTCGGCAAAAGTGCTCGAGACGTTGCACAATCTCATCGGGCACATCCGTGAAGATGTGCCTGCCCTTGAGGCTCTGCTCGAGCTTTTACTGAAGGCTGGAGACAGCACGCACATCACCGAAGTGTACGAACTGATTGCACATGCCTGCGTGCAGGCGGGCGATCCGGAGAAAGCTCGCGACTATTACCTGAAGCTCACGCAGCTCGAACCGCAGAATCAGCTCCACGCGCAGAATTATGCGCAAGTGCTGGCCCGCCTTGGGGGCGGGGCAGCTGGGGCGCGACTCATTACGGCGGAAGAGGGCGCGGTTCTGGTGGACGAACTGGAGGCGACTGCGCCCTTTATCGATCAACGCTACGACGATGACGTCGCGCTGGCGGTACGCGCGGCTCTAACCGATGCTGAACTTTTCATTTCGTACAACATGCCGGCCAAGGCACTCGCGCCGTTGACGTCTGCCTTGCCTAAGGCGCCAAACGATCTGCGATTGAATCAACGCCTGGCAGCTTTGCATACCCGGGCAGGGCGCTTTGCGGACGCGGCCGTTTGCAGCCGCACGCTGGAGCAGATCTATCACAATGCCGGATACCCGGACGAAGCGACTCGTTATGGCGAGCTGGCTGAACAGTATGAGGCTCGGGCCTCTGCTACTTCTGGCGCGGCACGACGGAGTGCGGCCGCGCCTCCGGCGAAACCCGCGCTTCCGGAAATGCCGCTGGTGCCAGACACCTCTGCCGCGGGGCTTTTCTGGGGGAAAACAGCTACGTCGCTGCCGCCTGATGCCGCCGAGTTCGCGGTGGAAGCGGCACCGGCCATCGAAGATGAAATTGATATCTCCGACGAGTGGGAAGGCCAGGTTTCTGAAGTTTCCCCTGAGCCGGAGGAAGTCGAGGCCGTAGCCGCCTCGGCGAAGCAAGACTCCAAGCTGATCGGGGAAACTGTCGAAGAAGTACGTTTCTACCTCTCCCAATCAATGGTGGAGCAGGCGCGATCCGTATTTGCCAAGCTGGAGAAATTGAAAGCGCCGGCACAGACGCTTGCAGAGTTGCGGCGGGAAATCGATGCCACAGACGCGATGCTGGCGTACACAGCGCCGGAAACGGATGCGGAAATTTCGATCGAAGAGGTTGCTGACGTTTCCGCTGATGAGCCTTCCGCGCCAGTTCAGGATCATGGATCCCAGCGCAAGTTCGAGACCGAGCGGGTTGCGCCCTGGTCACGCGATCGTCGGCCCAGTATGCCTCCTGCAGTCATACCATCACCTGAACCGGTGGCGAGGGAGGTAGCTCAGGCAAGCACGGCAGCGGAACACCCCGGCGTGCTGGGCGATTTTGTCTCGGACCTGGAGCAATCGTTGGGCACGGATTTCTTGCCCGAAGCTCCGGCACCGCACCCGCAGCCTAAGAGAACATCTGCGCCGGCGGCAGCAAAATCCGACAGCAGGGTGACCAGCACGGCCTCGCCGGTGCCTACGATGATGGCGGCAGCGGCAGCGGCGCCTGCGCCAGCTCCGGCTCCAACCTTCACGTATAAACCTTCGCAGACACGCTCTTTAGTTCCTGAACCGGGCGTGGCTTCCAAAGGGGACGGAGGCGCGGGCATTGATCTGGCGGACATGTTCGGCGAGCTGAAGCAGGAATTGGAGGAAGGCACACCGGTCGCGCAGGAAGATCCAGAGACTCACTACAATCTGGGTGTCGCTTTCCGTGAAATGGGACTTCTGGATGAGGCCATCGCCGAACTGCAAAAAGTTTGCCAGGCCCTGGAGCGGGGCAGCTCATTCTCCCTGGTTATGCAGACGTACACGTGGCTGGCGCAATGCTTCCTGGACAAAGGCGTTCCGGAGGCAGCCATTCGCTGGTATGACAAAGCGTTGAAACTTTCGAGCATCGATGAAGAGACGCGCGTCGCGCTAAACTATGAGCTGGGTTCGGCTTATGAGTCGGCCGGGAATAAGCCTGCGGCACTGAGCCACTTCATGCAGGTTTATGGCAGCAATATCGACTATCGTGATGTAGCCGAGCGCATCCAAGCCCTGAAGTCGTAAAATGCTGCAATGGGGTGTTTGCCAAACGTTTGGGTGCGTGCGAGCAGTTCCTTCCCGATCGCCCTGCTACCGATTGGGAGAGCGGCGTGAGGTCGCAACCCAATCTTCCCCTAAACAGGATTCCTACGAGCCAACTGGGATCTGAGCTGCGGCGGGAGCCGGGAACGGAACTCGCGCAGCCAACAGATGTTGAAAGCCATAGTCGCCTGGCCGTTTGGACCCATCGGCTCTCAATTCTTTCATTTGTGTTTCTTTGCGCGGTGGTTGGAGTGCTTTTGGTCATCCTGCCGTGGCGGCCGGAGTGGACCGATAATCATCTCTTGGCGGGATCGCCGCAGATGCAGGCGTTCCTATCACAGGGTTTTGTTCGCGGGCTGTGCAGCGGGCTGGGCGTGCTCGACATCTGGATCGGCTTCTGGGAAGCAGTGCACTATCATGAGGAAAAACGGATCTGAACTGATCAATCTTCGTCACACCTGGGCTTTCTCGGTCAGGCTAGACCCTCGGCCAGAAGTTCTCAGTTTTTAAGCATCAGGAAAAAACAACGAAAGACGCTGCCATGCCTGAAACCAAAAGTGCGCCCCTGGCGTATCAGAACGAACCTTTTCTCAACAGTCCTGAAGGACGAATTCTGCGCATTCAGTCCGAGTATGTCGAGCCGCTTTCGCGTTTCCGGCGCGAGCAGATCCAGGACACGGTGGTGTTCTTCGGGTCGGCGCGGTTTCACAGCCGCTCCGTGGCGGAGAACCGCTTGACGGAGCTGCAAAAGGGACTGGGGCCGCACCACGCGCCTGAGCACAAGCTGGCATTGGCTTCAGTCGATATGGCGCGTTACTACGAAGACGCGCGCCAGTTGGCGTTCCTTTTGACCAAATGGTCGATTCAGATTCCGGCGCGCAGGCGGCGGTTCGTGGTCACTACGGGTGGTGGGCCAGGCATCATGGAAGCGGCAAATCTGGGCGCGCATGAGGCAGGCGGCAAGACCATCGGATTGAACATCAATTTGCCTTTTGAACAATATCCCAATCCGTACATAACGCCTTCGCTGAACTTTGAGTTCCATTACTTCTTCATGCGCAAATTCTGGTTCGCCTACTTGGCCAAGGCGTTGGTGATTTTTCCTGGCGGCTTTGGCACGCTGGACGAACTATTCGAGATTCTCACACTCGCGCAAACGCAGAAACTGGCGAAGAAGATTCTGGTAGTTATCTATGGACGCGAGTACTGGAATCGCGTGATCAACTTTCAAGCGATGGCAGATGCTGGCACCATCTCGCCGGAGGATTTGGAACTGTTCACGATGGTGGACTCGCCCGAGGAGGGTTTTGAATATCTGCGCGCTGCCCTGACAAGGTACCACCTCGGACCCGAACAAGCGAAACGGAAGGGAGAGGTTGTTCCGGAGATTGCGAAGACGAATCCGTAGCAGGGCACATATCCGAATTGACCTTCGGCGGTGGACGCGGCGCTGAAGCCCGACGTCACCAGCGTTCTTTGACTGCATGCTTTTCTTTGCCGCGAATGCGAAAAAGCCCTGAACCGCAAAGTTCGCTAAGAAGAATCGCAAAGCACGCAAAGGTTGATGAAAATTGGGACACATAGTCTGAATTTTTGCTTCTTTACTACATCACCGACCGAACACAACTTCCGGGTGACGCCCCGGCTCAACGCACTCTTTTGCTGCACCAGATCGCTGAAGCTGCCCGGTCTGGCGTGGACTACATTCAGCTGAGGGAAAAGGACCTCAGCACTCGCGATCTGGAGCAGCTTGCACTCGAAGCGATGCGCGTCGTGCGCCAAAACTCGTCAAGTACGCGTCTGCTTATTAACTCCCGCACCGATGTGGCCCTCGCCGTGAATGCTGACGGGGTTCACTTGCGGTCAGATGACATCCTGCCCACTGAGGGCAGAGCGATTTGGACGGCGAAGCAAAATAGGCCCTGCACGATTGGTGTCTCGTGTCATTCTGCAGAACAGGTGAGCCGGGCGGCGTCGGAGGGCGTCGATTTCGCCGTCTTCGGTCCAGTGTTTGGGAA
>Ga0075435_100002638_pt1 | contig 11947 bp, 10 predicted proteins | sample RhiMethybrSRZTD4_FD_75302 | JGI IMG/M metagenome (GOLD analysis project Ga0075435, IMG submission 75302) | Populus rhizosphere microbial communities from Tennessee, USA - Rhizosphere MetaG P. TD hybrid SRZTD4 | ecosystem: Host-associated > Plants > Roots > Rhizosphere > Soil | place: USA... | reverse complement strand
GGCCCGAGCACGTCCATCGCGAGCTCGCCGAGCTGCTGGTGGAAGGTCGCCCAGTAGAGCTTGTGGATCGCAGTCTCGGGGGTGATGTCGCCGCGCGCCATCGACGTGAGGCTCCGGAGCGCGTTGTACCGCATGATCCGAAGCCCGATCCAGGCGCCCGCGAGCCGCTGGCGGGTCACCGGATCGGTCGACCGTCCTGTCTTCTTGGCCGTCTCGGTGACGTCGACGAGCTCGTTCTCGAACGAGAGCTGCTGGCCCAGCGTCGACGCGCCGCGCTCGAACGCCAGCGTGCCCATCGCGACCTTCCAGCCGCCGTTGACGTCGCCGAGCACGTCGTCGACCGGCGTGCGGGCGCCGTCGAAGAACACCTCGTTGAACTCGGAGGTGCCGGTCAACTGGACGATGGGGCGGATCTCGATCCCCGGCTGGCGCATTGGCACGAGCAGGTAGGAGATCCCTCGATGGCGGGGCGCCTCCCGATCCGTGCGGCAGAGCACGAAGCACCAGTCGGCCCAGTGCGCGAGCGATGTCCAGATCTTCTGACCGGTGATCACCCACTCGTCGCCGTCGCGCTCGGCACGTGTCTGCACGTTGGCGAGGTCGGAGCCGGCGTCGGGCTCGGAGTATCCCTGGCACCACACGTCCTCGCCGGACGCGATCCTCGGGAGGAAGCGGCGCCGCTGCTCCTCGGTGCCGAAGTGCAGGATCGTCGGGCCGATCAGCCCCTCGCCGACGATGCCGATCCGACCGGGACCGCCAGCGCGCGCGTACTCCTCGTAGAAGATCACCTGCTGGAGCAGCGTCGCGTCACGGCCGCCGTACTCGCGCGGGAACGAGAGGCACGTCCAGCGGGCGGCGCCCAGGGCGCGCTCCCAGGCGAGACGCTCGTCGAACAAGGCGTGCTCGTCGCCGGGGCCGCCCCGCCCGCGCACGATCGCGAACTCGCCGGTGAGCTGATCGGTGAGCCACTCGCGCGCCTCGGCCCGGAACGCATCGTCCTCGGGCGAGTACCGGAAGTCCACGCGAGGGAAACCTACTCTGACCTGCTAGAACCTGATGATGCGCTCTCGTCTCATTCGCGGCTCGGACAGCTCACGCCGCCGACGAGCTAATCGAGGGCGCCGTCGGCTTCGAGGCGCTTCCGCTCGTCCGCCGACAGGCCGAGCAGCTCGCCCAGCACCCAGTCGTTGTCCTGACCCAACGTCGGTCCCGGCCGGTCGTAGCCGTGCGGCGTGTCGCCGACCCGGGTACCGGTTCGCTCGTACAGCCCGTCGCCCATGTACGGGTGTGTGAGCGGGACGAAATGGTCGCGGTACGCGATCTGCGGGTCGTCGTGGACGTCGCCGAAGTCGTACACCGGCACCGCCTCGATTCCCGCCGCCTGGAGCAGGTCTGCGATCTCCTCGCGCGTGCGCGTCGCGGTCCAGGCCTCGACGGCGGCCTCGACGTCGTCGACGCGCTCGAGCCGTGCTTCGAGCGTCTCGAGCGACGGGTCGTCGAAGCCGAGGAACCCGGACAGCCGCCCCCACTCGTCGTCGGTCCAGCACGCGATCGCGACCCACCGGTCCTCGCCCTGGCAGGCGAACGCGCCGTGCGGCACCGCGCGGGGTGAGCGGTTGCCCATGCGGTTCCCGATCGTGCCGTCGTTCTCGTATTCGAGCAGCCAGGGGCTCAGCGAGTAGCTGCCCGCCTCGACCTGGGCGAGGTCGAAGTACACGCCGCGCCTGTTCCGGCGGTGGTAGAGCAGGCCGGCGGCGAGCGCGGACGCGACGAACCGGGGCGCGAGCGAGTCGGTGATCGTGCCGTACGGCCCGAGCGGCTCCCGGTCCGGCCAGCCCGTCAGCCAGTTGAAGCCGGAGAGCGCCGCGCCCTGTCCGCCGAAGCCGGGGTAGTCGCGGTGGGGACCGGTCTGTCCCTGGAGGCACGAGCTCACCATGACGAGCTCGGGCTTGATGGCGGCGAGGGTGTCGTAGTCGAGCCCGAAGCCGCGCATCGCCCGGGGCGCGAAGTTCTCGACGACGGCGTCGGCCCATTCTCCGACGATCCGCTTGGCGATGTCGACGCCCTCTGGATGCTTGAGGTTGAGCGTGACACTCCGCTTCCCGACGTTGAGCCCGTCGAACATCGGCGCGCCCTCGAGGCCGTGCGGGTTGTCGGGGCCGAGGGCGTACACCCGCAGGAAGTCCGGCCGGCTGCGCGACTCGACGCGCAGCACGGTCGCGCCGTGCTCCACGAAGTAGCGCGTGGCGATCGGCCCCGCCGCGCCCGATCCGAACTCGACGATGTTCGTGCCGTCCCACGCTGGCCGCTCCTCCGGGCGTTGGGTCGCAAACCCCGCGCCTGGTTTCCGACCCAACGCAGCAGGGGACGTGGAGCCCACGTCGGGTGCGGGGCCGGACGGGCCCGCCGGCGCGGCTTCACCGTCTCGGCTCGAGACGATCACGAACGAGCGCGGGAAGCGGGCTACGTCGCCCACGGGGCCGAAGAACTCCCGCGCCGCGAGCTGGGCGCTGGCGTAGATCTCGCGGGGCGAGTTGCACGGAGCGAGCATGAGATTCGTCTCGCACGCGATCTCGTACAGCTCCTGCATCGTGTGGCGGGCGAAGTACTCCGCGACGGGTTGCTCGATGGCCTTCAGCTCGTCGTCGGGTGCGGTGTTCTGCGAGAACTCGGTCCAGTCGCGCTCGGTGAGCGAGGCGGCGTCGATGCCATCCTCTTCGGCGATGAGCCGGGTGAGCGTCGTGAGGCTCGGGACGCGCGCCTTGCCGCCTCGCAACCCGAAGGAGACCCAGCCGTCCTTGCACGGCCAGATCTCGCGGGTGCGGCCGATGTTGGCGCCGCGCCGCGCCCCGCGGTGACCCGTCCTCGGGAACGAGGCGACGCCGACCATGTTGGCGACGAACACGACCTCTTGCATCGAGATGTCGATGCGATGAGGGAAGCCCGACGCCAGCGCGGTGAGCACCGCGAAGGCGGTCTCGGCGCCGACGTGCGCGTACCCCGACGGCTCGCTACACCGGACGGGCGGCCGGTCGGGGTCGCCGGTGGCGTACATGTTCCCGCTGGACGCCATGACGCCGAGGTCGGATGCCCGCCGGCCGGCATGCGGACCGGTGGCGCCGAACGGCGTGACGCGCGCCCACACCGCGTGAGGAGCGCGTGCAGGATCGACGTCGAACGCCCCGGGGAAGCCGGGCGTCTCGAGTACCGCGTCGGCCGTGGCGAGCAGCTCGTCGAGGCGGGCGTCGTCCGGCCCGTCGACGACGACGCTCGCCTTGCCCGCGCCCCACGCGAGGAATCGGCGGGGGAGAGCGCGTAGCGGGTGGCCCGCGCGCGGCTCGACCAGGATCACCTCGGCGCCGAGGTCGGCAAGGATGCGTCCCGCCATCGCGGCGGGCTCGCCGGCGAGGTCAAGAACGCGGGTCCCGGCCAGGAGTGCTTCGGTCATCGTCACGCCACCTCGAAGGGCTCCGCCCGGGCGTCCACCTGACGCGCGTGTCAGACTACTGTGACCGCGATCGTCCCGAGCCGAGTCCCGCACGGGAGGAACCCCGGCATGGCCAAGTACCGAATCGTCGACGCCGACTGCCACATCCTCGAGCCACCCGACATCTGGCAGAACTGGCTCCCCGAGAAGTACCAGGAGAAGGCGCCCAAACTCGTCAAGGACGCCGAGGGCGGCGACGCGTGGCTCACCGCGGTCGGCGGCGACCCCGACCCGATCGGGCTCGTCTCGACGCCGGGGATGCCCTTCGACCAGTTCCGGTGGCTGGGGGTCACGTACGACGAGGCGCGCAAGGGTTGCTACAACGGCGCGGCGCGCGTCGAGGACATGGACATCGACGGCGTCGACGCCGAGGTGCTTTTCCCGCCGCAGCGCACGATGAGCCACTTCCTCGGCGACGAGGACCCGGACTTCGTCCTTGCCGGCGTCGAGGCGTACAACAACTTCCTGTTCGAGGAGTTCTGCGCGCCCGACCCGACGCGGCTCATCGGCATGGCCCAGATCCCGTCACTCGGCATCGACTCCGCCGTCGACGGGCTGCGCAAGGCCAAGGCACGCGGCGCCAACGGCGTGGTGATCTCGAACTGGCCGTCGGGGGGCGAGAGCGTCTCGACCGCCGACGACCCGTTCTGGGCCGCCGCCGTCGACGAGGGCATGCCTGTCACGGTGCACATCAACATCATCAGTCGCGACCAGCGCATGCGGCAGCGGCAGGCGGCCGCGAAGGCCGGGAACAAGATGTACGGCGGCAAAGGCGAGGCGACAAAGGCCAAAGCCGTCGGCAGCCTCAGCCACGTGTTCTCGATGTCGGCCGGGAACATCTCGCAGATGATCTTCACCGGCGTGTTCGACCGGTTCCCGGAGCTGCACGTCTCGTGGATCGAGATCGGCGTCGGGTGGCTGCCGCACTTCATCGAGATGCTCGACGACAAGTTCTGGCGCAACCGGTCGTGGGGCGAGCTCCCGATCGGCGAGCCGCCGTCCTTCTACTGGCGGCGCAACAACAGCGCCACGTTCATCACCGACCGGTCCGGCATCGAACTGCGCGAGCGCGTCGGCGTCGACACGATCATGTGGTCGAGTGACTACCCGCACCACGGCAACGACTGGCCGTACTCGCGCAAGGTCATCGAGGACACGATGGGCAACATCCCCGCCGACGAGCGCGACCGCATGATCGGCGGGAACGCGGTCCGGATCTTCAACCTCGACGACTGACAACGACGCGTCGACCAGAACCCGGTCGACGTCCGCCGGCGGGTCGAACGCGCTCAGTAGCAACGCCGCCACCGAACGCGCGGCTTTTGTCACGCATCGACCGAAACATTTGCAGTGCCCGGTTTGGGCATTCTAGGGTGCGCCGTTCTCGACTCTCGGGCGAAGTGCGCCGAGATCAGAAGGCGAGGTGTTGACATGGAAAACCTGAAGGACCCTCGTACGCGGCGCCGGGTCGTGGGTCGATTGGCGTTTGCGGGGCTCTTGGGCGCCGCCCTCGCGACGTTCGGCTTCGTCGGAACGGCCGCGGCCGACACCATCACGTTCACCGGCCAGGGCACGAATCGCGACGGCACCTGTGGCGAGTTCGAGGGCTCGCCGCCGGCACCGGGTGGGACCCAGACGTGGCAGTTCAACCTGACCGCCACCGATGGCCCCGCCACCATGTCCGCGACGTTCTCGGACGGCACCTCGGTCACGAACGTGCCTGACGACAGCCCGCATCCGGGCAATGTCTCGAAGTGGTTCATCGTCACGAATGCCGGTGCCAGCATCGTGTCGGCGTCTGCGACACGCCCCGAAAGCGATGGCAACCCGCAGTTCGTCGTGTCCCACTGCACGGCCGGCGGAGAACTGCCGCCTCCGACAACGGGTCCGCCGCCCACGACCGGCGGCGGCGGAGAACCGTCAAGCGGTGTCACCCAAGTCGGTGGCGTGACCGCGTCGAGGCCGAGTGCCGCGACTCCGGTTGTGGGGCAGCCCGTGCTCACCGGCTGAGTCGAGCTCGCTCACGTCGAGCAGCAAGGCAACGAGCGCCCCGGGGGTCTCGGCTCCCGGGGTTATCTCTTACTCGACTACTCGACTCAGCTTGGCTGAAGTCGTACCGTCAGGCCGCAGCGAAACGTGGAGGGCAACCAATGGCTGGGATGCAGAAGAAAGACTTCGATCAGCCCGACGAGACTCGGCGATTCGATCACGGTCGCATCGACCTGGTCACGCTCCCGCGGGCCACGATCGGACGTGCGGTCTTCGAACCGGGGTGGCGTTGGTCCAACGACGTCAAGCCCATCGCCGGTACCGATAGCTGCCAGGCACCACACACCGGCTATGTGATCTCGGGTCGTCTCGCCACGCGCATGGACGACGGTCAAGAGATGGAGTTCGGGCCGGGCGAAAGCTTCGAGATCCCGCCGGGTCACGACGGTTGGACCGTCGGCAATGACGCGGCGGTCGTCCTCGACTTCACCGGGGCCGAACACTACGCCGAGTCTTCGTAAACCCGGCCTTCCGGCTGTTCGCGGGCTTCGATCGCGTCGCGGACCGCACTGAAAGCCGTCGAAACGCGCGATTCGACCATTCGGCGGCAAGCGGTGCATGACTCGTTGCCGCGTGATCACCCTTTTCGGGGGATGCCGAAGCCCCTCGCTCGGCTCAACATGGCGCGGAGGCGATTGGAGCCGCCAGCTATGACGACGAGCGCGCCATCTCGCGGGTCCGTCGGCGGGTGGGGCGACGAAACCGACTCGATCTGCTCGCGCCTCGTGCATGAGACGGGGTGCGGGGAAGCCGAAGCGGCGATCGCTGTCGGTCGCGCACTCGAGCGGTTCCGCGACGCGCGGATCCGAGAGTTCGTGGCGCTTCTCGCAGAGCGGGACGCCCGTCGTCTCTTGCGTGCGTGGAGCAACGACCCTATGAGGATGATCGAGTCGGATGCTCGAAGGCGGCACCGGATGAGTGGGGGACTCCGTGATGGCCAAGACGACGGCTAGGGCCGACCGGTCGCGGTCCAAGAAGAAGCCCGACCGCCGTTCGAGCGCGGGGGCGAAGGCCACTGCGAAGGCGGGACGGACTGGTATCGCGGCACTCGCGCGAGTCTCGGGCGCGGCGGCAGCGACCGGAGCGTTGGGTGGCGCGACGGGTGCCGTGGATCGAGCGGACCGCATCGATGCTGGTCGCGCGATGCGCAAGGACGTGCCGCGTAGCAGTCATGGCGACTGGGAGGCGGCCGCGGACCGGCCCGACCCGGTGGATGTGCTCGTGGCGCAAGGGGAGAGCCGGGTGCCCGAGCTGTTGCCGATCCGGTACGGACGGATGGCGGAGTCGCCCTTCGGCTTCTTCCGCGGTGCCGCGGCGGGCATGGCCGCCGACCTGGCGTCGACTCCGAGCACGGGGGTCGCGGTACAGCTGTGCGGCGACGGGCATCTGGTGAATTTCGGCGGGTTTGCGACTCCGGAACGCCGGCTGATCTTCGACGTCAACGATTTCGACGAGACGCTGCCGGGACCGTGGGAGTGGGATCTGAAGCGCCTGGGCGCGAGCTTCGCGGTCGCGGCTCGGTCAAAGGGCCTGTCCGACGACGTCGGCCAGAGCGCGGTGTTGCGGATGGCGTTGAGCTACGCGGACCTGCTCGCCCGCTTCGCGACGATGCCGACTCTGGACGCCTGGTACTGGAGCATCGACACCGACAGGGTCGAGGCGTTGACGGCCGCGGTTGGCAACGCCGAAACCCGGGGGCGCTTCGATCAGGCGGTCGCGCGGGCACGCGCGCACGACAACTTGCAGGCGGTGAACAAGCTCACCAGGGTTGTCGACGGTCATCGACGGATCGTCGACCAACTTCCGTTGGTGGGTCACGTCGCCGGCGACGACGAGGTCGACCGGATGCAAGCGTTGCTCGACGGGTACCGGGCGAGCCTCCCCGACGACGTCCGCCAGCTCATGGACCGGTTCACGTTGGCGGATGCGGCCCGTAAGGTCGTCGGTGTCGGGAGCGTCGGGACCCGCTGCTGGATCGCGCTGCTGGAAGGCGGCGGCGACGACGACCCGTTCATCCTCCAGATCAAAGAAGCCCAGGGCTCGGTGCTCGAGCCGCACCTCGGGCGCCCCGCCTACAAGAACCATGCCCGCCGTGTCGTCGAGGGGCAGCGGCTCATGCAGGCTGCCAGCGACCTGTTCCTGGGATGGACCCACGACGAGACGTCCGGCGTCGACTACTACTGGCGCAACCTGCGCGACATGAAGGTGTCCGCCGACGTCAACGCCCAGCCGACCAACACGTTCCTCGCCTACGCGGAGCTGTGTGGGGCGACCCTGGCGCGTGCGCACGCGCGTTCCGGTGACGCAGCGGCCATCTCGGGCTACCTCGGCAAAGGAGACGTCTTCGGCAAAGCGCTCGGCCGCTTCGCGATCTCGTATGCCGATCAGAACTCACGTGATCACGAGGCGCTCGTCCAGGCGATCAAAGACGGCCGGGTGCCGGCGGAGTCCGACCTGTAGCCGACTACCCCATCGGAGGAGGGCATGTCCGACACAGCTGAAGTGACGGATCCGGCACGTGCCGACGCGATCGGCCGTCGTTACATGATCCGATTCGAAGAGGACACGCTCAAACAGCGGCCACTTGCGACCCGCTGCATCATCGAATTCCTCGGCACAGCACTGCTCGTCACCGTGGCGGCCGGCGCCGGAGTCATCAACCGCTACGCCGGCGGCAACACGATCTCACGAACCGCGGCGGTGGTCGCGCCCGGCGCGCTCGTGATGGCCTTGATCTACGCATGGGGCCCGCTCTCCGGCCTCCACATCAACCCCGCCGTGACGCTCGCGTTCACCGGCCGCCGGGTGTTCCGCGCCTCCTGGGCGCTGCCCTACATCGTGGCGCAGCTCGCCGGCGCGATCCTCGCCGCCCTGTTTCTGCAGGTCATGTTCAGCCACGTCGCCGCGGGCGGGAACTACCCGATCGACAAGGCGGGCGGCGACTGGCGATCGTTCGTCATGGAGATCGTGCTCACCACGATCCTCGTCACCGTGATCCTCAACACCGCGACCGGATACCGCAGCATCGGCCACAACGCGGCACTCGCCGTCGGAGCGACGATCGCGCTGCTCGGCCTCTTTGCCAGCCCCATTAGCGGCGCGTCCATGAATCCCGCCCGCACGCTCGGGCCCGACATCATCGCCAACGACTTCACCGGCTGGTGGGTCTACGCCCTCGGTCCGGTCATCGGCGCCACCATCGCGGTGATGCTCGTCGGCCTCGTGCGGGGCCTGCCCGACAAGGAAGAACGAGAAGCCGCGGAAGGCGGCGCCCTGCCACTCTCGTCCTGAAGCGAATGCGATCATGGGAGATGCCGAAAATCTTCCAGCACGTCCCGCATCCGCACATCGAGCGCCGCAAGACCCAGCACCCGCCGCGCGTCGCCGACCAGCAACCGACGGGTGGCCCCCTCACCCGCTTCAACACCTTTCTGGCTCTCAAGATCACCGCGATCGTCGGAACGATGTGGTGCGCGTACGCGTTCGCGCTCCTGGCGTTCGTGAGCCTGCCCGACGCGATCAGGGGCGGGACCTCACCGACGATCACATGGATCGCGCAGACGTTTCTCCAGCTCGTGTTGCTGTCGATCATCATCGTGGGTCAAAACGTGCAGAGCGCCGCCGCAGATGCGCGAGCGCAAGCCACCTACGAGGACGCCGACGCTGTCCTACACACGGCCCTGGAGATCCAAAGGCACATGGAATCGCAGGACCTCGAAATCGAAAAGATCATGTCGGCCATCTCGCAGCTGCGACCGACCTGATCGACGGCACGCGTCACCACGCCGGGGTCCTTCGACAATGACGACGTTCCGGTCCGGCATTGGACTGCCGCGCTAGCGTCCGTCGTTTGGCTCTGGAGTGTGACGTGACGCTGACGGAACCGTCGGGCATACGAATCGGGATCACGGGCGGTTCGGGATTCATCGGATCCCATGTCGTCGATCGGATGGTCGCTGCCGGTTACGCGGTGACGGTCCTCGACGTCCATCCTTCGCACCGGTCGGATGTCGTCTATCGGCACGTCGACGTCTTGGATCTCGCGGAGGTTGTGGAGGCGACTCGTGACTGTCAGGTCGTGTTCCACCTCGCCGGGGTGTCGGACGCCAGCGACGCCCTCGCCCGTCCGGTTGCGGCGGTCCAAGTCAACATCGCCGGCACGAGCAATGTCTTCGAGGCGAGCAGGCGGAACGGCGTGCGCCGCACGGTGCTGGCGAGCACCGCGTGGGTCTACGCCGGCGCACACGGTGAGGTCCCGATCGACGAGGAGGCGCCGTTCCATCTCCCGGGCGCGGGGCATATCTACACGTCGTCGAAGATCACGAGCGAGCTCATCGCTCACAACTACCTCGAGCTCTATGGCACCCCATTTACGATTCTGCGCTACGGCGATGCGTACGGGCCGCGCATGTCCGAGGAGTTTGTCATCCCGCGCTTTGTGCGCCAGGCGCTCAACGGCGAGGCGATCAGCGTGCACGGTGACGGTTCGCAGTTTCGCAACTATGTGTCCGTCGAGGATCTCGCCGATGCCCACGTTCTCGCGTTGTCCGGTGACGCCGAGAACGAGGTGTTCAACCTCAAGGGGCCCGAACCCATCACGATTCGGCGAGTTGCCGAGATGATCCACGCCATGCTTGGCATCCCGTTCACGGTCGAATTCGGCGAGCTCAGCCCCGGCGACTACGCAGGCCGGGTTATCTCGGGCGAGAAGGCCAAACGGGTCCTTGGATGGGAAGCACAAACGTCGTTCGCCGACGGGCTTCGCCGGTACGTCGACTGGTACTCACAGACGATGTCGCACGACGCTTCGGCGTGACGAGACATACGCGGGGTGGTGCGTGAGGCCGGACGCGTCGCGCGTCGCCGCGGCAGGATCCCGCGCGCCGTTCAGCACGTCGCGGAGGTCGATGGTGAACTTCGCACCCCAGCCGCCGTCGAACTTGGGACGTTCGGAGGTCGGGAGGCCCTCGTGCTCCACCCGTAGGACCGTATTCCCGTCGTCGGCGCGCAGCTCGAACGTCACGATCGTCGGCTCGCCGCCGACGAACCAGCGCGTGCGCAACCGGCGGGGAGGGTCGACCTCGAGCACTTCGCAGTCGAAAGGCTCGAGGTGAGAGGGCCGAGCATCGAGGCGGAAGCGCGCACCCTCCTTGGGAGTGAAGTCGTTCGGCATGAGCCATGCCGACAGTTCGGCGTGGTCCGTGAGCGCACGCCACACGCGCTCCGGCGGATGCGGGAAGCGGACCTCGTGCACGACGCGGGTGCCGTCGATCACGGGTGCGCGTCCAAGTGCTCGCCCAGCCGCCGGAGGCTCCGTTCCCAGAACCGGTCGATGCGCACGAGCCAGCTCTCTACCTCACCGAGCCGGTCGCGTTCCAGGCGGTAGTAGCGCTCGCGGCCGGCGCGCCGCTCGGTGACGACGCCGACACTCCGCATCAGCCGCAGGTGCTGGGACACGGCGGACCTGCTGACGGTCACGGGCCCGGCGAGGTCGGTCACGCGCTGCTCGCCGCCGGCGAGGCGCTCGAGCAGCTGCCGGCGGACGGGGTGCGCGAGGACCCCGAACACGTCGTCGACCGGGGGCGCACCGGAGGCATGCACCTTGCGATAATACGTGAGGAGAATCTAACGTGTCCACGGCCAGGACGACGCCGACCGGAGAGGAGAAGAGAGAGAGATGACGGATCACAAGATCGGAACACGTGAAGAATGGCTCGCTGCACGCGAGCAGCTCCTCGTCCGCGAAAAGGAGCACACCAGGCTCGGCGACAAGCTTGCGCAGCAACGACGCGAGCTGCCGTGGGTCCCGGTCGACAAGGAGTACCGGTTCGAGACCGACGAGGGCAGCGCCTCGCTCGCTGATCTGTTCAGAGGGCGTTCGCAGCTGCTCGTCTATCACTTCATGTTCGGGCCCGATTACACGGCGGGCTGTCCCGCCTGCTCGGCGATCGCGGACGGCTTCGACGGCTTTGTCACCCACCTCGCGAACCACGACGTCACCCTCTCCGCCGTCTCGCGAGCCCCGGTCGCGAAGCTCAAGGCGTACAAGCGCAGGATGGGATGGGGCTTCCCGTGGGCGTCGTCGTTCGGCAGTGACTTCAACTACGACTTCCAGGTGTCGCAGACGGAGGAGCAGCAGCAGTCCGGCGGTGGCGAGTACAACTTCCGCCCGGTGGACGCCACGCCGTCCGATACAGGCAAGGAGGGGCCACCCGCGGAATGGGCGGCCACAGTCGGGACGGACTGGCTGACGTACACACGGGAGCGTCCGGGTATGAGCGCGTTCGCGCTCGAGGATGGCGTTGTGTACCACACCTACTCGGCTTACGCGCGCGGGCTGGACGGTCTCTGGGGCATGTACCAGTGGCTCGACCGGACACCGCGAGGGCGAAACGAGGCGCGTGCCCCCGA
>Ga0075435_100002636_pt1 | contig 11948 bp, 10 predicted proteins | sample RhiMethybrSRZTD4_FD_75302 | JGI IMG/M metagenome (GOLD analysis project Ga0075435, IMG submission 75302) | Populus rhizosphere microbial communities from Tennessee, USA - Rhizosphere MetaG P. TD hybrid SRZTD4 | ecosystem: Host-associated > Plants > Roots > Rhizosphere > Soil | place: USA... | reverse complement strand
GGCCGCCCTGGCCGCCGAGCTGGCGAAGGCCCGCGCCGGTGGCGGCCCGAAGTACGTCGAGCGGCACCGGGGCCGGGGCAAGCTGCTGGCTCGGGAGCGGATAGAGCTGCTGCTCGACCGCGACTCCGCCTTCCTGGAGCTGTCCCCGCTCGCCGCCTGGGGCAGCGACTACACCGTCGGCGCCTCGCTGGTCAGCGGCATCGGCGTGGTGTCCGGTGTGGAGTGTGTGATCACGGCCAACGACCCGACCGTACGCGGCGGGTCGAGCAACCCGTGGACGGTGCGCAAGGCGTTCCGGGCCCACGACGTCGCCCGGGAGAACCGGCTGCCGCTGGTCAACCTCGTCGAGTCCGGCGGTGCCGACCTGCCCAGCCAGGCCGAGATCTTCGTCCCCGGCGGCCGGCTGTTCCGTGACCTCACCCAGCTGTCCGCGGCCGGGATCCCCACGGTCGCGCTGGTCTTCGGCAACTCGACCGCCGGCGGCGCGTACGTGCCCGGCATGAGCGACCACGTGGTGATGATCCGGGAGCGGTCGAAGGTGTTCCTCGGCGGTCCGCCGCTGGTGAAGATGGCCACCGGCGAGGACGCGGACGACGAGTCGCTCGGCGGGGCGGAGATGCACGCCCGCGTCTCGGGCCTCGCCGACCACCTCGCCACCGACGAGCGGGACGCGCTGCGCATCGGCCGGCGGATCGTCGCCCGGCTCAACTGGCGCAAGGCCGGCCCCGGTCCCACCGAGCCGCCGGACGAGCCGCTGTACGACCCGGACGAGCTGCTCGGGATCGCCGGCGGCGACCCCAGGGTGCCGTTCGATCCGCGGGAGGTGCTGGCCCGGGTGGTGGACGGTTCCCGGTTCGACGAGCACAAGCCGGCGTACGGGCCGTCGCTGCTGACCGGCTGGGCGTCGATCCACGGCTACCCGGTCGGCATCCTCGCCAACGTGCGCGGGGTGCTGTTCGGCGAGGAGTCGCAGAAGGCGCAGCAGTTCATCCAGCTGGCCAACCAGACCGACACGCCGCTGGTGTTCCTGCAGAACACGACCGGCTACATGGTCGGGACCGCGTACGAGCAGGCCGGGATCATCCGCGACGGCGCCCTGATGATCAACGCGGTGTCGAACTCGCGGGTGCCGCACCTGACCGTGGTGATGGGTGCCTCGTACGGGGCCGGGAACTACGGCATGTGCGGGCGGGCGTACGACCCGCGGTTCCTGTTCAGCTGGCCGGGGGCCAAGTCGGCGGTGATGGGGCCGGCGCAGCTGGCCGGGGTGCTCTCGATCGTGGCCCGGCAGGCCGCGGCCGCGCGCGGGCAGGACTACGACGAGGCCGGCGACGAGGCGATGCGGCGAGCGGTCGAGGAACAGATCGAGGCGCAGTCGGTCGCGTTCGCGATGTCCGGTCGGCTGTACGACGACGGCGTGATCGACCCGCGGGACACCAGGACCGTGCTCGGGCTGTGCCTGTCGGCCGTGCACTCCTCGGCCTGGCAGGGCACCCGCGGCTACGGGGTGTTCCGATGACCGGGCGGGAGGGCTCGCACCGCGAACGGGGAGCGACCAGCGCCGGGGACCGGGTGGAGATCCGGCGGCTGTTCATCGCCAACCGGGGGGAGATCGCCCGGCGGGTGATCCGGACCTGCCGCTCGCTCGGGATCTCGCCGGTCGCGGTGTTCTCCACTGTGGACAGTGGCGGCGCCTGGGTCGCCGAGGCCGATGCCGCGGTCGAGCTTCCGGGCGCCGCGTCGGCGGACACCTATCTGCGGGCCGACCTGCTGGTCGGCGCGGCCCGGCGGGCCGGTGCCGACGCGGTGCACCCCGGCTACGGGTTCCTGGCCGAGGACGCCGCCTTCGCGCAGGCGGTGCTGGACGCGGGCCTGGTCTGGGTGGGCCCGCCGCCGGCGGCGATCGCGTCGATGGGGTCCAAAGTGGACGCCAAGGCGCTGGTCGCGGCGGCCGGGGTGCCGGTGCTGCCGTCCTGGGCGCCGGGCGAGGTGCCGGCGGACGCGCGCTACCCGCTGCTGGTCAAGGCCGCCCACGGCGGCGGCGGCCGGGGAATGCGGGTGGTGCGGGCTCCCGGCGAGCTGGCCGACGCCGTCGCGGCCGCAGAGCGCGAAGCGGCGGCCGCGTTCGGCAACGGGCTGGTCTTCGTCGAGCGCTGGCTGGAGCGGTCGCGGCACGTCGAGGTGCAGGTGCTCGCCGACCGGCACGGGAGCGTCGTCGCGGTCGGTGAGCGGGACTGCTCGGTGCAGCGCCGGCACCAGAAGATCGTCGAAGAGGCGCCGGCCGCGATCCCGGACCCGCTGCGGCAACGGTTGTTCGACGCCGCGGTCGCGGCCGCCCGCTCGGTCGGCTACGTCGGTGCCGGCACGGTCGAGTTCCTCGTCAGTGCCGACGAGGATGCCGGCGGGGAGCCGGCGTTCCTGGAGATGAACACCCGGCTGCAGGTCGAGCACACGGTGACCGAGGCGGTGACCGGCCTCGACCTGGTCGCGCTGCAGCTGTCGATCGCCGAGGGCGATCCGCTGCCGTTCGACGCGCCGCCGCCGGTGCGAGGGCACGCGATCGAGGCCCGCCTCTACGCCGAGGATCCAGACCCCCGGGGGACACCCCCGGGAACCCCCGGCGTACTGGACCCCCGGGGGACACCCCCGGGAACCCCCGGCGTACTGGACCCCCGGGGGACACCCCCGGGAACCCCCGGCGCACTGTCCGCCGGCTGGCGCCCGTCCACCGGCACGCTGCACCGGATCGCGGTGCCCGGCGGCGTGCGCGTCGACGCCGGCGTGGTCGACGGGGACGCGGTGTCCGCGCACTACGACCCGCTGCTGGCCAAGGTCGTCGCGCACGGCCCGAGCCGGGCGGCCGCCGCCCGGAAGCTCGCCGCCGCGCTCGCCGGCGCCTCGCTGCACGGGCTGGTCACGAACCGGGACCTGCTGGTGCGGGTGCTGCGGTCGGACGGGTTCGCGGCCGGCCCGCACACCGGCTTCCTCGACGAGCAGCCCGCGCTGCTGGCGCCGCTCGCCGGTCCGGCCGAGGTGGCGACCGCGGCGCTGGTGGCGGCGCTGGCCGGGTCGGCGCGGCGGCGGGCGAGCGCGCCGGTGCAGCGCAGCGTGCCGGCCGGCTGGCGGAACAACCCGTCGCAGCCGGCCACGGCCACGTACGCCGGACCGGACGGGGACGTGGCCGTCAGCTACCGGCCGGCGCCGGTGACCGTGGTGAGCGCGACCCCGGACACCGTCGTGCTCGTGGCGGACGGCGTGCGGGTCGCGTACCGGGTGCACACGGTCGGGCCGATGTCCTATGTGGATGGTCCGGGGTGGGCGGTCGCGCTGGGCGAGGTGGACCCGCTGCCGGAGCCGGTGGCCGCGCTGCCGGCCGGCTCGCTGACCGCTCCGATGCCGGGGCAGGTCGTCGCGGTACGGGTGGCCAAGGGCGACCGGGTCAACGCCGGGCAGCAGTTGCTCGCGCTGGAGGCGATGAAGATGGAGCACCCGGTGCTGGCGCCGACCGACGGCGTGCTGGCCGAGTTGCGGGTGACGACCGGGTCCCAGGTGGACGCCGGTGACGTGCTGGCCGTGATCGAGGAGGGCTGATGGACTTCGCCGAGACCGCCGAGCAGCTGCTGCTGCGTGCCTCGGTCGCCGACCTTGCCGCGCGCTACGGCCATCCGTACTGGCTGGGCAAGGCCAGGGCCGGCGAGAAGACCCGCGAGCTGTGGGACGAGGTCGGCCGGCTCGGCTACCTCGGCGTCGGCATCCCGGAGGAGTACGGCGGCGGCGGGCGCGGCATCGTCGAGCTCGCGATCGTCGCCGAGGAGCTGGCCGCCGCCGGCTGCCCGCTGCTGTTCATCGTGGTCTCCCCGGCCATCTGCGGGTCCGTCATCGGCCGGTCGGGGACGGCCGAGCAGAAGGAACGCTGGCTGCCAGCGCTGGCGAGCGGCACGACGAAGATGGCGTTCGCGATCACCGAGCCGGACGCCGGCTCCAACTCGCACCGGCTGTCCACCGTCGCCAGGCGGGACGGGGACGACTGGATCCTCGCCGGCCGGAAGACCTACATCTCGGGGGTGGACGAGGCCGACGCGGTGCTCGTGGTCGGGCGGGCCGAGGACGCCCGGACCGGGACGTTGCGGCCGGCGCTCGCGATCGTGCCGACGGACGCGCCGGGCTTCGAGAAGACGCTGATCCCGGTGGAGATCACCGGCCCGGAGAAGCAGTTCGCGCTGTTCCTCGACGACGTGCGGCTGCCGGCCGACGCGATGGTCGGCGAGACCGCGGACGCGGCGCTCGCGGCGCTGTTCGCCGGGCTCAACCCGGAGCGGATCACCGGGGCCGCGTTCGCCAACGGGATCGGCCGGTACGCGCTCGACAAGGCGTCGGCGTACGCGAACACCCGGCAGGTGTGGGGCGTGCCGATCGGCAGCCACCAGGGCCTGGCGCACCCGCTCGCGCACGCGGCGATCCAGGTCGAGCTGGCCCGGCTGATGACCTCGAAGGCGGCCTGGCTCTACGACACCGGCGACGATGCCGCGGCCGGGGAGGCCGCGAACATGGCGAAGTACGCGGCGGCGGAGGCGGCGCTGGCGGCGCTGGACCAGGCGATCCAGGTGCACGGCGGCAACGGCCTTGCCACCGAGTACGGCCTGGCGACGCTGTGGGGCGCCACCCGGCTGGTGCGCACCGCCCCGGTCAGCCGCGAGATGATCCTCAACTTCGTCAGCACCCACACCCTCGGCCTCCCCCGCTCCTACTGACGCCTATTAGGCTCCGAGGGCGGCGAGGGCGAGGCGGTAGGCGGTGGGGAGGGCGTCGGCGGCGGGGACCGGGACGTCGGGGGTGATCCCGGTGCCTTCCCAGTTCGCGCCGGTGGTGGCGCCGATCGCGCGGGCGACCGGGACGGTCAGCTCGAGGTGCGGATGCAGGCGGTAGCCCTCGCACGGGTGGGCGCCGCCGCGGGTGCGCTCGCCGACCACGGTGCTGCCGGGCCGCAGCTGCTGCAGGTCGTAGGCGAGCTCCTCCGCGCCGGAGAACGTGGTCGGCCCGACCAGCACGTACAGCGGCTTGGTGGGGCCGAACCGCGGACCCGGCACGTACGCGGGCGACCACGACTGCACGGTCTCGCCGGTGTCCCGCTGGTGCATGGTCACCAGGTGGGTCGGCTCGTCCATCAGGTAGCCGCAGAGGAGCGCGACCGTGCGCGGATCGCCACCGCGGTTCTCCCGCAGGTCGAGCAGCAGCGCGTCGGCGCCGGCCACCAGCTGCATCGCCAGGCTGAGCGTCGCCCCGGCAAGCTGCACCGGGAACAGCTGCGGCGCGATCACGAGATGCACGACGTTGCCGTCGAGCCGGTCGATCTTCGCGACCCCGTGGAGCGAGCGGGCCGCGTCCCGGGCCCGCGCCGCCCGGTCGGCCTCCTCGTCCCACTGCTCCGGCAGCGGCACGGCGTGGTGCCGCAGCCGCAGGTGCAGGTCGCCGTTGAGGGACTGCAGGTCCTCGGTCACCACGCCGGCCAGCGCGGCGGGGTCGACCAGCGCGCCGTACGCGCCGTCGGAGGCCCGGTCGGTCAGCAGGTCGCGCAGCCGCGCGCCGACATCGGCGAAGACGTAGTGCTCGGCGACCAGGTCGCCGGCCCGCTGCACGATCTCGCTGATCTCGGCCCGCTCCATGCGCGCCATCAGATCAGGGATCGAGTCCACGCAGGGCCGCGTCCACCACGCTGCCGGCGAACTCGGCGGACGGCGGGCTGAGCGGCTCCTCCCCCATCAGCCGGAGCAGGAACGCCCGCTGGTAGCTGGCGCCGAGCAGCAGTGCCGCCGCCGCGTCGGCGTCGACGCCGCCCGCCACCCGACCCTCCTTCTGCTCGGCCCGCAGGTAGTCGGCCAGCCACCGGTTGGCCATCTGCGGGCCGACGCCGTGGCTGACCAGCCACTCGCGGTGCCGGCGGACCAGCTCCGGGTCGCCGAGCATCGAGCTGCCGATCGCCAACCCGCCCTCGTAGAACCGGACCGCGAGGTCGACCACCTCGATCAGCCGCTCCCGCACGGACCCGGTGCCGGCCTTCCCGGGCAGCGTCGCGAGGGTCGCGGTGAGGTTCGGCAGCCGGTTCTTCAGCACGCCGAGGAAGATCTCCTCCTTTTCCCGGAAGTGCTTGTAGAGCAGCGCCTCCGAGCAGCCGGCCGCCCGGGCGATCTCCTTGGTGGTCGCCCTGGCCAGCCCGAGCCGGGTCATCACGTCCGCCGCGGCGTCGAGGATCCGGTCCCGTGTGCTCTCGTTCACGCTTGACAGGTTAGTGGGTATTCACTCACTCTTCCTCGGTAAGTGAACATTCACTCACTGGAGGTGCGGCACGATGCGGGTGACGGTGATCGGAGCCAGCGGCGGGATCGGGCGCGAGTTCGTGCGGCAGGCGATCGAGGCCGATCACGAGGTCACCGCGGTGATCAGAGATTCCGCCCGCGGCGGCGCGGCGGTGCGGGAGTGGGAACGGGTGCCGGTCGGCGGGCCGGGACGCCTGCAGGTCGCCGTCGTCGACACGCTCTCGCCCGGCGAGCTCATCGGCGCGGTGAGCGGGCGGGACGCCGTGGTGTCGGCGCTCGGGCCGCAGGGGCGCTCCGGCGACCCGACCGTCAACTCGCGGGGCGTGCGGGCGGCCGTGATGGCGATGCAGGAGGCGGCGGTCACCCGGATCGTCGCGGTCAGCGCGGCGCCGCTGTTCACCGACGGGTCGCTGCTGTTCCGGGCGGTGCTCCGGCGGGTGGCGTGGGCGCTGTTCGGCGCGCACTACGCCGACCTGGAGCGGATGGAGACGATCCTGCGGGAGTCCGGACTGGACTGGACGACGGTACGGCCGGAGCGGCTCACCGACCGGGTTGGCACCGGTCGGCCGGTGCTGACCGTGGACCGGCCGGCGCCGGGGTTGTCGATCAGCCGGCCCGACGTCGCCGCCGCGATCCTCCGGCTCCTCCCGGACGCCGGCTCGGTCGGCCATCCCGTCGGCGTCGGCCGCCCCTGAACCACCTAGCACCACGACTGACCAACCGGGGGCCAGCGGCGCGCGGTTGGCGCGACGGGTGAGGCGGGGAGATCGTCCGGTCGGCTGCGCGGCCAACCAGGCCCGGCCGCGCAGCCGATCCGGCTCCTGGGCCGGCACCTCGTCAGTCCGGGCACGTCCGGCAGCTGCGTCGGGCCAGCTGCGTCAGCCCCGATCCGCCAGCGCCGAGCACGCGCGGCCGCGCGCCGGCGAAGACTGAGCGCTCGGCGACAGCCCGGGGAAGGTACGGGGAAGGTACGGGGACGGCGGCACTCCTAGCGTCGGCGCGGTCACGATCAACCTGCCGAACGGAGTCCCGACATGACCTCAACGGTCCAGCGATCCCCGCGCAACGGCGTCGACGTCCCGACGTTGTTCGCCACCCTCGACGCGGTGAAGGCGGCGCCGCAGATCGCTCAGTTCCAGTTCCGGGCCGGCAACGAGTGGGTCAGTGGCACCCACAGCCGCTCGGTGATCCAGGGCTTCTACGGCGCCGGGCAGGAGGACACCTCCCGCCCGGAGCCGTTCGAGTACGACGCGGACCACCCGGCCGTGCTGGTCGGCAGCAACCAGGGCCCGACCCCGGTCGAGTTCCTGCTGCACGCCATCGCCGCCTGCCTCACCGCGGGGCTGGCGAACATCGCCGCCGCCCGCGGGATCACGCTGCGGCGGGTCTCCTCGACCGTCGAGGGCGATATCGACCTGCTCGGCATCCTGGGGCTGTCCGACCGGGTCCGCAACGGCTATCGGCAGATCCGGGTCCGGTTCGAGGTCGACGGCGACGCCTCGCCCGAGGAGCTGGCGGCGCTGGTGGAGCGGTCCCGCGCCCGCTCCGCCGTTTACGACGTGCTCGCCAATGGCACCGACGTCCGGATCGACGTCGCCACCCCGGACACCGCGCGCGGCGGGCCCGCCGGCCGGCGCTAGGCAACCCGCGACCGGAGAGGACACCGACATGTCCGGGCCGACCTTGCACCGTCCTGATGCCCGCACCGCGTGGGACGCCGTCGTCGTCGGCGCGCGCGTCGCCGGCGCCTCGACCGCCCTGCTGCTCGCCCGCGCGGGCCTGCGGGTGCTGGTCGTGGACCGCGCCCGCCGCGGCTCGGACACCCTCTCCACGCACGCGCTGATGCGCGGCGGCGTCCTGCAGCTGCGGCGCTGGGGTGTGCTGGACCGGGTGGCGGCGACCGGCGTGCCCGGAGTGCGCCGGGTGACCTTCCACTACGGCGGCGACCCGGTGCTGGTCACGCTGAAGCCGTCCGCCGGCGTGGACGCGCTCTGCGCACCGCGCCGTACGGTCCTCGACGCCGTACTCGTCGAGGCCGCCGAGGCGGCCGGCGCCCGGGTCCGGTTCGGGTGGGCGGCGGTCGACCTGGCCCGCGACGCGGCGGGCCGGGTCACCGGCGTCGTCCTGCGCGACCAGGGCGGGGCGATCCGGTGCGAGCGGGCGCGGCTCGTCGTCGGCGCCGACGGCCGCGGCTCCGTGGTGGCCGCGCGGGTGGCCGCGCCGACCGTTGCGGCGGGTGCGCACTCCGCGGCGTACGCGTACGGGTACTGGCCGGCCGGCGACCTCGACGGCTACCACTGGTACTACGGCGACGGGTTGTCGGCGGGGGCGATCCCCACCAACGACGGCCTCGCCTGCGTGTTCGTCGGCGGTCCGGCCGCGACGCTCGCCCCGAGCCGGCACCGCCGCCCGCTCGCCGTGCAGCGGGACCTGCTGGCCCGGATCGACGGAGGTCTGGCCGAGCTCACGGCGGCGCCACCGGAGGGCGGCGTGCGAATGTTCCGCGGGCTGCCGGGCCGGCTGCGCCGCCCGTACGGGACGGGTTGGGCGCTGGTGGGCGACTCCGGCTGGTGGAAGGACCCGCTGTCCACCCACGGGATCACCGCCGCCCTGCACGACGCGGAGCTGCTCGCGGCCGCCGTCGTCGCGGGGTCGGCCTCGGACCGTGCGGCCGACCGCGCGCTGGCCGGCTACCAGGAGCGCAGGGACCGGGTGGCACTGCCGATGCACCCCGTCGTCGACCGGCTCGCCTCGCACGAGTGGGACCCGGCAGAGGCGCGCCGGCTGCTGCGTGGGCTGTCCGCGCTGATGGCCGTGGAGGTCGACGAGATCCTCGGCCTTGATCCCGCGGCGGCACGAACCGCGTGACCGTCGGGGTGCGAACCTGTATCAGCGCTCGGGCGGCGGGCTCATCGAAGCGGGGGTGCTTGCCATGACGCTCTGGGACGACGTCGGCGGTCGCACGTGGAGCGAGCGCGCCGGGCCACGCACGGCGGTCAGCGGGATCGGGTCCCGGCCCCGGCGGGGCAAGCGGTTGCCCGGCTGCCTGGTGCGAGGCGGCGCACGACGCGTCATGCAGCCGGCAGGATCGGCCGCCGGGCGGTCGAGGACGACGTGATCGGCGGATACCGCATCCCGGCCGGCGCCGACGTGGTCGTCGCGCCGTGGGTCGTGCACCGGCACCCCGACTTCTGGGACCAGCCGGACCGGTTCGACCCGCAGCGGTTCACCCCGGAGCGGGAGAAGGCCCGGCACCGGTACGCCTGGTTCCCGTTCGGCGGTGGCCCGCGCGGCTGCATCGGGCAGCACTTCTCCCTGCTCGAGTCCGTGATCGCGCTGGCGAAGCTGGTCCGCGCGTTCGACTTCGCCACGCCACCCGGCGAGCCCCGCAACACCAACCACATCACGCTCCGCCCGGTCGGCGGGGTGTTCAGCCAGGTGACGGCCCACCGAGGAGACGACGATGGCTGACGAATACGGCACCAGGCCCCGATCCCACATCGCCGTCCGGCGCGTACGCGGCGACCGGGCGGCGGTCTCGGCCGACGACCCGATCACGTTCGCCCCGGTGGGCGTCGGCCCGGAGGCCTGTGACGGCTGCGATCCCGGCCTGACGGTGGTGATCGACGGCCAGGTGTTCGTCGCCGACCTGCAGGGCTGCGACGACGAGCTCTGCTACTACGACTACCCCACCGGCGTCGCCTGACCGGCCAGCGGCCCGGCGTCGTCAGTCCGGGTCGTCGGCCCGGAGTTCCGCTTCGGCGGCATCCAGCGCGCGGCGGGCGTCGATCATGGCGCGCAGGGCGGTCCGCTGCGCCGCGCGGGCGGCGGCGAGGTCGGCCTCGGCGGCGACCTTCTCCCGGCGCAGGTGCATGCGCTGCTGCTCGAGCGTCTCCTGCCGGTCCCGCACCGCCTCCATCGCCGCCTCCGCCTCGGCGAGGTCGTGCTCGCGTTGCCAGTGCACGGACGCGGCCTCGGCGAGGGCGGCCTCGGCCCGGCGCATTGGCTCGGTGCGATCCGTCGCCCGCGGCCGCTGCCAGCGGACCGGCCGGCCGTTGGCGTGCTCGCCCGACCCGGCCGCGGCCTTCTCCCGGCGCCGCTGCAGCTCGTCCTCCACCGGCCACATCCGCCACTCGGTCGGCTCGTCCCAGCCGGGGGCGGGCAGCGGCGCCGGCGGCCCGGGGGACACACCCGGGCTGGCAGCCGACTCGACCTGGGGCAGCGGCCCGAAGCCCGCGTGCGACATCGGCCGGACCAGGTGCCCGGACATCACCGCGGCGGCCGCGGCCAGGTCGACCAGGCCGGCGTGCAGCGTCGCCGTCACCTCGGTCAGCGCCGCCTCGGTCAGCGGCACCCCGGCCTCGACGGCGTGCCGGCGGGCCCAGTCGAGCAGCTCGGCGACCAGCTCCTCCCGCTGTGCCGGCAGCCGCCGCAGCCGGTCGGCGTCGAGCTGGGTCTGCGCCTGCCGGAGCTCCCGCCCGATCGCGAACAGCTGCTGCATCCGGTCCCGGCGGTGCCGGGTGAGCGCGTTGACCAGCCACGCGCTCGCCGTCGGCCGGCGCAGCCCCTGCAGCTCCCGGGCCAGGTCGCGGTGCCCGGCCGCGCGGGCCTGGCGCACCACCTCGTCCCGGGCGGCGACGAACCGGGCCGGCGGCACGAGGTAGAGCTCGGCGGCGATCTCGTCGGTCTCGGACAAACGCATCCGCACCATGATGCCCAACCGCGCCGGCTCGCGCAGGCGCCGCCCGCCGTGATGACGTCGGGACCGGTACGAGGGACACTGGGCGGGAAACCGGCAGGTGGAACGGGCCGGCACGACGGCCCGAGCGGCACCGTCGACTTCCCCGGAGGCGACATGCAGACCGTCTGGAAAGGCGTGATCTCATTCGGGCTCGTCTCGATCCCGGTGCAGCTGTTCACGGCTACCGAGGAGCACGGCGTGTCCTTCCGCCAGATCCACGTCTCCGACGGGGGGCAGATCCGCTACCGGCGGGTCTGCACCCTGGACGGCGAGGAGGTCCCGTACGACGACATCGCCCGGGGCTACGAGCTGCCCGACGGCCAGGTCGTGGTGCTGACCGAGGAGGACTTCGCCGAGCTGCCGCTGGCCTCCAGCCGAGCGATCGAGGTGCTCAGCTTCGCCGACGCCGACACCGTGGACCCGGTCCGGCTGTCCCGCAGCTACTACTGCGAGCCGACCGGCTCCGGCGCCAAGGCGTACGTGCTGCTGCGTGACGCCCTCGAACGCACCGGCAAGGTCGCGCTGGTCAAGGTGGCGTTGCGGACCCGGGAGACACCGGCCGTGCTGCACCCCCGGGACGGGGTGCTCGTCATGCACCTGCTGCTCTGGCCGGACGAGGTGCGCACCCCGCGGTTCCGCTTCCTCCGCGACGAGATCACGCCGCAGCCGCGCGAGCTGCAGGCGGCGGAGGCGTACATCCACACACTGTCCGGCACCCTCGACCCGCCGGACCTGGTCGACCGCTATCAGGCCGCGCTCAAGGAGCTGGTCGAGGCCAAAGTGGCGGGCCGGCAGCTGGAGCGGCCGGCACCGGCGCACGCCGGCGGCGCGGACGACCTGATGGAGGCGCTGCGGCGCAGCGTCGAGCAGGCCAAGCACGACCGCGACACCGT
>Ga0075435_100002635_pt1 | contig 11951 bp, 20 predicted proteins | sample RhiMethybrSRZTD4_FD_75302 | JGI IMG/M metagenome (GOLD analysis project Ga0075435, IMG submission 75302) | Populus rhizosphere microbial communities from Tennessee, USA - Rhizosphere MetaG P. TD hybrid SRZTD4 | ecosystem: Host-associated > Plants > Roots > Rhizosphere > Soil | place: USA... | reverse complement strand
CATTGTTCTCTTCCCATTGCCGTGAACTAGCCTCAAAACGCCAGCGCGGCCTTCGACTGCCTGTGAGCGACGATGATACTTTCGAGCCAGCCACTCATGAACGCTGGCCAGTTAACGTGCGTCACGGCCAGAGGGGGGTGGGGGGCCGGCCCGGCGCGGGGGACCCATAGCGAAGATGGGGATGCCACACGCGGCGCTGCAATTTTCCTAGAAAAAATAGAGTGCACTGCATGGCGCAGGGTGCGCGGTTCAAACTTTGCGTGGGACCCGTCCGGAATAATATAAGGCGTCTAGAACTTCCGTCGAGAAGTCGCGGCTAGGCAGGCCGATCCTCGAATGTTCGCAGGTGCACACTTAATACTCGGGTGTTCGCCACAATTGAGGTGCAACTCATTCTTCAGGTTTCGCGTTGAACCACCGGCACGCCCGGGGTACCGGAAGGTTTTGATGATCGCCCACACGTACATCGAACTGGCCGGACCAGCAACGCAGCAAATGCGCTCATTAAAGTGGGCAGGACTATTGGTAGCCGTTTGCGTGCCAGCAGTGTTTTGGGTCCTTATTGTCCGTTTGGGAAGCAAAGCCGTCGGCTTCACGATCAGCGCTCCGGCTCTGACAACGTTTGGGCTCCTTGTCGGTTGCTGGTGCCTTGCGGTTGCTGCGGCTGTGATGGCAGGGCGCTTGCAAGCCGTAAATTGATTCGCGCCGGCTTTTTGTGCCCCTGTACCGTCCAAGCATCTTTAATCTGGTTACCTTGCACACCCGACCGGCGTACCCGTCTGGAGGGTGCTCGCCAAATCGTGGCAGCGCATTCTCTCGTGGATCTCGCATGCGGATACTGACCACACGATGCCGTCTAGTACGCGCGCTCACGACTTCGGCCGAATACCGCCGTCATTGCTTGAAGAGAACATCACGTTTGAACCGCAGACACTGCTCGCGCACTTCACGCATCCATTCCGCACGGATGGGACCCGAACCAGGTACGCTCTCGTCGCCACGTAAGACCACTCAAGGATCATCATCCCGTGAGTTTCGCCACTCTCTGCGGCCCGCCATAAGCAATTACAAGCCTAGCTGTGCGCTGGACTTCCTCTGCGTCCAACACGAGTCGCGCCATATGTAGTAGCCGATGGGAGCTGGTATCGAGATGTGCTCGCCGAGCGGGAACCTGTCCCGGAGTGTCCAGCCTTGCTCGCATATGGCACGCGGCAGGTTCGCGCCCGTCATGTCGTGGGTCACAGCGAATAGATCGTCGCTCGCACATTGGAAGACATAAATGGTGAGGGCATCATTAGACATTGGATGGCCTTTCGCTCACTTAGAAATGCACTTGCCCAGCAGCTTGGACGACCCCGTGAAGAGGAAGTAGCCCCTTCGCCTTGGTCCCAGCTGTGGCTTTATCGAAGGTGAAACCACTGGGGCCATTCTCGAACTGCTGGCGAGTGATCTGCATCCAGAACTGCCAGCCGTCCGGGCATAGTGAGGCGAGCAACCGCGCCTCGTTTTTGGCAGCCGTAACAGCACAAGAATCTGTCCCGCCACAGCGATAAATGCAAAAGCGCTCAGCGGCCATTTGATTTCCCTTCGGAGCGTGTGGAACGAAAACACCAGCGTGTTGTGCGGGTGCGAAAAGCGCGGGTGGCAACGTTGCCAGGCCGAGGCTTAGTCTGCTGGACCCACGCTTTCTTCACGAAGTTCTAGTCTTAAGCGTGACGCAGGCAACTGCGGGTGCTCATCAACCCGACCTTGGTTCTCTCAACCGCGGACGCGTTTCCGCGTCAAATAAATAGGTTGATACAAAATGAGTCCGCAACGGAAGCCGCGCAGCATTAACGGAGGGCTCTCATGCTGAGCAGAACCAACGTGGTGCAGGGCCGTCGCGATTGTTTTCATCTGCCTCCTTGGGAAGTCACAGCGGACCTGCCGAAGAGCGGCCGATCCCTTTCAAGAATTAACATTGCAGCCCACAACACACGATTGCGTGATCAAGAACATACAACTAATGCGAGTAGAACAGAGATGCTCATCGCGACAGTCTATCAGTCGTCAGGTGATTGCTTCCAGTCGCATTTCAATGTGTTTCTCAAATTTTCACGCGCAGTGCTTAAGATTTTCTCTCGGTTTTCGACCGGAGATTCCCAATACTGTCCAAATTTTCTTGTTGCTTATGTCGGCTAAGTTGACAGATGTCTTGCTCCAGTATTTGCGTCGTACACAATAAAGTCCATCTTCTAAGCACGTATACAAAGTGCAGTTTGAGTGGTAAGCATTCAAATTACTTTCTAGATCTCGAAGGCTCAAGCTGCTGAGAGATCCAGAAGCGGTGGAGCGAGTTCGACTTCACCAATGCGGAGGTGAGCGCCCTCAGGGAGAAGGACAGACCTCGTAGCCTAGGTGCAGACCAAAGTACGCACTCGACAAGGCGCAGGCACAAAAGGACGTCGATGCGTTTTCCCAGGGCGTGCAACTGTGATCGCCGGCTGCACTCCATTGACTTCACGACGGCGACGGCAACGCCGCCGTCGTGAAAATTCCCCCGCGAAGCTGGGCTGCCGTCCTTTGTACCCGTTCACTGCAAGCCGCTCAGTTAGGGCACGGGTATGATGGCCGCTTCAGACCCTTTCTTTCGTTCTGAGTTCGACGAATTTCTTTACGCGGCCATCGGTACGGAGAGCAATGGGATGGCACTCAGTGTCCTTTCAGCACTCGCGCGACTGAATATCAACCCGTGGGAGGAAGCCGCCGAATTGTTCGAGCTACCGAAGGACGCAGCCGCGAAGAGGTTACTGACGTTGATCGCGCGATCGCCTGTCCGAGGACCGGCGCATGAGGCTTGCAATTGCCGCCAGTTAGTTGAGCTGTCGCCGCGCCGGCCGCGCCCCACGGTTTCGTCGAAGGATCGCATCCGCGGCCCGCGAGAAATCGTCCATTGGGGAATACTCATCCCGCTTGCTGCCGCAAATAACCATCGCCGTCCTATTCGTGGTAGCAGCTTGAGAACCGTCCTCGGATGATCATGACGGCGCGCCGGTCTTCAGTATATTACCGCCACAGCGAGGTCCATAACGCATCCACGTTTGTCGCGTGCAAGTAGTTGGTTTTCATAGCCACCAACAAAGCGAGTAAGTCATGACAGAGTCTAACCGCCTACCCGAGTCGTACGCCAGCCGCTGGGCTTCCCTGCTGGCGGAGAATAGCATTCTCAACAAGCAACACGATGAACTGGTCGCTTCCTTCCTTCGACCTTTTTCCTCGCAACAAATAGCCCAGTTGAACGCCAGTGCCGCGCGGCTCGGAACCCTACCCGCGAAAGTGCAACAACTCGTGGAAGACTGGGCTAAATCAGTAGCGATCTGAGGTCAGCTTCAGGCCTGGGTGGGTGCGCAGGATGCAAAATCATGCGCCTCCTACCGGTTAAGCACGGCTCTCATCATTACCGTATTAGATATTACCGTTTAAGTGCGGTGACGCGCACACCGAGAGAGTAGCTAAGGAAAGAGAACTCGCGTTGCGCCCTTTGAGCGCGGTCCGGGTCCGACAGGAAACTAGTCGATCAACCAAAATCGAGAAAGCACCCTCCACATGTCCATGCTTACCCATTTCATGTCGCCGCCCGCTGTCGAGCGTGCCCGATTTATCCTCGCAATGACGATGACGATCCTCGCAGTCTCATTCATCGTCCTGATCGTGTGTACCATATGAGAAGGCTGTGGGATGTCCAACAATCTGCCACTCTATTTCGAGGTAATCGCGACCGCCCTGCTGATGTCAACAATGGGGGCATCTCTGGATTTATCGCCACTGCAATCACGGGAGATAGGGCGATCACCAGCGTGACTGGCAGCACGGTGATGGTTCTGGCCGGTGGGCGTTCTTGCCGCGCGGCCGTGGTGGCTTGCGAGCGTACCCGTCAACCCAACTCTCAGAAACAATTCTAGCTGGGGAGCCCCACATGCGCTTTCACAAATCAAAAAAGATCAGCGCCGCAGATGCTGAGCGGCTCATCGAGACGCCCACTTCCTCCCTCAATGACAGCGTCGTGATCTCCTTCGATGAAGATTGGTACGACGTGCGTCTGATGACGCCTCGGGAGCTGCACGACTTTGTCGCCGACCTGGTGCGCGCCAATCTAATCGCGCTGCGATCGGGCCTCATCACGCCTCACTAGAACGGTATTCGCCGCCAAGACGCTCCGTGCTAGCGCGTTTTCTACAATTGGCCTAACGTCGAGGCCGCGTTGATTTCGAGTACCGGAATGCCTTGCGCACCGATCGCGATGACCCTGCTTGGTAACCTCATCAAGCGCGACGGCATATCCAAAAAAGAAAAATAACCGTTCGCCCCAGTCCCAATCCAAACAAAAACAAAAATTAACTCCCCTATTACATACTCACCGAGTATCTCTCGGCCAGGCTGCGCGCCAGCATTCTGGCTCTAGGGATAGTGGCGCGTGGTTCCCATGATGCCCTTGCCGAACGGCTCGAGCATCATCACGCGCTCGCGACGCGCCATCACGACGCGGCCGATACCCACCATTTTCTTTTTGTTCATGGCGTCGCGGATTACCGCGCACGCTTCCATGCCGACCTTGTCCTTCAGCGTGAGGGTGCACGTGCGGGATAGGAAACCAATGCTGGCACTATGCCAGGAGCGCGAGCACTTATCGCTGACGCGAGCCTGGGCCCGGACGCGCTCAAAGCGGTCGGTCAGGCCTTTGACTAGGCATGGAACGAGATCGCCGGCAATTTCAACGATCCAATCCTGATCGAAGGCGCACGACTCTCGCTCGCTAACGCGCTCTTGTCCATTTGCCTCAGATGACAGTCGCGATGTCCATTGAAACAGGCCGCACTTCAGGTGATGGCGAACAGGTACACATCACTCCGCTTCCTAAAACTAAAGTCGACAAGTGACGTGCCGCCGCTTTTGTGTTGCCTGCACAGCACAGCCGAATTCGAGAATTTCGCACTCCGTCACTTTCACGACCGACAATTCACAATGGGACATGCAGTCGCGATGATTCTCACAATCCCAATGATCTTGCTCGCGTGGCGTGTACTCCGCGACCATGAGGGACCCATACCAGTCAATCTCCAGCATCTCGAAGAAGGTATGGTGCCGGTTGGTGTAGCCGACGTCTATCGTTTTGGCGACCTCCAACTCAACTGTCACGGGCCCGGACTGGATCCGACGCCAGGCACGGCGCCCCGTTGTGGGTCTGGTCCATGGTTCCCCCGCGGGGGCGATTGGCATAGGGTTGATCGCTGCTGGCGAGGGCTGGCCATCGTCACCGAGCTTACCGCAAGGGCCTTGAGCCGGAGCACGTCGAGCCCGAAGCGGGCAAGTCGATTTCTCGATGTCCAGCGAATGCCCGATCTCCACCTCGGTGATGCCGTCGTGCTGGGTAAGTTGGGTCAGCAGCAACCCGCGGAGACCGGGCCTCTTCTCGCGCATAAGTAGGGCAACGGGTTCAACAGTCGAGCGGCTCAGGCCTCTGCTCGTTCTCGATTGAGTGTCCGAACAACCGTGATGCGCGCGAGCGGTCCTTTTCCCCCGAGACACTCGGCTCCTCGGGAACCGTCGATGTCAAGGCGCGAAGCAGTGCGTCCTCCGTCAACGTATCAATTGTTGTGTCTATGGACTGGTCATCCCGACCAAGCCTCGGCCGGAGCGTAGCTGGAAGCATTGGGGCCGCTGCGGCTTCAGGCTCATCGACCTCAACGTTTGCTTGCATCGAATGAATGAACCCCTCGCGCATATCATTGGCGGGTAGACTCGCGTCGGCGATTTCCCGCAAGGCGATGACAGAATCCTTATCGTTGTCAGCATCCACCGTACGGGGAGACCCTTTCGCAATTGTTCGGGCGCGATGCGCGGCCAAGAGCACAAGCTCAAAGCGGTTTGGAACCTTGTCGATGCAGTCTTCCACTGTTATGCGAGCCATAGCTCGTATTCCTCATATAGTTGTGGAGTGGTCTGCAACCACTCCGCTCAGCTTTGTTTTTGATAACTCACACCCTGCACAAACACGAGCTTGACCCTGCGCGCAAGGTCCACCCCTGCTGATCCACAATTCATTGAGACAATGGCAACCACGCGACGGGCTCCGATTTCAGAAAAGGAACCGACGAGATACTTCCCGGTTCTTAAGGAATCATTGCTTCGCGACGCACTCTGCTGCACTCGACCTCATCTTGCCAGTCAGAGCCGCGCTCGTTTGGCCCTTGGTTCGATCGGACTCAACGCGGGAGAGTGCCCCATTCGAAATCGGGCACTTCCTTCAGCAAGCATTTGACTTGTGCAGTCGAATCAGGATGCGGTTAGACTTGCGTGTGGAGATGAGAGAAGCGGCACGTCCGTTTGTCGTGGAGGAGATCAGATATGAGAAGTCCCTGGCTCGTCCTCGTTTTGGTTCTTGTCGCATTGTCGTTGATCATAGCGATTATGGATCGCTCCTTTCTGCAGCCCATGTATCTCTTGGTTCTCGCGCTTGTGGTCATGCTGGGAACGAACGTGAAGTTCCCGTGGGGTTGATCTATCATCCAATGTCAGGCTCGCTTACTTCGATTGGCAGGCGCTCTATCCACCTCATCGTAGTAGGCGTGATCGGCCTCAACGCCATCTATCATTTCGTCAGCTGAAAAGTTGGTGTTTCCACTTCAGTCACAGTCCTCCTCCATCGAGCAAACATCTCGAAAGCGTTCTGCGGAGCCTGTTGCGGATCCTCGCCAGCGAATCCGCTGCGAGCGTTCTACCCACCCCAAACCTCCTTACGCGCCATTCGGCGGTCTGCAACCAGCGGCTAATCCTTGAGCATCGCGAGCGCTGCCCGACGATCGCTTGCCTTCAGCTTGAGAAACTGTGTGCGCGCATTCTTGATGTCCCGTTCCGTGCCGCTCGCCACGGCCTTTTTCATGGCGGCTACAGTTGGATGATCCGCGCCGCAGATGAAAGCTAATGCATTCGCCAATTGCCCCATGGCCTCGCGGTCAATCGTGGATTCGTCCATTTTTTCCTCCATCAAGTTGAGACCTGCAACTTCGTAACCTCCCTCAAATCCAACACGCAACTTCGCCCTTTCACTCCACGCAAAAACAACATCCTTCGATGCAAAGTTTGGCAACATCCCTGGCACTCAAATTAACCACCCTTCCCCATGATTGTCATGGACGTCACTCAACCGACGCGTCGGCCGGTGAAGGCCGCGCGAAGCGGATTTCCTTCTCGCTCGTTCAATGATGACCTCGTGTTCCTTTCAGCTTGCTTTCCCATGCGTTGCATCTCTTTGTCACTCCTCATTTCATCAAGCTGCACCCTGCACCACAAGGCGCGTCGGTCGCCCACTGCGTCGGCGCCGTGACGACATAGCCCGCATTCAGTCTTCGGCACAGCACGTCGCTAACTCCGTCGCCGCGATCGCCTGCTCGAAGTCTCGTTACGGATTCCGCGCGCCCCTCTCGTCGGCTTCACCTCAATTGCAGACAGAACAATTGACCACGTCAATAGGGTACTTGTGTGCCAGAGTCCGACGCTTGATCATGCCTGCGGACGTAGAGCTGGATAAAGCGACCAAGCCGCTCGATCAGAGCCTGGCGATCGCCAGGAATCGAATCAATCCAGGAGTCCGGCAGGTCGCCGACGATCTCCCGTAACGCCAGAGATGGGTCTTCAAGCTCTGCCGGTCGCACCCGGCGTCCAGCAAGAAAGTGGTTTGTCGGAAGATCAAAATGCATCTGCGCGCCAAGACGCGCGAACCTTTCGAGGAACAAGCAGGCTCCGAAGTCTATTGCCCAATGATCGCCCTTGCGGTCTATCAGAAGGTTAGGGTTTTTTCTCGTGCGATCCACGTTCTGAAGAACAGCGTCCACGGCGGCAAGCTGATCGAGGAAGCCGCTCGGGATTTCCTCAAGATCATCGATAGTCAAATCACGCGCATGGTCGACAAACTCAACCCCGAGATTCCAACCTGAACTGCGCTGCAAAGCCTCGTAAAATTCATCGGTCCCCACCTGCCACGGCAAACCCTTCGGTAGCAAGATTGGGGCCACTCGTGGGACCTTGAGGCCGAGCAGATTTGCCAAGCGCGTCGCGATAAATTCGCTCAGTAGCCCCGATACACCCTGACCAACACCAGAGAGTTTCATAACAAAATGGCGCCCTGAGTCCGTCTGAACGAGCGATGGAAACCCACTGCCACGGGACATCACTCGAACAACGGTGCTCACGGCTTCTTCCATGCAAATACCCCATCATCGTCATAGTCGTCACTAAAGACCGGCGCGTCGGCCGGTCGAGGGCGCACGACGTGCGGCCGCGAAGCGGCGAACTCTTGATCGGCCGCACCCGAGCGCCGGTTACGCTTCGACAGAACAACGATGCACGTGTCTGTGCTATTATGGCCTGTCGCTCGAATCTCAAAGAGTTATCGGCATGAAAGTTCTCCGTCTCTCACCCATTACCAGCGCCATGAGTTTCGCACATTAGCTGCACCGACTGCTTCCGGTGCTGCCGAAATCAAGGTGCTGACTGGCCGTGCGATGAACCACGTGCTAACCGAACTCGCGAGCGGATTCCAACGTACCAGCGAGCGGTGAGATCGTCGCCACAAGGTCGTTCTCATTCTCGCGCCGCCCTACGAGATCAAGAGGCGCATCTTCAACGGTGAGATCGTCGATGTCACTATGACCGCCAACGCCATCGTCGCTGAGCTTGTGCAGCAGGGCAAGATCGCGAGCGATAGCAAGGTGTCCCTGGCCCTCGTCGGAATCGGCGTGGCGGTTCGCACTGGATCGGCGAGACCGGACATCACCTCTGTCGCTCAATTTTCCCATTACCGTTTGTCAATTCCCGACCGGAACCAGCAAGTGGAACAAAATCGAGCATCGCCTCTTTTCGTTCATCAGTATCAATTGGCGGGGTAAGCCGTTGCGCACCTATCGCACGGTCGTCCAGCTGATCGCGGCAACGACGCGACCAAAGCTGGGCTCAAGGTGCGCGCCGAGTTGGATCGGAACAAGTACCGCAAGCGCGTCAAAGTCTCCGATGCCCAATTCAGCACCGTCAACCTCACCCGCCACACCTTTCATGGTGACTGGAACTACTCGATCGCACCGCGCTCCCGACGGACCAAGTGACTTGGTTATTGATGGACGTGTCCTAAGCGGACTACCAGCGATCATGAGGCGTTCTATGCAGCCGCGGAAATCGACCCCGTATCGGCGGTCTACGTCACGGGCTTTGTCTTGCCGCAAAATTTCATTGCAAGGGTTTTTCGCAATAGAGATCAGGATCGCAACTGATGGCGAAGCGCTGGCCAATATGGCCAAAATTAGCCTGGCTGGGTGCGTTCTACTCTGAGGGTGAGACTTCCACGGCTCGTGGATCTCAGGCAAAGTGCGGAACGTGCTTTGTCAATTGCGTGCACGAGCGGCACAAAAGAGATAGGCGCCATGCCCAACAGCGATAAGAGCACCAAGTGGAGTTGGAGCACATTCTGGGCAGTCATACTGGCGGCCTTTCTGGCGGGTGTCAGTATCCGGCTGCTGACGAGTAGCGGCGCACTACGCTGGCACGGAGCCCACTTGTTGGTATCTGGCTGGTGACCAGGATTAGTTGCCGCGCTCGCTCGTTCTTCGGGCAGCTCGTCGGCAACCCACATGCCGGCGGCGAGCATGAGGGCAGGGGCAGGGTACCTGCCTTCGTGTTTTTGCCCGCAGTTACTATGGGTTGTCGTCTTCCTATGCGGTGGAAGCAGTCATTCCGCTAGCTGATGAGTACCATCCCGCGCCGCCGCGCTAATGCGTTCCTGTGGGCCTCTTCGCGTATGCCTCCTCGAACATCTTTAGCAGGCGGGAATTTACGCGCGGCAATCCGTCGACAACAGCCTTCGCCCAGTCGAAGTACTCGATGCGCCGCTGAAGGCTCCAGTTCTCCGGCGGGCTCGCCGCGATATCCCGCAAATTGCAGATTTTATCCGCGAGCTTGACGAGCGCGCCGTCCCTGCTCATGTGCCGTGCGTGCTCAATCTGAAGGCGCTTACGTTCCATCTTTGGCAACGACTTGTCGTCGGTCATCTCAACCACCAAGTCAGCGACATCAGCACCGAACTCGGCCACGAGCTCGTTGGACGTCGTTTCGGTGTCTTCAATCGTGTCGTGGAGCGCGGCTGTAGCCAGAATTCTGGGGTCGCGGATGCCGCCGTCTATGCAGAGCACGTGCATCAAGGCGATCGGATGGTTGATGTAGGGGCTTGCGTCGCTGTCTTTGCGGCGCTGCATCCTGTGCTTTTTTGCCGCGAACTCAATGGCGCGAATGACGCGACTGATGTCATAGGGTTGTTGCATGCGCGCAGTGTAGCAGCTGCCGCGGCCGTATTGCCAACCTGCAAACCATCCCTTCGGGGGACGGGAACGCTGTATCTTTTGTCCAACAGCCTCCGCTTCCTTGCGCGTTGGACAGTGGCCGAGCTCGCGAATGGCATCCTCCCGTACGAGCCAGTCGCACTCCCCTCTCGCCGTCCGAGACAGCACGAAATCCACTGCGTCGGGACAAAGCACGTCCCGCACTCTCAAGTAATACAGCCGCCGAAGCGCCAGGCACTCCTCAAGTGCTTCTATTCTACATCGCTAAAATCTAGAGTGCGCGATCGACCAATCAGGAAGTCTGTGTCGCACAAGGTTTGACGAAGGCGATTGGAAATCGCACTGGCCTGCTCGTCCGAATCGACAGTAAGCCCAGTGGAAATCAGGGCAAGGCAACAAGCAAGTCGTTCTCGCGCGAAATCGCGATGCGCGTTACCTAACCCAGCGTAACGGCCACTGCACTCATCCCACAGCTCGTCGAAGGCCGCCTGCAAAAACACGCGGTCCTCCTCATCCTCGGAGACACATCGGATAATAGTTTCTACGTCTGGCATAAAGCATCATAGCGAATTCGCCTCAAAAAGCGAGCGGTTCGGGACCTCGCGGTGACGCCAGCAAAGTCCAGCGGTAGGAAGCCCTAAGATCGTCGGCAGTTGCTTGTCCGATGAGTGCTCGCAATTGCCGCAGCGTCCGCCCAATGACCTGACGGACCGAGCTGGGCATGGGGTTATTGGGTTGTTTCAGCCGTAATTTGAAGCCACCGCCTTTCAGGCGGTGGAGTATTCACAAAATCAAATTGGCGCGTCTGATTGAGACACTTGGGACGGAAGTGACCGGCGGCGTGCAAGTTCCGCTTCGGCGATTTTGGCCCATGCTTCGCAGAGAGCCTCGAAGCGGCGCAAGGCGCGCCCATCCAGTATCCGCACATCGGACGGATTGCGGTCGTTAAGCTGCTTGAGAACGTCTTGCATCGCTGAACCCCCCAACTGATCCAGGTCGGCAAATGGAGGAGGTAAGGAGAGCTGTCAAATCACTTTCGCTGCGAAGCGGAAACTTAGCCGATGGAAGCTGCGGTGCGCGGCGTCCGCGCGAGCGGCATGGCTGCATTCGAGTGATGAGGACGTTGCGGATTTTTGTGAGAGATGTTGCTGTCTCCTACCATTGCTCGAAGACATTGCGGTTGAGTTGAGGGAGGTTGCGGTGGATAGACATACGATGCTGCTCATCGGAAGTGCGATCGCGGCTGTCCTATTTATCGCGTACATGATGTCGGGGTCTGGCTTAATATCGGTGCCTCGTAGAAAATCGAGCGGTGCTGCGGCGAAGGCATGATGACGTCCACCCATCTTGCAGAAGATGTGCTACGCTGGTGCCACCTGAGTGTATGAGGCACAGATGACGCGCCACAAGTTCAAGGTCGGGCAGGTCGTCGATTTTGCCGCGCCTCGACTTTCCATGCGGGCGGCAGGTCGACAATATGAGGTCGTGCGCCTTCTTCCGTCAGATGGCGACCAGTATCAGTACCGTATCAAAGCTGTTGGTGAAAGCTTTGAACGGATGGTCAAAGAAGGCCAACTCTCCCGTCCA
>Ga0075435_100002634_pt1 | contig 11953 bp, 7 predicted proteins | sample RhiMethybrSRZTD4_FD_75302 | JGI IMG/M metagenome (GOLD analysis project Ga0075435, IMG submission 75302) | Populus rhizosphere microbial communities from Tennessee, USA - Rhizosphere MetaG P. TD hybrid SRZTD4 | ecosystem: Host-associated > Plants > Roots > Rhizosphere > Soil | place: USA... | reverse complement strand
TCTCGGTGTCGACCTCGACGACGGCCACGTGGGCGCCGAACGGGAAGGACGGCGCGGCGGCCTGGAACTCGTGCTCAGCTTTCAGCTCTGCAAGGCGCCCGTCGGCCGACGCGCGCGAGGCCAGGTCGGCCCACGAGATCCCCATCGAGGGGTCGCCGGCCACGTGGAGGCGGCCGAAGGCCGCGTCGAGCACGATGTCGGCCGGGCTCGCCTCGAGGTAGTCGGCAACGAGCTGCTTGGCGACCTCCAGCACATCCTGGGCTGCGAGCGCAGCGGCCGCTCCTCCGATCTGGGTCGACTTCGAGCCGTAGGTGCCTGTGCCCCTGGCAATCTCGTCCGTGTCGCCCTTGTGGACGGTCACGTTCTCGACGGGCAACCCGAGTCGCTCAGCCGCGATCATCGCGAACGTCGTCTCATGGCCCTGGCCGTGGGAGAACGAGCCGGTACGAACGATCGCGCCGCCCTCCGGCGTGATCTCGACCTCGCCGAACTCGGACTCGGCGATCCCGTTCGTGATCTCGACGTAGCTCGAGATGCCGATGCCGAGCTGCGTCGTGGCAGCCTGCTCGCGCCGCTGCCGCTGCTCGTTGCGCAGCTCGTCGTAGCCGACCGACCTCAGCGCCAAGTCGAGCGCGCCCTCGTAGTCGCCCGAGTCATACACCGCACGGGACGCGGTCGTGTGCGGGAACGCATCCCTCGGAATGAAGTTCCTCCGCCGGACCTCAGCCGGGTCCAGTTCGAGCTCGGCTGCGAACATGTCCATCGCACGCTCGATCGCCTGCGTGGCTTCGGGCCGGCCGGCGCCGCGGAAGGCCGAGACGGGCGTCGTGTTCGTCACCACCGAGCGACTCTCGAACTCGATCCGCGGGATCGCATAGACGCCGCTCGACATGAGTCCTGTCAGGCCGGGCAGGATGGCTCCCACCGACGGGTACGCGCCGCAGTCCTGCAGGACATCGAGCCGGTAGGCGAGCACCCTTCCGTCGCGGGTCCCTCCGAGAGTGAACTCCAGGCGCGCAGCGCGTCCGTGCGGCAGCGCCACCATGCTCTCGCTGCGCGTCTCCGTCCAACGCACGGGCCGACCGAGCCGGCGGGCGAGCCAGACGACGAGCACCTCCTCGACGTTGAGCGTCTTCGCGCCGAAGCCGCCGCCGACGTCACCGCCGACCACGCGGACCACTGACGGATCGAGCCCGAGCGTCTCGGCGAGCGCCATCCGGTCCTGGTGGGGCGTCTGGGTCGAGAGCCAGGCGGTGATCCGGCCGTCGGGCCCGAGCGCGGCGGCGGCCGAGCGCGCCTCGAGCGGACATGGCGCCATGCGCTGGCTGACGAACGTGCCCGAGACGACGACGTCGCAGCCCCCGAACAGGTTCTCGTCGTGCTCCGACGATCCGGAGCGAGCCGCGAGATTCGTGCCCGCTTCCGGGAAGAGCAGCACTTCGTCCTTCGCAGCCTCGTCTGCGGCGCTCACGGCCGGCAGCGGGTCGTAGTCGACGGCTACAAGCTCTGCGGCGTCCGCCCCGGTCGCACCGCTCTCGCTGAGCACGATCGCGATGATGTCGCCGACGAAGCGGACCCGGTCGACGGCAAGGAGCGGGCGTCCCATGACCGGGTTCACGTCGGGGAAGTCCGGTCCGAACACGCCGAGATCCAGATCGGCCGCCGTGATGACCTCGACGTTCGGCAGGGCTTCCGCCGCCGTTACATCGACGTCGACGAGGGCGGCGTGAGCGACCTGCGAGCGAACGAAGGTGACCGTCAGCGCACCCTCGAGCCGCAGGTTCTCGACGTAGCGTCCTTCGCCCCGGAGAAAGCGGGGGTCCTCCTGACGGAGCACACGATTTCCGAGAATGCTCAGGCGGGCAGCCTATCTCTCACGAGCCGGAGCGGACACCGTCGAGGCGTCCGCGACCAACGAGGTGCTGAGCGCTTCTAGGACAGGATGGCTTGCACAACGTCGCTTGCGTTGAGAGGACGTCCTCTACGGCAACGGGTTGAAAACCTGCGGGCGGCGGCTGACAGCGCGGTCACGGTATGAGCGGTGCTGCGATGACTTCGCGGTCGAGGGCGGCGCAGCGAAGCGCCGCCCTCGCTGCCGCTAGTACGCCTGTGCCCAGACAGCCGTCGTTACGGCTGTCCGACCGCAGCAGACGCACGTACCCGACTGTCCCGGTTGCTCCTCGAGCGGCAGGCACCGGATCGTCGCGGAGCTGTCTTCCTTGACCCGCGCCTCGCACTCCGCGTCGCCACACCACGGCGCGACCACGAACCCGCGCGCGTCGCGCAGATACTCGATCATCTCGTCGTAACTGCTCGGATCGCGCAGCGTTCGCCGCTCCTGCTCGTCGCGCGCGGCGCGGAAGAGCGACGTCTGCACGTCGCCCAGCATCCCGTCGATCGCGCCCGACACGCCGGCGAGCGGCAGCTGCTGCTTGTCGCCGGTGTCACGGCGCACGACCGTGACTGCGCTCGCCGCGAGGTCGCGGCGGCCGAGCTCGATGCGAAGCGGCACGCCCTTCAGCTCCCACTCGTTGAACTTGAACCCGGGCCGGTACTCGGGCCGGTCGTCGACACGAACGCGAACCCCCGCCGCCCGCAGCTCGTCGGCGACGGCGGCGGCGGCCTGGAGCACGTCTGCGTGGTCGTCCTCGCCGAGGATCGGCACGATCACGACCTGCTGCGGCGCGACGCGAGGCGGGAGCCGCAGCCCGCGATCGTCTCCGTGCGCCATCACGACGCCGCCGACCAGCCGTGTGCTCGCGCCCCATGAGGTCGCATAGGGATACTGCTCGCTGCCGTCACGGGCGGTGTAGCGGACGTCGAACGCCCGCGCGAACCCCTGCCCGAGGTAGTGCGAGGTCGCCGCCTGGAGCGCCTTTCCGTCCCGCATCAGCGCCTCGAGCGTGTAGGTGTCGACGGCGCCGGGGAACCGCTCGCTCTCGCTCTTGCGTCCGCGCAGGACGGGGATCGCGAGCACGCTCTCGACCGTGTCGGCGTAGACGTCGTGCAGGATCGTCAGCGTCTCCGCGACGGCCTCGTCCTCGGTCTCGTGCGCGGTATGCCCCTCCTGCCAGAGAAACTCGCTCGTGCGGAGGAAGAGGCGCGGCCGCAGCTCCCAGCGGACGACGTTCGCCCACTGGTTGTAGAGCAGCGGCAGGTCGCGGTAGGACTGCACCCAGCGCGCATACGTCGACCAGATCAGGGCCTCGGAGGTGGGACGCACGGCGAGCGGCTCCTCCAGCTTCTTGCCGCCGGCCTCGGTGACCACGGCGACCTCGGGGGCGAACCCTTCGACGAGGTCGCCCTCCTGCGCCAGCACCGAGACGGGCACGAACAGCGGGAAGTAGTAGTTCTCGTGGCCGGTCGCCTTGATGCGACCGTCGAGCTCGCGCTGGATCGCTTCCCAGATCGCATAGCCGTACGGCTTGATCACCATCGCGCCGCGAACAGGCGAGTTCTCGGCGAGACCGGCGCGGCGCACGACCTCGCCGTACCAGGCGGGGAAGTCGCTCGATTGGGTGGGCAAACGGGTGCTCATCGGGTCGCTCCCGCGAGCAGGGCTCTTGCGAACATCGCGTTCTCCTTCGTAGACGTCTACCGGCGGTGACGGAGTCGGTTGCGGCGCTCCGAGCCGAAGCGGCGGGAGCGCCTACGCCGGGACGTGCACGAACGGCGGCCGCGGAGCGACCGCCGGAACCGGCAGAAGCTCATTCACGCGAGACCGCAGCAACGTCATCGACCACACAATAGCGCGCGACTACGACTTCACGACCAGGACGCGAACTCGACGCACAACGGCGTCGGATAGAGCAGCCCGTCCTGCAGCGTCGCGAAGCGCTCGGCGGTCAGCCAGCGGGTGAGCTCGCGGACGGACAGCGGTGAGCTGATGCCGCGACGGCAGCAGCGGTCGGCGAGCGCCTTCGGGTCGATCCCGGGCGCGTCACCGCGCTCCACGGCGTCTGCAGGTCGTTCGAGGGGTGGTGTGGACATTCCGCGTCGCGCGTGAGTGTCGCAGTCGATGTCGCCGCGCAGACCGTTCATTCGACTGGCTTCGACTCGACGTTTCGGCTGTGACGGCCGCGTGGGTTGCGCGGGCGCTACCCGGTGAACCGCGGTGTGCCTCCGTGCGCGTGCCGTTGACTGAAACGTGCCGTCGGGACGACGCGGTTGGCGACGACTATGGCTGCGGGGCGCGCGCGATCGTGCCGGCCTCGATCGCGGCGGCGTAAGCAGCGAGCGCGTTCGAGTCGGCGTTCTCGAACGGGAAGAGCGAGAAGCCGGTCGTCCCCGCTTGCGCGAGCTGCGCCGCGTACTCCGCCGGCGCCGGCGTCGGGTACGGGCCCGCGAAGATACCGAGCACCGGATGAATCGCCGACCGCGGGAACCACTTCTCGGCGGCGGTCGTGCAGGCGGTCGGCGTCCCGTCCGCCCCGAGTTGGTCGACGTAGGCCTCCGGCAGGAACGCAAAACCCGCAGTCGCCCATGCCTGCCAGTCGAGGTCGTGCTCGTCGGGTCGGCAGAAGGAGGCGAGCGCGGCCGGCATCGTCGGCTCGAGCGCGCGGAACGCAGCGATGAACTCGCCGGAGCGGTGTGCGTGCGCAAGGCTGTGCTCGACGCCGTTCGTCGCCGCGTACTCCTGCTCGGCATCGGCGACGTAGAAGTCGAGCTGGTCCTGACCGAGCAGCGTGGCCGCGAGATTCGCCTCCGCAGCGGGATCGTCGCGCAGCACGCTCCAGCCGCCGACGGGGATCCCGCTCACAGCGCGGAAGCGCGCGACCCAGTTGGCCGGTGACGGCAACGCTGTCTCCCCGTCCGCGATCTGCAGCGCGATCCAGCCGAGCCCGCCCGCGCGCGCCTCCTCGGCAGCGACCACCGGATCGAGCTGATCCGGGTGCACGATCAGCCCGCCCGCCGACTGCCACGACATGACGAGGCGAGGCGGCGGCGGAGCCGGCGGAGGAGCAGCAGTCGTCGTCACAGACGCGACCGCGGGCGGGGCTGCGGTCGCGGCGCGGCTGGGTGTGCGCGGCAACGACGCGAACCCGATGATCACCGTCAGGACGAGCAGCGCCGTCCCGAGCTGGACCAGCCTGATCGGGAGGGTGCCGCTGACCCGGAAGCGCAAGGACGCCGTCCGTGGAGACTAACGCGATCGTGGACGTTGACTCGCGAGTCAAACGGGGAGTAGCGTCGCCGCGACAACTCTCCAGCTCCCAGGGGGTACAGCCGCATGCCAACTCTCCTTCGCGCCGCCGTGCTGGCCGCCATCGTGCTCGCGTTCCCCGCGACTGCGCTCGCGAAGACGCACGCGTTGCAGCCGTTCCCGACGAACCTCGACACGGTTTCGGACGCGACACAGGTCACCGGGCTCCGCGTCGACGTGCCGAAGCCCGACTGCGCATCGTTCCCCTCCGACTGCGCCGACGTCGCGGTCCTCGACACGCTCGACGGCTTCAACATCCAGCCGCGCATCACGATTCCGTTCTCGGCGGGGATCGACACGACCAGCGTCTCCAATCACACCGTCTTCCTCGTCGGCCCAGACCATCAGGTGGTCGGGATCAACCAGGCGGTGTGGGAGCCCCTCACGAACACGCTGCACCTCGAAAGCGACCAGCAGCTCTCGGAAGCAACGACCTATCTCCTCGTGGTGACGCGCGACGTACGCGACGCGAAGGGCAAGCGACTCGGCGAGTTCGACGACGACCTCGAACAAGGCGACGACGGCGACCGCGGCGACAACGACGCCGCCAGGTCGTATCGCAAGGCGCTGCGCAAGGCCCTCAAGGCCGAGGGAATCGACCGGGACGACGTCGCGGCGGCGAGCCTGTTCACCACGCAGAGCATCACGGCGATCTCGACGAAGATCCGCTCGCAGCTGCAGGCGACACCGGTCTCGTTCGTCGACGGCGGAACCCGCGACGTCTTCCCGCTCGGGAGCGTGGCCGGGATCGACTGGAACCAGCAGACGCGCACGACCGGGCCGCTCAACACCGTCCACCTTGCAACGCCGGCGCTCGTCGGCGTGGGGACGATCGCATTCGGCACCTTCAACTCGCCCGACTACGAGAACGCCGACGAGGTCATTCCCGCCGTCGGCACCGGCACCGGCGTCCCCGCCGTCCAGTCGGTGAACAACCTCCAGTTCACGCTGTTCCTGCCACAGGGCGCCGCGCCCGCGGGCGGCTGGCCGACCGCGATCTTCGGGCACGGCTTCACCGACTCGAAGAACGGCGCGCCGTTCGCCGTCGCCGGCACGCTCGCCAGAAACGGGATCGCAACGATCGCGATCAACGTCGTCGGTCACGGCTTCGGCGCCGGCAGCACGTACACCGTGAACCGGACCGGCGGAGCCGCGCCGGTGACGCTGCCGGCAGGCGGCCGCGGCTTCGACCAGGACCACAACGGCACGATCGACTCGACCGAGGGCGTGAGCGCGATCGGCGCGCAGTCGCTGATCGGGAACCGTGACGGGCTGCGCCAGACCGTCATCGACCTGATGCAGCTCGTGAAGGAGCTGAAGACGGGAGTCGACGTCGACGGGGACGGCACGCCGGACCTCAGCACGTCGCGGATCTACTACTCGGGCCAGTCGTTCGGCGGCATCTACGGGACGCAGCTGCTCGGGCTCGAGCCCGACATCCGTGCGGGCGTCCCCAACGTCGCGGGCGGCTCGATCATCGAGGTGGCGCGCCTCGGCGTGTTCCGGCCGCTTGTCGGGCTTGCACTGCTCGCCCGGACGCCCTCGCTCTACAACGCGCCTCCCGTCGCTCCGTTCACGAACTTCAACGAGAACATGCCGCTCCGCAACCTGCCGCTCGTCGTCGACACGGTGCCCGGCGCGGAAGCGATCGCGAATCTGATCGACAACACCGAGTGGGCCCAGCAGGCAGGCAACCCGGCCGCGTACGCGCCCGACATCACGCGGCCGGTGATCTTCCAGTTCGCGCGCGGCGACCAGACGGTGCCGAACCCGACGACGTCGGCCATCTTGCGGGCCTGCGGCTGCGCCGACCGCGCCACGCTGTTCCGCAACGATCTCACGCAGCCGGCGTTCGGCACGAGCAAGAACCCGCACACCTTCCTGACGAACATCATCGGGCCCGGTGCGCCGTTCGCGTTCGCTGCGCAGCAGCAGATCGCGACGTTCTTCACCTCCGACGGCGTCGTCACGATCGACCCGGACGGCGCCGGGCCGTTCTTCGAGACGCCCACGTCCATCGTCCCCGAAGATCTCGCGTTCATCCCCTAGGCAAGCGAGCAGCCGGCGCGTCGCAACCGCGGCGCGCCGGCTCTCATATAGACAACTCGATCAGAAGGGATAAGGTTCGGCCCGGCACGTACCCGTGCCCTCAGGCAGGCAACAGTGAGGAGGCAGGCAGGTGCGATTTCCTGTGCTGGCGAGACTCGCCGGGTTGCTGGCGCTCGCCGTTCTCGTAGTGCCTCAGCTCGCGTTCGCCGGTGACCACGGTCACGGCTTTCGCGACAAGCAGGCGTTCTTCGACTCGCGGTCGACGCCGGCCGCGCAGAAGGTGCTGAACGCGCGTGAGCGCGACGCAGCCGCATCATCCTCCGCCGCCGTGGCGAGCTTCAAGAGCTCGCTCGGGCGCGAGGGAATCGTCGACATCGACCCGCTGACGAGCACGCCGCGTTTCGTCGGCAAGACGGACGGGTTCCTCACCGGTCCGAGCAACAAGGCTCCGGCCGACATCGCGCTCGACTTTCTGCGGAACAACGCGAAGGTGTTCGGCATTGCCAGGTCCGACGTCGACGGCTTGGCGCTGACGAAGGACTACGTGTCGATCGACGGCACGCACCACCTGTTCTTCGCACAGACGGCGGCAGACGGCGTGCCGGTGTTCGCTAACGGCATCCGCGCCAACGTCACAAAGAACGGCGAGATCATCAACTTCACCGGCTCCCCGGTCGCCAGCCTCGGCGGCACGGTCGGCAAGCCGGTGATCAGCGCGACGGATGCGGTCGTCGCCGCGAAGCAGGACGTCTCGCAGACGATCGTGCCGGCGCTCGCGCTGCCGGGCACGAACGCGACGAGGCGCGAGACGACGTTCACCGACGGCGACAGCGCGTCGCTCGTCTACTTCCAGACGCTCGACGGCCCGCACATCGCGTGGAAGACCGCCGTCTACGGCACCGACGGGTCGGCGTTCCAGACGGTCGTCGACGCCGCCAACGGCAAGGTCCTCTACCGCCGCTCGCTCGTGAACTACGCGAACGGCCTCGCGTGGGACAACTATCCGGGCGCTACGGTCGGCGGTATCCAGCACTCGGTCAGCTTCACCCCGTGGCTGGCCGCGGGTGCGACGACCCTCACCGGTCAGAACACCCACGTCTACTCGGACATCAACGACAACGACAAGGCGGACGCGGGCGAGGACATCCCGACCAGCGACGCCGCAGGCAACTTCAACTACACGTTCCAGGTCTTCGGAACGCCGCCGTTCGGCAACACGATCAACTCCGACTGCACGGCGCTGTTCCCGTGCTCGTGGGACAGCTCGTTCCCGTCAGGGGCCGCGGTGTTCCCCGGACAGACCGCCCGCGGCTCGTGGCGCGTGAACCGGCTGCAGAACGGCACGCAGGTGTTCTTCTTCGTGAACACCTTCCACGACCACCTCGCGGCCGCCCCGATCGGGTTCATCCCGGCGGCCGGCAACTTCGAGGGTGACGACCCGGTTCAGGCCGAGCCCGACGACGGCGCCGGCACGATCTCGGGGATCTTCCCGGATCCGCAGCACACGGACAACGCGAACATGGCGACGCCGCCCGACGGCACCCCGCCGCGGATGCAGATGTTCCTGTTCAACGATCCGGCCGCGGACGACCCGGTGCTCGGCGGCACGCCGCGCGCCGATCCGTTCATCCAGAGCAACGGCGGCGACGAGGCCGACGTCGTCTACCACGAGTACACGCACGGCCTCTCGAACCGTCTGGTGATCGACGCGACGGGCAACTCGACGCTCGGCAACGGCCAGGCAGGCTCGATGGGCGAGGCGTGGAGCGACTGGTACGCCATGGACTTCCTCGTCGGGACCGGCAACTTCGTCGATACGGCGACCGACGGCGAGCTCCGCATCGGCCACTACGTCGGCGCCGGCGAGGATCTGATCCGGACGCAGCCGATGGACTGCCCGGTGGCCTCCACCTCGGCGGCCTGCCACGGCACGGGCGGCGCCGGGCCCGGCGGGTACACGTACGGCGACTTCGGCAAGATCATCGGTCGTCCCGAGGTGCACGCCGACGGCGAGATCTGGGGCGAGACGCTGTGGGATCTCCGCGGCGCCATCGGCCAGATGCAGGCGGAGGGTCTCGTCACCCGGGCGATGGAGCTCTCGCCGTCGAACCCGTCGTACCTCGACATGCGCAACTCGATCCTCGAGGCCGACGTCGTGGACAACGGCGGGGCGAACCACGACACGATCTGGCACGTCTTCGCGAACCGTGGGATGGGCTTCTTCGCGGCGGCCGTGGACGGCGACGACGTCGCCCCGGTGGAGGACTTCTCCATGCCGCCGACCGGCAAGCCCGACGGGCGGATCAAGGGCACCGTCACGGACGTGGACTCCGGGCAGCCGATCCAGGGGATCATCGTCCAGTTCGGCGGCCACAATTCCGGCTTCACCGGGACGCTGGCCGCGATCACGGACGCGAACGGCAATTACGTGATCCGCAACATCTTCCCGGGCACGTACCCGAAGGTCTCGGCCTCGGGTGCGGGCTTCGACCCGCAGGTCCAGACCGTCGTCGTGACGAGTCGCAAGGGTGGCGGCGACGCGAACGACAGCCGCGGGAAGGGGAAAGACAAGGACCAGAACAAGCAGCAGCCGGTGAACTTCCAGCTCCGGCGCGACTGGGCGTCGCTCTCCGGCGGCGGCTCGATCTCGGACTTCAACGGGCCCGACTTCACCGGGTTCGGGTGCGGCCCGTCGTCGGCGATCGACCAGTCGGAGACGAATGGCTGGGGCAGCACGACGGACAACGACGCAGGCGACTCGACCGGCAAGGTCACGCCGAAGTTCGTCGTCGTGCAGCTGCCGAGGGCCGTCGACGTCTCCGAGATCACGGTCAACCCGTCCAACACCTGCGGCGACGGCGGCAGCGCCTCGACTCGTGGCTTCAAGGTCGAAGTGTCTTCCGACGGAACGACGTTCACCCAGGTTGCAAAGGGCGTCTTCTACCTCGGCAACCGGGCCAAGGAGAACTCCGTGTTCACGGGGACGCAGGCGAACGTGCGCTTCGTGCGGTTCACGATGCTGAACCCGCAGGTCCCGACCGCGCCGACGGTCAACGGCGTCCTGCCGACGTGCACCGGCCCGGCGGACTGCGGCACCGACCCCGAGGACAACTCGGGCGTCGCGCTTCACTGCACGCCGCCGAACGTCGACGCGTTCAGCGGCTGCCCGTTCATGGACATGAGCGAGATCAAGGTCTTCGGGAAAGCAACGCCCTGAGACCACAACTCGTCGACGTGGAAAGGGCCGCCTCCGGGCGGCCCTTTCTCGTTCAAGCGAGGGCGCTACACTTGTTCCGGACGCGGGCGGATCGGGTATTTCGAACGACATGACCGTACGCCGCATACTGGTTCTCTTCGCCGCCGGGCTCGTCGCCGCGACTGCAACGGGTGCGTCTGCGAACCCTGTCGCGAAGGTCTGGATCGCCGACCAGTCGCCGCTCGTCGTCCGCGGCAGCGGCTTCCATGCGAGCTCCAAGGTGACGGTCACCGTCGCGAAGGCGAAGCACCTGTACAAGACGACCGCGACGAGCACGGTGTCGGGCGGCTTCACCGCGCGCTTCGCGTCGACCCTCACGAGGCAGTGCGGCAACACCCTCGTGTCGGCGCGCGACGCGAGCGGGGTGCTCGCCGTCTCCACAACCGTGATGAACGACTGCGGAGGCGTGCGGGTGCCTCCACCCCGCTGATCGCCGGCTCGCGGAAGAAGCCGCTGACGCCGCGCGGCGTCGAGAAGATGCGCGAGCGCGAGGCGTCGCTCGGCATCGACGCGGATGACGACGCGGGCCGCTGGCTCGCGGAGCACGACGCGCCGCCGCCGCCGGCGACACCGAAGGCGGCGAAGAAATCGGTCACGCTGCACCGCTTCAGGCAGCGGCCGGACCGCGCATGACGATCTCGTCGTAGAGCCGCTCGTAGCCGAGGCGCCGGTTGAGGTCGAGCATCGTTGCGAGGCGGGTCTCGGTCGCGGTCCGCAGCGCTGCGATCCCGTTCGCCCTCGCCCAGGAGATCTGCGCCCGCTTGATCGCGCCGGCGATGCCGCGGCCGCGCGCGTCACGAACCACCGCCATGAAGCCGTTCGTCCAGGTGCGCTCGTGCTCCTCGAGATAGCCGTACCCGAGTACGCGCTCACCGTCGAGCGCGATGAAGTAGGCGTCGGGGCGATGGCGCCGCAGTCCCCACTCGTGCCAGTCCTCGCCGATCCGTGAGTCGCCGCGGCCAGGCTGGTCGCGGTACGCCTGCTGCGCCAGCGCGTACAGCTGCGGCCCCAGGTCGGGACGCTCGCTGAACGTGACCAGCGGGAACGCCGGCGGCTCCGGATCGGGAGCGGTGGAGACGTCCAACTCCGAGATGACGTACCGGCGGACCTCGCCGTAGCCGCGCTCCTGGAGGAACGCGACCACCTCGGGTGTGCGGTCCGTGGTCCACGCCTCGAGCCCGGTCTTACCGAGGACCCGTGCCGCCTTCGAGGCCTCGCGCCAGCGCTCCTCGTCGATCTCGTGGAACCACACCTCCGCGAACGGCAGGTGCTCGAGCCCCGGGATCGAGATCACGTTCACGGGCGGATTCTCGCCAATGGAGACTCGCGAACCTTGGTTCGCGCCGGCGCCGGACGAAAGTTGTCGCGTGGCCCCTGCGGTTGCTCTTCGAGCCGAACCGGGTTCGGTAGTTTGGGGTACGTGAGCGAGCGGCTGTTCGAGAGCG
>Ga0075435_100002633_pt1 | contig 11957 bp, 6 predicted proteins | sample RhiMethybrSRZTD4_FD_75302 | JGI IMG/M metagenome (GOLD analysis project Ga0075435, IMG submission 75302) | Populus rhizosphere microbial communities from Tennessee, USA - Rhizosphere MetaG P. TD hybrid SRZTD4 | ecosystem: Host-associated > Plants > Roots > Rhizosphere > Soil | place: USA... | reverse complement strand
GGCGGCGGCGCCCTTGTCGCCGAGCGTCCGGTCTCGCTGCGGTGGGCCTGGCGCTGGCGCTCGGTGGCTGGACAGCCGGCCGAGTTCGATCGCCTCGTCGCGGTTGCGCGGTCCGACGCGCCCGGGGACGATCCGGCTCCGCGCGCGCTGGTTGCGCTGGCGCGTGCCACTCCTCGCGGGTGGCACGCCACGCTCGCGGCGCATGAAGCGGCGTGGGATGCGCGCTGGGCCGCGAGCGACGTCCGCATCGAGGGAGATGACGAATTGCAGCAGGCACTGCGATTCGCGGTCTACCACCTGACGAGCACCACGAACCCCGACGACGAGCGCGTCTCCATCGGCGCGCGGGCACTGACCGGCGACGCCTACCTCGGTCACGTGTTCTGGGACACCGAGGTCTACCTCCTCCCGTTCTACACGGCGGTCTGGCCGGAGGCCGCGCGGGCGCTGCTGATGTACCGCTTCCACACGCTGCCTGGTGCGCGCGCGAAGGCCACGCACTACGGGTTCAAGGGTGCGCTCTATGCGTGGGAGTCGGCCGACACAGGCAGCGAAACGACGCCGGAACGAGTCGTAACACCAGATGGAATAGTCGTGGAAATCCTGACGGGCCGGATGGAGCACCACATCAGCGCGGACGTCGCGTACGCGGTGTGGCAGTACTGGCGAGCGACGGGCGACGACGACTTTCTGCTGGACGCGGGGGCCGAGATTCTCCTCGAGACCGCCCGTTTCTGGGCGTCGCGCGCCGCGGCGGAGTCGGACGGCCGGCGGCACATTCGCCACGTCATCGGCCCGGACGAGTACCACGAGGACGTCGACGACAACGCCTTCACGAACGTGATGGCGCGGTGGAACATCGCGCGCGCGATCGAGATCATCGACGTACTGAGCGCGAACTGGCCCGAAGACGCCGAGCGACTTCGAAACAAGCTTGCGCTTGCCGATGAGGAAATGGCCGACTGGCGCGACGCGATCGCGCGGATCGTCATTCCGCTCGATGCCGCCACCGGCCTCTACGACCAGTTTGCCGGTTTCCACGCGCTCGCGCCGCTCGACCTCGCCGCGTACGCCGATCGCACAGTGCCGATTGACGTCGTGATCGGCCGCGCGCGGACGCAGCAGTCGCAAGTCGTGAAGCAGGCCGACGTCGTCGCCTTGATCGCGCTCCTGCCCGGCGAATTCCCCGGCGCGATGGCTGAGCGGAACTTTCGCCACTACGAGCCGCTCTGCGCGCACGGCAGTTCGCTGAGCGCCGGCATGCACGCGCTGGTCGCCGCGCGGCTGGCCGATCCGGCGATGGCGCTGCGCTATCTGCGCGAGACCGCGGCGAGCAACCTCGACCTCGATCCGAACGGCGCCGGCGGCGTGCGCATCGCCGGACTGGGTGCATTGTGGCAGGCCGTCGTGCACGGATTCGCCGGCCTCGATGTGTCAGGCGACACGCTTGGCATCGACCCGAAGTTGCCGTCGCACTGGCGGAGCCTGTCGTTCCGCGTCTGCTGGAGAGGCCGATCAGTCGCCATCCGGATCGCCGGCGACACCGTCCAGGCGACGCTGGTCAGCGGTGACGCGATGGCGATCCGAATCGCGGGCGTCAATCAGAAACTGGCGCCCGGTGTGACGACTACAGCGACTTCAGGTATTCGACGAGATCCGATTTCTGCGCGGCAGTGAGGTGCAGCCCGAACAGTTGATCGTAGTGGTTCACGACCGCCAGTAAATCAGGCGCGCTGCCGTCGTGAAAATACGGCGCGTGCTGCCACAGCGCCCGGAGCGGCGTCGTCCGATACTTTCCAGTCGCCGACCGGTCGGCGTACCCGCGATCCATCCCGACTTCGGTTGGATCGTGGAGAAGCGGCGCCGCGGAGGTCGGGCCGCTCAACACATCCGTGAACCGCGGTCCCTGGTGGCACGTGGCGCACCCCGCGTCGTGGGTGAAGAGATGCCGGCCACGAATCGCCGCCGCCGCATCGAAGCTGCCGGAGGGAGGCTCGGGCGCGCGCAGATCGAGCTGATAGTCGAGCAGCGCGGCTAGCTTCGGTGTCACGAGATCGGGCGTTTGCGTGATCGTCAGGCCGATCCGGGGATCGCTGAAGCTGCCGTGGCCGCCCATCTGTCCCACGCCGACGTAGCTGTTCCAATACGAGATCGGCCCATCGGCCGTGAACGTCTCGAACCCGACGCCCTTCAATCCGAAGATGGATGGAATCACGATCGGGAGGGACGGAGTGTGCAATGACAGGAGGTTGACGCCGTCGAACGCGTGGTGCCGCGGATCGTACTTGCCGGGACCCCAGGTCTGAAGCTCCGATTTGAGCGGTTCCTGCACCGCCGGCGAGAGCGCGACGATCGCGCCGACGTTCAGGTCGCGGTTGGCCCATCCGTCGAGCCGTCTGCCGATGCCTTTCGCGAAGGAGTTGTCGACGGTCGAGTGGCACAGCGCGCAGGTGATCCCGACGCTGGTCAGCTGCTGCGACTCGTCGAAGCTTCCCTTGACGCCGACGACCGCATTCAGTTGCAGCAGAGCCGCCGTCACCGCGGGGCTCGTCAGGTCGACCCGCCCGGCTCGGAGCGCCTCGACCACCGAGGGCGGCAGTGCCTCGACGTCGACCTTCAGGCCAACGCCGAGCGCCGTCGCGGGATCGAGTGTCGCGACGACCTCGTGCATCCGCAGCACGTTCGTCCACAACTGTTCGTCGCCGAACGTGTCGAAGCGAAAGATCTGCTGACCGTCGGCGTGCTGCGCCGCCGGGCGGGCGGCGCCGCCTCCGAGAAGGACCGTCGCGAAGACGATGGCGAAAACCGCGGACGTGGCGCCGACCAGACGCAGCGGGCGCAGCCGCCCGCGCGATGCAATGTGCATGTGTGCCTCCCGTCGATTGGAGGCACTGCGCGGCGAAACGTGACACGCGTGGGCGCGTGCAACGGAATCGGCGGCCGGACACTCTAATGGATCTACGCCATCTCGAGGACACGCTGGATCGCGACCACCAGCTTCTCGAATTCCGCGCGCTCGGCGCCGAGCCGCTTCCGGCCCGCGGCGGTTAACGTGTAGTACCGGGCGCGGCGGTTGTTCTCCGACGCGCCCCATTCACCTTTGACCCACCCGTTAAGCAGCAGACGCTGCAGCGCGGGATAGAGGGAGCTCTCGCCGACTTGCAAGACGTCCTGCGAAACGATCTTCAGCCGCTCGGCAATTCCATAGCCGTGCAGCGGACCGGCGAGGAGCGTGCGAAGGATAAGGAGATCGAGCGTGCCCGGGAGCAGATCGGGTGGCTGATTGGTGAGTCCCATGACCGTTTTGCAGGCTCATTCAGCGCGCAGGGCGACGAGCGGATCGACCTGCGTCGCCTGACGCGCGGGGACGATCCCCGAGAGCGTCGCGATGACGACGAGCGCCGCCGCCGCGGCGGTCAGCGCCACGGGATCGGTCGTGGTCACACCATGCAACAGGCCGGAGTGTTCCCCGCGCACAAGATACAGCGCGTTGCCGATCAAGCGTGCGATGACGAACGTGATCGCGATCCCCAGCACGCTCGCGGTCACGCCGAAGCGCGCCGACTGCCACACCGTGCCGCGCAGGATTGCCGCGGGCGGCTGGCCGAGCGCCAGCCGCACGCCGAACTCGCGCGAACGTTCCTGGACGGCGCACGCCATCGCGCCGTAGATGCCGACCGACGCGAGCACGATCGCGACGATCGCGAACGACGCGATCAAGACGAGATTGAACCGCGCACCCTTCAGCGAATCGCCGACGCGTCCATTCAGCGTCTCGACGCGCGTCACCGGCAGCGACGGATCGAGCGCCGCCGCGGCCGCTCGGAGCGGCGCCACGAGCCCGCCCGGCGGAATCGATCCGCGCACGATCAGTTCGACCGTCGTGGACGGCGCCTGCGCGAACGGCAGGTAGATGTCCGCAAACTGCACTTCCTCGACACTCACGTCCCTCGCGTTCGCGACGACGCCGGCGATGACGAACGTTCCGGGCCGGTACGTCCAGTCCTGCCGCGACAGTGGGATCAGCTCGAGGCGCCGGCCGACGGCGCGCTCGCCGGGAAACAGCTGCGATGCGAGGTATTCGTTGACGATGACGACTGGCGGCGCGCCCTCGACGTCGGCCGTGGAGAACGCGCGTCCATCGATCTGCCGCACGCCGAGTACGCTGAAGTAGTCGGGGCCGACTGCGCGAATGATCGTCCGCATCTCGTCGCCCGGCGCCGGACGCGGCCGGTCGGCGGCGACAAGGCGCATCAGCGGTCCGCTCCCGAGCGGCGAGGTGCTGTCGACCGCGGCCTGGGCAACGCCGGGCGTCGCCAGCGCCGACGCGAGCAGGCGATCTGCGAACGCCCGCCGGGCATCGTCGGCCGCGTACTTCTCGCCCGAGAGCGTGAGTGTCAGCGCCACGCGGCGATCCGGATCGAAGCCGAGCGGCGAACGCGTCAGCCACGCGAAGCTGGAAAGAAACAGACCCGCCGCCACCATGAGCACGAGCGTCATCGTGAGCTGTGCCACCAGCAGACCGTTCCGCGCGCGAATCTGAGCGGGCGTGCGGCCCGCCGTGCGCCCGCCGTGGCCGAGCATCAGATTCAGCTCGACGCGCCGCGCAAAGAACAGGGGCGCGAGCGACAGCAGCATCGCCGTGGCGCCGGAGATCACGACCACGAAGGCAGCGATCCGCCCGTTGAAGGCGAAATGGCCGCCGCGGCCCAGCAAGCCGTCGGGCACCTGGGTGACGAAGAGCCGCAGTGCCCAGAACGAGAGCAGCAGTCCGATCGCGGCGCTGGGAATCGCGAGCAGCGCGCCTTCAACGAACAGCTGGTGAATGAGTGCGCCGCGTCCGCCGCCGAGGGCGCCGCGAATGGCGAATTCCCGCTGCCGTCGCAGCGCCCGCGCAAGCAGCAGGTTCGCCACGTTGGCGCAGGCGAGCAGCAGCACGAGCACCGCCGCGCTGAGAAAGAACATCAGCGGCCGTGAGTTGTTGATGCGGTAGTACTCGCGCAAGCCCTCCAGCTGTACGCGGTGGCCTTTGTGATCCTCCGGGAACTCGTCGGCGATCCGCGCCGTGATGGCCTGCAGCTCTCCCTGCGCCTGCGGCATGCTGGCGCCGTCATGCACCCGGCCGATGACCGTCAACGTCCGCGAGAGGCGATCGCGCATTGCGCTCGACGATCGATCGAACACCCCGAAGAAATCGGGATCGCTGCCGAACTCGAGGTGTTGATCCGCGAGGACGCCGACGATCGCGTAGTCGATGCCGTCAATCGTCGCCGTCAATCCGGCGACGCCGGGATCGGCGTCGAACAGGCGCCGCCAGCCGCGATCGCTGACGACCGCGGCCGGGACTCGATCGCTCTCGCCGGCGGCGAAAGCGCGGCCGATGCGAGGGCGCAGGCCGAGCACGTCGAAGAAATTCGCGGTGACGAGCTGGACGGTGACCGATTCCGCGGTCGTACGGCGCAGGACCCGGCGAATGCCGCCGGCCGCGGCTTTGGCGGCGTACTCGGTCAGGCGCGCCTGCTCCTGCCAGTCGAGATAATCCGGCGCCGAGATCCGCTCGCTGTTCTGAACACCGCCGGGCCCCATTGCATGGACCGCGACGAGCTGGTCGGCGTCCGGAAACGGCAGCGGCTTCCAGCGCTCGGTATCGACGACGGTAAACACAGTGGTCGTCGTCGCGATGCCGAGCGTCAGCGTGAGCAGCGCGGTGAGAGCAAAGACCGGCTCGCGCCGCAGCGCGCGCAGGCCGTAGAGGGCGTCGCGCCATGCGCGCTCGAGGCCGGCGGCGATCCAGACGCCGCGCGCGTCTTCGCGGGCCAGCGTCATGTTGCCCATCACGCGGCGGCTGCGCGCTTCCGCCTCGGCCGCCGGAAGCCCGCCGGCTTCGAGCGCCTCCTGCGCACGGGTGCGATGGTGTTCCAGCTCGAGCCGGAGCTCTTCCTCCTGGCGGCGGGCGGTGAGGAGAAACGTCAGACGGCGAAAAAAGCGCGCGAGCATCGCCTTCCCATCGTTAGACGATGGGAAGCGTGGCGCGGTGCGCCGGAAAAGTCAACTCAACGACTGACGGACGTCATTTCTTCGTCCTGAATACGAACGGCGCGCTCGTGACCTCCGTCACCGGATCGGCAACCTGGACGATGTAGCAGGCGTCGCCCACGAATGGTGGACTCGACAGCTTGACGTTCACCTGCCACGTCTTCGTCAGCGGGTCGTACGCCATTGTCGTCGAGCCCGGGCCGGCGTAGGGCACCGGCACACCGCTGCCGGGACCGTTGACGTCGCCGCAATCGGCCAGCGGTCCGCGGATGCTCATGACCGGCGTGCTCGTGCGGCTGTCCAGGGCCACGCCGTAGCTCGTGTAGCTCCATTTGACTGGGAACGTGCCGTTGATCGGGAAGACATGATCCGTCCCGGACGGCGTGACTGGGCCGGCGAAGAAGGTATCGTCGTTCCTGATCGTACCGAGCCCCTGATCGTCGCCGATCGTTGCCGCCGTCGGTTTGGTCAGCGCCACGACGAACCTCTCGCTGTGCTCCGGCGTCGTGTCGCCACAGATTGGCACGGCGATCGTCTTGGCTGACAGAGAATTCAGTGTCAAAACGGAAAGACGATTGCTGATAGATGTCTGCCTCGGGCCTGAACATCAACACGATCGCGGACTTGCTCAGGCCAGACAGACAGATCTGTCTTCCGTCAGGAGTGCCGCAGTGCGATCATCGGGTCGACGTGCGCGGCCCGGCGAGCTGGGAGGATCGCGGCCAGCATCGCCACGATCGTGAGAAGTCCCGCGACGACCAGCAGCACGACCGGATCGCGTGGACTCGTTCGGAGCAGCAGACTCCGCAGCAATTCGCCCGCCGCGAGCGCGCCGGCGGCGCCGATCGCCGTTCCGATTGCGAGGTGCACGGCTGTCTGGCTGGCGAAGAGCCAGACGATCTGACGGCGTTGAGCGCCGAGCGCCATTCGCACGCCGATTTCCTGCGTCCTCTGCGCCACGCCGTACGCCGTCACGGCATACAAACCCACCGACGACAGCGCGAGCGCAATGCCGGCGAGCATTACGAAGATGTCGCGGAACACGCGCTGCGCCACCGTGCCCATGCGGAACACCTGGTCCAGCGTGAACACCATGTACACGGCGACGTCGGGCTCGAGACCGCGGACGGCTTCACGAATCGAGGCGACGACATCGACGCCCGGTCGACCGCGCACGATCAGGGACGCGGAGCGGACCGGCTCGGGCTCGCCGCGGTAAGGCGCATAGACGATGGGATCCTGCTCGTTGTTCGGTGAGACCCGTTGAGGGATGTCCGCAGCGACGCCGACAATCGTCAGCGAGGGCGCGACGCTCTGTGCGGAAGGCGCCGACGCAAACGCCGACGGGCCGGCGCTCGCGAGCCGGATGCGTTGTCCAATCGCGTTTTCACTCGGGAAGAACATCGCCGCGAAGCGCTGATTGACGATTGCCGTTTCGGAGCCGGGACGCCCATCGGCGACCGAGAACTCGCGGCCTTGCACGAGCCGGAGCCGCAGCGTCTCAAAGTACCGCGGCCCAACGTACAGGTAGCTCACCGAAGGCAGTGCGTCGGGACTGAGCGTATTCCGCCCCTCGATCGAGAGCCGTCGAACCTCGCCGCCGCTGAACGGAATCTGATACGCGACCGCCGCCGACGAAACGGCCGGAAGCGAGCCGATTCGCCCTTCCAGTTGCTCGACGAGATCCTTGCGCTGATCCGCCGTCCGGTATTTCTCGATGGGCATCGTCAGGCGCATCACGACCAGGCCGCTCGTGTCGACCGGCCTCGCGGAGTCGTAGAACTCGAAGAGGGTGCGCGTCATGAGTCCGGCGCCCACGAGCAGGACCAGCGTCGCGGCCAGCTGCGCCGCCATGACGGCTCGCGTCCAGCGGCCGCCGAGCGCCCCCGCACTCGCCGAGCGTCCACCTTCATTCAGCAGCTCGTTCAGATCGATCTTCAAGAGACGAAGGACGGGCGCCAGTCCGAACAACAAGCCCGTGACCATGCTGACGATCACGGAAAAGACGAACACGCGCGCGTCCACGGTCCACTGCAACCAGTACGGCCACGGCGAGTCCGACAGCGCGACGAATAGGCGGACAAAGTACCCCGCGAGAACGAAACCGAGTGCGCCCGCGACGATCGAAAGACTCATACACTCGGTCGCTAACTTCCTGACGATGTGCCAACGCGTTGCGCCGAGCGACATGCGCAGCGCGAACTCCCGCGAGCGCCGCATGGATCGCACCAGCAGCAGGTTGCCGACGTTGACGCAGGCGATGAGCAGGATGAACGACACGGCGCCCATGAGCACGAGAAGCAGCGTGCCGAAGTCTCCGCGAAACGCCTGGTCGATCGTGACGAGGGACGGCCGAACGTTCCGATTCGTGTCGGGATAGTCGCGGGCCAGCCGCGCGGCGACCGCGTCGAGGTCCTCGCGCGCTTGGCGTTGACTGATACCGTCACGCAAGCGGCCGTACACGGTCAACGTCCGCGCGTCGCGCCGCCGGTTCTGGATGCCAGGCAGTGTTGCGAGCGGCTGCCAGGCGTCGGTCTGGAACGGAAACTGGACGCCCTCCGGCATGACGCCGATGACCGTGGCCGGCCGATCGTTGACGCGGACCGTGCGGCCAATCAGCGCTGGATCGCCCCCGTAGCGATTCTTCCAGACACCGTAGTTGAAGATCACGACGGGAGTGGCGCCCGCGCGATCGTCGCCAGGCTCGAAGTCGCGGCCGATGAAGGGCGCGCGGCCGATGAGCCGGAACAGGTTGGCAGTGACGAACGTCCCTTGCACGCGCTCCGGCGCCTGACCCTCGTCACCCAGGATCATCGCCGTTTCTACCGAAGCTGCCACGCCGCTGAACGCGCGACTCTCGTCGCGCCAGCTTTGATAGTCCAGGTAGGAGACCGCCGACGGACGGCCCATCGCGTCCCGGGTGGCGAGCAGCATCAACCGATCCGGACGGTCGATGGGCAGATCGCGGAGCAGCGCGGCATTCACCAGCGCGAAGGCGGCGCTCGTGACACCAATCGCCACCGCCAGGATGACGACGGCTGCAACAGTGAACCAGCCGTTTGTGCGCAGCGTCACTCGTATCTCAGCGCGGTCATGGGATCGATCCTCGTCGCGCGGCGCGCTGGCAGATAGCACGCGAGCGAGGCGACCGCCGCGAACAGCGCAACGACCGCAGCGTAGGTGACAGGGTCGAGCGGCGTGACGCCATACAACATGCCTGCGATATATCGCGTCAACGCGATCGCGCCGGCCAATCCGATGCCGATGCCGATACCGGTGAGGCGCAGACCCTGACCGAGCACCATGGCGAGGACGTCCCGGCGTCTGGCGCCCAGCGCCGACCTGACACCGAACTCTCGAGTACGCTGCCCCACCGCGTAGGCGAGCAGGCCGTACACGCCAATCGCGCTCAACAACACGGCGATCGCGGCAAACACGCTCATGATGGCCGCGTAGAACCGCTGGCGCGTGAGCGAAGACGCCACGAGTTGTTCCATCGGCAGCATCGCGTCAATCCCGGCATGCGCGTCGACTCCGCCGACGACCGATCGCACCGGTCCCATCAAACGTGTCGGGTCGCCATCCGTTCGCACGACGAAAGACAGGAAACCCAAGGCGAGGCGTTCCTGCGCCGGAACGGGCAAGCGTCGCGCCTGCGTCAGCGCGAGCACTTGACGATAGTCGACGAAGAACTGCGGCGCGGGCTCCTGATCGAGTCGCGCCTGCCGCATGTCGTCGACGACGCCAACGACCTGTTGCGGCGGCAGATCCATGCGACCGTCCAGGTGGACCATCTGCCCCACCGCATTGCCGCTCTCGAAGAACCGCCTCGCGAGCGAGCGATTGACGACAATCACCGGCGGCGCACCCCCGTCATCGCCTGGCTGGAGCCAGCGGCCCGCCAGCAGGCGCACGCCCATGGTCTGGAGAAACTCGTAACTGACTGAGCGGATTTGCGGGGCATCGGGAATGCCGCGCATCTCCTCCGCCGTACGCCCCGGCGGAACAAACACGCCGAAGTGATCGACGAGCCCGAGTAATGGACCGGCGTAGGTGAAACCAGCGGCCCGAACCTCCGGCATCCTGCGCAGCGCCGCGAGCATGTCATCGACGAGCATCGCCTTTCGTGCAGTGGCGTACTCCTGAGGCGCGACCAGGTAGAACGTGAGCAGCCCCGTGGGGTTCCAGCCTGGATCTACACGTGCGAGCCTGCCGAAGCTGTTGATCAGCAGGCCAGCCCCGACAAACAGCGCCGTCGCCGTTGCAACCTGACCGGCTACGAGCAGACTGCGGATGCGGGCATCGGCAGGTGCGTCGCTCGCGCCGCGGGTGCCCATCGCCTGAACGTAATCGATCCGCGACAGCCTCCATATCGGGAGAATGCCGATCGCGAGCGCGGTGAATCCCGACAGCCCGACGGCGATCGCAAGCATTCGTCCATCGACCGCGACCTCGTGGAAGCGCGGAATCATGGCTCCGCCGAACGAGATGAGAAACGGCCCCTGCGCGTTGGGCGACGCGAGACTTCGCAAGACCCGCACACCGCCAACGGCGAGCAACACTCCGGCGCCAGCGCCAATCGTGGTGAGGATGGCGCTCTCTGTCAACAGCTGTCTGGCAATCCGTGACCGGCTGGCGCCGAGCGCCAAGCGAACGGCGATTTCCCGATGGTGCGCCGTGCCGCGCGCCAGCAACAGGGTCGCGACATTCGCACAGGCGATGAGCAGGACGACGCCGACCGCAAGCGCCAGCACCTCGAGGGCCGGCCGGCTCCCGGCAATCGCCTGCTCTTTCATCGGTTCGACATCGAAACGGCGAGTGAACGGCGGCAGCGGCTGCGGACCGGACGTCGGTCGTGGTCGCAGCGCTTCGCCAATCACGTTGGCTTCGTCCGTCGCGGCGGCAGCCGACACGTCTTCGCGAAGCCGGGCGATCACCGATCCCGATCCCGGCCACGAACGAGCTCGCGACCCGGCAGCGATCGGCGCCCAGTAGTCGCAGTACGTCACCGGAAAATCGAACTCGCGGGCCATGACGCCCACGATGGTCGACGGCGTCCCGTCCAGCAATCCGGCTTCCGGTCCCTGGGTCTTGAGCGTCACCGTTCGACCGATGATGCCCGGGTCGCCGTGAAAGTACCGCTGCCACGCGCTCGCGCTGATGACGACGGTGTTGGAGCCGGCTGTCTCATCGCGTGCGTCGAGCGTGCGCCCGAGCAACGCGTGAGCGCCGAGCATCGCAAACATGTTCGAGGAGACGAGTGCGCCGCTCAATCGTACCGCCCCGTCCGAAGTCGGCATCAACGTGATGGGCGGGCTGATCGTGTACGCAAGCTCGGACAATGTCGTGCTTCGCGCGCGCCACTCCACGACTTCCGACCAGGTCATGCTCGTGCGCCGCAGAAGCGGCGCACCTGCCACCCTCGGAGCGGCGCGCTCGACGATGCGCACCAGGCGATCGGCGTCGTGATACGGCAAAGGCTGCAGCAGCACCGTATTGACGATGCTGAAAACGGTAGTCGTGACGCCGATGCCGAGGGCGAGTGTCGTTACCGCGGCAAGCGTGAAGGCTCTATGGCGCGCGAGCGATCGGACGCCGTACCGCACATCACGCCACATGGTCTCCACTGTCGCGTGCATGGCTCAGTCCACGATCGCCTGATACACGAGGTTCGGGAATTCCGTCCGCAGCCGGCCGACGCGCGCGGCCATCATGACCAGGCCGATCAGCTGCTCTTTCGGATCGATCCAGAAGTACGTGCCGTTGGCGCCGGCCCACCCGTAGTCGCCGACGCTGCCGAGCCAGCCACTGCCGCCGGTGCTCTTGCGGACGCGAACGCCGAGGCCGAAGCCGTAGCCTCTGAGATCCTGCCCCTCGATGGGATAGTTCCGCAGATCGAGATCGCCGACGGCGTTGTCGGC
>Ga0075435_100002629_pt1 | contig 11961 bp, 14 predicted proteins | sample RhiMethybrSRZTD4_FD_75302 | JGI IMG/M metagenome (GOLD analysis project Ga0075435, IMG submission 75302) | Populus rhizosphere microbial communities from Tennessee, USA - Rhizosphere MetaG P. TD hybrid SRZTD4 | ecosystem: Host-associated > Plants > Roots > Rhizosphere > Soil | place: USA... | reverse complement strand
CGCGCACCCCGAGCAGGGCCAGTGTCACCAGGGCCGTGGCTGTCGCCGGGGTAACCCGGTTGATTCGGACCGCGACCTCGAAGGCCACCTTCTGCAGCGCCAGCCGCCAGCCGTCCTTATCGCCGTCGGGGCCGCCTGGCGGCAGGGCGGCGCGCAGCGAAAGCGGTTCGGCGAACCGCACGTAGACCGTGCCGACCCGGGTCCGCTGCCCCCGCGCGTAGGCTGCCAGCCAGCCGAGGCCTTCCCCCTTCTTCGCCGCGCCGGCCTGCTCGGCGGCCATGGCGGATACCTCGCGGAGTTGGTCGTAGGTGATCGCCACCGGCACGAGCCAGGCGTCCTGCGCCCGGCCCCGGGCGATCGCTTCGGCCACGTAGGCCAGCAGGCCGTAGCGCGGCGGGCGCAGCTTGCCGGTACGGGACCGGCCGCCCTCCATGTACCACTCGAGGTTGAAGCGCTTGGCGAGCAGGAAGCCGAGGTACTCGCGCAGGGCCAGCTTGTAGACCTCGTCGTCGCCGAAGCTCCGCCGGATGAACACGACGCCGGCCCGCCGGGCCAGCGCGGTGATCGGCCAGATCCGGAGGTTGTCTCCGCCGAGCACGTGATTGGGCGGGAAGTCATGCTCGGCGAGGACGTCGGCAAGCAGCAGCGGGTCGGCGTACGAGCGGTGGCTGGGCAGGAAGACCAGGGCGTTCTCGCGGTTCAGCGCCCGCAGCCAGTCCAGCCCGGCGGTGTCGGCCTGCACGTCCCAGGCGCGGGCGTGCAGCGGGCGCAGCGTGCTGGAGAACAGATCGACCGCGATCGGGCTCATCGAGGCGACCAGGCTGTCCAGGTCTGCCTCGGCGCGTGTCATCACCTCCTGCTCGGTCAGGCCCAGCCGGTCCGCGAGCCGGGCGACCTCGGCGGGGAACTCCCGGCTGTCCGCGATCGCCTCGGTGACCTCCTTCGGCACCTTGTACCTGTGCCCGAGCAGCGCCCGTTCGGAGCGGTCCAGCGCGAGCCTGGCCTGCCGGGACACGAACTGGGCGAACGAGCCGGTGCCGCCCCACCGCCCGCGCAGCGCGGCCACCGTGGCGGGTTCCGCGACGACCATCCGGGCCCGATCCGGCTCCCGCCGCATGATCCGGTTCTGCCAGAACACCGGTGGCCGGCGCGGATTCACCTGCGACACGACATCCGCCCAGCGGACCCTCCGCTCGCCGCCTCGTTCGCGCGGCAGCCAGGCGACGCGGACGGCGGTCACCAGCGTCCCGGGTACCGCCTGGTCCAGCGACCGGGCCAGGCCCGGGCCGTTCATCGACAACACCGCGGCTGGCTCGATGCCGCCGTCGCGCAGCCACCGCGTGACCAGCGCGCGCTCCGCCGCGCTCGGCGGCCCGGCGACCAGAACCAGCAGGTCCTCGCGGCCAGCCGGATGGCTGCCCGCCGCGGGCTGCGCTGACTGCGGACCACCCATGCGCGTCCCTCCCTTAGCCACATCCTCGCGTATCGGCGTGATCGTGGTCACCCCTGCCTGGCAGGTGCCGCGGTGGGCGGTCGCGTGGTCCCTCTGGCGTGGCCGGGCCGGCCCGGCCATGCTTGATAGCTGACTCTGCCCCTTCGTGCAAGGGAGTCACCAAGATGATCATTGATTGTGCCCACTACCTGGACGGTCACAGGCATGGCGCGGGGGCCGTGCCGCTGGAGGAGGCGGCGGCCAGGTGCGGGCAGGGCGGCTTCGTCTGGCTGGGCCTGTTCGAGCCGGCGGATGAGGAGCTGGCCCAGGTCCGCGACACCTTCGGCCTGCATGAGCTGGCGGTCGAGGACGCGCAGAACTTCCACATGCGGCCGAAGGTCGAGCTTTACGACCAGGACGTGCGGCTGGTCATCCTGCGCACCGCGCGTTACGACGACGATGCCGAGGAGGTCGAGTTCGGCGAGATCAGCGTCTTCCTCGCGCCGACCTTCGTGATCACCGTGCGGCAAGGTGTGGCGAGCGAGCTGCGCGGGGCCAGGCAGCGGCTGGAGCAGCGGCCCGAGTTGCTCGCCGCCGGCAGCTGGTCCGCGCTGTGGGCGATCCTGGATCAGGTGGTGGATGCGTACGCGCCCGTTGTAGCCGGGCTCGAACGCGACATCGATCAGGTCGAGGCCACCGTGTTCTCCGGCGCCGTGGCGCCGACGGAACGGATCTACTCGCTGCGCCGGGAGGCCACCGACTTCTACCGTGCCGTCCATCCGCTGCTCGGCGTGGTCGCCACGATCGAACGGGCCACCGACGTCCCGGAGTTGCAGCCGTACCTGCGCGATGTCAACGACCATCTGCTGCTGGTCAACGAGGAGGTAGCCGCGCAGCGTGACCTGCTCGGCACGGTGCTCGAGGCCAACATGGCGGTGATCTCCGTCGAGCAGACCAAGGTCAGCCTCCGGCAGAACACCACCATCGAACAGCTCACGATCCTGGCCACCGTCTTCCTGCCGCTGACCTTCATCACCGGATTCTTCGGGCAGAACTTTGCATGGCTGGTCAGGCACATCAGCAGCGATACCGCGTTCCTCGTCTACGGCATCGGCGGCATGCTGGTTCCGTTGGCCCTGCTGTTCCTGTGGCTGAGACGCAACAGGGCTAAGCCGGGCCCCGGCGCCGTCGCCGGCCAGAACTGACCCGACGCACTCCCGTATGCTGGCGCGATGCATCTGGGCCTGGTCGCCATCGTGGTCAGCGAATACGACCCGGCCATCAGGTTCTTCGTCGACGCCCTCGGCTTCGAGCTGGCCGAGGATTCCCCGGACCTGACCAACGACGGGCGCCCCAAGCGGTGGGTGGTGGTCAGGCCGCCCGGCGCCGCGACCGGCCTGCTGCTCGCCCAGGCCGACGGTGCGGATCAGGCGGCCATCGTCGGGAACCAAACCGCCGGGCGGGTGGGGTTCTTCCTGCACGTGGCGGACTTCGGCGCCGCCTACGCGCGGATGACCGCCGCGGGCGTGGAGTTCCTCACCGCACCCCGCACGGAGCCATATGGCCAGGTCGCCGTGTTCCGCGACATCGCCGGCAACAAGTGGGACCTGATCGGTCCCCGGTAGCGCCGGTAGCCAGCGGCGGGAAGGAGGCGCTGTGGTGCACGTCGTGGTCACCGGCGGGGCCGGCTTCCTGGGATCCCGCCTTGCCCGGGAGTTGCTGGCTGCGGGCTCGCTTGCGGTAGACGGCGTCGGGGCACGGCAGCTCACCCGGGTCACGGTCCTGGACCAGGCGCCGCTCCCCGGGGACCTGGCCGCCGACGAACGGGTCGCGTTCACCCGCGGTGACCTCGGTGAACTGCTAGATCCTTGGGGCCGCGGGCGGGACATGTTGGCCTCGGCGGATGTGATCTTCCACCTCGCGGCCGCGGTCAGCGGGGAGTGCGAGGCTGACTTCGACCTCGGTATGCGGGCGAACCTGCTCGTCACCGAGTCGCTGCTTGCGTCGTGCCGCGCGCTGGCGACGAACCCGGTCGTGGTGTTCTCGAGTTCCCTGGCCGTCTTCGGGGCCTCGGCCGATCATCCGCTCCCGGCGATCGTGGACGATCACACGCTGCCAAACCCGCAATCCAGTTACGGCGTCCAGAAGGTCATCGGGGAGCAGTTGCTGGCCGACTACACGCGCAAGGGATTCCTGCGCGGACGGGCAGTCCGGCTGGCCACGGTCAGCGTGCGGCCAGGCCGGCCGAACGCGGCCGCGTCCGGCTTCCTGTCCGGCATCATCCGCGAGCCGCTGGCCGGCCGGCGCGCCGCCTGCCCGGTGGGCGCGGCGACCGAGGTGGCGCTTATCTCGCCGGCCCGGGCCATCGAGGGGCTGCTGTGCGCCGCCACCTCGGCCGAGAGGGCCTGGGGCGGGCGCAGTGCGGTCACCCTGCCGGCCCTCACCGTGACCGTCGCGGACATGGTCGCCGCGCTGGAACGGGCCGCCGGCCCCGGGGCGAGCGCGCTGATCGACTGGGTTCCCGATCCGGCCGTGGCCAGGCTGGTGACGAGTTGGCCCGCCAGGATCCGCGCCGACCGGGCGGAGCGGCTGGGCCTGGCCGCGGACCCGGACTTCGGCTCCATCATCGGCAGGTACCTTGCCGAATCCCGGTACTGATGGAAAAGGAAGGGGCGGCGATGGCAACCACTGGCGTGGCCGTGGTGACCGGCGCGGGATCCGGTCTTGGGCGGTCGATAGCCCAGGCGCTGCTGGCGGCCGGATGGCAGGTCGCGGTGGCCGGGCGGCGCGAGGACGCGTTGCGCGAGACGCTGGCCTCAGCGGCGTCGCCGGGCGGGCCCGGGCTGGCCGTTCCCACGGATGTCACCGTGCCCGAATCGGTCGCCGGGCTGTTCGAGGCCGTGCACGAGCGCTGGCGGCGAGTCGACCTGGTTGTCAACAATGCGGGCGTGTTCGGCCCAGCGGGCGCGGTCGATGAGATCACCCCGGCCGGCTGGCGGCAAGCCGTCGACACCAACCTGACCGGCGCCTTCCTGTGCGCCCACCACGCCGTCCGGATGATGAAAACGCAGGACCCACGCGGCGGCCGGATCATCAACAACGGCTCGATATCCGCGCACTCCCCGCGCCCAGGCAGCGTCGCCTACACCGCCACCAAGCACGCGATCACCGGCCTGACCAAGTCCATTTCCCTCGACGGCCGGCGCTTCGACATAGCCTGCGGGCAGATCGACATCGGTAACGCTGCCACCGACATGACCGCGCGGATGAGCCACGGTGTGCCGCAGGCCGACGGTTCGCTGGCACCCGAGCCCACCTTCGACGCCAGCCACGTTGCAGGCGCGGTGGTCTACATGGCCAGCCTTCCCCTCGACGCCAACGTGCAGTTCCTGACGATCACCGCCACGAAGATGCCGTTCATCGGGCGGGGATGATTCAGTCCGGCCTAGGCGTTCGGCGAACACCCCAGCGTGCTGCGGCTGCGGCTGGCCACCGGGCTGCTCTACGGGGACACCCCGGAGCAACGAAAGGCCGCGCTGGCCGCCCCCGACCCGCTCACCCTGCCCTGGATCGCCACCGCGCTGGCCCGGCTGCACGAAATACTCACCGACCTGGCCAGCCGAGCCTCGGGACCCGGTAGCTAGGCTCGGCACATGATCACCGGTATGCACGCGATCGTCTACTCCCCGGACGCCGCGAAGGTGCGCGAGTTCTTCGCCGACGTGCTGGACCTGCGCTCGGTCGACGTGGGCGGCGGCTGGCTCATCTTCGCGCTGCCGCCTGCCGAACTGGCCGTTCATCCGGCCGAGGGCGAGGGCCGGCATGAGCTGTACCTGATGTGCGACGACATCCAGGCCACCCTCGCGGAGCTGCGAGCCAAAGGCGTCGAAGTGGCGCGCGACGTCACCGATCAGGGGTGGGGGCTGCTGGCGGCGATCCGCCTGCCTGACGGCGGCGAGTTCCCGATCTATCAGCCCCGGCACCCCTCACCGTGGCAAACGGGCGCCGAGGCCGGATCCGCTGGATCATCGAGCTGACCAGGCCGGCCCTGCGCTGCACCTGGCGTATGGCGCGTCCCTGGGAGGGGCGATGTGCACGGATGAGAGCCCGGCGAACCAGTTCCCCGCGGTGTTGCATGACTTTGAGCCGGCGGTCGAGATCGTCTTGGAGCCGGTTGACTCGGTCGTGGTGACCACCCTGATGGACAACGTCACCGACACGACCATGCCGGCCCAGGGGCCGGCCCGGCGGCCGGGCTGGCACAGCGTCCCGAGGCGGGCGTCGGCGGTGATGGAAGACGGCCAGGTACCCGATGCGCTGCTCGCCGAGCACGGGTTTTCGGTACTGGTGACCGTCACCAAGGCGGGGCGGGAGCACAGGTTCTTGTTCGACGTCGGCGCCAGCCCCGACGGTGTGGTCGAGAACATGCGCCGGCTCGGCGTGGATCCAGGGTCGATCGAGGCGATCATCTGCAGCCACGGGCACTTCGACCACACCACCGGGCTGGACGGGCTGATCCGGGTACTGGGCCGGGTGAACATGCCGGTGCTGATCCACCCGCACTTCTGGCGGCGGCGCCGGATCGTGCTGCCGGGCCGGGACCCGCTGGAGATCCCTGCCACCAGCCGCCGCGCGCTGGAGGAGGCCGGGTTCGACGTCATCGAGGAGCAGCAGCCGAGCTTCTTGTTCGGCGGGTCGGTTCTGGTCACCGGCGAAGTCCCGCGCGTCACCGGGTACGAGCCGGGGTTCCCGCCGCAGCAGGCCTGGCTCGATGAGCGCTGGCAGGCCGATCCGCTGGTGCTGGACGAGCAGGCGCTCATCATCAACGTCACGGGCAAGGGCCTGGTCGTCATCACCGGCTGCGGTCACGCCGGGGTGGTCAACATCGCCCGGTACGCCCAGCGCCTGACCGGCGGCCAGGCACTGTACGCGCTCATGGGCGGTTTCCATCTGGCCGGCCCGCTGTTCGAGCCGCTGATCCCGCGCGTGCTTGCCGACCTGGCCGCTATGAACCCCGGCGTCCTCGTCCCCGCGCACTGCACCGGATGGCGCGCTCAGCACGCGATGTCGGCACGGTTCCCCGCCGCCTTCGTCCCCAACACCGTCGGCACCAGCTTTCACCTTTGACCGCGGCGGGCAGGGTGCAGCAACGCCCAGCGCTGGGACTGATCCGTGCGGGCGGGCCGCCCCGGGCTACGAGCGCATTGCCCGGTGCCGTGCGATCGCGATGACGTCGCTGAGCACCCCCTGGCCCGCGAGTTGCGGGCCGGCGCCGGGCCCGATGACGGTGATCTCCCCGACCGGGCTCGCCCGGCACACCACGGCGTTGTTGACGCCGTCGATCCCCGCGAGCAGGTCGCCGGCCGGGACGGCCTCGGGCTGCACGCGGGCGGTCACGGCGCCGGTCCCCGCCGGGCCGGCGAGCGCGAGCGTCGCGACGTGCCGGATCCGTTGCCCGGCTGAAGCCGCCTGGCGGGCCTGCTCGCCGGTGACGCCGGTGATTCCGGTGCAGGCGACTTGGTCGCGGCGCAGCTGCCTGCCGAAGACCAGCGCTGACAAGATCATCAGCTTCGCGGTGGTGTCGGGGCCCTCCACATCAGCGGCCGGATCCCGCTCGGCCAGGCCGGCGCGCTGCGCGTCAGCCAGCGCGCGCTCGTAGGACATACCGCTGGCCATCTGGGACAAGATGGCGTTGGCGGTGGCGTTGAGCACGCCCCGCAGGGCCACCGGAACGGCGCCCGCCAAGCCCTCGGTCAGCGTGGACAGCACCGGTGTTCCCGACATGACCGTGGACTCGGCGCGGAATTGCGTGCCCCGCTCCCGGGCCAGCGCGGCGAGTTCCGCTCCGCGCAGGGCGACCGGCCACTTGTTGGAGGTGGCCACCGGGATCCCGCGGCGGAGTGCTTCGCGCATATGCGCAAGCCCGGGTTCCCCGTCGGCGGGCGGGCTTGCCGTCACCTCCACCAGGAGATCTGCCTCGGTAGCGCGGAGCCCTTCGATCGCGCTCGGCCAGGTGCGCGCGCCGCGCTGGGCACCGATCGGCCGCCCGGCAGCGGCCGCCGCCAGCGCCGCGGCGAGGTCGAGGCCGTCGGCGCGGTATGCGAATCCGTCTCGTGCGTTCGCGATCCCGACGACCCGCACGGCAAAGCCGTACCGGGACCCGAGCCGCTCCGCCTGCGAGTCGAGCGCACTGGCCAGCCATCTGCCGACCGTGCCGAACCCGACGAGCCAGATCCGCAGCGGGCTCACTGGGCGCTTACGCACCCGACGAGGATAGCTCCGCCCGCTGACCAGACCCGGGACCGCAGGAGTAGCCGGTGGCCGGTGCGGTTCAGCGCCTGGATCCGCCGTGAGCGGGCCATAAACTGCGCTATGCCCAGCCGCGCCGAGATCGTGTCGTTCGACGACTCCCCGCCGCCCCCGGGAGCCAATCCGTGGGTGGCCGGCGCCGGGCCGGGCACCGGCGTCAAAGTGACCGATCCCGACCCGGCCTGGCCGCGGCAATACGACCGCCTCGCCGGCCGGATCCGGCGGGCGCTGGGCTGGCGGGTGCTGCAACTGGACCATGTCGGTTCCACCGCTGTCCCGGGGCTGGCGGCCAAGCCCGTCATCGACATCGACCTGACGGTGGCCGACCCCGGTCGCGAGCAGGACTACGTGCCCGCGCTGGAGGCGGCCGGGTTCCGGCTGACGATTCGCGAGCCCTGGTGGCACGGCCACCGAATGCTGCAGGCCGACGAGCCACCCTGCAACCTGCACGTCTTCGGGTTCGACAGCCCCGAGCTGATCAAGCACCGGATCTTCCGCGACTGGCTGCGGGGGAACCCCGGCGACCGCGACCGCTATGCCGCCGCCAAGCGCCAGGCCGCGTCCGAGGCGAACGCGGCCGGGGAGCACATCATGCAGTACAACGCCCGCAAGCAGCAGGTCATCCGGGAGATCTACCGCCGGGCGTTCGCGGCCGCCGGCCTGGTCGTGGACCGATGAATTCTCCCCGGTTCGGCCGTCTACGGTCCATGACGCGAACTACATGCCACATGTCAGTCTCCCTCGAGGTGATCCAATCCCCGCTGGCGACGCACGTGCGATACCGCGTCCGCCGCTGACGGCGCGGTGCTGGACGGCAATAGCGGCCATGAGCAGGCTGGGCACGCTGTTCGGACGGCTAGGTGAGGTGCTCGGCAAACCAGTCCCGGGCCAGGTTGGCCACCTGTTCCAGGGCGCCGGGTTCCTTGAAGAGGTGCGATGCTCCGGGGACTATCGCCAGGTGCGTCTCGGCGGGGATCTTCGGCAAGGCTTGCTGGTTCATCTCCAGCACGACGGGATCCCGCTCGCCGACGATCAGCAGTGTCGCCTGGTGCACCCGGGGCAGGAGCTGGGCGGCCAGGTCCGGGCGGCCCCCACGGGAAACCACCGCGCGGATATCGCCGGGGCGCTGCGCCGCGGCGGCGAGCGCGGCGGCGGCGCCGGTGCTGGCACCGAAATACCCGCGGCGTAGCTCAGCGGTACGCTCCTGCTCGGCAAGCCAGTCGGTCAGTTGCTCCAGCCTCCTGGCGAGCAGGCCGATGTCGAATCGGATCTCCCCGGTGCGGGCGTCGGTTTCTTCCTCCGCCGGGGTGAGCAGGTCGGCAAGGGCGGTTGCCAGTCCAGCCTGCTGGAGTTGCTGGGCAACATACCGGTTACGCGGGCTGAAGCGACTGCTGCCGCTGCCGTGTGCGAACAGCACCATTCCGCGCGCCAGTGGCGGGATCGTGATATCGGCCTCCAGCACCACACCGCCGGCGGGGATCTGTGCGCTGTGGTAAGCGCCTGTCATGATGCCATCCTGGACGTCAGGCCGGGTATTGGTCGTGGCGAGCCCACAGCACGACCCAGTCCTCATCGGTCAAGGTGCGTCCGGACGAGCGGATCGCGGCGAGCTCCTGAAAGTATTCCTCGCGGGGCGGGCCTGGCGCGAACAGGATGAGCATCCGGGCGGGCGCACCGCTCTCGTTGGAGAAGGCGTGAATCCCGCCGGGCGGAACGTAAAGAAAATCGCCCTTCGCCGCGTCGATCCAGGTTTCCCCGTTGAAGAGCCGGACGGTGCCCTCCATGACATAGAAGGACTCGGAGAAGGTCTTGTGGAAGTGCGGATCGGCGCCACCGGGCGTCCCCGTCATGTTCCACTCGAACAGGCCGTACTGGCCGCTGGTCGCAGAGCCCGGGGCGGTAAACCGGACGTGAGTACCGGACGGGTATGTCACCGACGGCACCTCGCCGGCTGAACGGTAGCGCGCGCTGACCTCACCGACGTCTTTGCTGTAGGACACGGCCAGATCCTCCCGTGGGCGCGTGCCCGATGGACAGCGGGCTAAGCCCATGTCGTGCACCGACGGTCGCCACCCATTCTCTACCGGCGGCGGAGGTTCGAACGATGCGTTACCGGAAAGCTGCGCGTACGGTCACTGGCCAGGCACCGTCGCGATGACGTAGAACAACTCGGGTCACCCGCAGCGAGGTAACCTGCCCCGCTATACGCTCACACGAGCGAGGCCACCCCCGTCGTGCGCGAGCCTCCGCGCGGATCCGATGGGTGGCCGTAGTGACGAGGCCGGCTAGACGGCAGCAACGGCGGCAAAGGAGTGGACATATGGCGACCTACCGGATGGTCTACGGAGACGACGAGCGCACGGTGCAAGAGACGTTTGCTGACATCGACGAGGTGGAGCGCGAGGACGGCTGGGTGGTGCTGTTCCGGGGCAAGGAGGCGATTATGCGGGTTCAGGAGGCACACGTGCAGTCGCTGGAGCAAGTGGACGGGTAGGCCTGGCGGGGCCGGAAGGCTCCATCGCGGTCCGGTTCGCCAGCGAGCACCGCGGGCCTCGGGGCCGGCCGCGGGTGGCTTGGGTTAGGCGCTGGCCGGCTGGTTGCGGATGGCCCACGGCTGAAGGATGGCGTACACCGCTTCCGACGTGGGCACGGCCAGCCCGTGCCGGGCGGCCCGGCGGACGACGAAGCCGTGCAGGGCCTCCAGTTCCAGGCGGCGCCCGGCGACCAGATCGTCATGCAGGGAGGAGAAGCTGCCCGGCTCGACGGCCTGCGCCAACGCCAGGGCGCGCTCCTGGGCGGCTTGCGGCACAGGATGGCCGTCCGCCTCAGCCACTGCGCAGACCTCGGCGACCAGGCGGCCGAACGCTGCCCAGGCGGCGGGTGCGGTGCGGATCTCACCGATCGGCAGCCGGACCGCGGCGGTCAGGCCGGCCTGCGCGCAGATAAAGGCGAGCTTGGCCCACAGCACGGTCATGATGCTCGCCGACAGCTCCGCCCCGAAGCCGGCCTGCTCACAGCGTGCGAACAGGCGCTTGGCCCGCTCGCTGGCACGGCCGTCGAGTTCCCCGAACGTGATGCTGGTCGGCCCGCCGGTATGCACGATCACCCCGGGCTCGGCGACCTCGGCGAAGATGAACGCGGCCCCGCCCATCACGTGGTCGGCTCCGATTGCCCGGACGAGCTTCTCTTCGTTCTCGACCCCGTTTTGCAGCGACACTACCGCCGTGCCCTCGCCTACCAGCGGCCCCAGCCGGGCCGCGGCGGCCTCGGTGTCGTAGGTCTTGACACAGAACAGGACGAAGTCGCACGGGCCGACATCGGCCGGGTTATCGGTGGCCGGCGCCGGTACCTCGAAGTCGCCCTTCACGCTGCGCACCCGCAGCCCATGCTTGCGCAGGGCCTGCAGGTGGGACCCGCGCGCAATGAAGTGCACCTGCGCTCCGGCCTGGGCAAGCCGCCCGCCGAAATAGCCACCAACGCCGCCCGCCCCGTAAACCGCGATACGCATCGTCCGCCACCCTCTCCGAGCCCGTCATATGCCCCTGGCGCGTGGCATCGATGTGGTCAGGCGCCGTGATCCACACCCGGGGAATATCTAGCCGACATTCGGCACATCTACATGATTCAGGCGAACCTCAGTGATTTTCGCGCAGACCCAGCGTTCGCCGAGCGCGCGGGCGACAGCGACGCGGTGGTGCCCGTCGAGCACGTAGTACTGGCCGCCGCATCGGTACAGGTCCACAGGATCCATTCCGCGGCCGGACCGGATCTCGGCAGCTATCCGCTCAAAGCGCCTTCGCGGCACCTCGGAGATGGGCCGGAAATGACGGTCGAAGCACCTGGTGGGCTCGACCGTCCCGACGATCTGCTCAATCGGCACCATCGCCTCACTACCCGCCCCCGGGCGGCCCGCACGCTCATACTCCAGCCGCCGTACACCTGACCCTGCGGTGCCTGGGATGGCCGCGACCTCACCCAGCACCGGCAAAGGGCTCAATGGTCGACCGTGCAGCCACCCGGCCAGTTTGGCCCAGTTCGCCTGCCGCCGGGCGCGGTCAAAATCGTCCCGGGCGTCTTGGTAAACCAATCCGGTGCGCATGGTCCAGACCCTCAGCACAAACTTACGCCCGGCGAGGCCCCTTGATGCCACCCGGCCCGATCACCGCGCCTGGGCAAGCGCAACGCCAGCACGCTGGTGTGGCGGGCGTGCGATGGGTGGG
>Ga0075435_100002628_pt1 | contig 11963 bp, 12 predicted proteins | sample RhiMethybrSRZTD4_FD_75302 | JGI IMG/M metagenome (GOLD analysis project Ga0075435, IMG submission 75302) | Populus rhizosphere microbial communities from Tennessee, USA - Rhizosphere MetaG P. TD hybrid SRZTD4 | ecosystem: Host-associated > Plants > Roots > Rhizosphere > Soil | place: USA... | reverse complement strand
AACGCACCTCGCAGGCGGCCTCGATGATCGAGCGCACCTGCATCGCATACAGACCTGGCTTGAAGATCCCCAAACGGACCCCACGCAGCCCGAGCATCGGGTTCGCCTCGTGGAGCTGGCGAACCTTCGCCAGGATCTTCTCCTGCTCGTCCACGTCCTCGCCGCGTTCGCGACCGACCGCGACCTCGACCGACAGCGACGTCAGGTCGGGCAGGAACTCGTGCAGCGGCGGGTCGAGCAGCCGGACCGTGACCGGCAACCCGTCCATCGCCTTGAAGATCCCGACGAAGTCGCCGCGCTGCAGCGGCAGGAGCGCGTCGTAGGCGACCTGCTCCTCCTCGGGGGTCTCGGCGAAGATCATCTGCTGCACCGCCGCCACGCGCTCGGGGCCGAGGAACATGTGCTCCGTCCGGCAGAGCCCGATCCCCTCGGCGCCTCGCTCGCGCGCGTTCGAGGACTGTTCCGGCGTGTCGGCGTTCGCCCGGACGCGCAGACGCCGGCGCGCGTCGGCGACGCCCATGAGCCGCTCGAAGGCCAGCCAGATCTTCTCCGTGCGCGCGCGGGCATCGCCGACGCGCGCCTTCTCGAGCACCGACTCCTCGAGTGGCTGCTCACCGACGTACACGTGGCCGTCGAAGCCGTCGATCGTGATCATGTCGCCCTCGCGGACGACGGTGCCGTTCGCCGTGAACGCCCTCGCCTCGAAGTCGATCCGGATCTGATCGGCGCCGCAGACCGCCGGGATCCCCTCGCCGCGCGCGACGACCGCCGCGTGCGAGTTGGTTCCCCCGGCCGACGTCAGGATCCCCTGCGACGCGATCATCCCGTGGTAGTCGTCGGGGGTGGTCTCGCGCCGGACCAGGATCACCTTGGCGCCGTCGTCCTTCGCCCAGCGCTCTGCTTCGTCCGCGGTGAACACGACCGCCCCGATCGCGGCGCCGGGCGAGGCGTTGAGGCCCGCGGCGATCGGGTCCTCGCGCCGCTTCGCGTCCTCCGCCACCCGACGCTTGAACAGCTCCTCGAGCCGGTTCGCATCGACACGGAGCAGCGCCGTGTCCTCGTCGATCAGGCCCTCGTCGAGCATGTCGTACGCCATCACCCATTCGGCGAACGCCGTCCGCTTGCCCACGCGTGTCTGGAGGATCCAGAGCTTGCCCTTCTCGATCGTGAACTCGATGTCGCACATGTCGTGATAGTGCCGCTCGAGCGTGTCCATCACCTCGAGGAGCTCCCCGTACGACTTCGGGTCCAGCCGCTCGAGCTCCGCGAGCTTCAGCGTGTTCCGGATCCCGGCGACGACGTCCTCCCCTTGGGCGTTCGGGAGGTAATCGCCGTACGGCGCGCGCTCCCCGTTCGACGGGTCCCGCGTGAAGGCGACGCCGGTCCCGGAGTCGTCCCCCCGGTTCCCGAAGACCATCGCCACGATGTTCACGGCCGTGCCGAGGTCGTCGCTGATCTTGTTCTGACGGCGGTAGTCCCGCGCCCGCTTGCCGTTCCAGCTCTTGAACACCGCTTCGATCGCGAGCTGCAGCTGCTCCTTCGGGTCCTGTGGGAAGTCCTCCTTCGTGTGCTCGCGATAGATCGACTTGAAGCGCTCGATCAACCCGGCGAGGTCGTCGGAGTCCAGGTCCGTGTCTTGCGCGTTCGGGCCCTTCTTCTCCTTCGCGTCGTCGAGGGCGTGCTCGAAGGTGTCGGCGGGAACGTCCATCACGATCTTGCCGAACATCTGGATGAACCGGCGGTAGGCGTCGCGCGCGAAGCGGGTGTCCCCCTCGGTCTGCTTCGCCAGTCCCTCGACCGAGACATCGTTGAGGCCGAGGTTGAGGACCGTGTCCATCATCCCGGGCATCGAGAACTTGGCGCCTGATCGGACGCTGACGAGCAGCGGATCCTCGGGGTCGCCGAGCTGCTTCCCCATCGCTTCTTGGAGGGCCTGAAGGTGGACGCCGGCCTCCTGCTGCATCTCCGGCATCGGACCGCCCGCGAGGAACGCCAGGCATGCCTCGGTGGTGATCGTGAACCCGGGCGGGACGGGCAGTCCCATGTTCGTCATCTCGGCGAGGTTGGCGCCTTTCCCTCCGAGTAGGTCCTTCATGTCCTTGTTGCCTTCGGAGAAGTCGTAGACGTACTTGGTCACGGGACGGCCTCCGATGCGGATCGACCTCGTTCGGAAGCTTCAGTCTACGCGCGAGGTTCCACCGAGCCGGTCACCGGCTCGGTGGAGAGCGTCTCGTGACTCCCGACCGGCGCGTCACGCCCCGGGCGATAATCCCGCGGTGGACATCGCCGGGTTCCTGGCGCAGCACCCGCCGTTCCACGGCGCCGATCCCGAGCAACTGACGACCGTCGCTTCGTCCGTCCGCGTGGAATTCTTCCCGGCGCGCACGACGATCCTCGAACCCTCCGGCGAGCCGGCGGACTTCCTCTACGTCGTCCGGAAGGGCGCCGTCGAGGTCCTCGACGGCGCCCGGATCCTCGATCTGCGCACGGACGGCGAGGTGTTCGGCGAGCTGTCGGTCGCGACGGGTCTCTCGCCCGTCGTGACCGCACGAGCCGCCGAGGACACGATCTGCTATCTGATCCCAAGGCCGGTGGCGGAGGAGCTCCTACGGAGCTCCTCCGGCGTCCGGTTCCTCGCGGCGGTCGCGCGCCGCGGCCTGGAGACCGGCACGGCCCGCGCCGAGGGACCCGACATGCTCGCGACCGTCGGCGCGCAGATCCGCCGGCCGCTCGTGACGGTCGAGGCGAAGGCGACCGTCACGGAGGCGGCCGAGACGATGACGCGCGAGCGGGTGTCGTCGCTCCTGATCGGACTCGGTGGCGGGGCGTGGGGCATCGTCACCGACCGCGACCTCCGCACCCGCGTGCTCGCGAAGGACCTCCCGCACGACCTTCCGGTCGCCGACGTGATGACGAGCCCGATCCACAGCGTGCCGGCCATCACGCGGGTGGCCGAGGTCTTGCTCACGATGCTCGAGCGCGGGATCCACCACATCCCGGTGACGGACGCGGCCGACGGCGTGATCGGGATGGTCACCGACACCGACCTACTCGGGCTCGCGAGGCAATCCCCCTTCGCGATCCGCAGCACGATCGAGCGAGCCGCCGACGCGGCATCCGCCGTGTCGGCGGCCCGCGAGCTCCCCACGGCGGTCGCCGCGCTCGTCGAGGCGAACGTCGATCCCGTGGACATCGGCCACGTGATCGCCGTCACGATCGACGCGCTCTCGCGCCGACTCCTGGAGATCGGCATCGGGCATCTCGGCGAGCCACCCGCGACGTGGGGATGGCTCGCGCTCGGGAGCGAAGCGCGGCGCGAACAAGCGCTGTCGACCGACCAGGACCATGCCCTCGCCATCAGCACGGACGACCCCTCGTCGGTGGACGCGTACTTCTCCGATCTGGCGCACGAGGTCACGTCCCGCCTCGCGGACGCCGGGATCCGGCGGTGCAACGGGAGCGCGATGGCCGAGCATCCCTCGCTCCGCCGGTCGCTCGAGGGCTGGAAGGACTCATTCCGCGGATGGATCGACGACCCTGGTGCGGAGGGGAGCATCCTGTCGTCGATCGCATTCGACTACCGGCAGATCGCCGGGGAGCTGGCGGTCGAGCCCGCGCTCGACGACGTCGTGCGAACGGAGACCCCGAGGCATCCGTGGTTCGCCGGACATCTGGGCAGGCGCGCGCTCGACCTGAAACCGCCGACGGGCTTCTTCCGGGACTTCGTCGTGGAGGCCAGAGGCGAGCACGCCGGCCGGCTCGACTTGAAGCACGGGGGCATCACGATCATCACGAACCTCGCGCGCGCCTACGACGTTCGCGCCGGCAGGACGGAGAAGGGCACGCTCGCCCGGCTCCGGGCCGCGAGCGACGCCGGCCAGATCACCGATGGGTCTCGAGAGGCGCTCGAAGAGACCTTCCGCCTGCTCTGGGAGGTCCGGCTCGAGCATCAGGTCGAACGCTGGCGCGCCGGACTGGAGCCGGACGACTTCATCGACCCGAAGGAGCTCGGGCCCGTCCGGCGCAGCGCGCTCAAGGAGGGGTTCCGGATCATCTCGGCGGAGCAACGCATGCTCGCGACCGAGCTCGGCGTTGCGATATGAGCCGCCTCCCGGCCCGACCGCCGAGGAGCCTCCGCCGGGCCTCGTGGCGGGACGCCGGGTTCATCGCCCTCGACTTCGAGACGACGGGCCTCGACCCCGCGCGCGACGAGGTGATCTCCTTCGGCCTCGTCCCGATCGACGACGGACGGATCGATCTCTCCGCCGCCCGGTACCGCGAGGTCGCCCCGCGCGTCGAACCGCGGCACAGCTCGATCCGGGTGCATCACCTGCGCACGCAGGATCTCGCGACCGCCCCACCGATGTCGGAGGTCGTCGGTGGGTTCCGCGACGCGCTCGCCGGTCGACTGATCCTGGCGTGGGCCGCGGGTGTCGAGATCGCGTTCCTGCGGAGGATCTTCGGCGGCCGCGAGAGGCGTTGGCGTTCTCGCATCATCGACGTCAGGACGCTGATCGTCGCGATCGAGCGGTCGTCCGGTCGGGTGGACAGTATGCCGGGCAGCTACGCCCTTGAAGCGGCGGCGCGACGGTACGGCGTCCCGGTCGAGGAGACGCATCACGCGCTGGACGACGCCTTCATGACGGCCGAGCTCTTCCTGGTGGCTGCGTCGCGGCTCGCCACGGACGGGGCCGACACCGTCGGCAGGCTCGCGAAGGTCTCCCTCTGACCGGTGTACGCTCCCCCGCAGACGTCACCAGGAGGCCGACATGGCGCACGCCAAAGACAAGGGCGCATCGAAGAACGTCAAGAAGAAGGCCCAGAAGAGCGTCAAGGAGAAGCGGGCCGAGAAGAAGATGAAGAAGGAGACCCGGGAGCGGGCCTCCTTCGGAGAGTGAGCGCGCTCAGCCTCGCTGCTCGGCGAGCGTCCGCAGGAACGACGCGGCGATCTGCGGGTTGATCCCCTCCGGCACCGCCAGGTAGTGGCCGTCGACGATGTCGCTCACCGAGTCCCACGCGTCCAGCAGGTCCCCTGGGTCGGCCGCGTACCGGGTCGAGAGTCCCGCGACCACCACGACGTCAGGGTTCACGTCGCGCGCCTGACCGGCCGCCGCCTCCACGAATGCCCGGTACGCCGGTGGATCCCATTCGAGCCACTGGGCCTGGATCTCGACGACGTCCGACAGCCGGGCCGCAGCCGCCCCGATCCCGCACCGTAGGTACGCGGCCGACTCCTTCTCGTTCGGGGCAGCTCGGCACGCAGCTCGTTGTACCTCGACCAGGCTCGGATGCGGCGTGATGATCACCCCGTACCCCGCGGCGCGAGCCGCTCGTGCGAACGCCCGCATCGCCGCGACCGGGTGGCGCCGCTCTCCCCTCGGCGTCGAGGCCCATCCCTCCGGGTCGTACATCACGTAGCGCACCTGCGGCGGGATCGCTCCGGACGCGAGATCGGCCTCGAAGCTCGCTCCATCGGACCACGCTCGCGCCGCGATCGCGGTCGTTCCTGCGCCGCCGAGGACGAATGACGTCGATCGATCGAAGAACAGCGCCGATGCCTGAAGATCGAACGCTCGAAGATGCGCCAGCGTCGGCGTCGTGGCGATCCAGACCTGCCCGAGCGGCGGAGCGCTCGGGAGCCGATGTTGCATGACGCCGGGGAGCGCGGTCGCAGCGACGACGACGGCGAGGAGCGGCGGCAGCACCCACGCAGCGGCCGCGCCGCGTGATCTGGTCCGGCCGTCCTCGCGTTTCGGCATGGGCGCTCAACCTACTCCCATGTTTCGGCCCAAGGGAATCCAGCGATGAGCCGCGGCCGAGGAACGACGTCTCGATCAGTGCCCGGACAGCGCCGGCGTCGCCGGATCGAGCAGGGCGGCGCTCGTCGCGAACACGAGGCGGACGTGGGTCCCATCGCTCGATGACTCCGTAGGAGCGTGCCCCCTCGCGGTCCACTGCTCCATCGCCGAGGCGAACTCTGTCGCGTCGGCGGCCGAGTCCCACGCCGTGTCCATCGCGACCACGACGCCCGTGCCGTCGGTGAAGGCTCGGTAGACGCCGCCGTCCCAGGCGGCCGTCGCATCGTCCGCGGTCGTCGAGTCGAGCCGAAGCTGGAGCATCGCGTCGAGCCATTGCTCGCCGACGTCCATCGCATCCAGGTCTCCCCACTTCGGGCCAAGGGCGCCCGAAAGGTCGGGGACGTCGACGGCACTCGGCACGTCGCTCGGGTAGAGCTCGGGATGCATCACCTGCTCGGTCGTCGTGGGCGGGTGCCGGAAGGCGTCGTCGACCGCCGCGGTGCCGCCGTCGAGCGCGAGCCTCGTCACGAAGGCGAGCCCCTGCGTGTACGGCCAGATCTCGATCGCCTGCACGAACGGCGGCACCCCGGAAAGGTCCGGCTGGTCGCCGAAGCCGTTCACGAGCGCGCCGAGCGCATCACGCAGGTCACCGCTGGGGAACCGCGTCAGCGTGCCGACGGAGACGAACTGCGCGTTCCCCTCGACGAGCCCGAGCGCCGCCTCGGATCGCTCGTCCTCGCACTTCGAGGCGAGCTGATCCAGACGGGTGAGATCGAAGTGCTGATCGTCCAGCGCGTGCGTGAGCTCGTGCGCGAGGACGAGGCGCTCCTCGAGGCCGAAGTCGCCCGAGCCCACGTAGACGAGCTCCTTCGACTCCGGGTCGTAGAACCCCACGACCTGACCGCCGAGGAAGGTCCGCAGCGACTCGCGGAGGTCAGCGTCGGGTGGGATCACGCCGATCGTGCGCCAGGCCGCGGTGCGCCGGTCGTAGTAGTCGGCCGGATAGGTCGTGTCGAACTCGTCCTCGACGCGATGCTGCATCTCCTGGGCGGTGACGGACTCGACGGCCACAGGGTGCTCGTACGTGAGGCCACGCACCTGCTCGACCTCATGCTCGATCTCGGCGATCTGGGGCGGCGTCGCCGCAGGCGACGCCGCCGCGCTCGGGGTGGACGTCGCGCCGGCCGTTCCGGCCGGCGCGACGCACAGCTTCCGGATCGCGGCCTGTGCCGTCGGCGCGCCGCCCGGTGCGACGGACGGCACCGAGCCGACGCCGCCGGTGAAGGCCCCGGCCGTGTGCGTGCTGTGCTCGGACGGGCACGCGACCGCGAACACCGAGAGGGCGACGAGGAGCGCGCCGGCGCGAGCCTTCATGGCTCGCGCCGGCGCCACACGATCGCGACCACGGCGACGACGATCGCGGCGACCGAGAAGCCGACCGACCACCAGAGCAGGCGCGTCGATTCGAGGAAGCCGCGCGCCGACACCACGATCGCGAGACCCGCCGCGAGCATCAGCCCGAACGCGACCGCGTACAACACGAGCGGCCGCGCGCGGACGGACGAGCTCACAGACGCTCCTGCAGGTATTCCACCAAGCCGGAGACCGGCACGCGGTCCTGCTGCATCGAATCCCGCTCACGGATCGTGACCGCGCGGTCGTCCAGCGTCTCGAAGTCGACCGTGACGCACAGCGGCGTCCCGACCTCGTCCTGCCGCCGGTATCGCCTGCCGATCGAGCCGGCGTCGTCGTAGTCGCTCATCCACCGAGGCTTCACCAGGTCGAAGACCTCGCGCGCGGCTGGGACCAGCCGGTCGTTCCGGGACAACGGCAGGACGGCAACCTTGATCGGCGCGAGGTCCTTGTGCAGCGCGAGCAGCGTCCGCTTCTCCGTCCCACCCTTCGCGGTGGGCGCCTCCTCCACGCGGTACGCGTCGATCAGGAACGCCAGGACCGCCCGGTCGACGCCGGCCGCCGGCTCGATCACGTACGGGTGGTACCGCTCCTCGGTCTCCGGGTCGAAATACGTGAGGTCTTCGCCGGATGCCCGCTCGTGCGCCTTGAGGTCGTAGTCGGTCCGGTTCGCGATCCCCTCGAGCTCGCCCCAGTCGGTCCACGGGAAGCGGTATTCGATGTCGACCGTCCGCTTCGAATAGTGGGAGAGCTCGTCGGGGTCGTGCTCCCGGGTCCGCAGGTTTCCTTTCGCGATCCCCAGATCCGTGAACCACCGGAGGCGCTGATCGACCCAGTAGTCGTGCCACTCCTCGTCGGTGCCGGGCTTCACGAAATACTCCATCTCCATCTGCTCGAACTCGCGCATGCGGAAGATGAAGTTCCCCGGCGTGATCTCGTTGCGGAACGCCTTCCCGATCTGCGCGATCCCGAACGGCAGCTTCTTCCGGCTCGCCTGCTGCACGATGCCGAAGTCGACGAACATCCCCTGGGCGGTCTCGGGTCGCAGGTACACGGCGTTGTCGTCGTCCGCCACCGGACCCATGTGCGTCTTGAACATCAGGTTGAACTGCCGCGCCGGCGTGAAGGCGTGGTTGCCGCAGTTCGGGCACGTCTTCGGGTCACCGGGGAGCTCGTCCTCGCGGTAGCGCTGGTGGCAGTTCAGGCATTCGACGAGGGGATCGTGGAAGACCTCGAGGTGGCCGCTCGCCTCCCATACCCGTGGCGACATGATCACGGCGGCGTCCAGCCCGACGACGTCGTCACGCAGCTGGACCATCGAACGCCACCAGGCGTCGCGGACGTTCCGCTTCAGTTCGACGCCGAGCGGCCCGTAGTCCCACGAGGAACGGAGGCCGCCGTAGATCTCGGATGACTGGAAGGCGATCCCCCGGCGCTTCGCGAGGGACGTGATCTCGTCCATCAGATCGGGCATGGCCCGCAACTCCTTTCCCGGCCGTTGGGAGCGGCCGCTGGCGTGGGACGCATGGTAATGGGAGACCAACCCATCCTTCGTCCCTTCACCGAACCTCCACGCATCGCGGGGCCACGGTCGCAGCACGGCCCGACACAGGGTCAGAAGACCTAGGACCTCCGCGCGGGGGGGAAGATCAGGGGATGCCCCAGATGCCGTCTGACAGGGTCCAGTGGTCAAGTCTGCGTCCCCGACGGCCGATAACGCTCTCGGATCCCGCACGAGGTGGTTGCGACATGGGCAAGTCGTGGGACAGCTATCGGCTCGGAGAGCCACATGAGCCATCGCGCCGGAGGGGGCTGAAGACCCTCGCGATCGTCGCGGCGCTGATGGGGATCATGATGCTGCCGGCGATGGCGAGGGGCGGTCACAGCCATGGGCGGAATGGTGACCCTCCCGGCGGCAACAGCGGCGTCGTGAAGGTCGTCACGGATGTGGCCGATCGCCCCGTCCGTTGAGCCCGCCGCCCGGAGCGACCCGGCGTCGCGGTGTCCTCCACGGTCGCCATGACCGCTTCTCGAACGTGTCCGCGATGCGGGGCGGACCTTCCTCACGACGTTCGATGGTGCACCAGGTGCTTCGAGCCGGTGCGGGAACTCACGCCGCGGGCAGCGCTCCACGACGGCGACTTCGTCGGCTCCCCCATCCACCAGGGCGGCGACACCCCGCGCTGGACACGCTGGGAGGCGACCGCGACGACGTTCGGCCCGGTCGGCCGGATCGCGGCGACCGCGGTGGTCCTCGGCACGCTGATCCCGGCGCTCGCGTTCAACGGGTTCGTCTACGCGATCACATTTCCGGTCGTCGCGGTGCTCTTGCTCCGCGAGATCTGGGCCAAGGGCTGGTACGTGCCCGAAACCGAGTCACCGAAGGACGACCGTAGACGCTCAGAAGCTTCTCCGAGCGTGCGTGCCCAGCCTGAACCGATCACCACGCGGAGCCTCGTCCGTTGGGGACTCGTCCTCGGGGGATCCGTCGCCTTCGCGTACGGGAATGCCGGGATCAAGGCCGGGGTCGCGAGCTTCGCGACGATCGCGCTGCTCGTCTGGCTCCGGACCAGCTTCGATCGGTGAGCTTCTAGGCGTCCTCGGCGAGGCCGCCGAAACGCCGTTCCCGCTTCTGGAAGTCGCGGATCGCCTCGAAGAGATGCTCCCGCGTGAAGTCGGGCCAGAAGATCGGCGTGAACCAGAGCTCCGAGTAGGCGGCCTCCCACACGAGGAAGTTCGAGATCCGCATCTCGCCGCTCGTCCGGATCAACAGGTCGGGCTCCGGCATGTCCGCCGAGTAGAGTCGCTCGGCGATCGTCTCCTGGTCGATCTTGTCGGGCTTCAGCCGGCCGGCCTGAACCTCGCGGGCGATCTCGCGCACCGCGTCGACGATCTCGACGCGGCCGCCGTAGTTGAAGGAGATCGTGAGCGTCGTGCCGGTGTTCGCGCACGTGAGTTCCTCGGCGATCCGGATCTCCTTCAGGACCGATCGCGGCACACGCCAGTTGCGGCGGCCGATGAAGCGGATCCGGACGTTCATCCGGTTCAGCTCGTCGCGGCGGCGGCGGAGCAGACCGCGGTTGAAGTTCATCAGGTAGAGCACCTCGGGCGACGGCCTCGACCAGTTCTCGGTCGAGAACGCGAAGACCGTCAGCCACTTCACGCCCACCTCGACGGCGCCCTGGACCGTGTCCCAGAGCGCCTCCTCCCCGGCGCCGTGCCCCTCGGTCCGCGTGAGGCCACGCTGGGTCGCCCACCGGCCGTTGCCGTCCATGACGATCGCGACGTGCTCGGGGACGCGCGTTCGATCGATGTCGAGGAGGTAGCTGCTCATCGCGCGGTCCTCACGAGCATCGGGACCGACTTCATCCGGCGCTCCAGGTGGTACTCGGCGAAGCCGAACAGGAGCGACCGCGCGCGGCGGCGGGTGCGCTCGTCGGCGTCGAGCCGGATGCCCGCGTCGGAGAGGTCGACGGTCGCGAGGTGTCCGAGGAACGCGAGCGTGCTCGCCTCGACCGCCGCGGCGTCGTGATCGGCATCGGAGGGGCAGACCGCTCCACCGAGACCTGCCGACCACAGGCGGACGTCGGTCGAACCGCAGACGGCGCACGCGCTGAGCGCGGGGTGGAAGCCGGAGAGCGAGAGGAGCTTCAAGAGGAAGGACTCCGTCACGGCGGCGGGATCGGCCGGGCGGGCGTCGAGCGCCCGGAGACCGGCGAGCAGCAGGAGCGCCAGGCGGACGTTCCGCTCGTGCTCCTCCGCGACCTTGTCGACGGCCTCGAGCATCGTTTCGCCGGCGGCGAACAGCGCCAGGTCGTCGCGGATGTTCCGGTGCGGCGCGATGATCTCGACCTGCGTGATCGTGTCCAGGGCACCGCGGCCCCGGTAGAGCATCAGGTTCACGTGGGTGAACGGCTCGAGCCTGCCGCCGAACCGTGAGGTGGTCTTGCGGATGCCCTTCGCGACCCCGCGGACCTTGCCCGATCCCTGGGTGAGGATGGTGACGATCTTGTCGGCCTCGCCGAGCTTGACCGATCGCAGGACGATCCCCTGCTCCTTATAAGGGGGCATGGGCGGATGGTAGCCCGCAGGCTATGGCGGCATGCCTTCTGGGCTGTGACGTTTCGGTTGCGGCCGAACGCCCAGGTCAGCGACGCGTTCCGAGCACGATCGGGCAGCCCGGACGCGGTCGGATCATGAGAACCGCTAGACTGGTGGTCTCGGGCTGAACGCCCCAGGATCCGCTCCCTGACGACGCGCTTCCCGCCGTCCGCCTCGATCCGGATCTCCGCGAACCACGAATGGACGGAGTCATCGATGCTGCGGAACGGCGACAAGGCGACACAGTTCGGGCCTCCTGCAGCCGGGCGAGGCGCGGCATCACGCCCGGCGCGCGGACGTGTCTGCGAGGAGCCGGACTGCGGGACGATCCTCTCGACGTACAACTCGGCCGACCTCTGCTGGAGGCATGAGTCGGCGCCGTTCCCCGCGCGGATCAACCGCGTGAAGGACTAGCCCGCCGGATCATCGGCCGTACGTCGTCGTGAGCTCCCCCGCCGCGAGGACGATGCCCACCTCGTCGAGCGCTTCGATCGTGAACACGTAGCGGTGCGGAGCGCCTTTCGGCGGGCACGGGCCGCCGTACGCGGCGTGGCCGAAACCGTTCGGCTGCTCGGTGCCACCCGCCGGGACAGCCCCTTGGCCCACACCGGAAGCGGCCGGATCGATCCCCGTCACCAGCCAATGGGTGAA